>Ga0302324_100000202_pt1 | contig 159027 bp, 151 predicted proteins | sample Palsa_T0_1_FD_201949 | JGI IMG/M metagenome (GOLD analysis project Ga0302324, IMG submission 201949) | Peat permafrost microbial communities from Stordalen Mire near Abisko, Sweden - Palsa_T0_1 | ecosystem: Environmental > Terrestrial > Soil > Palsa > Peat permafrost | place: Sweden: Abisko...
ATTGCTCCACTTTCTCGTTCGACTTGCATGTGTTAGGCACGCCGCCAGCGTTGATTCTGAGCCAGGATCAAACTCTCGTTTGAAACCTGATGTCTGCCGACGGGTAGTTGGCAGACTGCCATCGCCGCATATCCAAAGCCGCTTGCAAAAGCCGCTCTGGTTTCAACAATGCGAGATGGCGCCACCATTCAGCTTTCACTCTTGCGAGCAAAAGACCATGGTGGTCTATCTTGTGAGATCGTTCGGACTAATGCCCGAATCCGTTTCTCACGACTGGCACGTTCAACCTAGTTGTCAAAGACCGAATCGCGATCCGCCTAAGCGGTGCGAATTCAGTCCAGGCGATTTTGCCGAAGCAAAACCGACTGTCCTCGAAACTTTACAAACATACAGGCGCGGCGTAATCCCGTCAATGATCGCTTCCCACAGAATTTCCAGATGATTTCCACATCGGGAATGGGGCAGGAGCGGGAGAGCTGCCGACGAACAGCAGGTTCCTCACGATAAAGCCGTTCGGAATGACAAGGCTTTGAAGGGGAAGTCTGGGTCGGGCGCTCACGAACACGCGCAACAGTATGGCCTTCCGTTCGGGTAAAACGCCACTTTCGGCGCACGCCGATTACGGAAGACAAGAAATTGAGAAAAGATCCCTTTGGAGGTCCTTGCTTTGAAGGTACCCTTCGGAAACCGTGTTGCTTTTCCGAATGAAGTCCCGTGGCCGGGACGATTGAGAGCTTTCTTTACTTGCTCTCTTAAAAACTTAGATGCCGGACAAGCCCGAGAGATGCAAACAATACGACCGGCTAGCCACACCACTGCTCTCGGTGAATTGTTTATAGCAGATGAATGTAAGAAAGCGCAAGTAGCAATTGAAGAAATTGTTTTTGGGGTTTCCAACTCTGGTTACGTCTAGCACCCACTGCAAGAATCGGCCAGATAGCCGCCGATCATCTGCGATGTGAGATAGCCGCGGTCGGCTGTCCCAACGTGCATCGGTTTGGAGCGTTTCCACTCCCGCTCAGTCGCCCGAGCCGGTTAGGGTCGCCTTCACTGTAGCAGAAGTGCCGTTGACTTCCACTCCCAATGTGCCAGGGTAGGATCCATCTTCTTTGGGCTTGAACGTGACGGTTATAGTGCAACTCGCGCCGACGGCGAGAGAAGACGGGCAATTGTTGCTCTGGGTGTAGACGGTGGGCGTGACGGCGATCTGCGTAATCGTCATGATTTGGTCGGAATCGTTGGCAAGGGTGACCGGTGCGGTGCGGGAATTTCCGACGGCGACGCCGCCGAAGTTGATGGAAGCGGGATAGAGGGCCGCACCATCGTTCGTGAATTCATAGGCTCCGTTGTGCCAGGCTGTGGTTCCCGTCGGCCGGAGGATAGGGACTCGGGCCGGCCAAATGACGGTGTGATTCGCGGAGTTGAGTCCGACTCCGAGGGTCGTATCGCTGATGCAAGCTGCTCCTGCTGCTGCGCTAGTTGCAGCGATGGTGGAGCACAGTGAACTTTGGTTCGGCCCAGTTCCCACAGTGCCCGCGGCAGCCGAATCAAGCGGCGCGAACGGATAGGTTTCGTTGAAATTCAGGTTCCCATTGCCGTCTTTATAAACTGGGAAGCAGATCTGGATACCGCCGTAATTCGTGGTGGTGATGTTGCTGCAGGTAACTGAGGTGTTTGGGCTGGAAGTGTATTTGCCTCCCCAGCCCGATTCCTCCACAATCGTGGCTCCGTCCATATCGTTGGTTACGCCGAAATTGTTGTAGTCGAAGGCAGTAGCGCTGTTGCGGAGTTCGACGCACAGGCCCTGCGGTGTGGGATCGATGCCGCACTCTTGCGTGTTCTGGAAGTAGGTATAAGTGCCGCCGTAACCCGCGCCGCTGAAAGAACTGACGGCCTCGCCGTTGCCCTGATAATCGTTGGTGAAGACGTTGTTGAAAATATAGATTGAGGCGCGATCCTGCTCCATTTCCAGCGTTTCCGCATTCGCGTTGGTGCAGTCGACCCAATTGTTGTAGATCAACTCGACGAAGGACGCGGGATTCGTACCCCAGACATGAATGCAGTTGCCATGCGGCTCATTGGGGGGCGGAATAAACGTCGTGACCGGGTTCAAAATCCTGTTGTCGTGGATTGTCAGGATGTCGATGTTCGAGACCGCGCCCACAAAACCGTTGATGTAATTCTGGTAAATATTAGCGGCATAGACAGCATCGCAGCAGTTTGCGGACCCGTCCCGGTTGTCAAAGACGTTGTTATAAGCGCTGGACCCCGAGTCGTTGGGAAGCCAAACGATTGCGCTGTCGGCCGCTTCATCATTGCAGACCGTCGAATTGTTGCAGTTGGTGATGTTGTGGAAATAAGAATTTTCTACCTGCCAGTTGGTATCCGATCCAGAATAGAACTGGTAGGTGGAGAGGTAGGTGCAAGCAACAGGGTCGCTGTCACTGCAGCTATTCGTGCCGGTCCACCATAACCCGGTCATCTCAATGTTGTCAAAGATAAGGTAGCTGGCGTGGTCGGCTTGGTCAGTCAGCATCCCGAGGGTTGCGGAATTGTAGCCCCCGCTGCCGCCGCCGCTAAAGATGGGCCGCGCCCACGCGCTGCCGGAATACCAGCCGGGGTCATAGCCAATGTAGTTGGGCGCTCCGTTCTGTCCGCCGTGGGGCACGTTGGCCGGCCAGTTCGTCGAGCCTTGCGTGACCCCGCCCTTGAAGATGAATCCCGTACCAGCGGCAGGTGTAGGGCTGTGCGCGCCAGATGCGGCGCCATACGGAACGCTCTTCCATGCCGCCGATTCCGAAGCGCCAGAGTTTGAGTCGGACCCGCCCACCGAGTCGATGAAATAGAAGTGAGTCACCCCGCTTGGAATGTTCGCCGGACACGCCCCAGCTACAAAATTCGCGCAAGTTCCCTGCCCGAAGGCCGGGACACTCATTAGGGCCGCGAGTGTCACCGGCAAGAGGAGCAGCTTTTTCATGCTTTTGCGCGAGCTCGTTGCGGGCAGTGGGATCGATGGAGATGCACAACAGGCTGAGGTGCTGGCGAAACGGTGCATGGGGCGGCTCCCCGGCGGTAGGTTGAGTTCTGGCGCACGCGTTGAAATTTCATTCTTGGATTGCAGCGGCGGGCAATCCCTCATAGGCCGCAAGTTTTTCACTGGCGCGAAGGTTTGTCAATAGAGGAGGATATCGGGCTGGGATGGATGGCGGCGAAGAAACTCGATTTGGTCGGGGGTTGTAGGGGATGCCGTTGTGGTCGATGACTCTTTTCCTTGTGAGGCTTCGAAAAGCGAGAAAGGAAGCCGGATGACCCAGCTAGAGGTGGCTGGACAATTGTCGCGTCCTCAATCTTTCGTGTCAAAGTGCGAATCTGGCGAGCGGAGGGTGGATATCATCGAACTGGAGCAATTCGCCGCGCTATATCGGAAGAATATTAGTTTTTTTGTCCGTGGTCGTTCCGTCCCGACCGACTCAACACGTGCCTCAGATCTATCGCACATCAGTAGGTGCCAGGCATCAGCAAATGCCAGGCTTCTTTGTATTTTGCGTATTTGGAGTTTTGGCGGTGGGGGGTTAGGAGGATGTCGGGTTGGTTGTTGGTGGCGGCTAGCGGGATTATGTAGAAGACTTGGGCGGGGATTTATCCCTCGGCTTCGCTCGGGACAGGCTCCGATGGCGAAGAAGTCGATTTGGTCGGGGGTGTAGGGGATGCCGTTGCGGTCGATTACGCAGCGGTAGGTGTTTTTCTCGCGGCGCTGGAGGGTGCATTTGACCCATTCGTCGCTGTCGCTCTCAGGGCAGGCTCTGGATGCGGAGGAAGTGGCCTTGGTGGTCCCTTCGGTCGCTGTCGCTCTCTCAGGGCAGGCTAAACGAGGTCGTAGGGGGCGTTGTCTCCGTAGGGCTTGGAGAGGATCAGGCCTAGTTCTATGGCGCGGAGGATGACGTGGAGTTCGGCCCATTCTCCGCGGAGTTTGGGGTGGTGGATGTAGTGTGTGCGATTTGGCATGGTGGTTCCTTTGGTGTATTTTGTTGGGTTGTTCGGGCGGCTGAAGCCGCTGTTCATTTTTGGGGGCTTTACGCGGCGCTGAAGCGCCGCTCTTCCACGTCGCTGCATTCCTTGGCGATGTGTCTGGGCAATAAAAAACGCGACCCGGGGGGCCGCGTTGCTTATTTCGACTCTAAGACCAGTATATCATGCAGCAATGGGTGAACCCGCCATGTTTCCCGGAAATATATTTGGAGCAGAATCATGGGGATGAGGGGATTTGTGTGGTTTTTGCCACTTGACAGGAAATTGGCGGAATCGGATCAGAGTCAAAATCTTTCACTTTTCGCATTTAAAATTCCCACCCTTCGGCTTCGCTCAGGGCAGGCCTTTCTCGCGAAAGACGCGAGAAATGGGGCATCCCATTTTGGGTGCGCGCAGGCAAAGAACGGGGAAATGGGATATTCCATTTTTGGGTGGGCGCTGGAGGTAACAAATGCCCACGGTCTCTTAGCTGTTGATCGGCAGCTTCGATCTTTACTTTAGTTGCTTGAGTTGTTTGAGTCCGTGGGCACGCGTTCGTTGTGGCGCAGTGCTATGGGATTTCGGGATGTCAGATATCGTTTGGGGATTGGTTGGGATCTTTGTCGCGTTCGCGAATGGCGTCGCGGCGAGCGTCAAGTTCTTTGAGGAGTTGATCCAGAAGCTGCGACAGGCGCTTTGGGTCGTTCTCGGTTGCGACCAATTCACAGAGCTTTCTCCAGCGGTTGTCATCAACGCGCAAGTTCTCTCGAGTTGTCATGGGGATTCCTTAAGGCAAGGACATTGCCAAAGAGCGAGGCGCGGGTTCCACAAAGGACCAACTGCAAAAGATTCCTACAGAAGGGTTTAGCTTTGCACCCTGAGAACCCGGGGCGAGAGGGCTGTACGAAGATATTGCTCGATTGGCGGACGGGGTTTCATGGACCAATGGTTTTTTTATTGAACCGGCGGTCGTGCAGCGGATAAAGAAAGCGATAGGGATGCGATCCAAACGCGCGATTCATTGGGTCGCAAAAAACGCGACCCCTCGCGCGGATCGCCCAGATTCCCTCGGCAGGCTCGGGACAGGCTCTTCACTGCGCAAAAAACGCTTGTTCAGGATGACAATCAAACCGGACGAAGGCTTTCGTTGACTTGGGGATTTTTGCCACGTAAGATTCGCCTACTCTATTAAGGAGGCGGGATGCAGCTTCGCCTGGAGAGCCGTCCGGTTGGGGAGGTGTTGATCGTTCAATGCCACGGAAGGATCGTGGCGGGGAACGAAGTGTTTACGTTGCATTCTCAGGTTGGGGATTCGGTGGAGAAATATGGCGACGTGGTGCTGCAGCTGGATCAGGTGGAGTTCGTTGACAGCAGCGGGTTGGGAGCGCTGGTGCGGCTGATGCGGGCGGCGCGATTGAAGGGCGGAGATCTGAAACTTAGCGGGCTGCAGCCGCGCATCCGCAAAATGCTGGAGCTGACCAGCTTGCTCGCGCAATTTGAGACTTATGAGTCGGTGGAAGAGGCGATCACGGCGGCTTATTTGGGCTCGCGCTATTCGCGGGGAAAGGCCGGGGACGCGCGTCCGCGGATGCTTTGCGTGTTCGAATCGATCGATGTGTGCACGTTCCTGCGGGAAGTGTTGTGCGGGGCCGGCTACAATGCGCTCACTACTTTGAGCATCAACGACGCGCGAATCCTGTTGAAGGCTACGAAGGCAAAGCTGGTCGTGTTGTCTTCGCGTTTTCAAGCGGTACACGGCAAGCCTACGCAGAAGATGCTGGAGGAAATTGATCCAGCGGTTTCGGTTGTGATTCTAGATGAGAACTTTGCCACGCAGGATCCGGCTGAGGCGGCGGAGAAGCTGCTGAGCAGCGTGGGCAGCCGGTTTGCCGCTCCCAATTAATGTGGAGGGCTTAGTTTTACGCTCGTGAGTGCAAGCCGGGTAATGGCACTTTTGTACCTCCGCTCCCTGTCCATTAGGGTCTTTCCATCTTTCCGGCGGCGCGCCACAATAACTTCCGTACTGCAAACCGGACCCTCTGACATGGAAAACGCCCTCGGTACTGCCCCAGCCCGAACGCCCGCATCGCCAGCCAAGAAGACGGCAGCTCGGGTTGCTTTGGTCGACTTGAAAGAATCTTCCAGATTTCTGCTCAACGAATGTTTCCGCCAGTTCGGCATTGAAACCGTGCTCGTGTCATCGAGCGCGGCGGAGCGCTTGCGTCAGGAAAAATTTGAAGCGTGCGTACTGCCGCTGGCGCCCGGCGCTGAGGCGGTGATGGAAGCTGCGCGTACGTCCCCTTCGAACAGCCGGGTTGTGCTGTATGGCTTGGGCGGGAGCGCGCAGGAGGCCATGCGTTATTCGAAGTATGGGATCAATGCAATGTTCCAGGAACCGCTGGAGCGTCCGGCGGCGATGAAGCTGGTGCGCGCTACGCACATGCTGGTGCTGCACGAATTCCGGAGGTACACGCGCATCCCGATTATGACCGAGGTGACTGTGGTCAGCCACGATGGGCATCGCCTTTGCGCTTCGAGCATTGAGATCAGTTCTGGCGGCATGTCGTTGAAGAGCGCTGAGGATATGCCCGCTGGAACGAATGTGGACGTTTCGTTTTCGCTGCTGACGCTGCCGCGCGTGGGCGTTCGCGGGGTGGTGACGTGGCGCAAGAGCAAATCTTTTGGAATCCACTTCGACGCCGCCGATGATCGCAGGCACAGAGTGAAAGAGTGGATCGACGCTTATCTGGAAAGCTAACAGTCTGATCAGCCGCGAAAACCTCCTGCCTCAGTTTGGCATCTCATGCCCGCCAGTATTCTGGCGGCTCAGCGATCCTGCTCTCGCTGGCCAAAGTTCGTCCTAGGAGTAAATTCGTGCCCATCAAAATGCATTCCGCGAAGTCAGATTTTCGAGTACTGCCTGTTCCAGAGTGCGCGAGCCCGAGACGCTGGACTCCCTACGCACTGGGATTTGCCATTGGCGTTATCACGATTCTGGCCGTGCGCATTCCGGCTCAAGCTCAGAGCTACAGCGACAATGTAATCTACAGTTTTCCCGGCGGATCGGGCGGAACTGAGCCCGTGTTCTCAGGGGTCGTACAGGATAAAGCGGGAAACTTCTACGGCACCACTTACGCTGGTGGGGCGTACAAGTATGGGATCGTTTTTAAAGTGGACGCCTCGGGAAACGAAACCGTCCTGCACAGCTTTGGACAGGGGAAGGACGGGCGAACTCCTTATGGCGGACTGGTGATTGACTCTGCGGGTCGCTTATTTGGGGCTACTAACGCAGGCGGAATCTGGAGCCAGAACTGCACGGCAGGTTGCGGAATTGTGTATGAAATCGAACCTGACGGTCAGGAAAAACTGTTGCATGCATTTGCTGGTGGATCGGACGGCGCGTCCCCGTATGGAAGTTTGACTCGCGATGCGGCGGGAAATTTGTACGGCACTACCGAAATGGGTGGCGTGTCCGGCTGGGGCGCCATCTATAAGATTGACGCCAACGGCACCGAGACGATTCTGTACAGCTTTCCGGGACAGCCTGGTGCCCAATTTCCGCAGGCGGGAGTGATTCTTGACGCAGCAGGCAATCTCTACGGCACGACGACGTCTGGCGGAACTTACAACTACGGATCGGTATTCGAGTTCAGCGCAGCGGGCCAGATGACGCTGCTCTACAGCTTTCTCAGCGGAGCGGATGGAGAGGCTCCCGATGCTCCGCTGTTTCGAGCTGCGAACGGCGATCTTTATGGAACTACGTTCGAGGGCGGCAACGGGGAGGGAACTGTTTTTAAATTAGACGTGAGCGGCAAGGAGACGGTGGTGCATCCCTTCGGCGATTTTCAGAATGATGGAATTTATCCTGAGTCGCCGTTGGCATCTGACTCGCGGGGAAACTTGTATGGGACAACGATTCAGGGAGGGCCGGGCGGAATTTACGGAGGAGTCGCTTACCAGATCAATGCGCAGGGTGTGTATTCCGTCGTTTACGACTTTGGGGTTCAGCCGAATGGCACGGGACCGAATGGACCTTTGCTTCTGGGGTCGAATGGTAACTTTTATGGGACTACGGCCTCGGGCGGAACAGCCAATAGTGGAACGGTGTATGAATTGATTCCCTAGATTGGATTTGGTTAGACAGGGTCACTTTGACCGGACGCTTCGCGCGTCCGGCTTTTTTTTTGCACGGATAGAGAGGTTGCGAAAAACGCGTTGGCAATGCGGGCCGGGGCCACCGTGGCTAAAGCCCGACTTGATTTCAGACGCTTTCGCGGCGCTGAAGCGCCGCTCTTCCACGGCACCGCATGCGTTTATGGGCTTTTCCGCGGTCTCCTTGTGACCTCTTCCGCGGTCTCTAATGACGTGTATGGTTGAAGCCGCTCGACCGCCCGTTACAATATCCTCGTGACTGAAGTTGGCACTCACGAAACACCCGCCGCGGTGGAAGCTTTGTCCGATCCCCGGCGCTTCACGCTTCGGCAGCGAATCCTTCTGCGGATAATTATTTTTGTTGGAAATGGGTTCATCCGGCTGATCGGGCCGACGTTGCGCGTTTGCGTTTCACGCGAAGAGGGCGCGCAGGAAAGCGTGGGGCAGCGGCCGCTGATTATTTCTTTCTGGCACGCCTGCATTATTCCGGCGACTTATTTTTTTCGTGATTGCGGAATTCGCGTGATGAGCAGCAACAGTTACGACGGGGAATATATGGGACGGATCATTGGGAAGTTTGGATTCGTCGCGGTGAAGGGATCGAGCAGCCGCAACGCGGTGCGGGCGCTGCTCGGATTGCGCCGGGCTTTGCAGCAGGGCTGGGCCGTCGCTTTTACTCTGGATGGTCCGCGCGGCCCGCGTTACCAAGTGAAGCCGGGGCCGGTGGCGCTGGCGCGCTCGTCTGGCGTGGCTTTGACTATGTTTCATATTGCGGTGGAGAAGGCTTGGGTTCTTCATACGTGGGACCGGCTGATTATTCCGAAGCCGTTTTCGCGCGTGCTGATGCGGTTTGGAAAACTTATTGCGGTGCCGGCGGGCGCGCGCGAGGAAGAGATTGAGCGCTATCAACGGGAGCTGCAGGGTTCGCTTGACCGGGTGAGAGTATTTGCCGAGGCGAATGTGAGTAAGGTGGGCGCGGCGGAATTTCCTGTTTACAACCGAACCTGAAGCGTCTGCTCTCCTGGCCACCCGTTGACTTCGACCGTCGATAACCAGTAAATTTCTGACACTGCGATTTCGCGTTCTTTGAAATGTCCTTCGGTTTGCGCGTCTTTGCCTTGTGGCGAAGACAGGGAAGCGGGTGCAATTCCCGTGCTGCCGCGCAACTGTAAGCGAGAAAAATCGCGGGCGTCCACTGGAGAAATTCCGGGAAGGCCGTCCGCAAGAAGTCGGATGGCGTTAGCAAATTCCGCATGACTGAATGCTGAATGCTGATTGCTGACTGCTGTTTCACCATCCTCACTCGCAAAGCCAGGAGACCGGCGTGAACCGTCCACCTTAACCCCTTTCGCGTGAAAAGGAGGATGGTTATGCGCGCACTCGGCGCCTTGTTCTTGGTTTTCGTTGCTCTTGCGGCAGCATCCGCTGCCGATCTCAAAGTCAAAGTGGTTGATCCTCAATCGGCTGCCGTTGGCGGCGCGCAGGTTTCTCTGTTTGAAAAAGGGAGAGACGTTGCTGCAGGAGTTGCGCGTACTTCTGCGGAGGGAGTTGCCGACTTCGGCGATTTCGCGCCCGCTAGCTACAAGGTTCGAGTGCTGGCCGCGGGATTCGCGCTGCAGGCGACGGACATTGAGGTCAGTTCTCATGACGCGGCAAATTTTTTTACGATCCAACTTCATCTTGCCACTGCGTCGGAAACCGTGGTGGTGACAGCGACTCGAACTCCGTTGCCTGCGGAGGATTCCGGCGCGAGCGTTTCTACTTTGGAGAACGCACAGCTCGAGACCATGCAGCCGATTGCGGCGGATGATGCGGTGCGCTTTCTTCCTGGGGCCGTGATCAACACTGCGGGTCAGCGCGGAGGAATCTCGTCTCTGTTTGTGCGCGGCGGCGAATCTACTTACAACAAAATCATAGTCGATGGCGTGGCCGTGGATAATCCGGGCGAGACGTTTGACTTCGGCACATTGCCGCTGACGCAGGCGGACCGCGTGGAATTTCTGCGGGGCACGCAGAGCACGCTGTACGGGTCGGATGCGATGACCAGCGTTGTGCAGGTGTGGACGCGGACGGGAAGCACTTCCGTTCCCGAGCTGCGCTTCGGCGCCGATGGAGGGAATTTTGGGACGGCCAGCGGTGAGGCATCTTTGGCTGGCGTGCGCGCAGGCTTCGACTACAACCTGTTCGGCAATCAATTTAATAGCAGCGGGCTGGGCGTCAACGATGCTTATTCGGATTCGTTGGCGGGCGCGAATCTTGGCATGGCTCTTACAGATCATGCAGCGCTGCGGCTGCACCTTCGTCACTCGAATAGTTATACCGGATTGCCCGGCGAGTGGAATTTTAATGGCAACGATCCGGTGATCACGCCGTATTCGGCGGAGGGTACGCTGTTGCCGCCGGGGCTTCTGCAGCCTGATCCTGTCGAGTCGGCGCATCTGAATAGTTTGCTCGGCAGCGTGGAGCTTACGGTGTCGCAGCCTTCGGGATGGCAACACCGCTTGACTGGGTTCGATTATCTCTACCGTTATACGGACAACAATCCGAATACGGATCCGAGTGTCGCTCCTTACACTTATGACAGTTTTCCCGACACTTACGAAACTCATGTGAACCGCGTCGGAGTCGAATATCAGGGAGATTATTCGGAGCGGACATCGGCTCATTTCGCCGCGCACAGTACGTTTGGATATCGCATTGAAAATGAGACTGGCGTGGTGAGCGATATGGATTTTCCTCCTGCGGCTTCGGGGCAGCGGCTGGATCAGGATGCTTATTTGCAACAGCAGATTACGTGGGGCAGGCTCACGGCGATCGCGGGCGGGCGTTTTGTGCACAGCAGCGCATACGGCAACATCGGAGTGCCGCGGGTTGCGCTTACTCTGTTGGCATTTCGCGGAGGGGAATTATTTTCTGGGACGCGCCTGCGTTTTTCTTATGCCGTCGGGTATATGGAGCCGGCGCTGTATCAGGCCTTTGGCGAAATCGCTTACGACTACACGTCGAATCGCGGCTTGTTGCCGGAGCGCACTCGAGCGTTTGAAGCCGGGTTCGAGCAGAAATTCTTTGCGGGGCGATGGGCCCTGAACGCAACCTACTTCAACAATCTTTTCCACGATCAGATTGAGGCTGTGCCAACTGCGTCGGGCGCGTACGAGTTTTTTAATTTGGAACAGTCTTTTGCTCAGGGCGCCGAAATTGAACTGCAGGGCCGGATTCGTCCGAGACTGTTGCTGACTGCTGCTTACACTTACACTTCGACAGAGATTCTGGAAAATCCGGAGTGCACTTCGGCCAATCCTTGCAGCTTTCCATATGCTCCGGGTGATCCATTGTTGCTACGTCCGAAGCATTCGGCGACGACTTTGCTGAGTTACGCAAGAAAGCGCTGGAGCGCAAATCTGGCGGGAAGTTTCGTGGGACCGCGCGCCGATTCGGATTTCGATGGCTTCAACATAAATCATGCGGCGGGCTATGTGCGCGTCGATCTCGGCGGATGGTATGCCATCAACTCGCGCATTACCGCGTATGCAAATATCGATAACGCGCTCGATCGGCGCTATAACGAAGTGCTTGGCTATCCTGCGCTGCCGGTGAATTTTCGCGCGGGGTTTCGCTTTCGGGTGGGAGGGGAATAGATTAGAGCGCGGACGCTGGACGGGTGCAGATTGCGCCTCGCTGTGCTTGGCTGCACAGCCGAGGCGGCTCTCCCCACATAACCCTTTGAGTATTTTGGAGATCTAGCTGACTTTTTCTGGTTCGCGCACTAACGAGATGGGCATGGAGGCGGCCATTTTTCCGCCGAAATATTTTGTTCGCGCCAACAATAATTTCTCGATGTCGACGCCGGACAACGGCTGCTGGCGGCCCAGCAGGTGGGTGACCAGCGCAATCTGTGCGAAGTGTTCCACGGTTTCCATCTTCATGTAGGCGTGCTCGATGGTATCGCCGTAAGTGACTACGCCGTGATTCGACATGAGAATTGCGTCGTAGTGAGGCACGTAGGGTTCGAGGGTCTGGGCCAGTTCCGACGTACCTGGCGTGCCGTAGCGGGCTAGCGGGATGCCTCCCAGGCCCATTACCACTTCGCAGACCAGAGGTTCGGTGAGCGCCATGCCGGCAGCGGCGAATCCGGTTGCGGTGGGCGGATGCGCGTGCACAATCGCCCGAATATCGGGACGGGTGCGGTAAACCAAAAGGTGCATTCCGATTTCGCTGGTCACGTTGCGGCGTCCCGCGACCCGCGTGCCTTCCAGGTCGACGATCACCATGTCGCCGGCACGCATAGCGCCTTTGCTCACGCAGGTAGGCGTCACCAGAATGCGCTCGCGGTCCAGGCGGACCGAAAGATTCCCGTCCATCGCCGCTACGAAGCCGCGCTCGTGCAACATGCGCCCGTAGCGAACAATGTCTTCCCTGTGTTTGCGTTCAGCGGACATGGAAATACTCTCTCGGGGGAGTGACGAAAAGCGGCCAAAATGACAGCCCCCGCATAGTACCGCACCTTACCCTGAACAAACAACAAACTTTATAAAAACTGACAAATAAATTGCCCCATCGGTCGAGCATTCACCGCGCCCGTGGTAGATCCTCGGTTGACTCACTCATCGTGAATCCTCCTATAATCTGACACCGTGTTGGTTTCCGACTTCAACTTCTATCTTCCAGACGACCTTATCGCGCAGGAACCGCTCGCGGAGCGCGACGGCGCCCGCATGTTGCATTTGCAACGAACTGGAGGCCATGCTGACCGGCTGTTCCGCGACTTCCCAGAATTATTGCGGTCCGGCGATTTGCTGGTCTTCAATAACACGCGTGTGTTTCCGGCGCGGCTGTACGGACGACGCGAAGGCGCTCGCGCGCAGCCGGTGAGTCCTCAGAACTCTGCCGCGCGGGATTTTCTTCACGGGCGGATTGAGGTCTTGCTCACGCGGCAGATCTGCACCGAACCGAACGATTGGGAATGCCTGGTACGGCCGGGCCGCAAGATCGGCGTGGGCGAACGGCTGTTCTTCGGCGCGCGGGATGAACTTCAAGCTCAAGTGATGGCGCGTCGAGAATTTGGCGAGCGCGACATTCGTTTTGATCCCACCTTGGAGAGGGTTGACGATTTCTTCGCCGTGCTTGAGCGGATTGGCCATGTTCCGCTTCCGCCTTATGTCGCGCGTGCCGATTCTCCGCGCGACCGCGAACGCTATCAAACCGTTTATGCCCAGCAGCGCGGATCAGTAGCGGCACCCACGGCCGGCCTTCACTTCACACGGGAAATTCTCGATCGGATTCGCTCGCGCGGAGTTGAGACCGTGGAGATTACCTTGCACGTGGGCTTGGGAACTTTTCAGCCCGTGCGCGTGGAGCGCGTCGAGGATCACCAAATCCATTCGGAGCCTTACTCGATTTCGGCTGAGGCCGCTTCCGCCATCAATCAGGCTATGCGCTCGGCGCGGCGCATCGTCGCGGTCGGGACTACTACGGTTCGAACTCTCGAACACGCTGTGCGGTTAGGCGCGGGAACTATCATGGCAGGCGCGGCTTCGGCCGACATATTTATTCATCCAAAGGTCGAACGCGGTTTTGAATTCAAAGTGGTCAAGGCGATGCTGACGAATTTCCATTTGCCGCAATCTACGTTGCTCATGCTGGTGAGCGCGTTCGCCGGACGCGAGAATACTTTGCGCGCCTACGAACACGCCGTCCTAGAGCAGTACCGTTTTTATTCTTACGGAGACTGCATGTTCATAGAATGATTTGGTTTTGCGCTGTCGTCCGAGCGCGGCCAAACGATGCCGAAGGATGTTCGCTGCGGGGAAGATTTTTTTCCAGGTGGGTTATACTTTTTCGGGAGCAGACGATGTCCACTGCGGTTAACCAGGTTCCAATCGATGATTTCGTAGCCGAGCTTCGCAAATTTCCCGAGGCGGCCTTCGATCAGACGGAGCAACTCCGCAGATTCCTTCAGGAAACCCCGGTCGACTCCAAGTCGCTTGCGCCTTATCTCACCTGGGATCGCCAGCACTACACGCGCAATCTGATCGACAAGACTTCGCTGTACGAGTTGATGGCTATCTGTTGGGAAGTTGGGCAGGCCAGTTCGGTGCACAACCATCGCGACCAGAACTGCTGGATGGCCGTGCCTATCGGACGATTGCTGGTGGACAATTTTCACATCGTCCATCAGGATCTTGCTCTCGGCAAATGCACGATCAAGGCTACTGAAACCGTTGAGATGAACTTGTCCCAGCCTTGCGCTGTCGACCCGCTCGAACCGGTTCACCGCGTCGTCAATCCGCGCGAGTTCAACCAGCGCGCCGTCAGCCTGCACGTCTATTCGCGCCCGTTCGATTCCTGCGTGGTTTACTCCGCAGAGCAGGGCACCTGCGGCGAAATCCAACTGCACTACACCACCGAGTACGGCAAACCGAGGCGGTGAAATATTTCGCGGCAGTGCCTCGGGTAGGGTCTCAGCGCCGGCTGTTAAACTACTGGCTTGCCACCGCGAAAAAAAAATCCCGCACTTGAACCCAGCAAACCGAACCTTCCGGCAGCCTTCGACCCCAATCGCATCTTCCTCATCGACACCATGTCGTTCATCTTCCGCGCCTATCACGCGATGGCGCGGCAGCGCTCCATGTCGACGAAGGCGGGGCTGCCGACGGCAGCGATCTACGTCTTCGTGAATATGTTGCGAAAACTGCGGGAAGATTTTTCTCCAGCGTATCTGGCTGCCGTATTCGACGTTGCCGCGAAAACTTTTCGCGCTACGCAGGCGGAAGCGATCACTACGGTGCGCAAGTTCGACATTAAGACGCAGACTTTTACTGAAGTCGAATACAAAGGCTACAAAGCCAATCGCGCGGCCATGCCGGAAGATCTGGCGCAGCAGATTCCTTACATTCGCCGCGCGCTTGAGGCGTATCGCATACCCATTCTCGAACTCGCGGGCTTCGAGGCCGACGATGTTATCGGCACTCTGGCGCGCAAAGCTGCGGCCGCGAAGCATCCTGTTTACGTGGTCTCGAGCGATAAGGACATGATGCAGCTCGTTAATGACGATGTGCAGATTCTGAATCCTCCCAAGGATAATCTGATCTGCGACGCTGCCAAGGTGGAAGAAATTCTCGGCGTGCCTCCTGCGCGAGTTGTCGACATCATGGCCCTGCGCGGAGATTCTATCGACAACATTCCTGGAGCGCCTGGGATTGGCGATAAAGGCTCGGTTGAAATCATCAAGCGCTTCGGCACGGTTGAGCAGGCGCTTGATCGCGCCAACGAAGTAGAAAAGAAAACTTACCGTGAATCGCTGCAGGACAATCGCGACACAATTCTCTTCAGCAAGAGCATGGCTACGATTGATACCAACGTCCCCGTTGAGTTGAACGTTGATGCCATGCGCGCGGGCGAGCCTGATCTCGATTTGCTTCGCCAGCTTTTTACTGAACTGGAATTTACTTCTCTGTTGAAGGAATTGCTGCCGGAAGTTCAGGTCACCGAAACTCACTACAGTGAAGCTCAGTCTGCGGCGGATGTCGAACAAGTTGTCAGCTCGGTTGCGACGGATGGCACACTAGCGATCGCGGTGGAAGTGGAAAAGACAGAACCTCTTGCGGACAGTGAAGAGGAAGTCATCGACGAGGTACCACAGTCAGGGATGCTTGCGCTAACGGACGCTTCGTCTCCGGCGGTTGTGCCTAAACCTGATGCTCGCCGTGTCGCGATTTCAGCTGCTGCCGGATCGGCTATTACGGTCAGGCTGGATTCCGGCGGCGCCGCTGCGAAGCTCAGGACCTTGATGACGGACGCTGGCACTCCGAAGTCTGTTCACGATTACAAATCCGCGATTCACGCGCTTGAGTCTCTCGGCATCGGGCTTCAGGGGGTGCAGCACGATTCCATGCTCTATTCTTACCTGCTTGATCCGACGTACTCCTCGCATCGCCTGGCCGACGTGGCTCTTCGGCGTTTCAATCTCAAACTAAGCGGCGATCTGGCAGAAGCTGCGGACGTTTCTGGAAGGCTTGCGGCCGCCTTGCGCGACGACGTAAAGCAGGCGGGACTGACCGGCCTCTACGCAGAAATCGATTTGCCGCTGGTCCCCGTTCTGGCTCGCATGGAGCAGGCTGGAGTAAAAATTAACACCGGCGCGCTCGCAAAAATGTCGACGGAGCTCGAGCGTGAAATTGCTGTTAAAGAAAAAGAAATTCATGAGATTGCCGGCGTTGCATTCAACGTGGGGTCACCGCGGCAGCTCGGCGACGTTCTCTTCAACAAACTGAATCTGCCGAAGCCGGTGAAGTACGGCAAGGGACGGACCATCTCAACCGCGGTCGACGTTCTGGAAACTCTGGCTGAGGATCACCCCATAGCGCGCATGGTCCTCGACTACCGCCAACTCACCAAGCTGAAATCCACTTACGTCGACACGCTTCCGGCGTTGATCAATCCCTCCACCGGCCGCGTGCACACCACGTTCGGTCAAACCGGAACGGCCACTGGACGCCTCTCATCGACGAATCCGAATCTGCAAAACATTCCCATCCGCACGGAACTTGGGCGCGGCATTCGCGCCGCTTTCACTGCCGAGCCCGGCCACGTTCTTCTCACCGCCGATTATTCGCAGATCGAACTTCGCCTGCTCGCGCACTTCTCTCACGATCCGCTTCTGGTCGAAGCCTACCGCCGCGGCGACGACATCCACACGCTCACCGCCTCGCAAGTATTCGGAGTTCCGCCGCTAATGGTTACGGCCGACCACCGCCGCCAGGCCAAAGTAGTCAACTTCGGCATTGTTTACGGGCTCTCGGCCTTCGGACTTTCGCAAAATCTGGGAATTGAACCCGCCGAGGCGAAACTATTCATCGCCAATTATTTCGAAAGATACAAAGGCGTCCGCGCATTCATCGATAAAACCTTGGAAGAAGCCCGGCGCGATTTGAAAGTAAGAACTTTGCACGGACGCGTTCGCCCCATTCCTGATATCAACAGCAAGAATTTTACGCAGCGTGGCTTCGCCGAGCGCACTGCCGTAAACACGCCGCTGCAAGGCACCGCAGCGGATCTGATCAAGGTGGCAATGATTCGCATCGACGCGGCGTTGCAGGAGCGCGGCCTGAAGTCGAGGATGACGTTGCAGGTTCACGATGAATTGGTTTTTGAAGTCCCGGAGGAAGAAGTAGACACGATGCAGTCGCTGGTTAGAGAACAGATGGAAAAAGTTCATGCGCTGGCGGTGCCGCTGCTGGTTGAGATGGGGGTAGGGCCGAATTGGCGAGATCTGGAGTAGATCGTGTGGGTCAGACACTCCTGTCCGACAACCGTCGGCGGTGCCTCATCCTTCATGTTTATTCACGAACAGAAAGTAGCAGCGAGCAAATGCAGCCTCTGGGGCTCGCGGCCAGCCCAGAGATTTCAATCGATCAGTTGCGGGTTCGCAGCAAACGCCGTTGACGCGAACTTCTGCGATGTCCTCGGTCCCAAAACCAAATAGAACTTTCACGCCATTGAGCAGAGGGCGTTCGAATAAACTGGAAGCCAACGGTCCGAGGATTGGAAGCAGCGGATGATTTAAGGCCCAAGTTTGAAGATCGGTCGGCGCCACACCATTTCCAAACGCTAGTAAGGGCCCGTGGATCACGTGCCAGCCGGAACAGCCCAATGGATCGTTGTAGCCGAAATGACTTGCAAAAGTTCCATCCTGGCTGCCAAGTTCGAGCATGACCGGGAGAGTAGAACGAGCCCAAGTTTCGACAGCGTGCTCGATTGCCTCAGGTTCAGTTCGTCCGAGTCCCGCAACGCAATCCCAAAGAACTGGCGCATCGGCGCGCTCGCGATTCAGGATGAATCCGACGTCGAAATGGTTCGGGCCCACGCGGTGCTGATCCTCAACTCTGACTGCCAGCGTGCCGGGACCAACTATCGTGTCGCCGTCTACCTTCCACGTCTTGTAGGTTGCGGACAGCCGGAGCGCAAGCGCCGCTCTGGCAAGGACGAGCCGCTCCTCGGAGGCAGAATTTATAGGTCCAGTTGCAGGCACTCGAATCACACTCCCAACGCCTTCAGAATCTCCGCTGTGATCCCCGCGGTGAGCGCCTGCATCTTTTCCTCGGACTCCGCCTCTACCATCACTCGAGCCAGCGCTTCAGTCCCCGAATACCGCACGACGACGCGACCGTTTCCGTCGAGTTCGCGCTCGGCGGCTTCTATCGCACGCTGCACCTCCGGGACCTGCGCAAATGGAATCTTTTCCCGCACCCGAACATTTTGAATTTTCTGTGGAAATACTTTCAGGTCGCTCACCAATTCCGCGAGCGACTTTCCAGAGCGCACAATCACGTCCGTCACCCGCAATGCGGTTAGCAGGCCGTCGCCGGTGGTGGCATCGCCATCGCGGAAAATAATGTGCCCTGATTGCTCGCCGCCCAGAGTCGCGCCGGTCTTCAGCATGTCTTCGAGAACATATTTATCGCCCACATTCGCGCGCAACATGCGAATGCCGGATTTCTTCAGCGCTATCTCCACGCCCATGTTCGACATGGTCGTAGCCACCACGGTTGATCCGGATAATTTTCCGCGTGCCTGCAAATCCCGCGCTACGAGCAGAAGTACGCCATCGCCATTCACCACGCGGCCCTCGCCATCGCAAAACAGAGCCCGGTCGGCATCGCCATCAAAGGTTACACCGAGGTCAAACTGCCCGCCGGACCCAGCGACAGCCTTGCCCAAAGTTTCAGGATGCAACGCGCCGCATCCGTCGTTAATATTTTTTCCGTCGGGCGTGACATGAGTGAAGGTCGCGGGAATTCGCAAGCTGCGAAATAATTCGGGAGCCTCGGCGGTAGCCGCTCCATTGGCGCAATCGACCAGCACGCGCATGTGGCTCAAGTCCGACGGCACACTGGCCGCCAACGACTCGATGTAAGCCTTGCGCAGCCCGGCTTCTCCCGGCAACGACGGACGCGCAACTTTCATTGCGGTATCGTCCGCCGCTCCCGGTCTCGCCAACAAAGCGAAAATTTCTTTTTCGATCGCCAGTTCGCGCGCATCCGTCAGCTTGAATCCGTCGCCCGAGAAAACTTTGATACCGTTATCCGTCCAGGGATTGTGCGATGCCGAAATCACCACTCCTGCGGCAAATCCGCGCGACCGCGCCAGATAAGCTACTCCGGGCGTCGTAATCACGCCCGCGCTGCGCACGTCCACGCCTACGGCGGCCAGCCCCGCCGCCACGCGGTCCGCGATCCACGCGCTGGATTCTCGCGTGTCTTGACCCATGACAGCCTGCGCCTTCTGCTGCCCGCGCATCAAATCGTGCCCCAGTGCGCGTCCGATGAGATATGTACTTTCTTCAGTAAGAGGAAATTCGCCGGCTACGCCGCGTATTCCGTCCGTGCCAAACAGTTGTCTGCCCTGATCGCTCATAGATTGCGCGAATTTCTAAAGAAGCCGCCGGGGGAACTTCGAAATGCCTAGCCCGAGGATGATAACTGAGAAAATGGAAATGAAAACTATGAAAGCAGCAGATTAACGAGAACGAAGATAAGGTCGTTCAATGTCCGCTCTCCGCGGGCGCATTCTTTTCCATGATCACCGTGACTCGCACCGGCGTGGGTTGCACCACTTGCACGAGCGCATCGGCCACATACACATTGGTCACGAAGGTTCCTGTCGTCGTCGTACCCGAGGCGTCCACTGGATCGGTGGTGGCTGCGCTCACAAGTTCAACGTGATGCTGCGGGCCGGTGATCTTAATCTTCTCAGGATCCACCAGTATCTTGCCGACATGCTCTCCATCTGCGAATTTCCCTGTCACTCGCGGATGAATCTCGACTTCGCGCGTCAGCCGCGTATCGAAGCTGAGATGCACCTGCCCCGGCACGACCTGCACCACGGTCAAACTGCGCTGTAGCCGAATCTGCTGCGCAGTCAAATCAAAAGTGCGTTCGCCAGCCTTCGCGTCTGCCAACTGAAGTTCTGCATGAATGTCAGTCGACCGCAGTTCCCGGATCATGCGCTCGGGGCCGCGCACGCGGATTTGCGCTTCCGGTATGGTTGCTGAACTAATCTCCAGCTCCGCAGGGACACTTCGAAATTCGATCGGCACCCGCACTGCGACTTCCGCCGGTTCCTGATCCGGCGAAATTGCCAGCCATAGACCGGTTGCCAATATGAGCGACAGAATCTTCAGCCAGAAGTTGTGCAGAACCCAGCGACGCAAGAACTTCATCATAGCGGGCGCTCCGTTTCCGGCGTGGATTCCTCTTCGTCACTCATCTGTACGCCAGCCCGCAACGGCGATTCCTGATTCGAATCCGATTCATCGGTGGGCGGCCCCACCGTCGGCAACGCTACTGGCGACATATAGCGCCGCAGCTCGCTGCTCAGCCGCTCGCGCAGCTGTTCGACGGTGAGATCGCGTTCGATTTTGCCGCCGACGGCCATGCTGATCGCGCCCGTCTCTTCCGAAACTATTACTGCGATTGCGTCCGTTTCTTCTGTGATGCCAATACCCGCGCGGTGCCTTGTTCCCATTTGCGTGGAGAGCACTGGATTCATCGAAAGCGGCAGGAAACATGCGGCCGCCGCCAGGCGATTTTTCTGAATGATCACCGCTCCATCATGCAGAGGTGCGCTCGGCCGGAAGATCGTGGCCAGCAGATCGTAGGAGAGCCGCGCGTCCATGGCGACACCGCTTTCGATGTAGGTGCGCAATCCAATCTCGCGCTCAATCACCATCAATGCGCCGGTCTGATGTTGTGAAAACAGATTCGCCGCCAGCACAATGTCGTCGTATGCATCTCCGTCGGTGGAGGATCCGCGGAGAAAGCTTACCCGGCGCCCAACATCCGACAACACGTGCCGGATCTCCGATTGAAACACCACGATCAAAGCGAAAACGACATACGGCAATAAATGGCTGACCAGCCAGTTCAACGTAACGAGTTGACCGATGCGCGCGAGGTAGAACGCAGTGGCCACTGCCGCCAGTCCGGCGAGCATTGGCGCCGCACGCGTGCCACGGATCATCGCCAGCACTTCGTAGATGATCACGGCCACCAGCAGAATGTCGAGCACCGTAAACCACGACACTCTCGACCATGGCGCCAACAGTTGCGTCACTGAATCTCCCGGCCGGCAGATTGCCAACGTCAGAACCCTACATTCTAATGCAGCGGATAGCGGACTGAGGACAATAAGGAGAATCTTGCAAATCTGTGGGACAGGGGTACAATTTCAACGGTCGGGTGCTGGGAGGAGATTCTATATGCCATCCTTTCGCGCGTCTCTGCGTAAGCTTAGCTTCTCACGTGCTCTGATTGTCGTGGCGCTGTTTCTGCCAGGTGTGAGCGGCCTGCTGGCCGAAGCTACGGGATGCCCACAAGCAGGTGCGCTATTGTCTCGCGCTCAAGAGGCGAAAGTTCAGGAGCCTCAATCCCAGGAACCGCAACCTCAGGAGTCCCAGTCGCAAGAACCGCAGGCCCCGGTTTTGAAATACGATAAGGCCATTTTTCAAAAACCGATTCCAGCCGAGCAACTCGCGGTTGCGAATCATTTTGTTGGGACTTCGGCGAACGACGTAATTCGTGACAAGCAGTTCCGCAAGTTCGTGCATAGCGTGCTGCCTGACCGCACGTTCCACTATGGCTGGGATATGTCGCCCTTCGACGCATTCGATAGAGTGCTTACCGGATCGCCGCAGCCGGTTCAAATTCGTGACGGCCGATACGTAATTGTTTCCAGCAGAAGCGGACCATACCTGAAGGGTCGAGGATTCATTTGGATCGACATACAAGACGGTATTGCGCTGGCCGCTTTCTATTTCCATCCTACGAATGGCGAACCCACGCCGACCGTTACAGTTTTTTCGCGACAGGTAAAAGAAGAATCGCTCAGGATGAGCCAGCTTCCGCCGGTGTTTGCCGAAGCTTTGAGCACGTGGTCCGCGGAGTCCGACGTAGCGCCTGTAACTACGCGTTATTTCATTGGAGACTCCAATAAGAAGATTCTCTTGGAGCATGACGAAGATTACTGCGTACCCGGCAATGGTTCGAATGCGCCTGCGGCGGACGATTGCGAACAGATGAATGCCGACGCTGCCGATATCGACCTGAACGCTGCCTATTATCTCGACCAGACAAATCACGCGACGAATGCGACCGCGTGGATGATTGTCGGCGCGGATCAAGTCGCGTGGGTGCAGCTTCGTGACAACACCTGCAGGAGTGGTCCGGAGCGGCTGCGATGCCACATTCGCATGACGCGCGAACGCACGCAAGTAATTCTGGGCCAGCATCCGACGGGGCATGCGTCGCACAAATAGCTGATTGCAGATTTACTTTTTTTTCTCAGCGTTCTTTTTTCTAGCGTGGTTTTTCACAGTGGCCAGAATTTCGCCTCGCGCCACCCGCGCCTTGATTTCGTCGCCCGGCTTCACTTGCCCCGCATCTTTTACCAATTGTCCCGAGGCGTCGAACACCAACGCGTAGCCTCGATCCAGGATTGCCAGCGGAGACAGCGTCTCCAGCGCCCGGCCCATGCGTTCGATCCGAACCTTATTCTGCAAAAGCTGATTGCGCATCGCGGCCGCGACCGCCGCAGTCCCCGCCTCAAGTTCTCCGCGAATTCCCGCAAGCACGCGCCGCAAATCGTAATGCCGTACCGCCGCGGCCAGCGTTTCCCAGCGTCGGCGCGTTAATTCCAGCTTTTGCCGTTCGCCTCGTTCCAGCCGGTACGTGAGGTCATCGACTTTCTGCTGACGCTGCCGGATTAAATCCATCATGCGCGCGAACGCCCCGTCCTGTGCGCGCTCCATCAGCGCATTCCGCGCTTCCAGCAGACGCCGCTCCATCGCGCGCACCAGTCGCTCCCGCACTGCTTCTGCCTGACTCTCGATTTCCACTCGCGAACGAATTACTAATTCCGCAGCAGCCGAAGGCGTGGGCGCGCGCAGGTCGGCCACAAAATCCACAATCGTGAAATCGGTCTCGTGCCCTACTGCCGAAATCACTGGAATTTCCGAAGCCGCCACGGCTCGCGCCAGCCCTTCATCGTTGAATGCCGCCAGATCTTCCGCTGAGCCTCCTCCGCGGCCCACGATGATCACTTCGACACTGCGGCTTTGGTTGAAATACCGCACTCCCGCCGCAACCTCTGCCGCTGCAGAATCGCCCTGCACCTGCGCGGGATAAATCACCGCATTCGCCGAGTGATGCCGCCTCTGCAAAATGTTCAGGATGTCACGCAACGCAGCCGCCTGCGGAGAAGTCACGATTCCGATTCGCGACGGCAATGAGGGAATCGCTTTCTTTCGTTCTGCCGCAAACAGTCCTTCCGCTTCCAGCTTCGCTTTCAGTTGCTCGAACGCAACCTGCAACCCTCCCGCGCCTTTTGGCTCGATGTACTCTGCCGCAAGCTGCAAATCGCCGCGCTCTTCATATACTGTTACTCGTCCCCGCACGACAACCTGCATGCCGTCCGTCGGACGAAAACGTAACAGCCGCACCTTCGAACTGAACATCACCACGCGCAACTGCGCGTTCGCATCCTTGAGCGTGAAATAAATATGGCCGGAACTCTGTGCACGGCAATTCGAGATCTCGCCCTCCACCCATGCATCGGTGTACTCCCGCTCCAGGTGCGTCTTCACAGCCGCGACCAGGGCGCGCACGGTCCAAACGCGCCGCTCCGGCGGCGTGAATCGGAAGCCGAGTTGGTCGGTTAGGGACATGAGTTACAAAATGGCGGGAGCATCAGGAAAAAGAGTCGCCGAGCTTTTCACCTGCCTTGCTTCATTGGCCAGTTCAATGCTGCTCCGGCACAAACACCTGCATCACCGCCTCGCGCAACAAATCTGGAGGCAGCAATCCTTGCGCCAGAATAAAGTCGTGATACTTTTTCTGATCGAATTTGTTTCCCAGCGCCTTTTCCGCGTCTTTTCGCAGCGCGATCAGCTTCGTGTAGCCGTAGAAGTAGCTGTTCGCCTGCCCCGGCATGCGATAGGTGAAGCGTTCCACTTCTTCCTGGGCGAACGCGTGCGACAGCACCACATCCTGCTCCATCACACGGTAAGCTTCCTCGGGCTGAATCTTTCCGACCTGCAACTCCGGATCGAGAAACGCGCGCGCCGCCCGCTGCAGCCGCAAGTCGAGCGAAACAAGCTGTCCCTCGGGCGGCATGTAAGGTTCGATGAGATATTCCGAATACAATCCCCAACCCTCGACGTTCGTGCTGTTGAACGCGAACCGAACGCGCGCCAGCGATACGCCGTGCTCGAGCATGGAATCGAATTGCAATTCGTGCCCCGGGCGCGCCTCGTGCGCAGTTAGAGTCCATGCGGCCGCATCGTAGGTGAAGTCGTCATATTTCTCGGCAGCTTTCTGCCCCGGCGCGGCGGGAATGTTTAATGGCAAAACGAACACGCCTTTCTGCCCGGTATTGTGCAGAAACGGCGGAATCTGCATGTGTGGCGCAGGCTGCTGCGCCGTCTCGGCGGCGGTGCCGATGCGGATCATCGCGGGCCGGGCCGGCAACGTCACAATTTTCTGGTCGACGATAATCTTCTCAATCTGCCGCAGCCGCTTTTCGTAGAAAGGCAAAATTGCATTACCCACCAGTTGCTGCTTCTTCAACTCTCGGATCACATCGCGATAATCGCTCGACGGCAGATGGCGTTCCTGCGCAACCCGCGCCGCGATCGGCTTCATCTCTTCTTGAATTTCGATGAAAGCTTTGTGGGCCACGGCGGCCAGTTCGGCGGCCGGAATGTCGACTCCGTAGTTCTCCAGATCGAGCGCGTATTCCTCAGGCTGAAGGCGAAAATCCGTTCGTGCCTTGGGCAACACATTCGCTTTCGTCCACGCGTCATAGTCGACGAGCTGCGCCTTCAGCTTGCCGAAAGGTTCTTGCCAGTTTTTCAAACCATACTTTTTCAGCAGAGCGGCGATTCCATCCAGGTAATTTGAATTCCGCCCCAACTCGGTTTCAATTTCGGTACGCGCGGGATAAACCACTCCCGGCTTCGCCATCTGCTCCATGACGCGTTGCTTAAGAATTTCTGCCAGCGGTTTGTAACCACTCTGCAGTCCTGCATACTCGCGGATGCGAATCACGGTGCCTGGCCTGCGTTCCGAGGGCGTTTGCTCATCGAGTAAAGAGTGCAATCCTCCGAAAACGATGCCGCTCGCATTTAGGAAGGGCACCACATGGGTGCGCCTGAAGTCCTGCTCGCGAAATCCGAGTTCCACTTTGCGGATGACGATTTCCAAATCCTGCGCCACCGCTTTGTCTTTCTGTTGCGGAACCGCGCGTTTTAATTCCGCGAGCACGGCTTCAGTCTCCCGCCGTTCCTGGTCTTCGTCGGCGAGTGTGGGCTGCGAAGCCAACGCATCGTACTCGCTCAATCCTTGATCGGAGCCGGCTTCCGGACGATGCTTCATCTCCACCGCCAGCAACTTTTTCGTGTAGCCATTGCTCACGTCGACCCAACTCGGCTGAGCCGCAGGGGCTTGCCCAAGAACCGGCAAGCTCAACACCACTGCGACCACCGTCCACGAAATCGCGCGGATCATTTCCCCTCCATGCCGATACACATCGGCCGCGAAGCGAAAGAAAAGCACCTTACCGCCGCCACCGGCTCACCACCCATAGCACAATCGAAAGCACCACACTCACGAGCACCGAGGTCGCGAGCGGAAAATATACGGTGGTATTTTTGCCACGATAGAAAAAGTCGCCGGGCAACCGCCCCAGCGGAAGGTTCATCCGCCCCAGCAGCATGACCACGACCCCCGCCACTACCAGCATCGCTCCGAAGATGACCAGTAGCTTGCCCAGTTCCATCGCCCCGTTCCTACTTCAATCCTGTCACTACGTACGCCTCCGATAGTATCTGGACGTATACGTAGGCGTACGCGCTGCCGTCGCTGGAAAAAATAGGCGCGCCAGATCCCGTAATTCCCGCGCCGGTGGCCTCGCCAAAATTTTTCCATGGATCCATTTTCCCGGTCGCAGGATTTACCATGAAGACCTTCGCAATCTTCTGCCCCGACCGCCCGGACGCCACGTAAAGGGAGCCTCCATCCGGCGACCAGCCGGCCACGTAATAGCTGGAATCGAGCCCTGGGACTGGACGCAGACCGCTGCCGTCGAGCGGCCAGATTCCCCACTTTCCATCCGATCCCATTACCGCCGTACTTTTACCGTCAGGGGAGAGAGTCACTCCGGAGATGCCTTCCGGAGTGATGGGTTTGGAATCGCCATTGCTGAGGTCGATGAGATAATCGCGGGCGGCGTGACCGGATTCGATGCCAGAGGCAAGCAGGTGGTGGCCGTCAGGTAACCAGGTCACACCGCCGTAGCTTACTTCGTCGTGGGTAAGCGGCCTGGTCTCGCCCGTTCCCGTGGGCACCAGGTTCAAAGGCCCTCCCTGGGCCCGCTTCGTGATCGCCCACTTGGCGTCGGGAGACAAGCCCAAGGCGTTGCCCTCGCCGATGCGTACTGGTGGCGACCCATCCGTATCGCGCAGATAGACGGTGTAATTCGGACCGCCGCCTTCGCCTTCTTCCTCGAACAGAATCTTGTGGCCATCGCGGCTGATAGCGCGTGCGATCGACCAGCCAAACCAACCCAGTTCGCGTTCCTCTTTTCCGCCCGGCGCCATGCCGCGAATCCCGATCCGCTCGCGGTGCGTCACGGTCAGAACCGCGCCATTGCGTATGTCTTGCAGCCACATGCCTCCGGGTACGTTCGAGATCGTACGAACTTTGCCGGAGAGAGTTGCGCTGCGCAGGTTGTCGGCGCTGCCGGTGTTCGTACTGGCGAACCAGACCTCATCGCCGGCCGGCGACCATTCAATGCCTTCGATCGATTCCCAGCCGGAAGAAAGCTTCTTTTCCTTCTCGTTGCCGTCAGCGCCAATCACCGCGACCGAGCCCTCGTCGTCGCCGCCGGGATTTTCGTGGTCCGCAAACGCGATCCACTTGCCGTCCGAGGAAATCTTTGGCTGGCTGATCCAATTGATGCTGTCGAACAGCACTTTGCCGATGGGATACTCGAGGCGCCAGTGGCTGTTCTCCGGCACGTAACGGACGACTGCCATTTTTTCTCCGTCCGGCGCCCAATCCACGTCTTGCACGCTCTCCAGCACCTCGCGCGGCGTTCCTCCACTGAGCGGAACTCGGGCCAGCGTGCCCCTGCGCGCATAACCTCCCATGTAGACCGTGTTGAGCCGGATCGCCAGTTCTCCATTTTTCGAGATCGCCAGCAGTTCGGCATTCTTCAGTCCCAACTCGCGTGAGCCCGGGTCATCGATGCGGGCGAGATACAACTGGTCTTCTCCGCCGTCCCATGACGCGCTGTAAACCACGCTTCCGTCAGGCGCAAAACGCGCGTTTCCAACAGCGCCGGTGCGAAAGGTAATTTGCTTGTACTCCGCCAGCGGCGCAAGCCCCTTGCCCCGCCCCAGCCACCAGCCCACGCCGAGCATCGCCAATGCAAGCGCAACACCACCCGCCAGCGCAGCCAACAGCTTGCCCCGCGGCGGCGCACCTGAAATCGGTACCGCTCGCATGGTGGTGCTCGAAATTCCAGAGAGATGCTCGAGATCAAACGCAATATCGCTGGCGGAATGAAATCGCGACTCAGGATTTTTCTCCAGGCAGTGCTGCACAATCCGCTCGAGCGCGGGAGAAACATTGCGATTGGTCTCGGCAAAGTCCGGAGGATCTTCCTTCAAAATCGCGCTCATCGTATCGGCGGCCGTATCTCGATGAAACGCCCGCTTGCCTGAAATCATCTCGTAGAGAATCGCGCCAAAGCTGAAGATGTCAGACCGCGCATCTACAGCCACGCCACGCACCTGCTCGGGAGACATGTATCCCGCGGTACCGAGCACCGTGCCTACTTCTGTAACGTGCGTCAGGGTTGCCTGCGCAGTGTGGTCGCCTGATTCGGGCTGAGTCAGCTTGGCTAAGCCGAAGTCGAGAATCTTCACGCGTCCATCTTTGGTGAGAAACAAATTTTCCGGCTTCAGATCGCGATGGATGATTCCTTTTTCGTGCGCCGCTGCCAGCCCATGTGCGATTTGCAAGGCGTAGTCCAAGGTCTTGCGCAACGCGATCGACCCGCTGCGCAGGCGCTCGCGCAAAGTCTCGCCTTCCAATAATTCCGAGACTACGTAAGGCGAGCCTTCATTGGTGCCAATATCAAAAACCGCCAGAATGTTGGGGTGATTCAAAGCCGCGGTGGCGAGGGCTTCCTGCTCGAAGCGGTGCAACCGGTCAGGATCGAGCGAAGTTGCCTGGGGCAAAACTTTGATCGCCACTTCCCGTTTCAGGCGGGTGTCGCGGGCGCGAAAAACCTCGCCCATTCCGCCCGCGCCCAAAGGGGCGACAATCTCATAGGGTCCAAGTCTGGAGCCAGAAGTCAGGTTCATCGTGGCCGGATTATAGCGCAGCAGAGCTGTCGAGAAACTCATGAAGGCGTGCGATGCCGTGCAACCGCGCGGATTGGCAATGTTCAGTCACCGGACTTTGCAGTACAAAGTACTTGACACAGGAGCTTCCCGGAGCTAGCCTATGGGTTAGATGCCCGATCCTCGCCATCACCGTATTCGCCGCCTGCAGCGTGCCTCACATCCAGCGCCCGCCCGTGCTACGACGGATCTCGCTCCCGATGCCGCCGCCGACCTCCGCTTCATTCGCGACACCATGGAGCGTTCCGCCTCTTTCACTGCGATCCCTGGTTGGGGACAAGTCATACTCGGTGCGACCGCACTTGCCGCCGCATGGCTAGCCGATCGCCAGCCCAACTCTGCTGCATGGCTGAAGGTCTGGCTGGCTGAAGCAATTGTCGCGGCCCTGATCGCTTTTCTCTCTATGCGCTGGAAGGCCAACCGTCGCGGCCTCCCATTGCTCAGCGGTCCCGGACGCAAGGTCGCCCTGGGTCTGTTTCCACCGCTCACCGCTGGTGCTCTGCTGACTTTTTCTTTCCAGCGTGCTGGCCTTGAATCAGCGCTCGCGCCCGCCTGGCTTCTTCTCTATGGCGCTGGCATTATCTCCGGGGGCGGCTATTCCGTGTCGATCGTCCCTGTCATGGGACTTTGTTTCATGGCCACAGGCGCTCTAGCCATAGTGGCCCCAGCAGCCTGGGCGAACTGGTTTCTGGCCGCCGGCTTTGGCGGCCTCCACATTATCTTCGGATTTCTGATTGCCCGGAGGTACGGTGGCTAGAGCCCTCACACAGCGCCGCAAGCCGGGGACACAGGCAACAACAAAGGCCAGAGCCCAATCCGCTCCGGTGCGAGAGCATCTTCCTGCGCTCCAACTTCCCGAACTCGATCGCCTGATTCACGAGCGCATTCGCCTCGGAATCGTAAGCGCTCTCGCGACCAACGCCAGCCTCAGCTTCAACGATCTGAAACGCATCTTAAAAACCACCGACGGCAATCTCAGCGTCCACGCCCGCAAACTCGAGGAGGCTGAATACATCTCCTGCCTCAAATATTTTGAGGCTCGCGTCCCTCGCACAGAATACCGGCTGACTGCCACTGGCCGCCGCGCCTTAACGCACTATCTCAATCAGATGGAAGAATGGATCCGGCTCACACGCGAGCAATAGCTCTCTGCCAACACTACTCCGAGCCAAGAAGTTCGCGTAAACGAGGAGAAGCGATGAACAATCACAAAGCGGAAATCCCATCGCCAACCACAAACGCGGGAGTAAGTAACGCTGTTCGCCCGCGAATCAACCGTGTGAGCGGTTTACTCCTGATTGCCCTGTCGCTCACAGCCTTGCTCGCCGTCCTCGGCGGCTTCACTCAACCGCCGCAGCCGGATGAAGGTGTGGGCGCACATATCTTTCAGCTCTCGATCGTAGCGCTGCTTCCGACGCTCCTGTTGTTTCTGGTTACGGCCGATTGGAAGCAGCGTTGGCGAAGCGCGCGACCGCTGGCATTTTCGACCGCCGCTTTAGTCATCGCCTTCGGAGCACTCTTCTACCTCGAACACTACCGGTAAGCCAGTGGCGGCGCTCCTCAGAGTGCGGTACGCGAGCATTCCCAAAACGGTTCACAAAATAGCTTTTGTTACTTTCGGAACCTCGGCCAATTCCTTCCGCCACGCTACGATAGCCCCTAAGACATGAATAACATCGCGGTCCTGTACGATGCGGGTCAGGCCGTGCTCTCCACCTTCGACCTGGATGAGGTGTTGCAGCGCATTCTTGGCATTGCACGGGATTATTTTCATCTTCGGCACGTGGCAATTCTGCTGCTCGACCGGCAGTCGCAGCAGCTGTACGTCCGCTCGCAAATTGGCTGGGACGAAGGTCAGGATAAGCTTCGATGGGCGGTTGGCCAAGGAATTACGGGAGCCACAGCGCTCAAGAAACAGCCCGTGTATGCGCCCGACGTAACCAAAGACTCGCGCTATATCTGCTCCGCGAAGTCCACTCTTTCCGAACTCGCCATTCCGTTGATGGTTCGGGATGAAGTGGTCGGCGTGCTCGATTGTCAGAGCGATCGCATGAATCATTTCGACTCTGAAACTATCGACCTGCTCACACTTTTTTCTACTCAGGCGTCCATCGCTTTGCAGAACGCCCGCCTCTACTCTCTGGAACAGCAACGCGCCCGGCAACTGCAGGCGATTAACGCCATCGCGCAGCAAACCACCGCGGTTCTCGACCTTGAAGATTTGCTCGGCAGGGTTTGCCAGTTGATTCAGGATGCCTTTCGCGTATCGCACGTGTCGCTCTTTCTGCGCGAAGACCACGACTTGGTGCTGCGGGCGCACCACGGAACACTTACGCCCCGCATTCAGCAAGGAGGCCGCTTCCCTGCTGAACCTTGGTCGAAGATGTTGGCCAGCAACACCACATTAACTGAGGCGGATCTCAACGAAGGTCCCAGCAGCACGAAGTTCTTCGCCGAATCGGCTTCGCGCATATGCATTCCGCTGGTCTCGTTCGGACACACGCTCGGGATACTCGCGCTCGACAGCGCCCTGCCTGACGCCTTCCGCGACGGCGATCTCCAGTCGCTGGAATCGGTCGCCGACATCTGCGCCACCGCGATTCAGAACGCACACTATGTCGATCGCGTAAAACAGTTGGCCTATCTCGATGGCTTGACCGGCATTTTCAACCGGCGATTTTTTGAATTGCGATTCATGGAAGAGATCGAGCGTGCCCGCCGCTACGGCACGGGCATGGCAGTAATCATGGCTGACATCGATCAGTTTAAGCGGCTCAACGATGAGTTCGGGCACGTGCTGGGTGACGAAGTGCTGCGCCAGGTTTCATCCCTGTTTCACCAGCAATTGCGGAAGATCGACGTCGTGTGCCGTTACGGAGGCGAGGAGTTCGGAATCCTTCTCACACAAACCGACGCGCAGCACGCAGTGAATGTGGCGGAGAAGCTTCGGAAGATGGTAGCGACCTGGCAGTTCCCAGGTGTGCCACGCACCGTCACGATCAGCGCCGGGGCCGCCGCCTTCCCCAGCCACGGCGCCACCCGCGACGACCTGGTTAGGGCCGCGGATTCCGCCCTCTATAGCGCGAAGCAGGCAGGAAGAAACAAGGTCTGTTTGGCGAATCCGGCAAGAGAAAAATCAGTGGCCAGTGGTCAGTGATCAGTGGCCAGTAAAATCTTTGCCCAATAAAATCGCCGCTCTTGCGCTAGCTACTAGTCACTGACCACTGAACACTGACCACTGCTTTCTAGATGTCGAACGAATCGCCACGCATCTGCAATCGAAGCTGCTCCATCTCATGCTGAAGCTTCTCGCGGCTTTTCTCGAGCTCTTCCTTAACCTTGGGCCCTAGCTCTTGCCGTAGCTTCTCGGCATTTTCCTTCATCTCTTTCTGCTGTGCGCACAGAGCCTGACTCACTTCTTCCGACACCTTCCGGCTTTGCTCCTTCGCCAATTCTATCTGGGGCCTCAGTTTGGCGATCTGGTTTTGCACTTCGCTCAAATCGATTTGGCTCTCCGCATCCACTTCGGGATCTTCCAGGCTCTCTTCCAACATCTCGCCGGATTCCTTGTGCTCGGGCAAAGTAAGAGTAAGAGTCAGTTCTTTTTTATCGCGGATCACTCCCACGCTCACCGACCCTGCGCCGTGGGCATGCAACGCATGCGTGAAGTCGCTGGTGTCATGCACTGGTTGATCACCCACGCGCGTGATCACATCTCCGGCGCGCAGTCCGCCCTTTTCCGCGCTGCTTCCTTTTTCCACCGATCGCACCAGCACCCCGCTCCCATTTTTTGCCCCAAAAAAATCTCCGAGCTGCGGCGTCAGATTCTCTACCATCACGCCGCTTCTCATCGACGAGTGCACGTAAACCACACCAATATTCGGAATATCGAAGTCCATGTTCGGGATCGGCGGAATCTCGACATGGAAATCCTTGTCCTTTAATTTATCCATCCCAGTGAGCGCAAATTCGTTGCGTCGGTCAGCCAGTTGCAACTTGACGGTCATCGGCTGTCCGTCGCGGCTCAGTCCGAGCGTGATCACGCGTCCCGGCGGCGTCTCATGGATCATCCGCTGCAATTGCGGCTTGCTTTCGATCGCCGTCCCGTTCATGGTGAGGATGACGTCGTGCTCCTTGATTCCGGCTTTGCCCGCGGGAGCGTCCTGGTCCACCATCGTCACCTCAACGCCGTGTTCTTCCTTCAGCTTCAAAGTGTTCAAACGCTCGGTGGAGATATTCGCGATGTCGACGCCGAGATAGGAACTCGTATCGGAATCATCGATGGGAATGCCGAAGGGCTGCGATGAATCAACCGTCCATCGCTGCGCGGCCGGTGCCATACCGAGCAGCAGAGGCAGCACAGCAATCGTTGTCAAAAGCCGTTTACCCATGACCAACCTCCTGAAATGTCGATGCACTGCGCGTTGTTGTCATTCTGAGGCGGGCGCTTTTTGCCCTTTGTCATCCTGAAGCGACGGCCTCATCGTCGCTGAAGGATCTCCATCTTCACGGCCCTATCGCTCCGTAAGCCCCCAATTGCGTCGCGCCTTTTGCGACGCAATAAATTACACGTTTGGCTCGCTACCTTTAATTCGCCCGCTTAAAGTAAATATCTCCAGTCGTCGTGCGAACCTTGAGCACAGGTCCGCCTCCGTTCAACTTGCCCTCAGCAGTCAGCGTTCTCGGGCCGTACTGATCGCCCTCGGCGGCCACATGAATGTCAGGAAAGTCAGACGTAATGTGGTGCCCATTGCCCAAGTCCACGCTGGCGCGGACTGCGATGGCAACATCAGGTGCAACCAGCACCGTAATATCGCCCGCCGATGTTTCCAGCACAGAATCGCTGCGCTCGGCCGTCGTCTTGATGAACTTCACCGTGATCCCGCCCGCGCCGGTCTCGACGCGAGCCGAAGGAACGCCGTAGAGTTCGATGCTGCCGGCGCTGGAGTTCGCGCCCACGCGACCCTTCGCGGAAGTCAGGCGAATACTGCCGCCGCCGGTCTCGACTTCTGCAGGACCACCAATATCTCCCAGGTTGATACTGCCGCCGTTCGTCGTCGCCTTCACTCTTCCCACGCAATGCTTGATCTCAACGTTTCCCGCGCCCGCCTCGACCACAACTCCTTGCTCGCCGGAGAGTACAACCACATTGCCGCCCCCGGTTTCCGCCTGGATCTTTCCTTTCACCGATCCAATCGTAATGTTGCCGCCGCCGGTCTCTAGCTTTAGATCGCCGCCCACTGTTCCCACGTCGATCGCATCGCCGCCGGTCTCAGCGTTCACCGAGCCGCCAATGTCATCCACGCGCAACTTGCCGCCGCCACTCTCAATCTCCACGCGCCCGGCGACACCTGTCGCTTCCACAGCGCCGCCGCCCGTGTCGATCTTTACCAATTCCATTTCTCGTGGAATGTTAATCACGAACTCACCCGCGAATTTGCATGCCGGACCCGTATCAACGGTCACGTGCCCAACGCCTAACTTAATCGTGTGCACGCCCCGCCGCTCCCCCACCACCCACGCCGTATCACCTTTCACGTACGTACTCACCTTGTAGGTTTGGAACTGCTTCCGCGCATCTTCTTCCGAGGATTCCTTGGAGCGCATATGAAACGCGTAATCGATGCCCGATCTCTGCGCGCCATGCACCACCACCGCACCCGCATCGACTCTGACTTTAAGATTCTTCACTCCCGCAAGCGATCCCGAGATGACCTGGCTCCAGCCAGTCCCTTCCCGGGAGATCTTTGTTTCCTGCGCCACGGCCAGCGGCGCAAGCAGGGCCAGCATAAAAAACAGCCCAACGAATTGTGGCGAACGCTTCAAAATAAACCACCTCAATTTCTATCCGTCATTCCGAACAAGCGCCTTTTGCGCAGTGAGGAATCTGGGCGAGCCGCGCGATGTGTCGCGCTCTTTGCGACACATTAATCGCGCGTCCGGCTCGCTTCCATATCACTCCCATCCATCTCAATCAATCTCCGGCAATTGCGCCAGCATCGTCCGCGCCTGCGACTTGATGTACTGGCTTTGATCCTTGGCCGCCAGCGTCATCAACACGCCGCGCACGCTACCATCGGCCTTCACCGGCTCGATCAGCCGCAACGCTTCCGTGCGCACGCCCGGATTCGCATCGTTCACCAAAGCTTCCAGCACCACATCGCGTACCCGAACATCGTTCCTCACAAAGCCGCCCAAGCCGTCGAGCGCCTTCAACCGCACTCCCGGATTCGTGTCATAACGCAGCGCATAAATCAGCGCATCGCGCACCTGCGAAACATCGGGCTTCTGCGTTAGCAGATCCACCGAATCCATGCGCACGCCAGAATTGTAATTGCTCCGCGCCGCAAACAGCAGCAGTTGCTGGATGCGCTGATCATTCATCGATCCCTGCGCTTCCTGCGTGGAAACTGTGTTGTACTTGATGTCTATCTGATTGGTGCCCGCCTGCTGTGTAATGGATTGAATGCCGGTGATCGAAGCTTCAGCAGCGGCGGGAGTCGCTCCAGCGTCAGTCTTTCCAGCCGGGTGACCGAATACTTTATAAGAAGTTCCAACGCCCCCGGCGAATCCAACAATCAAAATCGCCGACGCCAGAGCCGGCGAGAAGCGCGCCTGCCGCAGCCAGTTCGCCGGATCGAACGCCAGCCGATGCCAGAAGCCGCCCTGCTCGGCCGTCTCCAGCGCTTCCTGCAAACGCATGCGCGAAGCCGCCACCAAGTTCGGCGTAGGTTCCGCCGCCCGATCTTGCGACAGCAGAGCATGGAACTCCTGCTCCGCCTTCAGTTCAGCAGCGCAATCGGCACAACGCGCGACATGCTGCTCGAACTCATGACGCGCATCATCTGCCAACTCGCCATAAACCTGCAGCGTGATATTTTCTCGAACCCATTCGCACTTCATAACGTTCCACCCTTTAGATCTTGGGCCTCAGGTCTTAGGTGTTAGGTCTTGGGCCTAAGACCTGGCGCCTAAGACCTAAGACCTCAGCGCATATCCGCCAACTGCCCACGCAACTTCTGTGTAGCCCGAAACAAAGTATTCTTCGCAGTCTCTTCCGTCGTGTGCAAAATCTCACCGACGGTCCGCAGCTTCAACCCGTGATAATGCCTCAACTCAAACACCATGCGCTCGCGCGGAGTCAGTTTTTCCAGCGCTCCCGAAATCCGCGCCCCCAACTGCCGCCGCATCAAATCGCGCTCCGGATTCGCTCCCGCCCGCCCATCCGCCACCTGATCGAGCAGGTCATACTCCCCGCCGTTACCATCTTTCGCGACCGGCGCATCTTCCTTGCGCACCGTCTTCTTGCGCAAGTGATCGAGGCAAAGATTGGTAACGATTCGGTAAATCCAGGTGTAGAAAGAACATTCAAACCGAAAACTTCCAATGTTCTTGTAAGCCTTGAGGAAGGCGTCCTGATAAACATCCTGGGCGTCGTGCTCAGTCCCGGTGAGGTGCAGCGCCAGCCGCAAGACCGCCTGATCGTAGTGGCGCACCAGTTCCTCGAAGGCGGCGCGGTCCCCGCGTTGCGCCTCGCGGATGAGGATCGTATCGTCGATGCGGCGTTCTTGAGCAGCCATGCGGCCCCGCGTGGGGTCCTGGTTTTCACTGATTTGGTTCTCGCGTTGCCCTTTACCGCTGACCTTCTCCGCCCGAAACTTCGCTCTCGAAAGCGCCTGTTCACCAACCGCAAGTGTCACCGCTAAAACATCGGCCGGCATGTTCGTGTCGTTCCTCGCAGCCCGGTGTCAATGCCGTACCCGGGCTTGCATAGGAATAGACGGAGAATCAGTGGAACCGTGAGCAGGAATTATAGGCTGGGAACGGAGATTTCTGCTTGCGGCTCAATAGCTTGGATTGATAAACGGCAACCGCATAGAAACATGTGGGACAGCCGCCCTCGGCTGTCCAATCGATCGAAGCTCGACCGATTTAGCAAGCCGCTGCGAAATAGGTCATAGCTACCGAGGCTCGTGAGCACCGCTCGAATAGCCCACCGTCGCGAAGTCTACGACTAACCTCCGCGCTCCCCTTTCGGCGTGCAAGCCCCGCGTAACCCATGGGCCTTCCGTCCGCACCACTCAAGGTTGGCAAAAGGGAGGGATGAGACGGATCCAGCGGGGCCCGTCTGGAGTCCAAGGACGCGCGTGTGGGGACAGCCGCCCTCGGCTGTCCAATCGAGCGAAGCTCGACTGCTCCGCGCCCACCTCGCAAATTCTTTCACTCTTGTACCCCCCCCGTCACGGAATATACAATCGAAGCCCGCACAGCCGCAGGAGGGACTAGATGAGATCCACGCGCGCAATCCTCACGCCCATCGCAGTTATTGGTCTATTGTTTGTCGCCCTTAGCTCGGCGCCTGCTGCCACGTACACGAATTTCAGCATCGCCGGTGCCACGGTTATTTACGCCACTGGCGTAAATGACACCGGCCAATGCGCCGGCTGGTATCGTGACGCATCGGGCGTGGACCATAGCTTCCTATTCCAGCCAGACGGCACTGTCACCACCTTCGACGTGCCCGGCAGCAATGGCACGGTTGCCATGGGCATCAACGGATCGGGCAAGATTGTCGGCGTTTACTTTGACAGCGGCAATGTCCAGCATGGGTTTCTACGAAATCTGGCGGGGGAGTACACCACCTTAAACGCGCCAGGAGCGGGCACTCTTGGCACCACCCCGACCTCGATAGACGACTCCGGGGAGATTGCAGGCGGGTATTTCGACACCAGCGACGCAGCTTACGGATTTACACGCGACTCTCTCGGCAACTACACCGAGTATGGTATTTCGGGCAGCACGCAAGTGGATAATGCCCTGCTCTATGGCGATGGCGAAATCGCCGGAACGTACACCGCTCTCGATACCGGTATCAACTGCTACTGCGGCAATGGCTTCACCAGGGACGCGCTCGGAAACCTTACAACCTTCGACGGTCCGGGCGCGGTTAACACCTCGGTGAGTGGCGTCAATGCCAGCGGCGAGACCACGGGCACATATCAGCTCTCGCTCAGCGGGACCTACCAACCATACTTCCGCGACGCAGCCGGGACTATGACGACATTTTCGGTCGCTGGCCTGTACGGTATAGCCGGCATCGAGGACAACGGCAACATCATCGGCATCTACAGAAGCAGTAACTCGACCTACTTCGGGTGGCAGTACTCAGCTGCGGGTGTCCTTACGTCATTCAAAGATCCAGCTGCCGGTCACATGTTTGAAAGAGGAACCTTCCCCACCAGCGTCAGCGGGAGCGGCAACGTCGCGGGATTCTATTTGGACAGCAAGGGCATCGTCTACGGCTTCGTGATGCACTAACGCCACATCGGCGGAGGTAAAGCAGCCCGAGCGAGCGCCCGAGCCGAAACTTCCGCGCCTTACTCCGCGACCGCTTCCTTCTCAATCACAACTTTCAAATGCGCGGTAACGTCCTTGTGCAGCTTCACCGGCACGGTGAACTCGCCCAAAGTCTTCAGCGGTTCATGAAGCTGGATCTGCTTCTTGTCCAGAGTGATCCCCTTTTTCACGACGGCATCGGCAATGTCGCCCGAGGTGACCGAGCCGAACAATTGATCGTGCTCGCCCGCCCGCTTCTGGAACGAAACCGCCAGCCCCTCAAACTGCTTGGCCAGCTCTTCAGCCTGCGACTTCTCCTTAGCCGACTTGCGCACCGAGGCAGCCTTCATCTGCACGATGACAGCCTTGTTCCCGGCGGTGGCTTCAATGGCCAGCTTGTGCGGCAAAAGAAAATTGCGCCCATATCCTTCGGCAACTTTCACCACATCGCCCCGCGCTCCCAGCTTGCTTACATCTTCTTTGAGAATGACTTCCATGATGATGATAGCTCCTAGCTTCTAGCTCCTAGCCAAGCCCAACTCCAGCACGACAAAGCTAGGAGCTAGAAGCTAGAAGCTGCTTTTCTACGATGCCCGTCCGGCAAACGGAAGCAGCGCGATATTGCGCGCCTGCTTGATGGCCGCAGCCAGCCGGTGCTGATGCGGCGAGCACACTCCGGTCAAACGCCGCGGCACGATCTTGCCGCTCTCGGCCACGAACTGCCCGAGCAGCCGGTAATCCTTGTAGTTGATGTCGGCAATTTTCTCCGTGCAGAACTTGCAAACTTTCTTGCGCCGGAAAAACTTGCGCCCGCCTTCACGCGGAGGACCGCCGGGCCCAGATCGCCCACCGCCGCCTCCGCCGCCAAATCGCGGACGGTCTCCTCCGCCCGAACGTTCTCCGAAAGGCCGCGACGGCCGCTCGGTTGACGCTGGCGCTGGTGCTTTAGTCTCTTCAGTCATAACGCTCCTCTAAATCAGCTGCTAGTACCGAGTCGCCAGTACCCAGTAAGAACCCGCGCCCCCATCCCCAGCCTGGTTTGCTGGGTACTAGGTACTCGGTACTGGGTGCTGCTCTCACGCCGTTGCCGGAGTTTCCGCCGCAGGCGCCGCTGCCGCAGGCGCTTCTTCCGCCACGACCGCAGGCTGCGCGCTCACTTTCTTTTTCGCGTCGCGCAGCTTCTTGATCTTGTCCAGGCGCTTCTGTTCCTCGTCGATGCGGACGGTGAGGAACTTGATCACCGGCTCAGTGACGCGCAAGCGCCGCTCGAGTTCATGCACTACCGTGCCCGCGCCTTCAATCGTCAGCAGGATATAAACGCCCTCGCGGAACTTGCGCACCACGTACGCCAACCGCCGCTTGCCCATGCGATCGATGCTCTTGATCGAACCCTGCGCCGCAGTCACGGTCGTTTCCAGGGTCGAAATCAGCTTCTCGAGATCTTCATCCGCCATATCCGGCCGGACAATAAACATCAGCTCATAAGTACGATTCATTGCAGTCTCCAAATCTTCGCCACGGATCTTCACGGATTACCACGGATAAATCAGTAAATTCTCAAAGAAAAGATCTTGATCCGTGAGAATCCGCGCAAATCCGTGGCTAATCTTTTTCTTCTTTCCTGTTAAACCGGTTCATCGCCGCCGCTACACCTTCAGTCAAAATCGACTTCACTGCGTCGACGGCAGTCTCAATCATTCCATCCACCGCCGTCAGATCGCCTTTGCGAAACGGCGACAGCAAATAACTCTGTCCGTCTGTAACCTTCCGCTCCGGGGCCACGCCCATCCGGATGCGCAAAAAAACCTGCGTGCCCAACGCTCCGATGATCGACTCAATCCCGTTATGCCCCGCCGAACTCCGCCGCGTTTGAATTCGCAACGTTCCCAGCGGAAAATCCAGTTCGTCCTGCACAACGACCAGGTCCGCTTCCGGCTTCAAGTCGTACTCCGCCACAAGTTCGCGAACCGACAAACCGCTCAGGTTCATGAAAGTCTCAGGCTTCGCCAGCAGAACCGGCTCATCCCCAACCTGTATTCGCGCCGTCAGCGCCCGGCATTGCCGGTTCCTGATTTCCACTCCGCGCTCACTGGCGATGCGATCGACGACCAAAAAGCCGATGTTATGCGGCGTGCGTTCGTATTCCTCGCCAGGGTTGCCAAGACCGACGATCAGTTTCACGCTGTCATCCTGAAACTATGCAGCGAAGAGCCTCGCTGCGCTCGGCGGACGGGCAAAAGTGCCCGTCCCCACACGAGCATTATTTCTTCTCCTTCTTCTCGGCTTTCTTCTCGCCCTTCTCGGGCTTGTCGCCAGCCGCCTCGCCCTCTTCGTCGGTCTCCGTCTTGCCCTTCTTGATGACTTCGGGCTCGGCCGGAACCGCGCCAGCTTCCGCCGCAACCGCTTCCGGCGTAGCCACAACTTCTTCCTTAACCGAGGTCACGTGGGCCACCGGCTGATTCGCATCCGAGAGGAACTTCAACTTCTCGTTATGCGGCAAATCCGAGACGCGCAGCACCTTACCGAAAGTAAGATCGCTGACATCGACATCGATGTGGCTGGGAATATCTCCCGGCAGGCACTCGATTTCTACCTCGCGCAAAATCTGCTCCAGAATTCCGCCCTCGGTCTTCACGCCCTCAGGTGTACCTTGAAGCACGATCGGCACGCTGACCCGCAATGCCTTATCCATCGCAATGCGCTTCAGATCGATGTGCAACAGATGGCCTTTGATCGGCTCATATTGCCAGTCGACGATCATGGCTTTGGTGGGCTCGCCGCCCTCGAGCGCGAGATCGAAAATAGTGTTGTGGCCAGTGTCCGAACGCAGAATGCGCAACACATGCCGCGGATCCACGCTCACCGGCACCGCGTCTTTGCTGGCCCCATAAACTACAGCCGGAATTTTTCCCTCGCGGCGCACCCGCCGGGCATGGTTCTTGGTCCCAGCCTCTCGCGGTTGCGCTTCCAAAACGTTTTGTTCCAATGTGCTTGCCATAATCTCGATTCCAATCCCAAACAACTTGTCATTCCGAACCGGGCCGAAGGCGCGGTGAGGAACCTGCTGTTTGCCGTTGCTAAGATTTCATCTAAATAAACAACTTGCTCACCGAAGTCTCTTCGTGATTGGCCTGAATCGCCCGCCCAATCAATCCCGCAATCGAGAGCACGCGAATCTTCGGCTCCCGCCGCGCCTCTTCGGTCAGCGGGATCGTATTGGTGACCACCACTTCGCGGATCACCGACTTCGCAATATTATCGACAGCGGGATGCGACAACACCGCATGCGACGAACACGCATACACTTCAGTCGCGCCATTCTCTATCAAGGCCGCCGCGGTCTTCACCAGCGTGCCCGCCGTATCGATCAAGTCATCGATAATCAAACAGGTCCGCCCCTTCACGTCGCCGATCACGTGCATCACTTCCGCCACGTTCACTTCCACGCGCCGTTTGTCGACGATAGCCAGCGCCGCATCCACCTTCTTGGCGAAAAACCGCGCCCGCTCCACGCCGCCCGCATCCGGCGAAACCACCGTTAGATTCGGCAGGTTCAGCTTCCTGAAGTGATCCACCAGCACCGGTGAAGCAAATAAATGATCCACCGGAATATTAAAAAATCCCTGCAGCTGCGGCGTGTGCAAATCAACAATCAGAGCTCGGTGCGCTCCCGCAGTCGTAAGCAAATCCGCGACCAGCTTCGAAGAAATCGGACTGCGCGGCTTATCTTTCCGATCCTGCCTCGCGTATCCAAAATAAGGCATCACCGCTGTGATGCGCCGCGCCGACGCGCGTTTCAGCGCATCGATCATCAGCAACAACTCCATCAGGTGCTCATCTACGCTCGTGATTCTGCCGCCGTCCTTATGAGCCGCGCGGCAAGTCGGCTGCATCACGAACACGTCGCAACCGCGCACGTTCTCCTGAATCTGTACATACGCCTCGCCATCGGCGAAGCGAATCACCTGCGCCTGCCCGCGCTGCATCCCGAGAAACGCGCAGACCTCATCCGCCAGCGGCTCGTTCGCCGTGCCGCTGAAAATCTTGAACTTCTCATCCACCCGCGACCGCTGCTTGCGGTCAGCCTTCTCGTCGGGCATGGGTGGAACTTGTTTCTCGGTCTTCTCCGTCTTTTCCGCCGGCGTGACTAATGTGGCCATAGTTTTCGCAGCTCTTAGCCTTTAGCTCTTAGCCCTTAGCCAAACCTCCAACTCCAAGCGGCAAGCTAAGAGCTAAAGGCTAAGAGCTAAAAGCTGATTTCTTGGCTGGGCCGCTAGGATTCGAACCTAGACAAAGTGCTCCAAAGGCACTTGACCTACCATTAGTCGACGGCCCAGTAAACTATTGTTGATTTTGGATTGTTGATTGTTGATTGAAGCCCGCGCCTCAACCAACTCTATTGTCAATCAACAATCAGAAATCAACAATCAAAAAACTCGCCGGACCAACCGCTAATCGAAAATCCTTTTCCAGTATTCCCGCCGCGTCAACGTAACCGTCGCCTGCGCCGCCCATCCCTGCTTCCGCAGTCGCTCCGCCGCCGCGCGCGCAGCCTCTTTCGAGGCGAACAGTCCGTACAGCGCCGACCCGGAGCCCGACAGCGACGCATACTTCGCGCCCGCGCGCTCCAGCGCACTCTTACCTTCACTCAGCTCGGGATACTCAGGAAAGACGACTTCTTCGAAGTCGTTCTTGATCCCGGCCCGGACAAGCTCGAGAAGCGGATTCTCGGCCCGGCCCCTCCTGAACTTCTGACGAGGAGCACCGGAGTAACTTTCGCTCAGCCACGCCGACAGCTCTCGGCCAAGCTCAACCATTCTATCGGAAGCACCTGCCACCGTCAATTTTGCCGCTCCGCTTTTGGCGAGAGCCGCTCCCGCGCCTCCCGTTCTTCGATCCCACTCGCCAAAAGCATTCGGAGTCGAGACCCCAACCTCCGGCGTTACAACCACGCACGCCGTCGCCGGCAAATCCTCCAGGGGATACACCTGCTCCCCGCGCCCCACGCCTAACGCCGTCCCGCCCACCAGGAACAGCGGAACGTCCGAGCCTACTTCTGCAGCAATCCGCAACCGGTCTTCTGCGGCCAAAGATTTCTTCAGGGCTCGTTCCAGCCCCAGCAGTGCAGCCACAGCATTCGCTGAAGCTCCACCCAAGCCGCCTTGCACCGGCAACCGCTTTTCAATCTCGACCGTAACTCGCCCGTTTGCGCGCAGAGCCCGCATCGTTTTTTCGACAATGCGATAGCAGGTGTTCGAACCGTCCTTGGGCACCCTCGCGTCAGAGCATTGAATCTCGATCCCGCTCCCGCGCCCCACGCTCACCCTGATCATGTCGTGCAATGCAATCGTCTGATACACCGTCAGCAGTTCATGAAAGCCATCCTCGCGGCGAGCGCCAATGCGCAGCCCCAGATTAATCTTCGCGAATGATCGGACGGTTATGGTCACAGGATACGATTGTAAGTTCAATCGCAGCTATTTTGATGATCGATCTTAGCTGGGCCATCAGCTCGACCATACTGAGCCGCGCTCCCGCAGAGGCCTGTGCAAGATTCTGCATCTTGACAGCCATTTTCACGCAGAGGACAATGCCACCTTCGTACGTCGGCACTCGCGCTCGACCCTCTCTCCCCCCGGTCGAAAGGACGCAAACATGAAACAAAACTCGATACCACAAACTCACCTTTCGATCTGCAAGCTCGCGTTAGCCGCCTCGCTTGCGTTTGCCGCAGTTTGCGTTCCAGCACAAGCCCAGACCCTCACGACCCTCTATTCATTCACAGGGGGCCCGGACGGAACACAGCCGAACGGACTGGTCCGCGACTCGGGCGGCAATCTTTACGGCACGGCTCGTTATGCAGGCGATCTCGACTGCAGCGAAAAGCAGGGCTGCGGCACTGCGTTTAAGCTGAACCAGACGGGCACGCTGACGTTGCTACACACATTCGTCGGTGGCGCCGACGGAGCCTTGCCCGAAGGAGCCCTCGTCCTTGACGCGGCAGGCGACCTCTTCGGAACTACCGTGTATGGTGGCAATATCTACTGCGGCAACTCCGGGGGCTGCGGCACCGTGTTTAAGCTGAATGCAGCCGGAAAGAAAACCATTTTGTACGCCTTTCCCAGTTCCCTGGAGGCATCTTTACCAGGCGGCGGCGTGATCGAGGATGCGAACGGCAACCTCTACGGCACCACAGCCTGGGGTGGTGGTGCCTCCTGCTCGAACTGCGGCACAGTGTTCAAGCTGCGAGCGACCGGCGGGACATTCACCATTCTGCACGCCTTTACAGGCGGAACAGACGGACAACTTCCTTACGCAGGACTGCTCAGAGACGCGGCCGGAAACCTCTTCGGCACTACTTATTTAGGTGGCGCCTTTAACGGGGGGACGGCTTTCAAGTTGAATAGCGCCGGCAAAGAGACCTTACTGCACAGCTTCGGCAGTTCGCCCGATGGCATAGATCCGATCGCTGGCCTGGTCGCGAACGGAGCCGACCTTTACGGATGCACGCCAAATGGTGGCGTATATAGCGTCGGAGCGGTTTACAAGTTAGATAAATCCGGAAACGAAACTCTGCTGCACAGCTTCGGCGCCCCAACCGACGGCGTCCAGCCCCAGGGAGCCCTGATACACGACGCTTCCGGCAATCTCTACGGCACCACCTATTCCGGTGGCGCATTCGGCTACGGAACAGTATTCAAAATTGACGCGACCGGCAATGAGACCATTCTGTACAGCTTCGGCGGCGGAGCCGACGGCCTGGGCCCTGACTCTGGCGTGATCCTGGATGCGGCGGGCAATCTCTACGGCACCACCCTCTCCGGCGGAGCCTTTAACAACGGAACGATCTTCAAAATCGCGCCTTAAAGCCCGCCCCCATCCGGTCTACCACCTCGGTAATCTCGACTCCCTGGCATGATTGGCGCAATCTAAACCAGATTCCAATCCACGAACCGGTAACGGTCCTCCCTCTGGAATCGGACGACCGCAAACACGAGCGCTGCCGCCCCTAAGCGGACCCCTGTGAGCGCTGTCCCGAAAGTCGGGAGTAAGCCGTTGCGTGCGGGGAGAAAGAAGACTCATCTCAAATTTCAGCCCGCGTTGCACCGCGACTTCGCAAGCGCGAGCAACGGGCGGTGGGCTTTCAGGGGTTTTTGTAATGCGGACTGTACTTACTCGCTGTTCTTTAGTGCTTTCGCTTCTTGTGGCCGCAACCTTCGTTGCCGCGCAGGACGCCTATAAAGTCATCCCTGTCACCGACGGTGGAACTATCTCCGGAACCGTCAAATGGTCCGGGCCGGCGCCTCACGAACTAGATTTTCCCGTCACCAAAGATCCACAAATCTGCGCCCCAGATGGAAAGAAGACCGTCAGCCTCGAACGCCTCATCATCGGCCCCGAGGGCGGCGTAGCCAATACCATCGTCTATCTCAAAAACATTTCCGCCGGCAAAGCCATGGACTTGCCCGAGCAGAAGCGCCATCTCGACCAACGCCACTGCCGCTACGTCCCGCACATTCTTCTTGTCCCGCAAAACGCGGACCTGGCGATGCAGAGTTCCGACGCCACTCTGCACACCGTCCACATGGATGGCGCCGCCAGCTACAACCTGCCATTCCCGTTCCCCAATCGCATCACCTCACGCACCATGTCGGCACCCGGCTTGGTCAACCTTCGCTGCAACGGAGGCCACGTCTGGATGAATGCCGAAATGATGGTCGTCCCGCACCCTTATTACGCCGTCACCGACGAGAGCGGCCGCTTCACTTTCAGCGGCGTCCCGCCCGGCACTTATCAGATCGTTGCCTGGCATGAGGGCTGGGGTCTGGCTGGCAAAGAGCAGGCCTTCGACGTTCTCACCGAGCACAGCGTGCAGCGCCCGGTCTTTACCGAGCCGAAAACCTGGGAAAAACCGGTCAGCGTCAAAGCCAACCAGCCCAGCACGGTCAACTTTGTGATCGGAAACAAGTAGCGATTTCAAGGATTCTTATTTTTCGCACGAATTGAGGTACAGCAATGACGAGCACAGGTGTAGCGCCAGCAAAAGTCAATTTAGGTTCAAACAGCGGCGTAGTCGCCCCATCAGCACCCCCTAAGGAGACAGGCGTACGTGGGTATTGGATTGCATTTGCGCTGGCGCTCTGCGTAGGAATCGCAGCCGTGGCGTGGAGCAGTTCTCAGGGCCCGCAAGGCTCGAGCGCCTCTACTCAGGAAGTCAGCGCGGCCTTTCGAGATGGACTGTATTCCGGAAGACGCGATGCCCAACGCGGAGTCGCTCCCCACGTATCCACGGGACGCTGGTCCGCCCAAGACGACCGGGAATCTTTCGCCGCAGGCTACCAAAAAGGATACGGCAAATCTGATGCGAGCCAGCCTGAGCCTACTGAGCCAGCACCCCACTTCGATTAACGCTGCGAAGGGCTCGCCTCTTGGGAACTTTCGAGTTCGGGACTTAGGCTTGCCTTTTTTCCCGGACGATTGATGCCGAAGAACGCCTAGCTTCGCCGCTTATACAGGATTGCAAACTCAAACCCGGCATTCGCCGGAAACAATTCCGCAACTTTCCTCAACCGTTCAGCCAAAGCCGAAGGCGCCAGCAGCGGATAATCCCGCTCCCGCAAATCGTAGTAATCCACATCCAGATAAAGCGAGAGCAAATAAATCGAAATCGTATCGGAAAAAGTAGCCTCGAAGTATTCGTTCTTGAAGCGCTCCGCATCCGGACCACTGGCCGTAGCCAGCTTCCGCGCCTCCCATGCATCAAGCGAAGTCTCGCCCCGCGTTCCTGCCTCGACTTGCTTCCAGGCTAGTTCGCTGAACTCTTTCGAAAGCCCGGCAATCTCCACCAGAGCGTGACCTACGTTGATGTAAAACTCAAACGCCACCGAAAACTTGTCGTCGGTAAGCCGCGTGGAGATAAACACGCACTGCGAATCGCCCAGATTCAGGTTGCGATGGCAAACCGCATTGTCGCTGAGCGCCACATCGTAGCGATCCGCAATCAGGATTTCATCCCCCTGGCTGACCGTCAGCGGCACAAAATAATAAGCCTTGCGCGTAAGCGCCGAAGCGATCTTCGTAGGCACCGCCGCAATCATTCGCTCCAGATCAAACGACCCAACGGAGTTCTCCCCCGCCACGGCATAACACACCCCATTCGCCGCCTGCGAAACCGGCGTCATCCGCACCACATCCGCGGGGCTCCGCGTAATAGCTTGCGCTGCCTGCGACATTCTTGCTCTTTTATACACTACTCGTGTGGATGTGCTCGTGTGGAGCGGACACTCCTGTCCGCTGCCCTTGACCTTGCCGTTGATCTTGACCCTTCTCTTGCCGCTGATCTTTGACCTTACCCTTGACCCACCCCCAGCCCAGATCTAAACTTCCTTCCAGAGGATCCAGCCGTCATGACCCTTACGAGTAAAACCGTCCTGGTAGCCCTGCTATTCGCCGCAACCCTCCCAGCTCTCCACGCCGCCAACCCGCGTCTCCTCGCCTACTACGGATATTGGGACCGCTGGAACACTCCCACCTATGACGCTTCGAACATCCCCTACGGCCAGCTCACGCACATCGTCCACGACAGCATCGGACCGGCGTTGGCCGCAGATGGCACACTGTCGATCCCTCCCGGATTTCTCGAACCCCAATTGATTTCGCGCGCCCACGCCGCCGGAGTCAAAGTAGAAATCTGCATCAGCGGCAACTCGGCCCTCTTTGTCACCATTGACGCCGACGCCCAGCTTCGCGCCACGTTCGCGCAGAACATCGCCAATTTCGCCATTGCCAACGGATACGACGGTGTCGACTTCGACTACGAAGTTCCCAGCGACAGCACCCAGGCCAGCCAATTTACCTCGCTGATCCAGGATCTTCGCGCTCTCCTGCCCGCCGGCCAATACCTGATTTCAGCCGCCGTTTCCTCCAGCCCCGGCTCCTACGGAGTCTACGATTTTGCCGGCATGACTCCTCTCGTCGACTTCTACAACGTCATGACCTACGACTTTCACGGAGCGTGGACCAACCACTCCGGCCACAACTCGCCGCTCTACCTGAGCCCGCTCGATCCCGGCCAGGAAGGCAGCCTCAACACTTCGACCATCAGCTTCACAACTCAGTTCAACGTACCCGCCGAGCAGATCAATCTAGGCACAGCTTTCTATGGCTATGCCTTCAATGTCGATGGCCTCTGGACGTTCTGCACCGACGACGCTTACTGCGGAAATTTCGGAGCTCCAACCGTAACCTACATGCAGGTCGAGCAACTCATAGCCTCCGGCGCCTGGACCGAAAATTTCGACGATCTTGCTCAAGCCCCCTACCTGCTGAATCCGGTCGATGCACCCTTCGGCTTCGTCACCTACGACAGCCCATCCTCGACCGAGGCGAAAGTCACCTATGCCATCAGCCAGCACAACCTCGGCGGCGTCTTCATGTGGGAACTCTCCCAGGACTACAACGGTGACAACCAGCCCCTCTTAAGTGCAATGCACTCGGCCCTGGTCCACGCTTCGGCGGCGAAGCATTAACTGGGTGCGTCGTTCCGAAAAGGGAACGGCTTTAGGCCGTCGATTATCTCCTTGACTTCATCCTTCAAAGAGGCGATCCTATCTCTTGACGCATTGGCTCTTTGAAATCCGAATAGCAGAAAGCTAACTTCCATGAATTCAATATTTTGCGGGTCGACGCAGTGATTCCAAAGCACTTAGCTTGGGCGGCTTGGCTTAAGTCCTTTGAATGTAATATTTTACAAGCAAGTTATTTGTTTTCAATATTTTAGCCGGATAAAGACCAGATCATGACTCCGTAACTTGTTGATTCCAGATATTTTAGCCTCGATGCACCCTGAATTTTTTTCATCCAGATCTGGGACCTGATCGATCACCCTGGATGGTGTAGCCTAGAAGCATGCCGACCCCGCACCCGCCCCGCTGGTATGCCATTCCGGTGCGAGTCGTGCTCGTCACCTTCATCGGCACGCTCATCTGTTTCGCCGTCAGCCTGCTCATCGGCATCGTTGGAGCTGTCATCGTGTCGGCTGTCCGCCACACCGATGCCAACATGACCGTCGCCTACCGTCTCATCGCCCTTCCAACGGCAGTAGTCGCCGGCAGCATCATTTTTGTGCTGGCGCTAACCATGGAAATCCGCCACTACCGCCAATCGAAAACCCTGGCCGCCATCGAAAGGATGAGTTGATTGCCCACGAACACGCCCCGCATCGCCATTCCCATGCCGCACTCCACCGATCACGAATACGGTGAGCGCGCGATCCCGCAATACGAAAGCGCCGTAAAGCAAGCCGGAGGCGAGCCCATCCGCATCCCGCTCGACCAATCAGCCGACGAAGTCAAGAAGATGATCGAGAGCTGCGACGGAGTGCTCCTGCCCGGCAGCAACGCCGATGTCGACCCGGCGACTTTCGGCGCAGCCCGCTCGCCGCACACGGCCGCCGCCGACCCGCGCCGCGATGCCGTCGACGCGCTCCTGCTCGAAGACGCCTACAACCTGCGCAAGCCCGTCCTCGGCATCTGCTACGGCCTGCAGAGTCTCAACGTTTACCGCGCCGGATCGCTAATTCAGCACATCCCAGATTTCTTGCCGCAAGAGTTACGCACGCGCGTCGATCACGAAGCCGGAGGGAAGATCGCAGTAGCGCACGCGGTCGAGATCGACAGAGACTCGAAGCTGGCGGAAATCGTGAACGGGACCGCGGATGGAAACAATCGGGAAGGTCACGGCTCAAGCCGCGCCGACAAGAATCCAGGGGGCAATGGGGTTTCAGCCGCTGACGGAAAGCTCATACTTCCGGTGAACTCTTCGCATCACCAATCAGCCGACACAATCGGCGACGGTCTGTGCATCTCTGCCCGCTGCCCCGACGATGGCATCATCGAAGCGCTCGAAGGCTCTGCTCCCGATCACTTTGTAATCGCCGTGCAATGGCACCCCGAGCGCTCGGTCGATCAAGACGAACCCTCCCGAGCCATCTTCCGCGCACTGATTCAAGCAGCGAAGACCCAAGCCGCGCAGATCAAAGCAGAGACGCAAACTGCGGAAGCGGGGCGCAAGTAACTCAAGACCTCTTCTTCTTCCGCGTCTTCTTCGAAGTCGCAAGCTTCTCCAGCAGCACGACCACATGCGCAACCGCGGCATTGTCCAGACTGAGCCCCTCCGGAGTCTTCGCCTTCAGCCCCACGCAATCGGCCTGCACGCCGAGCAATTGCGATACGCGTGTTCGAATCGCAACCGCATGCGGACCAATCTTAGGAGCGGCGAGAATCAGGCTCGCGTCCATATTCGCCACGCCATATCCCGCATCCCGCACGCGTTTCAACGCCTCACGCAAGAAGACGACTGAGTCCGCACCCTTCCACTTTGGATCCGAAGGCGGAAACAGCGCGCCAATGTCAGGAGCAGCCACAGCCCCGAGCAAAGCGTCGGTGATGGCATGCAGCAACACGTCGCCATCGGAGTGCCCGCCCAATCCCTTGTCGTGCGCGAGCGCAATGCCACCGATCTTCAGCGGAATGCCGGGCTGGAATTCGTGCGAATCAAACCCATAGCCGATTCGAGTCGATGGGCCCGTCGTTGGTCGTCGGTCGTTGGTCGTTGGCATTCCGGGTTAGTGCCGATCCGTGCTCTTTAGGTAGAACTCCGCCAATTCCATATCCGACGGCGTAGTGATCTTGATGTTGCGCGGCGACCCCATCACGACCGCAACGTCGTGGCCTGATCGTTCCACGAGCGAAGCTTCGTCGGTGCCGAGGAATCCATCCGCGGACGCTTCGTCGAATGCCTTCTTGATCACGCTGTAGCGAAAGCCCTGCGGCGTTTGCGCCATCACGATGCCCGCGCGCGGGATCGTCGCCTTGATCAGCGCGCCCTCAGCCGTGCGCTCGACTTGCTTCACCGTATCTACGGCGGGCATACCGGCAATCGCCGCTCCGTACTTCTTCGCCGCCTCGATCACTTCCTGAATGATTTCGCCGGTCACAAACGGACGCACTGCATCATGCACTAAAACAATGTCATCAGCGGCGGCTGCAACCGCGTTCAGCGCGCTCTCCACCGACTGTTGCCGGTGTTCGCCACCCACCACCAACTCGATTCTCTTGTTCAGAACATCTTTGGCTTCACTCTCAAGTCGTTCGCGAAAACCTGCAATCTCGTTTTCCCGCAGAGCAATCCAAATCTCGCTCACCGCATCGACCGCGGCAAACTTGCGCAGCGTGTGGATCAGAATTGGCGTCCCGCCCAGCTCCGTGAATTGTTTCGAGGGTGACTTCTTATCGCCCTTGGCGCCGCCGGGCACAGGAGCCATGCGCGTTCCCAGACCAGCCGCCGGAATTATGACAACGACCTTCATCGCGGGCTGCAAGTATACGAGCGCGAGAGGCAGGAGTTCAAATGGGATCAATGGATCGCAGACGGAAAGCGGCCGCACTTGGTATTCTTTATTTCTTCATGCCGGAGACACGCGACCAACAGTTTCTGAACCCACTTCAAGGAGCACCATCCTCATGAGCACCGTCCTGCTGCTGACTCTCTCGAACTGCTTCATGACCATCGCCTGGTACGGGCACTTGAAATATGGCCACAGCTGGCCTTTGTGGAAGGCGATCCTGGTCTCGTGGGCGATTGCGCTATTCGAATATTGCCTGGCCGTGCCGGCGAATCGGCTCGGCTACGGCGAGTTCTCAGGCTTCCAGTTGAAGATCATTCAGGAAGTCATCACGCTCATCGTCTTCATGGGATTCGCGGTCACATTTCTGAAAGAGAAGCTGGCGTGGAATTATCTGGTGGCGTTTGCCTTCCTCGCGGTAGCGGCATTCTTCGCCTTCGCGTTCAGGGCGACCAATGCGACGGGCTGAAATGGGCGTCGGCGGCTGGTCTCAAGGCTGGGGCTTGGTCTCAAGCAGCGTGCTTGGAACCACTGACGCCGGCACCACCGCTGATGGAACTGCCGGGGCTGCCACCGGGACAGGAACACTGGTCCGGCTGAAGGCACGCTCATCCCACTTGCCAAAGATCATCTTCCCAGCCGTAGTCTGCAACACCGACGTGACCGATACATCGATGGTCTTGCCAATCATCTTCCGGGCATTGTCAACAACAACCATGGTGCCGTCGTCAAGATAAGCCACGCCCTGGTTGTATTCCTTGCCTTCTTTCAGGATGAAGACCTTCATGATCTCGCCCGGAAGCACTATGGGCTTTAGCGAGTTGGCAAGTTCGTTAATGTTAAGCACTTCTACGCCCTGCAACTGCGCGACTTTGTTCAGGTTGAAGTCGTTGGTGATGATCTTACCTTCGTAGACCTTGGCGAGTTCGATCAGCTTGAGATCGACTTCGCGCACAGCGGGGAAGTCATCTTCCACAATCTGGATCGACAGCGTTGCCATTTTCTGCAGTCGCTGCAGAACGTCGAGGCCGCGGCGGCCGCGATTGCGCTTCAGCGAGTCGGCCGAGTCGGCTACGAGTTGCAGTTCGCGCAACACGAATTGCGGCGTGACGATGATGCCATCCAGAAAACCGGTTTCGGCAATGTCGGCGATGCGGCCATCGATGATGACGCTGGTGTCGAGAATCTTGTAGCTTTTCTTGCCTTGCTTCTCACCGCCAAAGATGCCGCCCAATGCAGCAAGGTTCAGCAGGTCGCCCTTGCTGGCACCCACAATCAAGCCCACGTAGGCCATCAACAACATGACCAGGATCTGCAGAAAGCTCTGCGTGCTGCCTGCGGGCACACTGCTGCGAATGACCAGCGCAAACAGGTAGGCCCCGCAAATACCGAGGATGCTGCCGATAGCGGCGCCGATCAGCCGCTTCAGGCTCACCGTGCGCAGCTTCCATTCGAACAGAACGATTGCCGCCCCAATTACGGCTCCCAGCCCGGCATCCACCGGTTGAGACCGCCCGAAGGGAGCAATCACGTAACAAGTTGCGGCCACTACAATGACAAAAAGAAGACGAACAAGAACTAAATCCACCATATAACCTCCCCCGGATGCAGCTCCGCCAAACCTTAAGCGCGCAGCACCGGTGCCATTTCCTCGCCGCCCCGGGCGGGAATCGGCAAATCAGCATGCGGGGCGTGGGAGAATTAGGGGATGAATGTACGCCCCGTCCCGGCCTGTAGAGGCATGGCCGGGAAACCTCAGTAAACCTACGCCAAGAGTATATACCCGTCCGGAAATAGGCGTCGGGGAAAACTCCGAGTCGAGCAGTCCGCCCATGCCCGGGAAGACGTGTTCGGCAGGTATGTCGGTCCTACGGTATTTCCGCTTTGCATCTACAGCCACGTCCTGTGTTTACCTTGCCTGCCTCCGGCATCTCAGACTAGCAATCCGAGCAGACTGCTGAACGAACATGCAGCCGCCGGTCGGATAAGGCAGAAGGATTGCCTCGGAGGATGACATGCGAGCTCTAAGATTCTTGAATGTAGCGATATTGTCGGCTCTGGTCGGAAGTACAGCCCTTCTTTACGCGCAAGACGAGAAGCAAGAAGACAAACCGGCGCGGCAAGAAGATTCCAAGCCCCAACCCAAGCAGGACGAAGCTAAACCTGCTCATCAGGACGCAGCCAAACCCGCAAAACCGGAACAGGATAAGGATAAGCAGGAGCCAAAACGCGAAGATCAGTCCCGCGATCAGATGAAGCCGGAAGGCCAGGAACATCCCGCCCAGCAGATGGACCTTGCGCGGCCAGAAGCGCAAGAGCAGGCGCAGGGAGCGCGTCCGGCTGGCAAAGGCGGACACATTCCTGACGACAAGTTCAGGGCTAACTTCGGCAACGGCCATCATTTCAGGGCGCAAGGCGTGATCATGCAGGGGCAGTCGCAGTTCCAGTATGGCGGTTACAGCTTTCAGTTGGTCGACGCATGGCCGGTGGGCTGGGCTTACACGGACGACTGCTACATCGACTACATCGATGGAGAGTACTTCCTGTTTGACCTGCTCCACCCCGGAGTTCGCATCGCCATCGTCGTTGTGTTGTAACTCAGTTGTGCTGTAACGCAGCGCCGCCGCTTCTGTCCGAGGAAGGTGGCTCCTCTGAGCCGGGGATTCAGTTTTGCTGGATCTAAGCTCAGAGGGTCCACCTTCATTTTATTGCCGCGCTGTAATTCATGACGCCGACGCATCGGCTGAATCCATCCTGCTAAACTCGCTGGCATGAAAGCCTTAGTGATTACCAGCCTCTCCGGCCCGGATGCACTTGCCATTCAAGAAACCTCTGAACCAACCCTGAAGGCAGGACAGACTCTAGTCCGAGTCGCCGCCGGGGGCCTGAATTTTGCCGACTTCATGACCGCGCAAGGCGGCTATCCGGGAACGCCCGCGCCGCCGCTGATTGCCGGACGCGAATTCGCGGGCGTGGAAGAAAGCAGCGGGCGGCGGGTAATGGGCTACATCCAGTGGGGAGCGTTCGCTGAGAAAGTCGCCGCCTATAGCAACATGCTGTGGCCCGTTCCCGAGCATTGGACCGACGAGCAAGCCGCCGCGTTCCCCGTGAACTACTTCACCGCATATCTCGGGTACTGGCAGGCGGGGATGACTCCTCAACCGATGTGGGAACAGCCGGCTGTCAATCGGAGCGCAGCTCCGCGCCGCGTGCTTATTCACGCAGTAGCCGGAGGCGTGGGTACGGCGGCGGTGCAGATCGGCCGCATCCTCGGCGTTGAAATGTACGGGACCTCGTCGTCGGACGAGAAGCTTGCGCGCGTGCAAGAACTCGGCCTGCAACACGCGATCAACTACAAGCAGAACGACTATGAAGAAGTAGTGAAGAGCCTGACTCACGGCGAAGGCGTGGACGTTGTATTCGAAATGCTGGGCGGCGAGCACACCGCGAAGAGCCTGCGCTGCCTGCGCGATTTCGGACGCGTCATCCAGTACGGCACAGCCACGGGCAAACCTCCGCAACTCGACGTGCGGGCGCTGTATGCAAAGTCCGCCACCCTACAGGGCTTGTGGCTGACCTACCTTTCTCAAAAGCGCGAGATCATGGAACCGGCATGGAAGCAACTCTCCGAATGGATCGCGGACCGCACGCTGGCCCCGGTGATCGGCCAAGTTTTTCCGCTCGATCGCGCTGCAGAAGCTTACAAGCTGCTGCAGGAGGGAAAGAACTACGGGAAGTTGGTGCTGAGGATTTGAGAATCACTCACAGCCCAGGTTGCGCGCGGCTAGTGAGTGGCTGACACATCCTCTTCAAACACCCACTGCTCGCTTACGAGGAAATTTGCAAGAGAGCACAGCACGATGGCGACACCGTTCGCAACGAGGTAGTTTACGTGGCCGAAGTCAACCATTAGTTTCATCAGCGCCAGATTACCGACGATCGACACTCCTCCGGCGGTCAGATTGAAGCGCAGCAGCCGCGGCAGAGACTTTCGCCACGACGGCTGCACGCGGTCGACCCAAGTGTAGCGCTCGTGCCAGAGGAAGTTGTGTATGACAGCCGCTTCGACCGCGAGCGCAGTTGCGAACAGATAGCTCAGGTGGAATCGGCTCTTCAAAGTGAGCAACACGCCCAACTGCACTCCGATACCGAGCGCTCCTACCGCGTTGAACTTGAGCCAGCGCAAAGTTAATCGGCGCCCAATAACTCCAGTTCTCACCTGACGATCCTTTCTTCGCGATAAAGTCGTATGGTGTTTTGCCCAGTGAAGAAAATCAGCATCAGCGCCATCCCGGCAAGGCCCACAGTTCCTCCTACATCGAACAGGCGGTAATACGCGCCGAGAAAATGCACTCGCGGCTTCCACAGCAGGGCGAGGTTGCCGACTGCCAGCAGGATGCGCAGTTCGGTTGGACCGAAGCGCCAGAATGACAGACGAAACTCTCCGAGTGCGTGCGTCGCCAGATAGGATTGAATCGAAAGCATGAGGAACGCAACCAGAAGGCTAATCGCGATCCAGGGATGCATGCAGCCCGAAAGGGCAAGACCGCCCATCAACGCGAGAGCCCCGAAGCTATCGACCATGTGGTCGACGTAGAAGCCATAGCGCGGACGCAGTTGTTGCCGAACCCGTGCCAGCGTTCCGTCGAGTGAGTCTCCTAACCAGTTCAGCGCCAAAAAGAAAATCACGCCTAACAGCGCATATCGGTTCCACGCCGCTATCGCGTAGCACGTGCCTGCTCCGATCTGCGCAGCCAATCCCAAGATCGTCAAATGATCGGGGCTGACGCACGACGGCGTGCGCGCAGCCAGCCACATCAGCGACCGCTTCTCGAAACCCGCCACCCAACTTTCCTGCAAGCGTCGCATTTCCGGGAACGGCTGCCTCAGCAAGACCTGCTGCTCACAAAATTCCGCCATTGTTTGAGAACTGGCACTTGGAAGATAACGGCTTGTCATAGTTGCCTCCTTGGTAAGGTCTTGGGTGCTAGGTCCTAGGTCTCGGGAAAACCCAAGGCCTACCACCTGACACCTGGGACCTAACACCTGCCCAGCATCCGCACGAAGGTCACTTTGCTACGAAACCGTGGCGTGGCACAATGCACTGCAGATCAATCGCTCCTCAAGCGCATATCAACGGGTAAGTGATTGCGGCAGTAGAGGGTTACAACCAAGGCTCATCCGCTCAGAACCTGTTTTGCTTGCCGTGTTCGTAGAGTATTTTGGATTTGGAAACCGCGCGCGTCGCGGAGTGATTAGCCAACTCAGACTTCACTAACGGAAAGAAAGCTCGTGATCTGGTATTTTGTCTTCTTCTTTATCTCGGGATTCTGCAGTGTCCTTTACGAACTGGTCTGGCTGCGCCTGTCCATGGCGCAGTTCGGCGTTACCAGCGCCATGGTTTCCATTGTGCTGTCGGTTTTCATGGCTGGCCTGGGGTTGGGGTCGTGGGCCAGCGGCTCATGGATACGCCGGCGGAGCGAAAAGCTCGGCGTCTCACCACTGCTCCTTTATGCCGCAATCGAATTACTGATCGGCGTCTCCGGAATCCTCGTTCCCTATGAGCTTCGGCTGGGGCACAGCATGCTCGAGCGGTTGGGTTCGACTTCTTCGACGGAATACTACTTAGTCTCCGGCATCTGGGTTGCCCTCACGTTGATTCCCTGGTGCACGTTGATGGGAGCGACGATTCCCGTCGCCATGCTTGCCATCGGCCGCATGTTCCCCCGGGAATCTTCGCGGTCGTTCAGCTTCCTGTACATGGCTAACGTGGCCGGCGCCGTGGTTGGAACCGGCCTACCCTTAATTCTGATTGAGTTGCTCGGATTCCGCGGGACGTTGCGCGTGGGTGCCGCTTGCAACATTCTGATTGCGGTTATGGCGTTAGCCGTATCCCGGACTGTGCCGCTTAAAGGAATTGCAAGGCCCGGAGAATTGCCGGAAGACGTTCTGCCAGCCAGCCGTTGTCGGCCTGCTGCAAGCTCGCCCAGCGGAGGATATCTTCTCACTCTATTGTTCGCGACCGGCCTGACGAGCATGGGCATGGAAGTGGTCTGGGTTCGCGAATTCACGCCCTATATCGGCACCGTGGTATACGCATTCGCGGGAACGCTCGCCGTGTATCTCACCGGAACTTTCATTGGATCGCGCATTTACCGCAGTTGGAGTTCCGAGTCACTAAATGACAGCTCCTTGCTTTGGACTCTGCTTGCATTGTGCTCTTTGTTTCCGCTGCTGGCGGCTAGTCCAAACATTCCTCTCGATAGCTGGGCGCGGCTGGTGGCGGGAATCGCGCCGTTTACGGGACTGCTCGGGTATCTGACTCCCATGCTGGTTGATCGCTGGGCCGGGGGCGATCCCGCCAAGGCAGGCAAAGCCTACGCGGTGAATGTCGTCGGGTGCATCGTCGGTCCACTGGTGGCAGGCTTTTTGCTTCTGCCGTGGATCAGCGAGCGCTGGTCGCTGGTACTGCTGTCACTGCCCTGGCTGATCGTTGGCCTCCGCGTTGTGCGCTTGCCCGGGCGGGCCACACCGAACTTTACAGCGCGCGCCGCATCCTATCTTTTGTTGCCGTTGGTGGTGGGGCTTTTTTGGGGAAGCAAGGGCTTTGAAAAACAATACCGCGGCGGCGGCGGCAGGATACTGCGGGATTCGACCGCCACTGTGATCGCAACCGGTACTGGCATGACCCGGTTGCTGATGGTCAACGGTTACGGCATGACTTCGCTTACGCCGATCACAAAGATGATGGCGCATCTTCCGTTGGCTTTCCTCGATCGCCCTCCGCAAGACGCTTTGGTGATTTGCTTTGGCATCGGCACGACTTTTCGCTCATTACGCTCCTGGGGAATACCGGTGACGGCAGTGGAACTCGTCCCCAGTGTGCCGCGATTGTTTTACTTTTTTCACAGCGATGCTCCCGAAGTTCTGAAGTCGCCGTTATCTCACGTTGTAATCGACGATGGGCGCCGCTATCTGGAACGGACCACGCAGCAATATGACGTGATCACAATCGATCCTCCGCCGCCGGTCGAGGCCGCCGGGTCCAGCCTGCTCTATTCCGAGGATTTTTACACGGTGATCCGTCAGCGTCTGCGTCCCGGAGGAATCTTGCAACAGTGGCTGCCGATTGGCGATCCGGAAGATGTAGCAGCGGTAGCCCTCGCCCTGCGCCGATCTTTCCCCTATGTGCGGGTTTTCGCCTTTGGAAAGAACTGGGGATTTCATTTTCTGGCTAGCGATCGGCCGCTCCCGGTTCGCACCGCGAAAGAATTAGCCGAGCGTCTTCCGGCCGCTGCAGCCACCGATTTGGTCGAGTGGGACGCGCAACCCGATGCAGAAGCCCGGTTCGCCCACCTTTTGGAGCGCGAACTTCCCATCGATCAGCTCGTTGCGGCGTCTCCCGCAACGCCGGCTCTCAGCGATGATCGTCCCATCAACGAGTACTACCTCGTGCGTAAGGAATTGCGGCCTTAGGCGAAGAGAGACTAGAGAGGCCAGCAGCAGTATCAATTGAGGAACCAGCCCAGTCCGATTCGAACGATAAACTCCGTCGTGATCAGAATGCTCTGGTAGGCTTTGAAGGAAATTCACGTCCCGCGCGCGAGGAACAACGTTAGGCGCTGCCGGCGTAAATCTGCGGCCCATGAACAGACTCCTGCGATTGTTTCGCCCCTCGCACCAGCACACGGCTTACTCGGCCACGCTTCTGCTGATGTCGGCGGTCATGTTGTCGCGCGTCATCGGCTATGTGCGCGAGGCATACATTGCTTACGCCTTCGGCGCCGGACCGCAGACCGACGCCTATGTCGCCGCCTTCACCCTGCCCGACTGGCTGAATTACGTCGTGGCCGGGGGCGCAGCCTCCATTACATTCATTTCGATCTATACGCGGTTTCTCGCGGAGAGGCGCGATGCCGATGCGCAGAAAACTTTTTCAGTCGTCATCACAGTGATGACTGCGGTGATGATCGTCGGCACCATCCTCACTGAAATCTTCACGCCGCAATTCGTGCGCTGGATGTTTCAAGGCTTCTCGTCGGCGCAGGTCGACCTGACCGTCCATCTGACGCGCATTCTGCTGCCGGCACAGATCTTCTTTTACGTCGGAGGCGTCGTCTCCGCCGTCCTGCTCTCACACCGCCTGTTTCTCTTGCCGGCATTCGGGCCGCTGCTCTACAACACAATCATCATTCTGGGCGGAGTCATTGGAGGAAAGCATTTTGGAATTGCGGCGCTGGCCTATGGCGCGCTGGCGGGAGCCGTAGTTGGCCCGTTTCTGGCTAGCGTGATTGGCGCGGCGCGCATCGGCACCGGCTATCGCCCCTCGTTCGATGTGACGAATCCTGCATTCCGCGAGTGGGTGAAGCTTTCCATTCCGCTGATGCTTGGGGTTTCGCTGGTCACCGCCGACGACTGGATCCTGCGGCACTATGCGTCCGGCGGCGTGGGCGACATCGCCCGCCTTAACTACGCCAAGCGACTGTTCGCCGTTCCGATTGCTGTGCTTGGCCAGGCAACAGGACAAGCCTCTCTGCCGTTTTTCGCGCGCCTGTTCAACGAGAGGCGCCTGGCAGAGTTCGCCACGACGGTGAACGACTCCGTCTATCGCGTCTCCGCCGCATCGTTTCTCGCCACCGGATGGATGATGGCCGCCGCGTTCCCGCTGATCGACCTCGTCTATCGCCGCGGACAGTTCTTGGTTTCCGACACGCAAACCACAGCCATTTATTTTTTCTGGTTCTCGCTGTCACTCGCTCTCTGGTCCGCCCAAGGACTCTATGCTCGAGCCTTCTACGCCGCCGGCAACACGCTGACTCCAATGCTTGCAGTCACCGTAATCACAGCCGCGTCATTGCCGGTGTATTCGCTGCTCTTTCACCGGTATGGCGTAGTCGGCCTCGCGTTCGCTTCCGACATTGGCATCGGAGCAAATCTGCTGGCGCTGGCCGTGCTTCTGCACTATCGCAAACTGGTTTCGCTCGGAACTTTGCGGTGGGGTGAACTGGGAAAATCCGCGGTGACCGCGGTCGTCGCTGGTGTACTAAGCCTGGAGGTTGCACGAGGCATCACGCCGTTTATTTCTGGCCGCGGGAGCCGCGTCGCCGACGTGCTGCAATTGGGACTAATCTCGGTCACCTGGGCAGCCGCGACTGCGCTCGGATTGTGGTTGTTGCGCTCACAGTTGCCCAACGATCTGCGGCGGCGAAAGGCGGCAGCGTATCCCGCAGTCGCCGAAGGCGAAAGCAAAGAAATCTTGGGTGCGGGAACGCAGCCCTGAAGAATTATTGCGGGAAGCCAATCTTGCGCACCAACTCGGCGTAGCGCGGATCGGAGCGGAGGGTCTCAAACGTGGCGTCGGTGCGGAGAAAGATCAGGTAGGTGTTGTGTTCCTGGTAGGCAATGTTGAGCCACTCGAAGGCATGCTCTTTGTCGCCGGTGTCGGCGTAGAAATCCGCAATGGAGTAAGCCGCCAAGTGGTTAGTTCCGGCCTTTCGTTGTCCGATTAGAACATCGATCGCCTTATGTGCCGCAGCAGGCCAACCTCCGGAGCGGAAGCCAGCTTCCATCGCGGGAGCCAGCTCGGCATAGCTCTTGTCTCCTGCGAGCTGGGCGTAGATCTTGTATTCCTCGATCATTTGCTCATATTTATGTGCGCCGAAGTAGGCAATCGAAAGATCAACATGCGCCGCGCTAAATGACGGATTCTCAGCGATAACTTTTTGATACTGTTCAATCGCGCGGTCGAACTGATGGGAGAAGCTGTAAGCGTCGCCCAAAGCGCAAGAGATAATGGCCGAGAGCGGATCGAGTTCGTGCGCGCGGTTGGCTTCTGCAATGGACTCCTGCACGCGGCTGCCCATAAATGACAGGGACTGAGAAAACCACTGATGGGCGGTGGCATCGCTGGGATCGAGTTCGATGGCTTTCTTGAACTCGACTTCGCCCCCTGCAAAATCCCAATTGCCCTGAGACTTCACCAGTCCCAGGTCGGCATGAGCCCGGGCCAGCGTGGGATCGAGGTCGAGTGCCTTAGCCGCAGCCGCCGCTCCCTTGGAGAAAAACTCTTTAGGATTCCCTTCCGCATAGGCCGTTATGACCACATAGACATCTGCCAGCCCGATATACGCCTGCGCGAAGTTCGGATCCTTATCGATCGCCTGATTGAAGCAGGAAATTGCCGTGTTGAGATCGGCGCCAGTGCGCTTGTTCCAATAGTAACGGCCCTTCACGTAGAGCTGATAAGCCTCTGGATTCTGCGTGCCCTGCTTGCTGACCTGCTGCTTTTCCGCGCCGCTCATTTTCGTGCGCAGCTTGCCTGCGAGATCGCTTGCGATCTGCTGCTGCAACGAAATAATGTCGGCGGCTTTGCGTTCGTATTGCGCGCCCCAGATTTCTGTATTGTCCTGCACATTGGTGAGGTCGGCGCTCACCTGAATCGTGTCCCCATGCTGCACCACCCTGCCGGTAAGCAACGCGTCGACGGTTAACTCCTTGCCAACTTTTTCCACGTCTACATCTTTGCCTTTGTAACGGAAAACGGAGTTGCGGGATTTCACTTTCAAGTCTGGCACATGGGCGAGGCTGGCGATTAAAGATTCAGTGAGGCCGTCGCTGAGCAGATCAGTATCCGCGTTGCCGCCCACGTTCGAGAACGGAATCACTGCGATCGATTCGACTTGCGAAGTTGAAGACCTGCCTCGCCAATACCAGATGCTGCCTGCTGCAATCGCGATCAGCAAGATGGTCACGGCTGCGATCCAATACTTGCGGCCCGAGGTTGCCAGGCTTGCGGCCGGCAATACTGTAACGGACGATCCCGATCGACTGCCCGGCGTAAGGCCCGAAGTTAAATCGGCAGCCGACGCGGAACCTGAACTCGCCGCCACCGGCTGCCCCGAAGCAGAAGGCGCTGCTGTCACCGAAGCTGACCCTGAAGCCGGCGTCGTCACCGCAGTGCTCGCACTCACCCCAGAACTTCTTCCGGAATCAAGCTCGCGCTTCAGCCGCTTCAAATCGGCGCGCATCTCCGAGGCCACCTGATAGCGCAGGTCGCGATCTTTCTCGAGAGCCTTGTTGATGATGCGCTCCAACTCCGCCGGCAAATTAGGATTCAGCCGCACCGGCGCAGTGGGCGCGCGATTCAGAATCGCGTCAAAGATCACAGCTGAAGTATTGCCCGTGAACGGCTGCTTGCCCGTCGCCGCTTCATACAGCACAGCGCCAAAAGAAAACAGGTCGGTGCGCACATCGAGTTCTTCGCCGCGCGCCTGTTCCGGCGACATATAAGTGACCGTGCCCACCGTGCTACCCGGACTGGTAAGGTTCGCAGGATCGACCGCAGCTGTCGCCAGAGTCACTCCCGCAAACTCGTAATTTGTCTGGGACGGTCCCGCCACTTTCGCCAGACCGAAGTCGAGCACCTTCGCCTGCCCGCGTTTTGTGATGAACAGGTTTGCCGGCTTGATGTCGCGATGAACAATTCCCGCAGTGTGCGCGACATCCAGCGCGTCGGCAATCTGCACGCCGAAGTCGACTAACTGCTCTACCGAAATCGGCTTGCCCTCGATGCGGTATTTCAAAGTTGTGCCTTCGAGGTACTCCATCACAAGGTACTGCCGCGCTTCATCCGGGCGACCTCCAGCACGATCTTCGCCGATGTCGTAGATGGTGCAGATATTGGGATGATTGAGAGCCGACGCAGCCTGAGCCTCGCGCCGAAATCGCTCCAAAGCCTGAGGGTCATTCGCCACGTCATCAGGCAGAAACTTCAGCGCGACAAAACGGCGCAGTCGGGTGTCCTCAGCTTTGTAAACCACGCCCATGCCGCCGCCACCTAGCTTTTCAACAATGCGATAGTGCGAGATGGTTTGGCCAATCATGCTCTGGTTGGTCGTCATGGTCTGGCCTCGTCCGCAGTTGGCGGAAGTCCTATCTTGCGCACCAGTTCGGCATAGCGCGGATCGGTGCGCAATGAATCCATGGCAAAATCGGTCGGAAGCTCGATTGTGTTGGTATCGTGCTCCTGATAGGCGGTGTTGAGCCATTGGAAGGCATGGTCCTTGTCGCCCGAATCAGCGTACATTTGCGCAATCAGGTAAGGATAAACGTAGCCACCCGACCGTTTGCGCTGCGCGAGCCAAACTTCGAGGCCCTTGCGCTCGGCGACATTCCATCCACCAGCGCGAAATCCCGCATCAATGGCTGACGCCCACTCCATGTAATTCTTGTCGCCCTCCAGCTTGGAAGCCTTATCCCACTCCTCGATGGCCTCGGGATACTTGCGCATCCCCCAATACGCGTTAGCCATCTCGCCATGGGCACGGCCAAAGGATGGATTGTCAGCGATGACCTTCTTGTAAATTTCAATCGCCTTATCAAATTGGCGGGCATAAGCGTAAGCCTGAGCCTCTTGCGCTGCGATGATCGGCGAGAGCGGATCGAGTTGATGAGCGCGTGTGCCTTCATCAATGGCATCCTGCGCCCGGCCGCCAATTTCACACAGTCCCTCGGAGAGCCACTGATGCGCAGTGGCGTCGCTGGGATCAAGCTCCAGCGCCTTTCTGAACTCGGCCTCGCCCCCGGCGAAGTCCCAACTGTATTCCATCATCTGTCCGCCTAAAACAGCGTGCGGATGAGCAAGCGTGGGGTCAAGCTCCAACGCCTTTTTGGCTGCAGCGATTCCTTTCAACGCGGTTTCGGTGGGATCGCCGCCGTAGCTGCTGAGCGTGGTGTATGCGTCGGCAATACCGGAGTATGCCAGGGCATAATTGGGATCTTTTTCGAGCGCCTGGTTGAACAGCGATATTGCGGTTTTGATGTCGGCGTTCGTCCGCTTATCCCAATAGAAGCGGCCCTTCACGTAGAGCTGGTAGGCTTCCGGATTCTGCGTGCCCTGTTTCGTGACCAGTTGCTTATCCGCGCCCGTCAACTTGGCGCGCAGTTTGTCGGCAATATCGCCGGCGATCTGCTGCTGCAACGTGAGAATGTCGGAAGCTTTCCGTTCGTACTGCTCGCCCCAAAGTGCGGTATTGTCCCGCACATTAATCAGCTCGGCGCCAACCTGAATCGAATCTCCGTGCTGCACCACCCGGCCGGTGAGCAGCGCGTCAACGATCAGTTCCTTCCCAACTTGTTGGACGTCGACGTCTTTATTTTTATAGCGAAACACCGAGTTGCGCGATTTCACCTTGAGGTCAGGAATATGTGCAAGGCTCGCGATAATCGACGCCGTGAGGCCGTCGCTGAGCAGATCGGTGTCGGCGTTGCCTCCGGAGCTGGCGAAGGGGATGACGGCGATGGAATCGATTTGCGAGGCGCTTGCTTTGGCGTTCGTGCGCCAGTACACGACGCCGGCGGCGGCAAGCAAAGCCAGTACCACAACGGCTGCCGCGATGCCGTACTTACGAGCCGAACTCACCGGGGCCGCAGCAGCGGCCGCCGGAACGGACTTGCCCGATTCGCTGTCGCGTTTCAGCCGCTGCAAGTCCGTCCGCATATCCGAGGCGTGCTGGTAACGGAGTTCGCGGTCTTTCTCCAACGCTTTGTTAACTACATCTTCGAGCTTTGGCGGAAGATCGGGATTCAGGCGAACGGCCGGAACCGGCGCCTTGTTGAGAATGGCGTCGAAGATTGTGGCAGTGCTTTCTCCGCGAAACGGCGACTGCCCCGTGGCCATCTCGTAGAGAACAGAGCCGAAAGAGAAAATGTCGGTGCGGACGTCGAGTTCTCGCGCCCGCGCTTGTTCCGGCGACATGTAACACACAGTGCCGAGCGTGGAACCAGGACTAGTCAAATGTTCTTCGACCGCAGTCATCGTGTCGGCTGAGGCGACTTGACTTGACGAACCGGAAGGCGTCCCGACCTTCGCCAGCCCGAAATCCAAAATCTTGGCATGTCCGCGTTCAGTGAGAAAGATATTGGCTGGCTTAATGTCCCGATGCACAATGCCCTTGGAGTGCGCGGCGTCCAGGGCGTCTGCGATTTCGATGGCGAGGCCAAGCAAGACGTCGGTATCCAGCGGCTTTCCGCCGATGCGATGCTTCAGCGTCCTGCCCTCCAGATACTCCATGGCAATGAACGCGGCAGCTTCTTCTTCGCCGATATCGTAGATGGTGCAAATATTGGGATGGTTCAGCGCGGAAGCGGCCTGGGCTTCGCGCTTGAAACGGGCCAGCGCCTGAGGATCGCGCGCAAGTTCGTCGGGCAAGAATTTAAGGGCAACGAAACGCTGCAGGCGAGTGTCTTCCGCTTTGTAAACCACGCCCATCCCGCCGCCGCCGAGCTTTTCAACAATGCGGTAATGGGAGATGGTTTGGCCGATCATCTGGGGTCGATGGTTCTTGCTCGATTCGCGCAGACGCCCTCTGCGGGTCGATTCATCTTACGGACGAGGACTCCGCACGTCAACGAACGAGAGCTTGCTCAGAGTTTTAGCCGTCAATAACAAACGAACTCGAGACACAGCACGCGTGCAGGGCAAAAATATCGATCCTAAAGGCGAGTTTGCGGAGATCAAGGCGGGAGCGCAGCCCGAAATCCGACATTATTCGAGGTCCGCTGACTCATGCCCGAGTTGTCAAAGGTTGCGAACGATAGCCCTTGGTTGCCTCTGGCCGCTCTGACACAAGCACGATCGCTCCCTCGGCCCGCGGAAAATGTTGAAGCAGTCGAATCTCACCAAGAGGTATCTGCAAAGCCTCCAATGTAGCAACGAGGGTATCGGATGTTGGAAGAACCGACACTCTCTCCAACTTGTGAGCATTGTCCCGAGTGAGGTGCTTCAGGAGAACTGTCGTTATCGCAGGAATTGTGGCATTCAGCCCTCCGCGATCAATCCAAGGAGCACTTAGCACCAAGTTCCATCTGTCGCTCAATCCCGTTTCTGAGGGCACTAACATAGCGAGGGAAAAGTCGCGGTTCTCTCCAATCATTTGTTGGAGAGACATGACCACCTGCTTCACCAGAGGGGTTGGGTTTGTTACCAGCGTCGTGAGAGCCATGTGAAAACTCCGTCAGGTTTCGATGTCAGGCTGTCCAAGATAACCTTGGCTGCATTTGCGTTGTATTTGCCGGGCGCGTCATAACGCTGCTCGGGATCCCACTCGACGGCCTTTGACCAATTGTCAAAGAGCGCTTTATTTTTCTTGACGTCGATCTCGGTGGTCAGCCCCGCAAGTACTTTCAGCTGATCGAGGCTATGAACCTTAAAAGCCCTCCCGATATCTCCGGCCAGTGGATATTGTTCGAGTCGAAGCAAGCGGCATATTCGAGCCTTAAGCCCAAGCTCCACCGCATACCCTGCCAGGTAAACACACCCGTCATAGAAATGCGCTTTATAGAGGGCCTGGGCTTCCCGCAATCTCAGGCGAGAAAGCTCCTGCAGATCTTTTCGAGTCATGGAACTCGCCCTCCACGTCCACGCTAGAAGTCTAATATAGTCGCTCGGCTTTCTCGAAGCTGGCTTGTTAAATTATGAGGACTGTCGTGTCAAAAAACAAAACGGCGGAGATTCGCATGCACTGCGAACTCCGCCGCTGATCTTTTCCCCGCGTGAAAGCCGGTCTCGCGCGAAAACCGAAATCGCGAACCGGCTTTACGACAACCTACGCGCGAGCGCCCACTGCTGCCGGCTCTGGCGCGGATACGCTTTCATCCTTGCCATTGGGCTTGGACTGATTCTGCGTCTGGGCAGGCGTGCCGCCCTTGCGGATGTCGATGCCGCCCTTGAAGTAGGCGCCGTCTTCAATCGAGATGCGGGCCGCGACTACGTCTCCGGTGAGCGAACCGTCGCTGCGGATATCTACGCGGTCGCTGGCCGTCAGGTTGCCGCGCACCTTGCCGAGCACGACGATCTCGCGGGCATTGATGTTGGCCGCGACGACGCCATTCCGGCCAATCGTGACGCGGTTGCCAGCCAGGCTGATCGAACCCTCGACCCGGCCGTCGATGTAGAGCGATTCCGATCCGGTAACCTCGCCCTTGATCACCAGCGATTTGCCGATCGTGGCCTGGTCCGCGCTAGTGGTGGGCGTCGAGGTCGCGGGACGCGGGCCAACCGGGGCGGGTTCACTCGCCATGGTTGCGGGCATACTCGGGGTAGACATGGTTGGACGCTCCGGTTCGGCTGGCCGCCCGGGGGTCTGAGGCTGATTCGTCGGCTTCCACATGGATGAAAAGTTCCTTTCCTGGTTGGGATTAGGGATCACGCGCCGCACTTGCGTGACCAAATCGAATTGTACTCCCCTGTCTCAAAATGAGCGCTGTGGAAAAGCCTTTATTTTCAACATAGTTTCCTAGGTTGGTACGTCCTCCTGTGTGGGTCAGGACACAGTGACCAAACCTGCTGTCCCTCCCATTTCGACCTTCTCACCGTGTAAGGTTTCCCGAAAAAACTTCGCCAGGCAACAATTCCACATGCTCCTCGGAGTATGCTCTTGGCTCGTACCTTTCTCGAACTCGTTCGTCAAAGATCTCATCCACTTCGCAGGGAGCACGTTATGTCCGACTCAGCCGTCGTCACTCCTCCAGCTTTCGTCATCGCCCGGCCGCAACCCGGCGAATACGCCCCCTACTACGACCGCTACATTTCTTTAGTCCAAGGCGAAGACATTCTCGACACGCTCGATCAACAGCGCCGCCAGACCATGCTCCTGCTCTCCGGCCGCAACGATGAAGATGGAGACTTTCGCTACGCTCCCGGCAAGTGGAGCGCGAAGGAAGTTCTCGGCCACGTCTGCGATACTGAACGCATCTTCGCGTACCGCGCTCTGCGCATCGCGCGCGCCGACGCCACTCCGGTAGAAGGCTTCGAGCAGGATGACTACGTGCGCAATGGACCATTTGCGCAGCGCCCGCTCGCCGACCTCGTAGAAGACTTCATCGCGGTGCGCCGCGCCACGCTCTCGCTGTTGCGTAATCTCGACGAAGCCGCATGGTCGCGCCGCGGCATCGCCAACAATAATGAAGTGACCGTGCGCGCGCTGGCGTACACCATCGCCGGACACGAACTGCATCACCGCAGAATTCTGGAAGAGAAGTACTTTGCCGCGAGTCGTCGATAGCTCGATGCCATGTCTTCCCGCGCACTGACTGAACTTCTCCACGGCAAAGGTGCCCACGCCGATCCTGTCGCCTGCGTTGAGGATCTTTCCGCCGAACTAGCGGAGCGCCACGTAGAAGGCTTCCGTCACTCGATCGCTCAACTAGTCTTCCACATGAATTACTGGATGGACTACGAACTGCGCCGTATTCGCGGCAAGAGGCCTCCGTATCCTGAGCACAACTCGGAGAGCTTTCCAATTACACCTTCGATGAATCCGGAAGAATGGGACCGGACAAGAACGCATCTAGTCACACTGTTGGCCGATTTCGCGAACCTGGCGAATTCGTCGCAGCAGGAACTCGACCGTCAGATCGAAACGGTGCACGAAGGCGATAAGAAGGTAGCGGGCACGCTCGAAGCTGTACTCTGGCAGATGGTCGCGCACAACAGCTATCACACCGGCCAGATCGCAATGATCCGGCGCACGCTCGGCGCCTGGCCACCACGCGGCGGCGGGGACACCTGGTAGACACATTCAGCTTGGAAATTGTAGTTTGCACGAGGAGGGCAGCGCGATGAGGATCATGACAATTTGCTTCTTGTTGTTTCCACTACTTTTCACCGCACAGACCAGTGCGGAAACAGACGAGCATGCCATCCGTGCAGTTATGGATCGATTTATGGATGCCTGGAATCATCACGACGCCAAGGCATTTGCTGCGGTGTTCGCAGAAGACGCCGATTTCACCAACGTGCGCGGCATCGGCGCAAGCGGCCGCCAGAAGATTGAAGACTTCCACGCGCCCGTGTTTGCCACCATTTTCAGTAAGAGTCACCAGGAATATACCGACGTCAAGACACGGTTTATCCGTCCCGACATTGCAGCCGTCGATGTTCATTGGAAAATGACCGGCGTTATCGACGCGCAAGGCAATCCGCGGCCGGACCGGGAGGGACTCCTGAATTTCGTGATGGCGAAGAATGCGGGGCGTTGGGAAATCTTGGTGATGCACAATCTGGATCTTTCCGCGCTGCCTCCGCCGCCGAAATAAAAGAAGTTCACCGCTGGTGCGGTATCCTGAAGCTGACGGCTGATAGCTGACAGTTTCCCATGCTTTCCGATTCGACCATTCTGAAACACATCGCCCGCCAGCCCAAGCGGTCTGCCGGATTCAAGCAGCTCGTGCGCGAGCTGGGCCTGCGCGGAGAAACCCGCAGCCAGCTCGACGAGCAACTGCAGAAGCTGGTGGCTGCAGGCGAACTCGTTCAACTGAATTCCGATCGCTACGCTCTTCCGCAACCCGCCGCCGGCAGGAACGATAAGAATATGGTCGTCGGCCGCCTCACCATGCACCGTGACGGTTTCGGTTTCGTCATCCCCGATGCAAGTTCGCTGAGTGCATCTCTCAAGACGCGCCTCGCCGGAGATATTTTTATTCCGCCGCACGCGATCGGCAACGCCATGCATGGCGATCGCGTGCTGGTCGACATCGCCGCGATTCGTCCCGATGGCCGCGCCGAGGGCCGCATCGTGCGCCCGGTAGTGCGCGCGCACCCCACGGTAGTCGGGATTTTTCACTACAGCCCTCGCCACAATTTCGTGAAGCCAATCGACAGCAAGATCACGATGGACATTGCGATCCCACCCGGCGCGGAGTATCCACAAACCAAAACCGCAGAGAACGCGGAGGACACCGAGAATCGAAAAAAGAGAGAAAAAAAATCTGTCGACCGCGTGCTCGGCGACGAGGCCGCCCACCACTCGCAATGGGACGATCTCGAAGGCGTAGTCGTCGATGTAGAACTCACCGACTGGCCCACACCCACGCAAAATCCGCGCGGGCGCGTGATCGAGATTCTCGGCCGGCAAGACGACTTCGGAGTCGACGTCGAAATCACCATCCGCAAATTTCACCTTCCGCACCATTTTCCCGCAGCCACGCTCGAAGAAGCGCAAAATATTCCTGCTGTCATCCCGGCAGAGGAACTTCGTCAGCGCCGCGATTTCCGCGCGCTGCCCATCGTCACCATCGATGGAGAAACCGCGCGCGACTTCGACGACGCAGTAACGGTCCGCTACCTTCTCGACGGAAATTTCGAGCTGCAGGTCCACATCGCCGACGTCGCCCAGTACGTCACGCCCGACTCCGCACTCGATCAGGAGGCCCGCCTGCGCGGCACCAGCGTCTACTTTCCAGACCGCGCCGTTCCCATGCTGCCGCTCGAACTCTCCACCGACATTTGCAGCCTGCGGCCGCACCTCGACCGGCTGGTTCTGTCGTGCGTGATGCGAATCGATCCGCGCGGCGAAATCGTTGGCTACGAGTTGTGTGAAGGCGTAATCCGCTCGGCTGAAAGAATGACCTACACCGCCGTCAACGCCGTAATCGAAGGCGATGCCGCAGCGCGCGAACGTTACGCGCCACTCGTCCCTACATTCGAACTCATGCGCGATCTCGCGATGATTCTCAACCGCAAGCGCCAGCGCCGCGGATCGATTGACTTCGATCTCCCCGAGCCGGTCATCGAGTTCGACGAATTCGGATTAATGAAGAGCATCACGCGATCAGAGCGCAACATCGCCCATCGCCTGATCGAAGAGTTCATGCTCTCGGCCAACGAATGCGTCGCGCAATATCTGGAATCAAAGCGCATCGCCTCTCTGTATCGAATTCACGAGAAGCCGGACGCCAAGCGCGTTTACGATTTCGAAGTGATCGCCGCGACCTTCGGCTATTCGTTGGGCGTGGGACCGCTGCCCATTCATCGTGTGCAGTTCAAGAGCGACCGCCGCGCTGCACGCGGCGCCGGCAAACAGGCACGCACGATCGAAGTTCCCAAAGATGTTCACATCACGCCGCGCATGTATCAGAAGCTGGCCGCGAAGATCGCCGGCAAGCCGGAAGAGCGCATCCTGAGCTACCTGATGCTGCGCTCGCTCAAGCAAGCACGCTACTCAGAAGAAAATGTTGGTCACTTCGCGTTGGCCGCAACGACTTATACCCACTTCACGTCGCCGATCCGCCGCTATCCAGATTTGATCGTGCATCGCATATTGAAAGACGTCCTGCGCAAATCGGCGGAGATTCACGACGGCGAGATCCCGGTCGGAGTATTTCCTGCTGCGTCCGTCGCCGTGGAAGAACGCTTCAGCTCCGCGTCGAGCGCCACGCAAGACCAAAAGGCTTTAGCTACCGCGGAAGCAGACACGCCTTCCCCTTGGTCGAAGCGCCGCGACCACGCCGCGCATCGCGAAGCGCACGAACCCCTCGGCGGTCCCATCAAACTAGAAGAACTGCACGAGATCGCCGAAGAGTCCAGCCAATCTGAGCGCCGCGCCGACGACGCCGAGCGCGAACTCATGGAGTGGAAGAAGGTTAAGTTCATGCAGGACCGCGTGGGCGAAGACTTTGACGGACTCATCACCAGCGTCACCAAGTTCGGCTTCTTCGTCGAACTCACTGATATGTTCGTCGAAGGCTTGGTCCCGCTGAACACGCTAACCGACGACTACTACACCTTCCACGAAAACACGCGCCAGATCATCGGCCAGCACACGCGCAACACCTACAGCCTGGGACAAAGAATTCGCGTCTTGGTCGACCGTATCGATCCCGTAGAGAAAAAAATCCAGTTCGCTGTTCTCGAAGAAGCGCCGCGCCGCCCATCGACGAAACCCTCCTCCAAGAAATCGAAACGCAAAAAGTAGGGCCGGCGGTTCGCCAGACTTTTCGCAACATTGTCATCCTGAGCGCAGCCGTTCTTCAGGCGGAGCGAAGGATCTCCCTCTCAACCGCTTCAGCGCGTAAGCCAAACGGCTCCGCGCAGCCTCAACCCCGAGCTCAAGTCGCCCAGCGTAGTGTAAACTGGTTTGGTAAAGCCCCATCCGCCGCGAATCAAAGCAGCGGGTTCCTTCCTAGTCGGGACGTGGCTCAGCCTGGTAGAGCACTCGCTTGGGGTGCGAGGGGTCGCCAGTTCAAATCTGGCCGTCCCGACCATTTATCTCTTGGGTCTTAAGCCTTACGTGTCAGTCCATAAGGAAGCAAAGCCCCGCCTGAACCAAGAAAAGCACTTTGATCGAAGCCGCCTCTCCCGCACAATCCAGTTAAGGTTTCCAGCTATCAGGCTGGCCGTTGTGCCGCCCTTCGTCGCAGTTCTTTCCAAGCCGCAGTCGCAAGTAGTTCACACACGGGGGTTCTTATGTCCGGGCAAGTCATTCTGTACTTCGAGGACCAGGCCGACGCCTTGCGTTTCGCTTTGGCCGCAGGGTCGGTGATGGCGGGCGATCGCGCCAGCGTAACTGAAAATCTGATTCAGGAAACGTCACGCGTAAGCCGCATCCGACTGGACGCCGCCAACGAAGGCAAGATCAAAAAGGCATCGCCGGAGCGCGTGGCGTAAGACTGCTGACGTAGGCCATGCCTCATAGCCTTCGGAATGAAAGGTTTTAGAACCCGGCTCCAACACCTGCTACCCGCTACCCCGTGCGTCGCGCGGAGAGCAGATTCAAGATCTCGCGCAAGCCCTGCCGGATGTGCTGAATTTCCGCGCCGGACTGCGCGGGAAATGGAATCGCCGCCTGCCCTTTTTCGTTCTTCGCCTCAGAGCGCAGTTGCTGGCGCGCGCCCACGATCGTGAATCCCTGCTCGTAGAGAAGTTCCTTAATCCGCAGCACGCTTTCCACGTCGCGCCTTCGGTACATGCGCTGGCCCGTGCTGCTTTTCACCGGCTTGAGTTGCGTAAACTCGCTCTCCCAAAAGCGCAACACATAAGCCGGAAGCCGGCACAGCGTCGCCACTTCGCCAATGCGAAAGTAGAGTTTGTCCGGGATGAAAATTTCATCCGTCTTGTTCTTGCCCGCGCTCTTCTTCTTCGCACTCATGTTCGGCGCACCCAGGTGGTTCCACAATTGTGACATACCCTCGAGAGATCGACATGAAGAATTTTGAAATTGAGCCGTTAGCAATTGGCAATTAGCACTCGGGCGCAGAGGCTAATTGCCAACCGCCAATGGCTATTTGCTAACTGCCAACTGCTCCAAAAAGGAAACGCCTCTCAAGAGGTGCTTCTCCTGAGAGGCTGGTTAAATTCTCGGCCCATGCGAAGTATCGTTTCGCAAACGGTTAGTGTTTCTTCTTTTTTGCCTTCTTCTTCGTTGCCATGAAGGTTCCTCCGTGAACGATTTTCCCTTGCAAAGGGTTTCACAAATTACAGAACCCAATCGCAAACGCCACCCAACGTCTAGTACAGGAAGCGTTCTTAATACAAGATATTGCGGCAGTATGAATGCAGTGTCAACACAATTATGCATTGAACGTAAGAATTCCTTGCAAACCCGTCGGTGGTCCTTCGTCGTTGGTCGTTGGCCACACCCTTCCTCGAACGGTGCTAGTCGCTCAAGGTTTGGGATGCATAAACTCGAAGCCAAAGCGATGAACGACGTCGATCAACGACCAACGACGAAGGACCAACGACGGGTTTGCGCGGCCAACGACGATTCTGCGATACACTGCGCCTCATGCGCCGCGATCCTATCGAACTGGAAATCTTCAAAAATCTCTTTCACTCCATTGCCGAAGAGATGGGCGCGGCGCTGCGTCGTACCGCGTTTTCGCCCAACATCAAGGAGCGGCGCGATTATTCGTGCGCTGTGTTCGATGGAGCGGGCGAAGTCATCGCCATGGGCGACCACATGCCGGTGCATCTTGGTTCGATGCCCATGTCGGTACAAGCCGCGATTGCAGCATGTCGAATGATGCCGGGCGACGTGGTCATGCTGAATGATCCTTTCCGTGGAGGAACCCATCTTCCAGACATCACCCTGGTAGCCCCGGTTTACGTGCACCGCGGAGACACTCGCAGCGCCGAACCAAGAAATTCTCGCCGCAGAAAAGCCGCAGCCCATCCTGATTTCTATGTAGCCTCGCGAGCCCACCACGCCGACGTGGGCGGAGCCTTCGCCGGATCGATGGGCCTATGCCGCGAGATTTATCAGGAAGGCTTTCGCATGCCTCCCGTTCGCCTCGTGCGTGCAGGCACAACGGATCGCGATGTACTCGCTCTTCTTCTCAACAACGTGCGCACGCCCGAAGAACGTGAAGGCGACCTGGGCGCGCAGCTAGCCGCCTGCCACACCGGAGCCGAGCGGCTAAAAGAAGTGTGTGCGCGCTACGGCATCGACCAAGCCAAGAGCGCGGGGCAGGAACTGCTCGCCTATTCCGAAGAACTGATGCGCGCATTCCTGCTGCGCGTTCCACCCGGCACGTATTCTGCCGAGGATTTTCTGGACAACGACGGCATCAGCGATAACCCTGTGAAGATCGCCGTCACCCTGAAGGTAGAGCAGCAAAAAGCGCGCTCCGTACAGCCAGTAGTCACAGTAGATTTCTCGGGTAGCGACCCCCAGGTCGAAGGCAGCATAAACGCAGTCGAGGCGATCACGTACTCAGCGTGCTTCTACGTTTTTCGCTGTCTCTTGGCAGAAGACGTTCCCGCAACCGCAGGCCTCATGCGGCCCATCCAAGTAATCGCTCCGGAAGGCACAATAGTGAACGCACGTCCACCGGCCGCAGTTGCAGGAGGCAACGTAGAAACCTCACAGCGCATTGTCGACGTCCTGCTTCGCGCACTCGCGCAAGCGATCCCAGATCGCATCCCAGCGGCGGCGGCGGGCACCATGAATAACCTCACCATCGGCGGAATCGATCCGCGCACACGCGAGCCCTTTGCCTACTACGAGACGATCGCCGGCGGCATGGGAGCGCGCCCCACCAATCCCGGCGTCTCCGGCGTTCATACGCACATGACGAATTCGCTGAACACTCCCACCGAGGCATTGGAGTACGCCTATCCCCTGCGAGTCAGGCGCTATTCGCTCAGGCCCGGCAGCGGCGGCGCGGGTAAGCAGCGCGGCGGCGACGGAATTATCCGCGAGCTTGAAGTATTGACCGATTGCGAAGTCACGCTGCTCTCCGACCGTCGCACGCGCGGCCCCTGGGGATTGGCTGGCGGCAAGCCAGGTTCGGCGGGAAAAGCCAGCGTGATCCGCAACGACGGATCAATCGAAGAGATGCCGAGTAAATTCAGCACCCGTCTGGGAACAAGAGAGCGCATCAGGATCGAGTCGCCAGGAGGCGGCGGCTGGGGCGTGAGTTGAGGCACTGCAACTTTTTTCGAGATTGATTAATCGTGCGTGGCGGAGTACACGTTAAGCGGAAGGCACAATTAAGCGCCGGGGCTACTGCAAAAGATCGATTAGCAAAAGATCGATGAACAAAAGATCGGTAGGAACGGCCGAATAGAAAGAGTATCCATCTATGCACATCGTCAAATCCGTTGGAGTACTCTCTGTCGCCAAGATTATGGGAATGATGTACGCCTGTATGGCACTGATCTTTGCACCATTCCTTCTCCTGATTGGAGTGATGGCATCCGCCTTTGGCCAGCAGAAGAATCCCTTGGCCGGCTTCTTTAGCGTTGGCATTGCAGTACTCATGCCGATCTTTTATGGTGCGATCGGTTTCATTGCAGGCCTGCTCGGCGCCTTGCTCTACAACTTGTTCGCCCGCTGGGTCGGCGGCTTCGAATTGCAATTGGAGGTCCAGCCCCAGACTCTCACCGCGCCCTACCCAATCATCCCGCCCACGAACCCAGCATCGAATTCATAAGCAGTTTCCATGACAGATCTCGCGACTCACTATCTCGACGAAGCCCACCGCCAATTCCGCGGGCACAAGCGTCTGGCCGAGGGAGCAATGGCGCAACTCAAAGACCATGAATTGTTCCTCGCCCTTGACCCCGAGTCGAATTCCATCGCACTCATCGTCAAGCACATGGCCGGCAACATGCGTTCACGCTTCACCGACTTCCTCATCACCGACGGAGAGAAACCCGACCGCTATCGCGACCAGGAATTCGAACTCAGCCCCACGACCACGCGCGCCGACCTCACCAAGATGTGGGAAGAGGGCTGGACGCGCCTGTTTTCCACAATCGAGGCGCTCAAACCGGAAGACATCATGCGCAAAGTCACCGTCCGCGGCGAGCCGCATACGGTGTTGCAAGCGATCAACCGCCAGATCGCGCACTACGCCTACCACACCGGGCAGATTGTTTTCATAGCCAAGCACATCCGCTCCAGCAAGTGGAAGAGCCTGAGCATTCCGCGCGGCAAGTCGGAAGATTACAAAACACTCCCTCCAAAGCCTTCCAAACCCCTGAGTTAGAAACAGCCAACCCTCCCGCGGTGCTAGAATCATACGTTTTGTGTCTAAGTCTGAATTCATAAGGTAGTGTTTATGCCATCCACGATGCTGGCGGTTGTTAAGCCAGAGGCCGCACCGGGCGCCGAAATTCGCGAAGTCAAAATCCCCGCCTTCGGACGCAACGACGTGCTCGTCAAAGTGAAGGTCGCATCCATCTGCGGCACCGACCTGCACATCTATAACTGGGACCGCTGGGCCCAGAACCGAATTCACCCTCCGCTCATCCCCGGCCACGAGTTCTGCGGAGAGGTCGCCGCGTTCGGCGATGAAGTCACCAGCGTAAGACAAGGAGATTTCGTTTCCGCCGAGATGCACGTGGCGTGCGGCAAGTGCCTGCAGTGCCGCACCGGCGAGGCTCACATCTGCCAGAACGTGAAGATCATCGGCGTAGATGCCAACGGAGCCTTCGCCGAATACGTTGTCATTCCTGAATCCAACATCTGGAAGCTCGATCCCGGCATTCCGCAGGAATACGCTTCGATTCTCGATCCGCTCGGCAACGCGGTTCACACCGTGCTAGCCGGCGAGATCGCCGCGAAAACCGTAGCCATCACGGGATGTGGGCCCATCGGCCTGTTCGCCATTGCCGTAGCGCGGGCCGTAGGCGCGACCACCGTGTTCGCCATCGAAATAAACGAACACCGCCGCAAACTCGCCCGCGAGATGAAGGCCGACTATGTCATCGATCCCTCGAAAGAAAACGCCAGCGCAGTAATCATGGAAAAGACCGGCGGCCTTGGCGTGGATGTAGTCCTAGAAATGGCCGGGCATCCCGACTCGATCAGAACAGCCTTCGATATCGTGCGTCGCGGCGGCAGAATTTCTCTTCTCGGCCTGACCTCGAAACCCATCGCAGTAAATTTCTCCGAAGACATTATTTTCAAAGGCATCACCGTGCAAGGCATTAACGGACGCCGCATGTACCAGACCTGGTACCAGATGACCGCCCTATTGAAAGCAGGAAAACTCGATCTGCATCCGGTAATCACCGACCGCATCCCCATGAAAGATTTTTCCAAAGCAATGGAGCGCCTGAAAACCGGCGAAGCCAGTAAAATACTGGTATATCCCAACGGCATGAAATGACCGTGCGTAACGGCTCGTGTGGCGCGAACACTCCTGTCCGCGAACGCTTAAAGCCAAAGAAGCACATGCAGGATTACATTCGCCGCCGGAAGTGACCTATGGCCCTAGATGCTTTTGTACGCTGCACCTGCATTCGCGACGGCAAGGCGAAACCGCACCCGCTGCCCGACCGCCTAACTTTCGACGAGGCCGGCGACCCCCTGCTGACCGGCGATCCCACCGAAGAAGAGTGGGAGGCTCACGATAAATGGCTCGCAGACTCCTGCGAGCACGAAGGATTTATTTTGTCGTTCTTCCTCGGCAACATCACAAAAGTTGGAAACCTGCGCAGCTTTCTTCGTCATCTGCAAGGCAAGCCCGGTCCAAGGTTTCCCGTACTGCTCGAAAAGGTTCTCTACAACGGCACCCACACCGGCGACTGGGTCCCCATCAAGGATTCGCCGAAGCTGCTGAAAGAAGTCAACACGGTGCTGCACTCCAGCGACATCCTGGCCGACTCCGAGAAAGAATTCTTCAACAACATGAAACTTCTCTGCGAAGCCAGCATTCAGACCGGAAACCCAATTATGTTCTAAATATTGATCCTGTGAGCGACAGACCTGTTTCGAATCCGTGTTGATCCGTGCAAATCCGTGGCTAACGTTTTCGAGGTTCTATGACCCCCGCAACCCGCACCAACCCGCTCTCCTATCTAACCACTCAGCTCAACGAACTAAAAGCCAAAGGCACGCACTTCAAGCTGCGCGTGCTGGACGACGAGCAGGCCCCGGTCTGCACCTTCGACGGCAAGAAAGTAATCAACCTCGCCTCGAACAATTACCTCGGACTGACCACGCATCCCAAGCTCCGTGAGGCCGCGCTAGAAGCCACGCGCAAATACGGCGTCGGATCGGGCGCGGTGCGGACCATCGCCGGCACCATGAAAATCCACATGGAGCTCGAAGAAAGGATCGCGCGCTTCAAGAACGTCGAAGCCTGCGTAGTTTTCCAATCAGGGTTCGCGGCCAACGCAGGCACGGTTTCAGCCGTGCTGGGCAAAGAAGATTTCATCATCTCCGACGCGCTCAACCACGCCTCAATCATCGACGGCGCGCGCCTATCGAAGGCGCAGATTCTAGTCTTCCGTCACAAAGATGTAGCCCACGCCGAAGAACAGCTAGCCAGCATTGAGGACAAACCGGGCAAAAAGCTGCTGATCACCGACGGCGTCTTCTCCATGGATGGAGACATCGGCCCGCTCCCAGGCCTCTGCGACGCCGCCGAAAAATACGGTGCAATCATGATGGTCGACGACGCCCACGCCTCCGGAGTCCTGGGCCGCAACGGCCGCGGCACCATCGACCACTTCAACGTGCACGGCCGCGTCGATATTCAAGTAGGAACCCTATCCAAAGCCATCGGCGCGCTAGGCGGCTACGTCTGCGGCACCCGCGACCTGATCGACTTTCTCTACCACCGCGCCCGCCCATTTTTATTTTCGACGTCGCATCCGCCCTCGGTAGCGGCAACCTGCATCGCGGCCTTCGATGTTTTAGAAAACGAACCCGAGCGCATGGAAAAACTCTGGGAGAACACGCGCTTCTGGAAAAAAGAACTAGCCCTGCTAGGCTTCGACATCGGGGGCCGCTCCACGCCAGCCAGCGAAACTCCAATCACGCCAATCATCATCGGCGACGGCAAACTCACCATGGACTTCTCCCGCGAACTCTTCCAAGAAGGAGTCCTAGGCACCGGCATAGCATTCCCCACAGTCCCCGAAAGCAAAGCCCGCATCCGCACCATCATGACGGCCACGCACACAAAGGAAGAATTGGATCAGGCGTTAGAAGTGCTGGGACGCGTGGGCAAGAAAATGGGGATCGTGAGTTGATCAGTCCGCCCGGTAAACGATCTTCCCGCCGACAATCGTCGCCACCACCTTCCCCGTAAACTGCCATCCATCAAACGGAGTGTTGCGCGACAACGACCGCGACTTGGCAGCTTCAAACGTCCAGCGCTTCTTGGGATCGAAGATAGTCACATCGCCGAAGTTGCCGCGTTCGAGCGACCCGCGCCCGCGCAGGTCAAAAACACGCGCCGGACCAGCCGTGAAGAGTTCCACGATGCGAGCCAGCGGAATCTTGTGCTCGCGGTGAAGTTTGGTTATCGCCAACGCCAAAGCAGTTTCCAGCCCAGTGATGCCGAAAGCAGCGCGCTCGAACTCGACCTGCTTTTCATGTGACGCGTGCGGAGCGTGGTCCGTGGCAATCGCGTCCACAGTGCCATCGGCGAGCGCAACCAGAATCGCTTCGCGGTCAGCAGCCGAGCGCAGCGGAGGATTCATCTTGAAATTCGTGTTGTACTCGCCCACATCTTCGTCGAGCAAAGTGAAGTGGTGAGGCGTAACTTCGCAAGTGACGCGAGCCTTCGCACGCTTGCCACGTCGCACCGCCTTCAGCGCGTCGGACGTGGAAAGATGCGCCACGTGGAGGCGCGACTCGCGAATCTGCTGCGCAAGATTGACGTCGCGCTCCACAATGCCTGCCTCAGCAGCAGCCGGCATACCGCGCAGCCCTAGCCGAAAGCTTGTCGCGCCCTCGTTCATGGAGCAATGCTCTGTGAGCCGCGTATCTTCAGCATGCTGCACCACGGGCAAATTCAGCTCAGCTCCAAGCCGCAGTGCTGCACGCATAACCTCATCGTCGAGAATCGGCTTGCCGTCGTCGGTGACGGCGACAGCACCCGCCCGCTGCAAGGCAGCAAAATCAGTCAGCGACGCACCGCGCGAGCTGCGCGTAGCAGCCGCGATGGGAAAAACGTTAACCACAGCGCCGCGCTCAGGACGCCGCAACCACGCAACCCATTCGTCCGTATCGACCACCGGCAAAGTATTCGGCATCGTGCACACCGAAGTGAAACCTCCAGCAGCCGCAGCAGCCGTTCCACTGGCGATCGTCTCCTTATAGTTTTGTCCCGGCTCGCGCAGGTGAACATGCAGGTCGATGAATCCCGGAGCGACGATCAGTCCGCGCGCGTCGAACTTTTCGTCCGCGCCGCCACGCACTTTGTTGGGCGAAGCAACCTCAGCGACGCGGCCATCGCGCAGCAAAATATCCATCGGCGCGTTGATCTTCGCCGCGGGGTCGATCAAATGTCCGCCCTTGATCAGCAAGCTCGCGCTCTCTCGTCGTTGGCTTTTAGCATTCAGCATTCAGCACTCAGCCCAATCTGTGTGAATCCGTGAAAATCCGTGGCTCATTTAGCTTTTCCCAGCGCACGCGCCAAAATCGCCATTCGCGTCGGCACACCATTGCGAATCTCATCGACAATCACGGACTGAGGTCCATCCGCCACTTCAGCAGTTAGCTCCAGTCCTCGAATAATCGGCCCAGGATGCATCACGATAGCATCGCGCCGAGCCAGTTTTAGACGCGCCGCCGTCATCTGGTAACGCGTAATGTAATCCTGCAAGTGAATCTTCTGCCCGGCAAGGCGTTCCTTTTGCAGGCGCAACAGCATGACCACATCCGTCCCGCGCAACGCATCTTCGATGTGACGAGTGACGCGCAGCCCAGAAGCCAGCGTCGTGGAAACATCCGGCACAAACTCCGGCGGACCGCACAAGGCGATCTTCACTCCGAACTTCGTCAGCAGATGGCAGGCCGAGCGCGCGACGCGGCTGTGATAGATATCGCCGATGATCGCTACCTGCAATCCCTTGAACGATTTTTTGTGTTTCAGAATGGTGAAGGCATCGAGCAGGGCCTGCGACGGATGCTCATGCATGCCATCGCCCGCGTTGATGATGGGAATGTCGAGGTGCGCCGCCATCAAGTGAGGCGCGCCCGCACACGGATGCCGCAGCACGATCGCATCCGCGCCCACAGCGCGCAGAGTGTAGCCGGTGTCGAGCAGCGATTCGCCCTTCTCGATGCTCGATCCCGAAGACTGCACCAGCGTGGTGATAGCGCCGAGCGACTTGGCTGCGATCTCGAAAGACGAACGCGTGCGCGTCGAAGCCTCGTAAAACAACAGTACGATGCGCTTGTTGCGCAACAGCGGACGCGCTTTCAAAGGATTCATCCGCCGGGCCAGCTTCAGCAGGCCCAGGATCTCTTTTTCCTCCAGGTGCTCGATACCGAGCAGTGAACCGCGTGCCGGCTTATTCATTGCGTAAGAATTCAAACCGTGCATCATACGCGGCCAGCGTGGCCCGCGGCAAGGCCGCTTCTTTGTCGCGGGAACAGACCACAATGTGAGATGGCCTTTGGCGGCTGTGATGTCAGGAAGGCGACAGCTTATGTCCGGTTCCTGCGGCCGAAAAAGACGCCAGTCAAGGCGCCGCCGATGCCACCTGCGGCAACCGAGATTAAGACAAAACCTACCATTCCAAGAACTAGCTTAGTAGCCAGACCTTCTGGCTTGCTCAGAAACTCGAGAGTCGCTTGCATTTGCGGGTCATTGGAACGAGACGCGACCTGTTGAAGGGCATCCAGCAATTGCTGGCGAATCTCGCCACCGGCATGCAACACCGCGAACAGAATGGCGGAGAATATCGCGAATACCGCAGAAGAGAAAAGGCTGGTGACCGCGCCCAGTTGCGCTCCAGAGCGCGCGTCGACTCTCCGCGCGAGGTTTCGGCGTTGGTAAAAAATAACCGCCAGACATCCTGCGCCCAGCGTGGCCAATGGCGGAACCATCAGCCGCAGCAGCATCACCACGATGGAAATCAAGGCGGCCATCGCGCAGACGCGAAGCGCCCGCCGCCATTCGATCCCATTGAAAATCACGGGGGCACTCAGGGGCTCTGAGATGATCGGCGAATCCAGCGGAAAAACAGGTACGTCATCGATCGAGCCATTCGACGAAGCACTCCCGGCCGCGACCGCCACCGTTTCCGGCATGGCCACGCGAATCTGGGGCGCGCCGCATTGCAGGCAGAAGGCCTTTCCGTCTTCAATACTTTGCCCGCACTTGTAGCAGGGATGATCCATCGGACCTCAGAGCAGGACTGGCCTGCAGGACTAGCCTGAAGGTATCGTACGAGGAACGGCGCGCGCAAGGCGCACGGGGAGTTTGACCTCTGTCAGCGCCTTACAAAATCAGATTTGTGCAATTCTGACCAGACATACGTGCTGAAACGGACTAGTTTGGGGCCTCATTCAACGAGGGCATTTACCTGATTAGAAAGGACAAGATCATGAGATCAGCCGCATCTATTGTCGTCACTCTATTTGCGCTTCTAGCGGTGTGCAGTCTTACTGCCTCGGCGCAATACAACGTTCCCACTGGCCTTACCGTTACTTTTACCGGCGTTAATGGGACAGAAACAAGAGTTAATTTCTACGTTTCAGCGCAGGGATTGCCCTCCAGCAACATGCAGGGAAGAGAAGTATTGTTAACCTATACTACGGACGAATCAGGCTACAAGGTGTACACCGCATGTGAAGACTCAGAACTTAGTGCATCTGGATCAGGCTCGTGCGGGTTCTATGCTAGCATTATTGGCGCTGTGTATACTTTTACAGCGTCATTCCTGGGCTCTTATGACGGCGCGGCGGGAAAATATTGGTTCCTGCCGTCGTCACTTAGCTGGGTGGGGACGTGCTCTCCTGTATGTTCTGGCCCCGACAATTGAGCGAATCGTTCCGCGACGAGACCCGCGAGGGGTCTGCTCGATCTAGAACGGACGAAGGCAGCGGCCCACTCGGGCCCACAGTTGGCTCGAGTGGGCCTAGCTCTTGATATGCGGCAAAAACCCGTGCTGCCCCCGCTAGGGATCTTCCACAAAATAATTTCATCGCGGTAAGCCATTTCCGCCGTTTCCGGCAACTAACCTCAGACGTTTTAATTCCACGATCACGATGAGGTGCTGAAGATGAACAACTTAATTCAATCGATTCTCAAGACAGCAGTGTATTTTCTGGATCAAACGAACCAAGTCGCAAGCGATGTGCGCGACCGCGTTTCCGACACAGTTGATCGTGCCAGCGACCGGATGTCAGACCTTCGCAGCCAAGCCGAAGATCTGTATGAGGGCGAAGATCACACATTTCGCAATGTCATGACCTTCGTCGCTGGAGTGGGCGTCGGTGTGGGCGCCGCCATTCTATTTGCTCCGGCGAGCGGTCAGGAAATCCGCAACTCGATCGGCGAAAAAGTACAGGACATCGGCGACCGGGTTCGTGGCCGCTTCTCGTCCGAAGCCAGAAACGCTACTGGAACAGAAGGCATCTAGGTTTTTTCTACAAGGCACAAGCCCAAGTCGGAAGGCAATATGCCGTCCGGCTCGGGCGGTCGTACGCCTTGAGTCGGCGTCGGCGGCGCGGTCGGCGGCATCACCGGCGCTCTGGTTGGCATGGGCATTCCGGAGTACGAGGCCAAGCGCTATGAAGGACGCGTAAAGGATGGCGGCATCCTCTGTCGGTACACTCGGATGATTCCAATTGGACCAAGCGGGCGAAAGAAATTCTGGAGAGCACGGGCGCTCAGGATATTTCTTCGACCGGCGAGACCAAGGGCGACTTTTCCAATACTGACAAGCCGATGCAGCGCGCGAGCTAGTTAGCGCATCGACATACAATCCATATAAGAAGGGAATCTGCGGACTTAGTATCATCCAAAGATTACACTTTCCACGTTCAGGCCTTCTCTAGTTATCCCCATCTCTGCGAACTTATTATCTCGCCCGCACCACTAACTCACGTGGGTCAATAGTGCTCAGTATTCCGAAGCTGGAAGTCGGATACTCAAGACTCAACACAGTTTCCACGTAATAAGTCAAAGGAGAATGTAATGTTTGCGATCAGATCTTCACGCTTGTGCGCCTTCCTCTGCAAAAGGTTCGCGTATCTACTTCCAGTTTTGCTGATTGGCTTTTCGGCTGCCGCGCAGTCAGTAACGATTACCAGTCCCACCAGTAACTCCACCAATCCCAGCGCAGTCCAGATTACGGCTTATGCATCGAACGAGCCGCCTACTTTCGATCACTACGAAATCTGGGACGCTAACGGTAGCCAGGCGGGATACAAGCTGGGTACCGTACCGAAAACATCCACTCCCAACGCCCTCTATGTTTTGCCGAACGGGAAGCATGTTTTATCTGTGCTTGCGGTCAACGCAGCCGGCGGTTCGGGCGGGGTGCTAAATGAAGCCAGCGTAACTTTTACAGTGGCAGAGAGTTGCACCGACTCGAGCACGGTGCAATGCAACCTCGATCAACTTGGCATCCAGAATCCGCAAAGTAACTGCAACCCGCCGCAGGAAGCGTTATGGGTAGGAAATCCCTGTGGAGCACAAGGGGGTGGAAGTACCGAGCCGAAGAGTATCAGTATCTCCCAACCTACGGAGAGCACCATACCAGACGCGGGCAATACGACCTTGAATGGAAAGTCGCTTCTCTTGTCGGAAGTTCCTTCGGGCGCTTATTCGAATGTGATTTTCATTGCGTACAGCCCCACTACGACAGGGACGACCGTGGATTCGCACTGGATTCTCGACGAATACGTATATCTTCCGGACCCGGCAGCTAATCAATCTTTGGAACTTGATGCCTACTACGTAATCGACAGCGTGTGGACCTCATTCACGACTCAATGCGCGTTTATCTACAATGGCGGACCGGGTTATTGGGCCGTGTACGGAGGCGACGGTGGTTGGGCATATCTGGATGGCAGCAACGGAGCGCCCAACGTACCCTGCACCACGAGCCTATTTTCCACACCATGGCCGAATTCGGGTGATCCTACCTTTACAGGATGGCATCACATCGTCTGGAATTTTATACGTAATGACGACAGCCACGGAAATGGCTACGTGACCTACACGTCGTTACAATTCGACGGAACGACTTACACTTTGAACTACACTCCGACCTACGACACTCCTGGGTCGGCTGGCAACAATGGCGACTTCGCGGCCTTAGTACAACTTGATGGGACTTCGAACGAGAACCTTAGCCCTAGTGTCTACGTGAATGAGTTGAACATCACGCACACTCTTTAGTAGTAATGTGAATAGGTTGCTTGGGACGGCGGCAGGCGATTCGAAAGCTTGCCGCTTCCCTGCATATAAGACGCATTCTAAGCCAGTAGCTTGGCGGCATCTTTGGCGTAATAGGTCAGGATAATGCTGGCTCCTGCGCGATGGATACTCTGAAGGGATTCCATCATGACGCGATCACGTTCGATCCAGCCGTTGCGGGCGGCGGCCTCGATCATGGCGTATTCGCCGGAAACCTGATAGGCGGCCAGCGGCAGATCGAAGCGCAGCCGCGCTGCGGCAATGACGTCGAGATAAGGCATGGCGGGTTTCACCATGATCATGTCGGCGCCTTCGTCAATGTCGAGCTCGATTTCGCGCATGGCTTCGCGCAGGTTGGCTCCATCCATTTGATACGAGCGGCGGTCGCCGAATTGCGGGGCCGAGTCGGCGGCTTCGCGGAATGGCCCGTAGAATCCCGAGGCAAACTTGGCCGCGTAGGAAAGTATCGGCGTGTTGATGAAGTTGGCTTCGTCGAGAGCACGGCGTATGGCGGCAACGCGGCCATCCATCATGTCGGACGGGGCGATGATGTCGATGCCAGCGCGAGTTAGAGAAACCGAAGTGCGGGCCAGTAGTTCCAGGCTGCCGTCGTTGTCGATTTCAAATCTGGATTCAACCGCGCTGGCCACCATTGATGCCAGCTCGTCGATAACTTTTACTTTCTCATCCTCATTCTTCGCTGGCTTCACCGCTACCCTGGGCGTCTCAGTGGCCGTGTCTCTGGCGGCCGCTCCCAGCGACATAGGCGCCGATGAAGATTTCACGATGCCGCAATGGCCATGCGACATGTATTCGCAGAGGCAAACGTCACCCATTAGAATCAAGTCCGGGACTTCGCGTTTCATGGCGCGGGCAGCCTGCTGCACAATGCCATCGTCGGCCCAGGCGCCGGTGGCGACCTCATCCTTTTTATCTGGTAGTCCGAAAAGGATTACAGCGGGCACGCCGAGGGAATAAACGTCCCGAGCTTCTTTCACCGCTTCATCCACCGAGAGATTAAACACGCCCGGCATCGATCGAATCTCCTTGCGTATACCTTCGCCAGGGCAAACGAACATGGGATAGACGAAGGCCTCGGGAGTGAGTCGGTTTTCGCGCACAAGATCGCGAAGCTGCGCGGTGCGGCGAAGACGGCGAAGACGGGTAACGGGAAAGGCCATGAGAACCACCTGGCAAGAATTTAGCGCCTTCTAACTTTTAATTCTAGCAGGGCCACGCCGCGAGGACGTGTCCTACGTCATAGGTGTCAGGTCTTGGGACGAGACCTCGTCTCTAACCAAAACTGCCGAATACTACCACGCAAGACCCAATTCCCGTGTGACCAAAGTAATCAGTTCGAAGCTAAGCCAGCGCGAGAATCTCCGCTTTTTTCCATAAAATGAGAGGCGGATGAGTCTGTTCAAACGACATCGTGGGTTTGCACTCGCGGGCGGCATTACGCTCGCGTTCGCCGTGGTGTCGCTGACGGTGCCGCGCGGCCCGGCCCTGACTACAATTTTTGATTTCGGATATCTGCTGCTAACGCTCTCGACGGGCGGCGTTATGCTGGCGAATGCATGGTCTTCGCACGGTGCGAACCGGCGCTTTTGGGCGCTCATGGGATCGGGATGCATTCTCTGGGCCTGCAATCAAGCAGCTTGGGTCTATTGCGAGGTTTTGCGCCACATAAACTTTCCCGACCCTTCGATCATGGATGTGTTTCTTTTTCTCCACCTGGTTCCTATGATCGCGGCGGTCGGATTGCGCCCGCATCGCCATCAAGGCGGGCAGAAGTTCCACGTCGGCGCGCTAGATTTTCTCCTGCTAGTGGTCTGGTGGGTATTCCTGTACGCATTCGTCGTGTTCCCGTCGCAGTACATCTCGTTAAATGTGGCGGAGTACGACCGCAACTTCGGCCCACTCTACCTGGTCGAGAGCGGCGTCCTGGTCGTGGCACTGGGAATCGCCTCTCATGGCGCATCCACCGCGTGGAAGAAGGTCTACCTGAATCTGATGGCGGCGAGCGCGCTCTATGCGCTGGAGTCGCAGGCCGTGAACCTGGGTCTCGCCAACGGATCGTACTACACCGGAAGTCTCTATGACATTCCGCTGATGGCCGCAGCGACTTGGATGTTAGCGACTGCGCTCAACGCGCGCGCATCGCAGCCCGAATCCGCGCCTACCGAAGGCAAGAATGAAAGTAGAGATCGAGATACGGACACATGGGGTGCCATGGCATTGCGCCTTGCCATGCTGGCGATCCTTTCGCTGCCGGTGCTCGGCCTCTGGGCCTTCCGCTGGGACCACTCTCCCGCTCTGGCCCGGACATTCCGCCTCTTCACCACACTCGCGGCAATGCTCGTGCTGGGCGTGTTCGTGTTCATGCGCCAGTATCTTCAGGATCAAGCGCTGATCCACTTGCTCGAGGATTCGCGGCGCAGCTTCGAGAATGAGCAACGCTTGCAGAGTCACCTGGTGCAGCGAGAAAAACTGGCTTCACTCGGCCAGCTCGTTGCCGGCGCAGCACATGAGATCGACCATCCTCTCACCGCCGTCATGGAGTATTCCGAAAAGCTGTGGTCGAAGGAGCGCTTGACCGGCAATCAGGATGCACTGGTGCGCAAGATTGTGAACCAGTCTCAGCGCACGCGCGAGCTGGTTGCGAACCTGCTGAGCTTTGCGCAGCAAGGCTCGGGCGAAAAGACGATGGTCGATCTATCCATGCTTCTGCAGCGCAGCGTGCAAATGCGCGGGCTGCAGCATCACGATCAGAAAATCCGAATCGAGATTTCGATCAAACCGCACTTGCCCACGGTTTTGGGCAACGGCCACCAGTTGTTCCAGGCCTTCGCCCAGATCGTCGAAAATGCGTTGGACGCACTCGAAGAAGCTGGCGGAGGTCTGCTTCAGGTGAGCGCGCGCAATGAGAACGAAGAAATTATCGTGCAGTTTTCCGACAGCGGGCCCGGCATAAAAGAACCGCATCGCGTCTTCGATCCGTTCTACACGACCAAGCCGATCGGCAAGGGTACTGGCCTCGGTCTGAGCGCCGTCTACGGCGTCGTGCAAGATCATCAGGGACAGATCACGTGCCAGAACAAACCTGAAGGCGGCGCGGTTTTCGTGCTTCACCTGCCCGTGGCGAGTCCAGCCGCATCCCAGGCGCTGGCGGCGGCCCAGTCGTAAAAGCACCAACTCTATTGCCAGCCCGTTCCGCGGCTCCGGTCCTGTAACATTAATTCCAATGTCTCAACCGCTCCTCCACAACTCCGCGCGCGTGCTCGAGTTCCACGCTCTCCGCGACCTTCTCCGCGGATACGCATCCTCGCCGCTAGGCCAGTCGCGGATCTCAGCGCTTGCTCCTTCCACCGAATCCTCCTGGATCGCCGAGCAGCAAGAGATGACCGCGGAGGTTCGAGAATTTCGCCGCGCAGGTGGCCACTTCGATTTTTCTGGCTTGCTCGATGTCACAACGCTCGTAACAAAATCCCGGATCGCAGGCGCAGTACTCGAAACCACCGAGATTCGCGATGTCCTGCTGATCGTAGACCGCGCCGCCGAGTGGCGCGAGATCGCGTTCCATCCGCCGGCGAACATGAAGAGCGGCTGGCAACGAACGCTCACTCTTTCCGAGGGCGTGCCCGACTTCTCCGAGTTCCTTCGGCATTTTCGAAATAAGATCGAGCCCGATGGAACCCTGGATGACCGCGCATCTCCCGAACTGGCGCGCATTCGCCGCGACATTGAAAGGCAGCGTCGCGTAATTCAGGAATCCCTGCGCGGATACTTGCGCCGTCTGGCCGAGGGTGGCGCGGTACAGGATGAACTGATCACCATCCGCGGTGAGCGTTTCGTCATCCCGGTAAAGATTGAGCAGAAACGCCGCGTGCAAGGCGTTGTTCACGGAGCGAGTTCGAGCGGCCAAACCGTCTTCGTCGAGCCGCTCGAAACCATCGACCAGAACAATGAACTCGTGCGCCTGCTCGATGAAGAACTGGCCGAGATACATCGCATCCTTCTCGAGATGACGCGCCGCATCGGCGAGCAGGCGGCAGCGATCCTCGCCTCAGTCGACGTGCTGAGCGAGTTGGAACTGCAATTCGCCAAAGCCCGCTTCGCCGAAGACTACAACTGCGTGGCCGTACAAATCACCGGGGACAAACAAGAACCATTTGGGGACGGCCGCAAACCTGCTCTGGACGCCGAAGCCCCGAGCGAAGCCGAGGGGAAAGCGAGCCTGATTCTGCAAAACGCCCGCCACCCACTTCTCGAACGAAATCTAAAGCAAAAAAATCTCGCAATAATCCCAATCACAGTGGAGCTAGAAGGTGCCCGCCGTCAGCTAGTGATCACCGGCCCTAACACCGGCGGCAAAACGGTGACGCTCAAAACCGTCGGGCTGCTGGCGCTGATGGCTCAGTCAGGAATCCCGGTTCCGGCCGACCGCGCCGAGATGCCAGTGTTCGATGCCGTTCTCGCCGATATCGGCGACTATCAATCCATCGAACAGAATCTCTCAACTTTTTCGGCGCACGTTACGAACATTGATTTCATTTCTCGAGCCGCGACCGCCGACTCGCTCGTCCTGCTCGATGAACTGGGTTCGGCGACCGATCCCGAAGAAGGTGCTGCATTGGCGGTCGCGATTGCCGGATACTTTAGCCGCATCAGCTGCATGACGGTGATCTCCACTCATCACACTTCTTTGAAGGTCTACGGCGCGAATACTCCGGGTGTGATCAACGCGTCGGTAGGCTTTAACGAAATCACATTGCAGCCCACGTATGAATTGAAGATGGGAGTTCCAGGCGCATCGGCGGGAATCAATATCGCGCAGCGGCTGGGATTGAATCCCGCGATCATCGATGCGGCCCGCTCGCGCCTGGGCACGCAAGCCCGCGACGTAGGCGAATTTCTCGACAAACTTCACGCCGGCCTGCGCGAGATGGAAAGCGAGCGCCTCCATCTGAAAACACGAGAGCAAGAAATAGAGCAAGAGAAAACCCGCCTCGCCTCGGAAGGCAAAAAAGAACAGCAGGCAAAAATCCGTGAGATGGAGAAAAAACTCGAGAGCGTGCTGCGCGATTTTGAATACCACGCCCGCGAGGCGGTGAATGCCGTCCAGGAAAAAGCAGCCGCACAGAAAGTTTCAAAAGAAGCCGAAAGAAAGATCGCAAAATTGCGCCGCGAATTCCGAGAGCAGTTCGATTCCACCGTAGTGGCTCACGCCAGCGGAGCCGATGAAGGCGACCCCCACGCTCAGCCGCAGGTAGTAAAGCACGTGGCCGTAGGCGACTCAGTCAAGCTGAAATCAACCGGACGCGCTGCAACCATCCTGCGCAACCTGGACGACTCTCACTTCGAAGTATCCATGGGCGCGATGAAGATGAAGATCGCGCGCGACGATATTGCCGAAGTGTTCGCCAGCGCGAGGTCGGCAGATTCTCCTTTAAAAGCGGCCCGAGCGCGCGGAATCTCCGTGTCGCTGAATAACGAGAACGAAGGCCAAAACGCGCCATCAGAAATCAACGTGATCGGCTACAACGTAGACGACGCGACGCGCGCCGTAGAAAAGTTTGTCGATCACGCATTCTTGGCCGGCCTGCCACGCGTCCGCGTGGTCCACGGCAGCGGCATGGGCATCCTCCGCAAAGCTTTGCGGCAAGCGTTGCAGCAGCATCCACACGTCGAGTCAGTAGCCGAACCTCCGCAGAATGAAGGCGGCGGCGGCGCTACGGTGGTGGAGTTACGGGTTTAGCTTTGTCTCAGTACTCCGACATTTTCCCATCCCTCCTCAACCCCTACCCCTAGTTTTTCCAGAATTGAGGTAGGGTGCTTCGACTGCGGAGGGCCGTCCTCCCGACGGTCCTCCTTCGCTCCAGCATGAAAAAGGCTTGGAAGTTTTGTAACGATCCGCGTTTCCTCTGCACTATTCCATGGAATCAACAAGTTCGCGTTCGGGCGAGCCAGGGGAAGCACGCGGGTAGAAGCCCGCGCGTCCATCCTTAGTTCACATCGGTACGTATCTGTTCGCTAGTCGAAAAATTGAGAGGAGTCGAATATGCGTTCACTTAAGGTTGCGATCGTAGTGATTTGCCTGGTAGTTCCAATGGTTGCCGGGTCTCCACATACCAACTCGTTTACCTTTTCCATCATCTCGTTGCCGATTTATCCGCACGGCATTAACCCGACCCGCGGCATCGTGGGCGATTTCTGTTGTGTCACCGATAGTTTCGGCGACACCAACGACTTTATCGGTTTTATCCAGGGACAGGGTCCGTTCAATTTTCTGCTGCTACAGCCTTCCGGGGCGGCGACCAGCTACGCCACGGGAATCAATGCTTCGGGCGATGTAGTCGGCGGATTTTGTACGGCGTCCGATCCGTGTGCGGAACTGGTAGGCGAACACGGATATGAGTTCCAAGGCGTCGAATTTGGCGGACCCATCTTTAACCAGATCGACTACCCGGGTGCCTCCTCGACGACCGCCAACGGGATCAATAACGCCGGCGTAATTGTAGGCACCTACTGCCTCAGCGAAACGGCATGTCCATGGGACGTGGGCGACCATGGATTCATGGACAGCGGCGGTACATTCACGGCGATCAATTATCCGGGTGCAACCACCACCAGCGCGTTGGCCATTAATACATTCGGCGTGGTCGTGGGTGCCTACAACTCCGGATCGCAGTTGCATGCCTACATACTGAGCGCCGGAGTCTACACCACGATTGACCCGCCGGGAGCCGTCTCTGCCGAAGCCGAGGGCATTAACAGCTCGGGCGAAGTGGTCGGCACCTACCTCGACGGATCGAACAAAACGCACGGTTTCACTTACGTGAGTGGCGTCTTCACCAACGTCGATGTGCCAGGAGCCCTCATCACGACGACCACTGGCATTGACGATCAGGGTGAGATTGTCGGCTCGTACCAAGTGGCCAGCGGGGCGTACATCGGGTACGGCGGAAAGCCGCAGTAGGAATGATTTGAGCTGGGAGGGATCGTCTTTTAGCCGTCTTCTTAGACGATCTCTCCTCCAAATCTGGTTGACAAGACTGCTGGTTCCAGTTTTTCCTAGGGGTTCAACGGATAACCGCGAAATTCCACAGCTTCTCCACAGCAAAAGGGCTCGGGCACAGTTCCATCGTCGGTCTATCTGCCACAATCCATACGGAGCAGTGTGTTTCCCCTCATGATTGAGTCGGGCGAGTTTAAAGAGACGGTAAAGCAGCAGGCGGATATCGTCCGCGTCATCGGCGACTACATCAAGCTGAAAAAGGCTGGGGCGCAGAACTATTCGGGGCTTTGTCCCTTTCATGGCGAGAAGACTCCGTCGTTTTCGGTGCACGCCACGCGGCAGTTCTATCACTGCTTCGGCTGCGGCGTCTCTGGAGACGTCTTCAGCTTCGTCCAGAAGATCGAGAACATCACCTTCCCTGAGAGTGTCCGGCTGGTGGCGCAAAAGCTGGGCATCCCGCTTCCCAAGGCCACGTATTCAAGTCCAGCGGAAGCTCGTGACGCCAAGCTGCGCGCGCAGTTGCTCGACGCCCAGGAACGCGCCGCCGTTTTTTTCCAGGATTGCCTGAAGCGTCCCGAAGGAGCGCGAGCGCGCGAGTATCTAACCGGCCGCGGTTTGGATGCAGAGACCATTGCCCACTTCCGCATCGGCTTCGCCCCAGATTCCGGTTTCCAACTGCGCGACCGCTTAGCCGGGGAATTCAGCGAAGAGGTTTTGCGCGAGAGCGGACTGTTCTCGTGGAAGCAGGAAGAAAGCCGTCAGCCATCAGCCATCAGCCGTCAGCCAAACCAGAGCGATGCCGCCGAAAGCGAGAGCAGCCCGCCAACGACCAACGACCGTTTTGAGCCTGCCCTGAGCGGGGCGAAGGGACCAACGACGGTTTACTCCAAATTCCGCAACCGCGTAATGTTCCCCATCACCAACGACGCCGGAAAAATCATCGCCTTCACCGGACGAACCCTCGCCACCGACGAGAAGTCCGGTCCAAAGTATTTGAATTCTCCAGAGACGGGCATCTATTCCAAGGGTCGCGTTCTCTTCAACCTCGACAAAGCGAAAGAAGCCATTCGCAAACTCGATTACGCCATCCTCGTCGAAGGCCAGATGGATTGCATTTCCGTCTACGCCGCCGGGTTGCACAACGTGATCGCCAGCTCAGGCACGGCATTCACCGAGGTGCAGGCGAAGCTGCTCGGACGCTTCAGCAAGAACGTAGTCGTCAACTTCGATCCGGACACTGCTGGTGCCAAGGCCACGGAACGCACGCTCGGCCTGCTGGTCGAAGAAGAGTTTCAGATTAAAGTGTTAACGCTCGAGCAGGGTTTCGATCCCGATCTCTTCATTCGCCGCAAAGGCAAAGACGCCTATGGCGAGGCCCTGCGAGGCTCGCAGAAATACTTCGACTACCTGATCGATCGAGCTCGCAGTAACTTTCCGGTGCGCAGCCCCGAAGGCAAACAGAAAGCCGTGCTCTATCTCTTGCCGCACATTCAGCGCATCCCCAGCCGCATTGTTCGTGACGAGCTAGCCCAGGAAATCGCGCAGAAGTTGGGAATTGATTCGGCTGTATTGCGGCAAGAGCTGCGGCACGTCGCGGCAAACCGTTCGGCCGCAACGCTAAAATCCGCACCGGAAGCGCAAGCCACCGACGCCGAGCGAATCCTGATCCGCGCTCTGGCCTCGGCACGGCAGATGAATCCTGACGCTGAGCATCTCTCCGCCCGCGATGGCGCTGAAGAAGAATTTGACCCAGCGCGTCAAGCCCAGTACGCGTTCCAGAGCGAAGGCCTGCATCGCGGTCTGGCCACCGAATCCCTCGTCGAAGCCCTGCTCAACGCCGCCGCCGAAATTGCCGATGTAATGGAAGTGCCTTGCTCCCAGACCGAGCGCCGCATGCTGGCTTCCATCCTGCTGAAAGAGGAGGAAGAACTCAGTCCCGAGCGCTTAGAGGGCGCCGTTCGCGCTCTCCGCCGCATTCACCTGCGGCGCCGCCTCGAGCAGGTGCAGCGCGAACTAACCAAGCCCGGACTGAGTGACGATAAGGTATTGAGGAACGAACTGCTTCTGGAAAAGGACCGCCTAAGCCGCGCCTTGCGGGATCCCAGCCTCGCCGAAGACGGCTTGCGGCCCGGTCCCGGAAACCAGAAAACAGCGTGAAACAAAATGGACCTTAAAATCATCTAAGTATTTAGGGCAGTTACAGATAGCGGCGGGCGGTGGGAAATTCAAGGGGCAACTGATAGACGGAGCAGCACTTATATGTTAAAGTCTATAAGTTTGTGCTAGGCGCACAACTCCGCGCTACCCCAAGTTTCCCACCTTTCAAACTGCATCACACGCTCCGCGCGAGCGAATTGACGAATTTGAGGAACACCTTTTGGCTCTCGAAGACAAGTACGACGACATAAAAAAGCTGGTCGATGCCGGCAAGGAAAAAGGGTATTTAACCTACGACCAGGTAAACGAACTCATCCCTCAGGATGTGGTGAGCCCCGACGACCTCGACGACCTGCTTACAACGATCGGGACGCAGGGCATTGATGTGCTCGAAGGCCCCAAGCTGCCTTCCGCCGCGCTCGATAAAAAGTTTGAAGAAGGCGAAGAGAGTGACGACGTTGAGCTCGACCTCACTCCCGGCGCGCTCGAAAAAACCAACGACCCCGTTCGCATGTATTTGCGCGAGATGGGAACCGTGCCCCTCCTCACGCGCGAAGGCGAAGTGGAAATCGCTAAGAGGATCGAGCGTGGCCAGATTCGCGTGCTCAAAGCGCTCTCCCGCTCTCCGATCGTCATCCACGAATTGCTGGCGATGGGCGAAGACCTTAAGAAAGGTGTGCGCTCCATCAAGGAAGTCGTCACCTTCGACGAAGAGGAGATTACGCAGGAAATCCTTGACGCCCGTCTGAACGAATTCACCGGCAAGATCGACAACATGGCGAAGCTGTACAAGAAGGTCGCCGTGGTGCAGGAAAAATACGCGGCCGTGTCGCTGAAGAAGCGTCCCAAGGACCATCGCCGCGCCCGCAAAAACTTCGCGCGCGCCATCGTGAAGGTCTCCATCGCGGTGCGCAAGCTGGGATTCACCAATGCCGAGCGCAAGCGCCTCATCGACCGCGTCAACAAGACGGTCGACAGCATGCGTTCGCTCGACCGCCAGGCTGGCAACCTCGAGCGCAAGGCCGACGCCACGCGCAGCGAAGATCAGAAGAAAGAATACCGCCGGCAGGCGCGCGCCGTCCGCGGCGAAATCGAAAAGCTCGAAGTCGAAGCCGGACTCCTTTTCCAGGAGATCAAGCGCACGCAGCGCGAAATCATCCAGGGAGACATGGATGCGGAGCAGGCCAAGCGCGAACTGATTGAGGCCAACCTGCGCCTTGTGGTTTCGATCGCGAAAAAGTACACCAACCGCGGCCTGCAGTTCCTCGATTTAATTCAGGAAGGCAACATCGGCCTAATGAAAGCCGTCGACAAGTTCGAATACCGCCGCGGCTACAAATTTTCCACATATGCCACGTGGTGGATTCGGCAGGCGATTACTCGTGCAATTGCTGATCAAGCGCGTACGATTCGCATCCCGGTCCACATGATCGAGACCATCAACAAGCTGATCCGCACCTCGCGGCAGCTGGTGCAGGAACTGGGACGCGAACCCACCAGCGAAGAAATCGCCAAGCGCATGGACATTCCCGTAGCGAAAGTGCGCAAGGTATTAAAGATCGCACAGGAGCCGATCTCGCTCGAAACTCCAATCGGCGAAGAAGAAGATTCGCATCTAGGCGACTTCATCGAAGATCGCGCCGTAGTCTCTCCGGCCGAAGCCGTGATCAACGTCAACCTCAAGGACCAGACCGGCCAGGTCCTGCGCACGCTAACCCCGCGCGAAGAAAAAGTAATCAAGATGCGCTTCGGCCTCGAAGATGGCAGCGAGCACACGCTCGAAGAGGTCGGCCAGTCGTTCGCCGTAACCCGCGAACGCATCCGCCAGATCGAAGCCAAGGCACTGCGCAAGCTGCGGCACCCATCGAGGTCGCGCAAGCTGCGGGCGTTTATGGATGGAGTTCGGGACTAGCGGCCTGGCCCGGCCCTCACCAAAACTATAAACCTCTGTGGAAAAGCAGTGCCAAAATAAGGCGAACGGAAAGCGTATGATGAATCCTCCGCAAAGGGAGGACAGAAAAATGGCCGACCGCAAACAATTCCTTCGCGATGTCGAAGTTGATCCAGAACTCACAAAAGTGTTGGAAGATTCCAAGGCGAAAGCGGTAACTGAGGACGAGCTGCGGCAGCAACGAATCAGCTTCGCATTCGGCAATGCGCCATTTGGCTCGGAAGGCCGCATCACGAAAGATAGCGTCAGAATAGCGTCAGAGAATATCAAGCTGCTGCCGTAACGCCGCAGCTTTTTACACCTCTTCCGATGTCTGTCAGAGAAAAAGACGACCCTGCCCTATACACGAAAATTCAGGAGCAAAACCTCCTCCGGCAATATGACCTGTTATCAAATTGCATCGAAATTGGCCTGAAAAAGGGCATCGAGGCATTCGATAAATACACGCTGTGGGCACTGAACTACGCAGCGGTTTCGAACATCTGCCAGCTGGGTGGGCGCTACCGCGAGGGACCTATCAGAGTTGGGAACCACTTGCCACCGCATTTCCACGATGTGCCCAAGCTCATGGATGCGTTCTTTTCACTCATTCATGAAAATTGGACTATCGTCGATCATCCGACGACCCTTGCAGCGTTTGCCTTGTGGAATCTCAACTGGATACACCCGTTTGTAGAGGGCAACGGCAGAACGGCGAGAGCAGCTTGCTATTACCTGATCTGCCTAAAACAAGGGCGAATCCTGGGCGGGAAGAAAACTGTCCCTGAGCGAATTCGTGAGGACCGAGCCCCTTATATTGCCGGACTGCAAGCGGCAGACCGCGCCTACGAAAAAGGCCAATACGATGTTACCGAGTTGGCCAAATATCTGGCAGGACTCTTGAAAGGACAGCTTTCCGAACCCTGACGGGCTCTAGGCTCTGGAGCGATAGGCCCCGAGTGATCTTCGGGGCTTTTGCTTTTCGCAGAATCGCCGAGCTGGAATCCTCATCGGATCTGCGGAATCGCAGGAACTGGCAGGTCCTCTTCTGCAGAGGCGGCCGCGAAGGCAATCGCGGCCTGAACATCCTCAGCCTTCAGGGCTGGAAAATCAGCGAGGATCGCCTCGATAGGATCGCCAACGGCCAAGCTGGCCAGCACTGTACGAAGCGCAACCCGAGTGCCCCGGAGAGCCGGCTCGCCGCCGCAAATCTGCGGGTCTCTTACGATCCTGTCCTCGTGCTTCATCGGCGGATAACCCTTATCCCGAGCCGTCGTCTTCCCGCACATCGTACTCTACCGCAAACTTAATCTACTTTGACTCATCCCTCCACCCTTTTGATAATCAACAAGTAACCCGTAATCTCATTCGGTGTACCCGTAATGAGACTACGGCCCAAAATAGGTCGTTTGCCAAAGAAAGCAGAACCCGACCTTCGGACCAAATTCGGCCGCCGTGTCCGCGCGCTCCGCGAGGCGCGAGGCCTGACTCAAGAGCAACTGGCAGAACGAGCTGAGATCTCTGTGGACTTCCTCAGTCTAATTGAACGCGGCCGTAATTCACCCTCGTTTGAGAACCTTGAGTCGTTGGCGCGTGCCCTGGGATTGGCTGTAGCTTCTCTCTTCACATTTTCGCAGGCGGATAGCCGATGAAGCTGAACGGCACCTTCACTCTTATAGACAGGGGACGCATCGCGGAGGGCTCGGAGTGGGCAGAGTCTCACGGCGCCATTGTGCGCGCGATATTAGCGATGTCGTGGAAGCCGGAAAGCGCGGGCTTTCGAATCCCTCGGTGACGGTCTGAACGAATGGCGAACCCTTACAAATCGCAAGTAATCGAGCTGCTGCGAAAGCGCTTTGGGGAGATACGAAAAATAAAGGGCAGCGAATCGCTGTTCGTGGTCGGGGATGAAGCGGCGCGGGTCTACTTTCGCTATTCAAAACTTTACCCCGGCGGACGGACGTTTTTTGGGCTCCGCGAGGTCGACCTTCGACAGCTTGAAGGGCACAATGCGTACCTGTGCTTCCTGCTTGACGACGGCTCGCCTCCCCTTTTCCTCCCCTACGCGGACTTCGAGGAGGTTTTCCACAACGCTGAAACGGCAAAGGATGGACAGTACAAGGTTCAGCTTTATAAGGACGGTGGGCTGCAGCTTTATGTTGCCCGACAGGGGCGCTTCAACGTCGAGGGATACGTCGGATTAGGGGCCCTTGAAGGCGCGATGGACCCCGGCCGATTACGTCAAGCCCGAGCGTTGTCGCACTCACAGGTACAGACGCTCCTGGCCGGCATCGGACACTCGAAGGGCTACGACGTCTGTGTGCCGGAGAGCGACGTCGGCAGACTCGACTGGTCTCTGACGGCGCGATTCCCACTCCGGCCGTCGCCGCCGGCGGGCTTCGAGCGAGTCCGGGCCATTTTGACGGAGATTGACGTAATGTGGGTGGCAAGCGGCGGTAACAAAATAGAGGGCCTCTACGAGGTCGAACACTCCACCCCCGTTTACTCGGGGCTCCTGCGTTTCAACGATATTCTCCTGACCGACCCGAAGGTCTCGCGGTTTTCGATAGTGTCCAACGACAGACGGCGCGATTTGTTCTCGCGGCAGTTGTTTCGCCCAACGTTTAAAAAGAGCGGGCTAGCCGAGCTGTGCAGTTTCCTCGAATATGCAAACGTGTTCGAGTGGCATCAACGTTGCAGGCAAACCACCGTGTGAGAAATCCATTACCGGAGGAGGAAATAATGAAGCGCTGGCTTGTCGTTGTTGAGGGTGACATCGAACCTCGACTTGAAGGGCCCTTCAGGAGCGAAAGGAAGCGAATTGCCGCCGCCAGGGCGCACCGCGAGGATGATCCCGAAAAGCGCGATGGACTATTCGGGCTAGACATCAACGCGTCGGGTTCGCCCGAGATCTACGCCTTCGCCTCCTGCGAGGTCAGCCCCGAAAACGACGCGACGTGAGCCGTGTTCTTAGGAGCTACTACAGGCGCTCAGTAGTCTGGTACGTTACGTCTTTGCCGCAGTGTCGGCACGCCTGAATGGGAATGCGCACGGCATCGCGAATCGAAGACGCGGGGCGTCTGGCCTTTGACGTAGTACAGCATGCCATAGTGGCTCGGCGATAGTCGGTTTGGTATCGGTCGGCTGTGAGCCTTATCTTCGGGAGGTTGTACACGAAGAGGCTCCCCCCGGGGGCCAACACCCTGGTGGCTTCCTTTAACCACGCCTTGCTCCATTCAAGGTACTTCTCTTCTGGAAGATCGTTAGACCCTGAGCGGCCATATTTCTTGTTCAGGTTGAAGGGAGGGTCAGCGAAGAAAGTGTGGACAGAACCGGTCCTTAGCGATTGTAGAACTTCTAGGCAGTCTCCCTTAAAGAGTTGCCCGAGTTCCGTTTGATGGACTAATTCCATGGTCGTAATACCCGTAATATTATTACGGGTTCGCGCCGTTAGCAAGTCACGATTGGTCGTGTGGTGGATGCAACATGTGGAAATCTCGGCACCGCCGGTTGCCGTCCCTGCCGCGCCCGCCACAGGTCGTACTGCGACTGCATGTTCATCCACAGCTCTGGCGTAGTGCCCAGGGCGGCCGACAGGCGGATGGCCATGGCGGCGGAGATTCCGGCCTTGCCGTTCAGCACGCGCGATAGCGTCACGCGTGTAGTCCGCAGATGGGCTGCTGCGGTGGTCACGGCCAGGTCTCCCAGATATTCGCGAAGAACCAGACCCGGATGGGAAGGATTGTGCATTGGCATTGACGCTCCTTCGGCTTAATGAACGGCTCTATTTAGTTTATCGCGACATGCGTCGAGCGAGTCGAAGGTTGTGGCGATTCGAAGGAAGGCATACCTCAGGCGCTAAAGCGCGACCCTCTTGCAGCAGCGCAACGGCACGACTGAACGTCGTGCCCTTCCCGATCCTCGTCGCGCTCTTTCCGATCCCCTTTCTCATCTCGCGGTTCCTCATCCCTGATTCCCATTTTGGGATCGTTCCCGCTTTTTTCTTATAATTTTCTTGCCTTCGTTTGCAAATAGCTATTCAATAAATAGATGAGGCGGCGTTCGCGAGTTTTTCCACGAATGCCGCCTTTTTCGTTCTGAGGTGGGTAGATGAAGAAGCGGAACAAGCGGAAGCTGAAAATCCCAGACAAGAAACTCCGCGGCGAGTGGGCTGAGATGCATTTCATGGTGCGCGCGACCGACCATGACCTGCCGGTGAGCAGGCCTTGGGGAGATTCGAGGAGCTATGACTTTGTTGTGGGATGGCCGGGACATTTTAAGGCGGTGCAAGTGAAATCCACCACGTTCGAAGTGGAGGAGGGTTACGTCTGTAGCGTAAGTGGCCACCAGCCGTATCCGCCGGGCTCGTTTGATTTCCTCGCGGCTTACGTTATTTTCGAAGACGCCTGGTACATCATTCCTGCGGAAAAAGTTGAGGGCTTAACAAAGCTAACGCTCTTCCCGCAGTCGGGAAGGTCGAAGTACGAGAAGTATCGCGAGGCGTGGCATCTGCTCCTTCGAGACGCGGACGCCGAGCCGGGACACGTTGATGATATCCAGGGATGCGCGGAGGAATTTCCGACGGAATGGGCTGAAGCCGGAGCAGAAACATCGTTGCTGACTGACGGCTCCCTCGGAGGCTGAAGCGCGGTTGATTTCTCTACGTTTTACGGCGCGGCCTGAAGCCGCGCCGTTTTCAATACAAGCGCCGAGTGCTTCGTTAGTTCCGTTTGGGATTTCGTCCACCGTTTTCCTCAAGCTTCCACAAGGAAGTCTCGTCGTCCACAGCTTCTGCACAACGGAGAATAGTTTTTCTGTTGCGGGCCGCGGCATTCAGGAACACAGTGGGTTCAGCGAATACGTGGCAATTCTCAAAGCTTGCCGATTGATGATTGCGGTGACGCCGGTGGCAGACTGGCAATTCTCGAGGGTGAATTGCCAGGGGAAATTCGGAAACGCGCGCGAGTGCGTGCCGATGCCCGGGCATTGCGGCCTCCTCCACAGTGCGCTCTTTGGGCGAACTGGGCCGTTGGCTAGCCGCAGAGGTTGCAGAGAAGTGATTCTCTGAATCACGCTTCTGCCGCCAGTGCCGGTAAATGTGGCACTCGTAATTTTTTGCGAGCGCTGTCGGACCGGTACCGTCATCTCGCCGCTCCTAAGCGGCGGGAAGGCAAGACGAGGGATCCACGAACGATGCGGTACCGATGGCTGGTCGGTACCGCATTTGTTTTTTTGCCGCCGCTCATGCGGCGAGAAAATTCAGGCTACGCTTGGAATCAGTGCGGCCTTTTCCGATGATCTGAAATCAACACCGAAATCGAATCGGCGGACAAGAGCGTCCGCAGTCAGGCTGCGGACTGTTGTTGATAGGCCGGGACGAAGGACTCGGCCACGAAGTTTTCGTAGGATGTTGGCGTGGTGTTGCGGGAGGTGCGTGGTTCGAGTGCCCGCATGTATCCCGAGTTGAGTGAGCCGCACATTTCTAGAAGCAGGCCGACGAACTGGTCGGACATTCCCATTTGAACCATGGCGACTCGAATCTGGTCGTCGGGCGGATTGACGTACTTGAGATCGGGTTTGCCGATCGCCTTGCCGATGATGGTGGCGACTTCGTTGTAATCGAGATCGCGTTCACCCAGCAGTTCGCGAGTCTGCTTGCCGCGGAAAGCCAGGCTCACGAGTGCGTCGGCGGCTGCCGCTCCGATGTCGCGAGAGGCGATCATGGTGAGTTTGAGATCGGGGCGAATGGGCCCGATCGCTGCGCCGGCAGCGCGAATGGCTCCAACCTGGCCTAGAGTATTTTCCATAAAATATCCGGCACGCAGATGGAGTACGTTCGCGGTATCGATGTGGTTGAGTTTTTGCTCGAGGTTGTGGAGGCCGACGACGGGGCCGGTTCCGTGGGCTTTATCGGCCCCGATGCTGCTGAGAGAAACGATATTTTTGATGCCTGTGTTTTTTACGGCGGCCGCGATGGCGTCGCTGACACGCTCCTCGTAACCGAGAGGGTCGGTGCTGGCGGGGTTGGGCGGAATCATTACGTAGGCTGCGTCAGCGTGGTTGAAGGCTTTGGTGATGGCGGCTGCATCGGTGAGGTCGCCGACAAAAATCTCAGCACCCTGCGCCGCGTGAGACTGTAAGTGAGTTGCGTTTCTGCCGACGACGCGAACCTTTTGCTGGCGGGCTAGAAGATTCTGCGCCACGATGTGTCCGGTGTTGCCGCTTGCTCCTAGAACTACGTACATAGTGACCTCCATTGTTAGGTTGGATGCGGGGGAGAGGGATTGGACTCCGAGGGAGGCCGACCTGTTCAGAAATGAGCGCGGCCGTGCTAGATCAAGTTGCACCGGGCTCTACAAGGAACTGACTGGAAAGACTGACGCACAAGAACCGTTTTAGGAATAACTCACATCGATTGAAACGCGGGAGGCGGGCGACACATTAGCCCGCCTTCTTTGTCAAGTCAGATCCCACCGCACAACAACACGATAGAGTATAAATTTGAATGCTTCCCAGATGCAGCGGAATAAGCAGAATGTTCTCGCTGCTGTCCACCAATTTCGCTTCATGTACTGTGCAACGCTTCCATAGGTGACGCAGTGAACGTGTTCCGGTTTTTCGTGAGCTATGTCTTCGTTGTCACCCAACTTGCTTAACCATCCGCCACCAAAGAATCGCTGCCTTGCCATGTGTGTAACGCCGACCGCATCCGCATAGATAGCAATCTTCTGATAGCCAAGCTCAAAACCAGAATCGTTGCACGCTTGATAACCAAACCTTCTCTGAAACATATCCATAAAATCCACCACAGGAACCGGGGTGAACACAGGATACTTCTGGAATCCAGGCGGCTAGTAAAATGTTGGATGATCCCACGGCCACCACTTGCGATCCGTTCGGCAGGCGGCCCAAGCGATGCACTGGTAGCCGTTATCCTGCGGACTCTTGATTGACCACTTAGCGTTTGGGAGATGAGTAAATTCCGGATACAACATAGTGCGGGCTTCGGCTGCACTTCGGAATACGATCATCCTTACAGTCGTCCTTCAACCTCACCCCATCTTATCCATGCAGCAGTTATCTTGTCTGTTCGCCCATAGTCTTTGGGGTTGATTGGATTGTGCTGCGTCAGGTAACTAAGAGCCAATGACCATTCCCTGTGGCTGTCTTTCAGGTCGTGCAACATGAAGCGAATAATATCTCGCTTGTTCTTGGAACTTTCTGCGCTCATTCCAAGAATAGCCTGATAGCTGGGGTGCATCATTTTCTGGAGCGGAGACGACATGTGGGCGGTCTCTCTGCCCCATTTCTCTGCCTCTTCATGGAATCGTTGCTCAAGAGTTTTCTTGTTTTCTTCTACCGCAGGCGCCGCCTCGACATTGCAGTCGTCCGCAAGGCACACCTCCGCGGCAGACCGATTTTGCTCCAACATTTCGACAAGCAATCTGCTGAGCGGTTCCCCGCCCCAGTACGGTTTGGGGGTGGGGCACCATCCCATTAAGTCGATCTCTTCGGCCCGTATAATGGTTGGACAGAGCGCGTCTGGCATGATTTATTCTTTTTCCCTCGGAATTCCAAAGAGGCGAATGTTATTAACAGCAGCGTTCAGAGTTTTCGCTTTATCTTCCGCCCGTTGGATAATTTTCTTTAGGGCTTGCAAATCCTCTGCGCCCAAGGAAACATAGAAACTGCGATGTTTCTGGCTGTCTTGCTCATGGTAGGCAAGTTTCAAAGTGTGCATGGCGAGCATCGCCTTCGGTCCTTCTTCGATGTTCGGGCCAAACACTGGGCGCAAGTCGGTCAGAATGCGAGCGTGACAAAACGTGCGCTCATCCTCCGTTGCTAGATCGTGCGTCTTCGCAACGAGCGCAAACACTTCAGCGTTAAGCAGTGTTAGGAGTTTCCCCGCAAAGTCGGCTCTCTGTTCGTGAGGCAATCGCACTTCCGAATCAAGACCCTCCATTGCGTCACACACAGCATCTACAAATTCCTCAACCGTCGTAGTGTCTCTTTGCGATTTAATCTCGTAGAGCGTGACAAGCACTTCCAATATCTGTTTGAAATTGGTAATGTGAGCGCGAGAAGCAGTTGTTGTAACGGCAGTCAACGTCGCCCTTGGATCAGTCGAGATTTCTATATCGCTGTCAGACCGTTGACTTTGTGCGGGCGCAACTTGGTCAAGGATGGACCGGATTTCTTGCACGTCCTGCTCGGATAATGAGCGAATCGAGGACAACGAACTGCGGTAGCGCTCAGGGATGTTTAGCTTGGCCAACGTTAATATCCTTGCATCTCTTGAACTGAGCGGGGATCGGAATTTGTACCAAGAGAAAAATAGCACGAGCGTCTGTGCAAAAGCTGTGGAAGCCAGTGTAAACAAGGGTTCCTAAATGCCTTCCCACTCAATAGTTTAGCACAGAATAAAAAGAATCATGAAAGGCACTTGACACAGAAGTGATTGCACTGATTTATGTGCACACGAATTGCAGTTGCCGTCGATTAGGTATAATCAGCGCATGAAACCTCTACCGCCGCCCGATGTTCCCGGGCAAGACGGAGTTTCAGAGATTTGACAATGCTGTGCGCCAGGTGCTCACGGTCTCCAAGGAAGAACTTCTTAAACGGGAAGCGCGGGAGAAGAGGCAAACGGAAGTGAAGCGGCCCAAGAAGTCGTGACTAGCGACAGCCGTGCCACAAACTATAAAACGATAGCCCTAGTTCCAGAGCGACGAAGAGGGTAATGGAAACTTCCATCGCGAGGTTCCAGCTTTCTCGCCGTTCCTGTATATCGTATTGCTCCCTGAGCCAAGGCTTCATAAATTCGCGCAAATTCCCAACCGTCAACCGTCCTTTATCGTCTTCATAAACCGGCACCCCAATGTCCTGCGTGAAGTAGGCTCGGACAATCTCAACGCCCAACTCCTCGAAGACCTGACGATAACGCTGGTTAATATCGGCTTCCCTGATGTGAATCCATCTCACTGCTCCAGCCTAAGCCCTTCCGTCTATTCTGCCAAGTACGTTAGTGCCGCAAAGTCAAAAGCAGCGGGCAGGAGTGCCCGCTCCACACAGCCACTGCTCCACGCAATCAACTCTTCTTGCGGGGTTTCAGGGATTCCCAGTCTTTGTCGGTCAGGGCGCGGCCCAGGTTGCTGAATTCGCCGGCGCCTTGGAGGAATTCTCCGCCGTCCATGCGAATTACTTCTCCGTTGATGTAGGACGAGCCGTCGCTGATCAGGAACGCGGCTAGATTTGCTAATTCTTCTTTTGTGCCGAAGCGGTGCATGGGGTTGCGGTCGAGCGCTAAAACTTCTAGTTCGGGACGCGGGAGAACGCGCGAGAACGCGCCTTGCGTGGGAATGGGGCCGGGCGCTATTGCATTCATGCGGATTCCGCGATTGCCCCACTCGACGGCGAGGCTGCGGGTGAGGGCTTCTACTCCAGCTTTCGAGACGGCGGATGGAACCACATAAGCCGAGCCTACTGGCGCGTACGTAGCGGAGATGCTTAGCACCGTGCCGGGGTGGTTGGCTTTGAGCCAGCGGCGTCCGCAGGCCATGGTGGCGTGGAGCGTGCCGAGGAGCACGATGCCGATTACAGATTCGAAGGCGCGCGGGGAAAGTTCTTCGGTGCGGGCGATGAAATTTCCGGCGGCGTTGTTGACCAGGACATCTAGCGGGCCGGATTTCCAGATCGCGTCGATCATGGTCTCGACTGCTTCGAGATTGCGGACGTCGCAGGGGAGTGCGTGGATTGGACCTTGCGTTGTAGCGGAAAGTTCGGCGGTGGTTTTTTGCAGGACTTCTTCGCGGCGTCCGCAGATGTAGACTGTCGCGCCTAGCTGGAGGAAGCGGTTGGCCATGGCTTTGCCAAGGCCTGTGCCGCCGCCTGTGATGAGGATGCGCTTGGAGTTGAGAAGATTGTCGCTGAACATTCGTGCTTGACCTCGGTTCGGAGTTACTGCCAGCGAACAGCAGGTTCCTCACCGGGCTTCGCCCGGCTCGGAATGACAACATCAAAGGCTTGAATGACAAGTTATTAAATCGGGACGACAAATTATACAGAGCGAGGGCGAGACGCCACTTCGGCAAGCTCAGGGCAGGCTCTCGCGACAGCCGGCGGGACGCCGGCGCTACACGTGCGCTAAGCTGCGCACGCGACGCGGAAGCCGTAGTCGGCGTAGTGGAAGTCGGGAGGGATGCTGGAGCGGGCGGAGCAGCGGGAGACTTTTATGTGATGGCGCCATGATCCGCCGCGAGAGGCTTTGCGGTGGCTCAGTCCTGCGCGGAGTTCGGGGCCGCGCGGATTTTGCTCGGGCGAGACGGCGTAATAGTTGGGATCGTACCAGTCGCTGCACCACTCGTGGACGTTGTCGCACATATTATAGAGGCCGAAATTGTTGGGCGCGTATTGGGCCACGGGCTCGGGTCCGGTTTGCCAGCGAGTGGCGTAGTCGGGGAGGGATTGCGGAGCATCGTTGCCCCAGGGGAAATCGGTTTGCTCTCGATCGGCGCGGGCGGCGCGCTCCCATTCAGCTTCGGTGGGGAGGCGGCAGGGGCGGCAGGTTTGATCGGCTAGCCACTGGCAGTAACGGTCTGCGTCGAACCAGGAGACTCCGGTGACCGGTTGCTGGGGCTGATTGAAGTTTGGGTCTTGCCAGAATGAGGGAGGGTCGGAGTTCGTGTCGCGAAGGAAGAGCGAGTATTCGGCGTTGGTGACTTGTGTTGCAGCTAGGAGGAAAGATTCGATCCAGACGCGATGGATGGGCCATTCGCACTCCTGACCGTTTTGAGATCCCATTAGAAACCAGCCTTCGGGGATCGGGACTAGCGTGGGCTCGATGGCCACGCCGGGTTGGGAGTGAGTGTGCGTCGCTGCCATGATTTCACTTGGCGGAAGCTAGCGAACCCCTTGTGCATGCAGCATCGCCAAAAGCTCGCGGGCGAGGCGCCCGCGTCCACACGAGTTGTGCCGCTTCACTCCGGCTATTTTAGCGCTTTGCCGCTATTGGCGCTCTAGCTGTTTCCGGTGGCGCGCTTGGCATGGTTGTGACTCTTGCGCTTTGTGGCGGAGTCTGCGCCGGAGTTGCTGCTGGATGCGCTGGCGGCGTTGCGACCAGGCCCAGCGCTTTGCGCACTTCGGCGTCGAGCTTGGCCATGGTGTCCTTGTTGTCTTTGAGGAACTGACGGGCGTTTTCGCGGCCCTGGCCGATGCGCTCGCCTTTGTAGCTGAACCACGAGCCTGATTTTTCGAGGAGGTTGTTGTTGACGGCGACGTCGAGCAGGTCGCCTTCGCGCGAAATGCCTTCTCCGTAGAGGATGTCGAACTCGGCTTCGCGGAACGGGGCTGCTACTTTATTCTTCACGATCTTGGTTCGGGTGCGCGACCCGGTGACTACATCTCCGTCTTTAATCGCGGCGATGCGGCGAATATCGATTCGTACTGAAGAATAAAATTTCAAAGCTTTTCCGCCGGTGGTCGTTTCCGGGTTGCCGAACATCACGCCGATTTTTTCTCGAATTTGATTAATAAAGATCAGGCAGGTTCGCGACTTGGAAACCGTTCCCGTCAGCTTGCGCAGGGCTTGCGACATCAGGCGGGCCTGAAGGCCCATGTGGCTGTCTCCCATTTCGCCGTCGAGTTCGGCCTTGGGCACGAGCGCTGCTACGGAATCTACTACCAGCACGTCAATGGCGTTTGAGCGTACTAGGGCTTCGGTGATCTCGAGCGCCTGCTCGCCGTAGTCCGGTTGCGAGACCAGCAGGTTGTCGACGTCGACGCCCAACTTTTTCGCATAGCCGGGATCGAGCGCGTGCTCGGCGTCGACGAAGGCCGCCATGCCGCCCGCTTTCTGCGCCTCGGCAATCACTTGAAGCGTAATGGTGGTCTTGCCGGAGGATTCCGGGCCGAAAACTTCAATCACACGTCCGCGGGGAAAGCCACCAACGCCCAGCGCGGCGTCGAAGGAGATGGAGCCGGTCGAAATCACCGAGATGGGGACGATCGCTTCCTTCGAGCCCAGGCGCATGATCGAGCCTTTGCCGAACTGCTTTTCGATCTGCGCGAAAGCTAACTCGATTGCCTTGCCGCGTTCATCCGCCATGGGAGTGTGCTCCTTAGAATGCTTTTATTGCGTCTGGGCGGATTATACATACAGATCGAAGCGAATAAAAGGCGAATCTTGATAATAAACAGTGGAAATCGTTCCGAAATGGGCAAACAATCGACGGTACCTCGGCGTCTTTCATGCGGATCCCACAATTATCGCGGCGCATCCGGCTACGGCAAAAATGATCCCGATTCCGAGGAACAGAACCTGAGATCCCTTCTCCCCAGCGCGCGCCCAGAAGCGGGCAACGGACGGCCGACTGGCCTGTGTTCTGGCGAAGAACTCCCGTCCGGTTGTCTTACAAAAGAATACATTCGTGATACCAATCACGAGAAAGAATCCTGCGAAGAGTTTGCCGTCTGGTAACGGTCTGGACACATAAAGCATGAGGGACATCCAGACGGCGAGGACTACGAGCAGTGCGATAACCCAGCGCATAGAAGCTTAACCTACCGCTGCAGCAAATCCACCGGCGCCGTCACATCGTGCACGCGGAAATATTTGGCGAGTGCGGGATACTTGCGCGCCACGGCCTCATACATTGCATAGGCCACGTTGCGGTAGGAGACGTGGCCGGCTGGCGTGGTGCGGAGTTCGGAGATGTAGACGACCTCGGCGAAATCCATTTTGAAGAGGGCGCGCTTGCGATAGGCGAGCGGGATTGCGTACTGCGAATTCTCTTCGGCTTCGGGCGCGTTGCGGGCGGCCAGCTTTTCTATTGCCGCTTGCACGCGGCGCATGGCGGCATCGTAGCGGAGGCGCATGCCGGCGTCTTCGACGTCGAGCAGCATTTCGTGGCCGTGCTGCGTGGTGAAGGGCTGCATGACCTGGATGCAGCGGCGGTGACGGTGCATGTCGCGGAAGCCGCCGGTATCCATGAGGATGTCGAAGCGGAACTGCTGGCCGGCGCGGAAGCCGCGCAGCATTTCGTCGTGCTTGCCGCGATGGCGCAGGCCGAGGTCAATGATCTCGCGGCGATAGCGCTCGCCGGAAACCTGCAGCGCCTGGCGGACCTGGCGATAAGAATGGTGGCAGTGCTCGTAGAGTAAAGTGGTTGCGATTTCGACTTCGAGCGGTTCTTCGTCGAGCAGGTCGACGATTGCCTTCGACGGCGCGACCGACTCGCTCTTCATTAATTCGGTCGCAGCCTGGCGCAGTTCGCGGCGGGTTTCCATTTCGTACGGATTCGGGTCGGCGTACTTCACCAGCGTGGGCGCTACTCGAACTTCGTGGAGCAACTCCTGTTCGGCGCGCGCGCCTAGTTCGGGATTCACGGCTCGAATATCGTCCACCAATTTCTTCAGCGATTCGGCGTTCACGTTGTAGGCGGCCGACGTTGCTGCCTTCTTTAGCGACTCGCCTAGGACTCGTACCTCTTTGTGCGTGTGCGAGAGCAGGTGCGCGACCTGAGTTTCCAGCGTGCGGGCGTTGACGATCTCGCCCAACGACGTATTCGTGGCCAGCGGGAGCAGGTAGCGCGTGATGTCGAAGGCGCGAGCTTTCAGCGTGCGCTCGTAGGTCTCCTGCTTCATCTCGGCGGGCTTGGGAGTGATGTTGATCAGGTGCTGCGTCATGTGCGCCGAGAGCGCCTGATATTCGGCGAAGAGAAAATCGAGCGTGTCGCAGTAGAGCTGGCGGGCTTCGTTGTTGGCTGGGCTAGTGGAGCCGAAGTCCGGGATGTAGTAGCCGCTCTTTTTAAAATCCTGGTAGCGGGTGGAGCGCTCCTGGCCATCCCAGCGCTGCTCGTCGGCGAGTTCGATGGCGGCTAGAATCGAGAGCCGCTCGACTGCGAGCGCAATGTGCGCGAGATCAGCGATCGAGCGATGGCCGTACTGGAAATAAAACGTGTTGAGAAATTTCTCGGCTTTCTGCGAACTGATCTCGCGCAGCGATTCCTTCATCGAGAGCGATGAGCGCGAATACTTGGCCATGGCGTAGGCCTGGATCTCCGGCTCAACGCCGTAGACGGCGAAGACTTCGGTGGACGGAGCTTCGGGCTGCTTTTCAACGGGCGCGGGATTCTCCGTGGCTGAAGCTCGCTGCGGCGATCTGTGTCCCGGACCAGCTGAAGTCGAATCGGCAGGCGATGGTTTCTGGTTGGAAGGCTCGGGCATGGTGATCACTTCATTCGTCACAGTTGTAGGCATGGGAGTGTTTGCATGTTAATCGGCGGGGAAACAATCCGCAATGCGAAATGCGGAGACCGGGTCTAGACTGTCAGGTGCGTCCTCTGCTCAAGGTCGTCGAGCACCGTCCGTGGCCGTTGCCTGCGGGCCCGTGGGTGATGACACAGACCTGGCACGATTTGCTTTTTGCTCACTGGCCGGTGCCGCTGGCCGCGATGCGGCCCCTTGTTCCTGCACAACTGGCGCTCGATACTTTCGATGGCCAATGCTGGGCGGGAGTGATTCCATTTCGCATGAGCGGTATTCGCGGGCGCGGAATGCCGGCGCTGCCAGGTCTCTCTCGCTTTCCAGAGCTGAACGTGCGCACATACGTGACCCACGGCGGCAAGGCGGGCGTCTACTTTTTCAGTCTTGACGCCGGTAATCTTTCGGCGGTCTGGGCTGCACGCAGGTTCTACCACTTGCCTTATTTTCATGCGGCAATGTCTTCGAAGGAAGTCGGCGGAAGTATTCGTTACTCCTCTCGCCGTTTCCAGGGCGGTGCGGAATTTCGTGGACAGTACCGGGCCGTCGCTGAAGAGCGCGTGCGCGAGAAGGGGTCGATTGAAAACTGGCTCACAGAACGGTACTGCCTCTATACGGTTCACGAAGGCCCCGTGTATCGCGGAGAAATTCATCACGCGCCGTGGCCCCTGCAGGATGCGGAAGCTGAGTTCGAAACCAACACTGTCGCATCGGCTGCCGGGATTTCGCTGACCGCCACTGCGCCACTTCTGCAGTTCGCACGCCGGCTTGAGGTTCTGATCTGGCCGTTGCGGCGCGCCGAATAGAGTCAGCGGCGCGTATAATCTCACGTTCCGACGTACAGTTTTTTAATCTGGACTTGAAGCAAACTCTGGAGAACTCATGTCGCTTTCAGGACGTGTGGCGTTCGTGACCGGCGCGTCGCAAGGTATTGGACGAGCCTGCGCGCTGAAGCTCGCCACAGAAGGCGCGGCCGTTGCCGTCGCCGCGCGTAATCAGGAGAAGCTGAACGAACTGGTGAATGAAATCGCCGCCGCAGGCGGTAAGGCTGCGGCCTTTGCTCTCGACGTCACCGACGAAGAGCAGGTCAAGGCGACGATCAAGGCTGCCGGCGCGCAGTTTGGCAAGATCGACATCCTGGTTAACAACGCTGGTATCACTCGCGACCAGCTCGTCATGCGCATGAAGCGGGCTGACTGGGACGCGGTGCTGCAAACGAATCTCACCTCCGCTTATCTTTGTATTCAGGCGGTTTCGATGCTCATGATCAAACAGCGCTGGGGGCGCATCATTAATATCGCGAGCGTTTTCGGCCAGATGGGGCAGGCTGGGCAGGCGAACTACTCGGCATCGAAGGCCGGGTTGATCGGATTGACCATGGCGATTGCGCGCGAGCTGGGATCGCGCAACATTACTTGCAACGCGGTCGCTCCGGGCTTCATCGAAACCGCCATGACAGAAGTGCTTGGCGACGAGTTCAAGCAGAACGCCGCCAAACAGATTCCGCTCGGTCGCGTTGGTTCGCCCGCCGATGTGGCCAGCGCTGTGGCTTTTCTTGCTTCGGATGAGGCTTCCTACATTACCGGCCACGTGCTGAATGTTAACGGCGGGATGCTGATGGGGTAGGAGTTTTTACCGCCGAGCACGCAGAGCACGCGGAGAAAATATGAAGCTGGATTCGTCCAAGGAATCAAAACTTGAGGTTCCCTCGGCGTTCTCTGCGTCCTCGGCGGTGAAAAGCTTGTCGTTTTTTCAGGCTGAATCGCCCGCGCAGATTGCGCAGGCACGCGAACTGTTTCTCGAGTACGCGCAGTCGCTCGGCTTCAGCCTGTGTTTTCAGAATTTCGACAAGGAACTTGCTGGACTGCCGGGCGACTATGCTCCGCCGGAGGGCCGGTTACTTCTTGCGGAATGCGAAGGTCAACTCGCTGGATGTGTTGCGATTCACAAGCTGGAAGCCGGCATCTGCGAGATGAAGCGGCTGTACCTGCGTCCGCAGTTTCGTGGCAAGGGCGTGGGACGCGCGCTGGCCGAGCGTATTATTTCCGACGCGCGCCAGATCGGCTATCGACGCATGCGCCTCGATACCGTCGAGCCCGTGATGAAAGATGCGGTCGCGATGTATGGCAAGCTGGGGTTCAAGGAAATTCCCCCGTACTGCGCAAACCCTATTGCGGGTGCGTTGTATATGGAGTTGGAATTGTGAATACTGAGAGGTCTAAAACCATGAAGAAGAGTCTAACGTTGATTCTTGTCGCGATGTTCATTTTTGCATCGTTATCGTTCGCCGCCGACAGCAAAACGGTTTCCTACCAAAGCGGCGATGAGACCGTGCAAGCTCTGCTCTACAAGCCTGCCGGCAAGGGACCATTTCCCGCCGTGATTGTGATCCACGAGTGGTGGGGTCTTAACGACTGGGTCAAAGATCAAGCGTCGAAGCTGGCCGACCAAGGCTATGCGGCTCTGGCGATTGATTTATATCGCGGCAAAGTAGCGACCACGCCAGACGAGGCTCACCAATTGATGCGCGGAGTTCCGGAAGACCGCGCCAAGCGCGACCTGCACGCGGCTTTCAAATTCCTCGCAGATCAACCGAACGTGAAGCAGAACCGCATCGGCGCAATCGGATGGTGCATGGGCGGCGGCTACGCGCTCGACGCGGCTCTGCAGGAGCCGACGCTCGCGGCCGATGTGATCAACTACGGCCATCTCGCCACCGACCCCGATGCGCTCAAGAAAATTAATGCTCCCATCCTTGGATTATTCGGCGCTCTGGATCAGGGCATCCCGGCCAACGATGTGAGGAAGTTCGCCGAGACTCTGCAGGGCATGGGAAAGAAGATTGACATCAAGATTTACGACGATGCCGGCCACGCCTTCGAAAATCCCAACAACAAAAGCGAACCGGGCTACCGCGCGGCCGACGCGGCCGACGCCTGGACGCGCACCGTAAACTTTTTGGCGGACAACTTGAAAAAATAACTCGGGCCGACGTCGTCCGCCCGAGTGATCATTTCTTGCACACTGTGTAAGGATCAGTGGCGGATCGCCCGGGTGACTCTAGAATTGCACTGGTTTTGTCATAGCACTAATTTCCACTTGCAAGAAAATGCCGCCGTGGTTAATATGTCGCATCCTGCAATGCTCCCTCAGATCAATATCGGACAAACCATTCGGGACTACCGGCTGCAGAAAGGTATGTCCCAGGGCGACATCGAGAAGCGCACCGGCCTGCTGCGCTGCTACCTTTCGCGCGTAGAGAACGGGCATACCATCCCGTCGCTCGATACCTTGTCGAAAATTGCCGGAGCGATGGAGATTGCGCTGTCGCAATTCTTCTCCGAGTCGGGACACAGCAACGGCTCGAAGGGATTGCCGCAACTCTCCGACGACGAAGTCCGCTTCCTGAGCCAGGTCCGCCGCTACGCCACCAACCTGAATGACAGCGACCGGAAGCTGGTGCTGGCGATGGTGAAGAAGATGGCGTCGAATTCGAGTAAGTAGCTTTTAGCCGTTAGCTCTTAGCCTTTAGCTCAAACCTTCGCTTATAGTTGATATGCTAGCCCCTCTCCGTTTATGACCCAAGCTGCAGCGGCCCTTGGCGTCGTCGCCAGCGCTATCCTCCGTAGGATTCAAGCTAAGAGCTAAAGGCTAAGAGCTAAAGGCTGAGTACTTTCGTACCATGTCCCTCGGTGCCCACTGGGTACCTCGCCCCCGCCGCCGCTTCTCACTACACTGTTCACTTGGAGACTCCCGAGTGACCACTGACGAAGAACTGGTTGTGCTTGAGACTCAGCTGCGGCGGCTGAAAATCGAGTACGAAGTCTACTTCAGCAATCCGACCAAGCGGCCTCCCACGGACGTGGAGTGGAAGGTGCTATCGCTGCTGCGCAAGTTTTCCGACGGCGGACGCATGAGCTTCTCGCAGCGCTTCCGCTACAACGAAATGGCGCAGCGTTACGCCATCTACAGCGACCTGTGGCGCAAGAAGTCGCGCATCCGCGAGGAAGGCTATCGCCGGCCGCAGGATGCGCTGCTTGCCGTGCAGGGCGTGCGTCCTGACGTGGAAGAGCACAAACCGCAGCACAATCCGGTTTACGGGTTAAGTCATGCTGCCACTGCCGGCGCCGCCACGGCAGCGGCCGAAGCTCCGGTGAGCTCGCAGCCGGTTACTTTGCACAGCGCCGCGGACAAAGTTGGGCGCGAACAGGTAGAGCGCTTGTTTAACACGCTGGTCGCGGCCAAAAAGAAAGCTGGAGAAAAAGTCTCCGGCAACCTGGATTCGTTTTCTACCTTCGTGCAGAAGAAGACCGACGAGATCCGCAAGCAGTACGGCTGCCAGGATGTAGAGTTCTCCGTCGAGCTTGCTGGGGGGCAGGTTAAGTTGAAGGCTAAGGCGAAAGCTTAGGCCAACCCGTGACTGTTCCCGATGAATTCGGCGCTGTTTTTCTAGCACAGCTGGCCACGCTTGCGCTAATTAGAATCTGGGAAGCGGGGCGCCAGGCATCGCGGGAAGAACTTGGAAACCGCCCTCGACCACCTCATGACGGCGTCCACCTGATTTTCACCGGACTCGCGATTGTTCTCGGTCTCGTCCTACTGATCATTCTGGTCTCCCGACCGATCCGCCTTCCATCAGTAGCAGGAGGCGGCAGCATACTCGTCCCGCTCGTTGCTTTTTTTACCTTTGTCTATCTCATCTTCGTGATCGGAATCGGTTCAGGCCACCACGCAAGCGGGGACAAGTCCAGTCCCTGGCTTAGCGGTCTTCGTTTGCTTGCGACTGCGGCGCTGTTAGTCGCCGCGATGATGCTCCCGATGTTCTTACTTCCTTACACGCGGATCCCGCATCGGAATCAAGGCTGGCTCGCGTGTCTCATTGGAGTCGGTGTGGTCGTTGTCTGGCAATTGATAGTGCGTAGGATTCACCGCAGCAGGAGCCCTGCGCCCTAGGCGACGTGGCCAGCGACCGCTGAATCAGGATGTGGAGTTCTCCGTCGAGCTTGCCGGAGGGCAAGTTAAGTTGAAGGCGAAGGCGTAGATCTGTGCGGCTTTCGATTTACATACTTCCTGTGAAAGCGCCGGCCTCGGGTGAGGCCGGCGCCTAAAAGCCGTTCTTTGGTCTCATCGTTCAGTCCAGCCCGAAAGCTAAGAGTGACCCGGTGAAGCTGTAGATGTCACCTATCGGGAAATAAACCATGCCCTTGGCTACGGCTGGCGAGCCACCCCCGAGTGTGCCGGAAATGGGATAGCTCCACAGCAGGGCGCCTGTGCTGGCGTTGAGCGCATACAACGAGTTGTCGCTCGAGATGCTGGTGCTCTGGGTCGTGATATACACCACACCATTGGCGACGGCTGGCGATGAGGCGACGTTGCCGATGGTGAGATATTTCCATAGAAGAGCGTGGGTACTGGCCTCGAAGGCGTACACGTACCCGTCGTAGGAGCCGACATAAACAACGCCGCCGGCGACGGCCGCCGAGCCTGCAATCTGGCCGCCCGTGGTGTAGCTCCACAGAAGCGTTCCGGTCGAGGCTTTCAGCGCGTAGAACTTGTTATCGTCGGAACCGATGTAAACCACTCCATTCGCGACCGCGGGCGTAGCCTCGATAAAGGCGCCGGTGGCGAAACTCCATATTTTGGCGCCGGTGGTGGCATTCAGCGCATACACGCTGTTGTTCTCGGATCCCAAATAGACTACTCCGTCCACCACGGCGGGTGCGCCCCAGATCTGCGTGCCTGTGTCATAGGTCCACAGAAGTGCTCCGGTCGTCGCGTTCAGCGCGTACAGGGTACCGCTATAATCGCCGCAGTACACCACACCGTCGGCCACTGTCGGCGTGGCATACGAGCCGTTGATCGTGGGGTAGCTCCACAGCAGGGTGCCGGTGCTGGCGTTGACCGCATAGATCACGCCGGGTACGCCGGGATACACCGAGCTGAAATAAACCACGCCGTTCGCCACGGCGGGCGACGAGTATATCCAGCTGCCGACTTCGGTGAAGTAGCTCCACAGCTTGGCGCCGGTGGTGGCGTTCCACGCGTACATATTGCCGTCGTACGCGCCGGCGTAGACCACGTTATTCAGCTCGGCGGGCGAGGAGAACACCGGTACTCCGGGGGAGTAGCTCCACTTCAGTGTCAAGTTCGGAACATTCTGCACGCTGAGCGTTTTTTCGTACGTGTTCCAGCGGTGCATGTTGGTGCGAGTGAACTCGCTCCAGTTGTTGATGGCAATGCCGTCGGATTGCTGGCCCCATGCCAGGCTTGCAAAACAGATGGACAAAACGATTGTCGAGACGCGGATGCGCAACATGACGAACCTCCAGTTATTTTGAGATTTGTGGAACTCGGCCCGTCGAAGCATTCAGTCGGACGGAGGAGAATGGAACAAAGGGGAGGGAGAAACGACCGAACACCGCAACGTTTGCACAAGGGAATGCGATTGTCAAGGGCCTCTATTTAAAAAAGACGCCATTTTCCCAACTTGGGACTCAGCCCTGATCGAGCACGCTAAAAAAAACGACTGCTCATTGCTGATAGAATCTTCGGTCGCTCCGCACTCATACTTCATATCCGAGGCCAATCATGTCCCGCAACAGTTCCCGCATCCAGCGCGCCATCCTCAGCGTTACCGCTGCTTTCCGCCGTAGGCTATCATCCACGGTAGGTTAACCGTGAAAAGACGAAAGGCGAAACAATGGCGGACAACAAAACCAAGCCCACAAAAGTAAGCGTAGCGGGATTTATCAATGCCCTCACGGACCCAGCCAAGCGTGCAGACGCGAAGGCCCTCGTCAAGTTAATGCAAAGTGCGGCTGGGGAGAAGCCGAAGATGTGGGGGCCATCGATTATTGGCTTCGGCAGCCACCACTACAAATACGAGAGCGGGCGTGAGGGCGATATGCCATTGATCGGTTTTTCGCCGCGTAAGGCCGCACATGTTCTGTATGGCATGAACGCATCCAGCGACTCCAAGGCGCCGCTCGCAAAGCTCGGCAAGTGCACCACCGGCAAGGGCTGCCTTTACATTAAGAAGCTCGCTGATGTGGACCAGGAAGTGTTGGGGATTATCGCCTCCAAAGCTGTCGCTGCCACGCGAGCGCGGAGCCCGAATTAAGCAAGATTGCTGATAGAATCTTCGGTCGCTCCGCACTCATCTTTCATACCCGAGGCCGATCATGTCCCGCAGCAGTTCCCGCATCCAGCGCGCCATTCTGAGCGTCACCGACAAAACCGGACTCGTCGATTTCGCGCGCCAACTCTCCGGCCTCGGCATCGAACTCGTCTCAACCGGAGGTACGGCCAAGCTACTGCGCGATTCCGGCATCGCCGTCAAAGACATTTCCGAACTCACCGGCTTTCCTGAAATGCTCGATGGGCGCGTGAAGACGCTGCATCCTAAGGTTCACGGCGGCATTCTGCATCGGCGCGAAAATTCGGTGCACGTTGCCGCTGTCGCCGAGCATGGCATTCAGCCGATCGACATGGTGGTGGTGAATCTTTACGCCTTTGAAAAAACTGCCGCCAAGCCTGGGGTGGCGTTCGAAGAGCTGATCGAGAATATCGATATCGGCGGACCATCGATGATCCGCTCGGCCGCCAAGAATTTTCACGATGTTGCCGTCGTTACTTCTCCGGCGGACTATCCGGCAATCGCCGATGAGCTCGTTCGCTCGAGCGGAGCGCTCTCGCTCGAAACCAAGTGGCGGCTGGCGCAGAGGGCATTCGCCACCACTGCGGCTTACGATTCCGCAATCGCATCGACGCTGGAAGCAATCCCCGACATCGCCTCGGACCCTGTGAGGACGGGCGCCCTCGCCCGTCCGGCGGAGCGAAGCTCCGCAGCAATCTTTCCGCACACCTTGCGCCTGTCGTTCCAGAAAACGCTCGACCTGCGCTACGGCGAGAACCCGCACCAGAAGGCCGCGATGTACTCGGACGGCTCAGGCGTGGGTGTCGCGAATGCGCGCCAACTTCAGGGAAAAGAACTTTCTTATAACAACATCGTCGACCTGCAAGCCGCGTGGGACCTGGCGCAGGAATTCAATGATTCCGGAATCGATGATTCCCAAATGAACGATCCCTTTTGCGCCATCGTCAAGCACACCAATCCCGCCGGGGCGGCCACTGGCAAGACTCTGGCCGAAGCGTACAAACGCGCGCTCGAATGCGATCCGGTCTCAGCGTTCGGCGGGGTCATTGGCGTGAATCGTCCCATCGACGGCGAAGCCGCGGAAGAAATGCACAAACTCTTTCTCGAAGTAATCGCAGCGCCCAGTTTCGACGATGCCGCCAAAGCCCGCTTTGCAAGCAAGAAGAATCTTCGCCTAGTCGAAGTGAAAGCCGCGCCGCAGAAGTGGATTCTGAAGAACGTCTCCGGCGGAATTCTTTTGCAAGACAACGACGTGCGTCCGTTACAAGACGTCGACCTCAAAGTCGTCAGCCAGCGTGCCCCTACGTCCGAAGAAATGCGTGCGCTGCTGTTTGCATGGAAGGTTTGCAAGCATGTTAAGTCGAACGCGATCGTCTACGCGCGCGATGGGCAGACCGTCGGCGTGGGCGCGGGACAGATGAGCCGCGTCGATTCCGCGAAAATCGGCGCGATGAAAGCGCAACTGCCTCTGCAGGGAACGGTCGCCGCTTCCGATGCCTTCTTCCCGTTTCCCGATGGCGTTGAAGAAATCGCGAAGGCAGGAGCGACCGCGATCATTCAGCCCGGAGGCTCGCAGCGCGACCCCGAAGTGATTGCAGCCGCCGATCGCCTGGGACTCGCAATGCTGTTCACTGGCGTGCGCCACTTCCGGCACTAAATGGCGAAGTCAAAAATCAAGCCTTTAACCGCAAAGAGCGCCAAAGCCGCGCAAAGAACGCGAAGAAAAAACGGGAAATAGCGCGAGTTTTTCTTTGCGACCTTTGCGATACCTTCGCGCTCTTTGCGGTTAAATGCTTTCTTGTCCCGCGGTACAAATTTGTCGGGACGAGACTAATTTCGCTTCACTAATCTTGACGTTCCACGCAATCAAGTCCCCTCGGTCGCTGTACTTCCGGGCTGCCGCGCGGCTCGCGTGCAGCGAAGTGTTTTTCCCAATCTGCTCCTTGCCGGGTTAGAATTAAAGCACCCCACCCCCGGCGGTTTTGCATCCAAGAATTATGCTTCCGGGAAGTGCATGAAGCTCTAAACGAGACGTTCTAATAGAGCAGTTTATAGAGCGAATGTCCGATGGAACTAATTCCAGCTGAGTAAGGTCGAGCATGAATCGAATTTTTCGCGCCGTTTTAGTGTTCTCTATTTTCGCGGCGGCCGCGGCCGCGGCCGCGCAAAACGCTCCTGCCTCACCCGGCGGGGCGAAGCCGGCAGAGTCGAAAGAAGGTCGCGACAAATCTCCGTCTTCCGCTCGCAAAGTAGACCGCGCCGTCGCCTACTACCACTACACGCTGGCGCACATGTATGAGGAGCAGGTTGCGGTTTACGGTCGCAGCGAGTTGGCGACCAAAGCCATGGAAGAATACCGGCTGGCCATCGAGGCCGATCCGTCGTCTGAGTTCCTGACCTCCGGTCTTGCCGAGCTCTACGTGAAGACGGGACGCATCCGCGACGCCGTCTTGCAGGCGCAAGACATTCTCAAGCGCGACCCTAACAATCTGGAAGCGCACAAGCTGCTGGGCCGGATTTATCTGCGGTCGCTCGGCGATATGCCGGGCGGCGGCAACGGTTCCGATAACGTGCTCAAGCTCGCCATCGAGCAGTACGAACAGATTGTGAAGATCGAGCCCGACAGCGTGGACGACCACCTTCTGCTCGGCCGCCTCTATCGCCTGAACAATGATTTAATCAAGGCGGAAGCGGAACTAAAGATCGCGGTAAAGCTCGACCCCGATTCGGAAGAAGCCATCACCACGCTTTCTCTGCTTTACAGCGACGAAGGCGACACCACAAAGGCGCTACAAGTTCTGAGCGCCGTGCCCGACACCGGGCGCTCGGCCAAGCTGTACGCCGCGCTGGGCGCCACTTACGAACAGCGCAAAGAGTACAAAAACGCAATCGACGCCTACAAGCACGCGATCCAGTTGGACCGCGACAATCTCGACGCGATTCGCGGCCTCGCGGAAAATCTTTTGAACGATGGCCAGGTCGACGCCGCGCTCGATCAGTTCAAGGTAATCGCCGACGCCAATCCTGAAGATGCGCAGACGTATCTCCGCATCTCCGAGATCTACCGCCGCCAGGGAAAATACGATGAAGCGCTCGACAGCCTGAAGAAGGCTGAAGCCATGGTTCCCGATTCGGTGGAAATTCCCTACAACGTCGCAGTCGTGTATGAGGCCCAGGCTCGCTACGACGAAGCCGCAAAGATTCTGCAGGACCTGCTGAAGAAAACCGAGAAGCCCGAGAGCAGCTACTCCCAGGGCGATCGCAATAATCGCGCCATCTTCATCGAGCGCCTCGGCATGGTCTATCGCGACCAGGAAAATTATCCCGCTGCGGTGGAAGCTTTCCGCAAGATGATTCCGCTCGGCGACGACAACGCGCGCACTGGTTATCAGGACATAATCGATACCTACCGCGAAGCCAAGCAGTGGCCTGAAGCCACGGCAGCCGCCGAAGAAGCAGTGCAAAAGCTGCCGAACGACCACGAACTGCGCATGGTGCTGGACGCTCAACTCGCCGACACCGGCGATCCCGAAAAGCCACTCGCCGATGTGCGTTCCATGCTCAAAGGCAAGCCGGAAGACCGCGACGTTTACCTGCGCCTCTCCATTATGTACACGCGGCTGAAGCGCTGGAGCGACGCCGAAGAAGCTCTCAACAAAGCCGAACAGCTTTCCACGAAAGCCGACGATAAGGAGTACGTTTACTTCCTGCGTGGTTCAACTTTTGAGCGCGAGAAGAAATACGATCAGGCCGAGGCCGAGTTCAAGAAAATACTGGCTGCGAATCCGCAGAGCGCCGCGACCCTCAACTATCTCGGCTATATGAATGCCGACCGCGACGTCCGACTAGAAGAGTCGCTGAACTACATCAAGACGGCCGTGAGCCTGGAGCCCACCAACGGCGCCTATCTGGATTCGCTAGGCTGGGCATATTACAAACTCGGCAAGTACGACCTCGCCGAAGAAACGCTGAACAAGGCATCTTTGCGTATGGGTTCCGACCCAACCGTGCAGGATCACCTCGGCGATCTCTACCAGAAGACTGGCCGACTGAAGCTGGCCGCAGCCCACTGGGAGCGCGCAGTCGAAGAGTGGAACAAGACCATCGGATCCGAGCTAGACACCGATCTCTACGCGGCCACGCAGAAAAAACTCGACGCCGCCAAAGTACGGCTGGCTAAAGAAGGATCGGGAAATCAGTAGGGGCGGCCTATTTGCCCCGCTCTGACTCCCGGAGTACCATTTGTTTATGACGTCTAGGCACAAAGCGGTGAGCACAGCCTCAAGCACAGAACCGCGTTTGAGCGCTCTCCGCAGCGCTCCACCCGATAGCTGGATTGCGCTTTCTGAGGATGAAAGTGCCCTCATCGCCGTAGGTTCCACTTATGAAGAAGTCGTGGCGAAGAGCGAAAAAGCCGGTGTATCCGATCCCATTTTAATCAAGACGCCGAAGAGTTGGGCTCCGTTTTCAATGTGAGCATAAGGATCCCTTACAAGAAGTTCCCCGACACAAGGGGCGAGGTCGGATACTTCGCCGCAATACCGGTCAATATAGCGCTTCCCGCGAAGAACTCGCCACGATCCAAAAGATTTGAGGCCATCATAGATTCCGGGGCTACTCGTTGTGTGTTTCACGCGCAACTTGGTAAAGCCATCGGACTGGATGTCATCAAGGGAGAGCCGGAAACCACCAACGGCATTGCAGGGCCGACGACAGTCTACCTTCACAACATATCTCTCTACGCGCCGGGAGGGATTATCGCGCTCTGCGCCGCTTTTTCGCTTGATCTGCCTATCGCCGGGCTGCTTGGGATGAGGGGATTTTTCGACAACTTTAAAATTACATTCGATCCTACCGTTCTTCAATGCGAGCTTGAGAGACTTTACCTGGCCTGAGTTTCGAGCGGGCCGGCATCACACTGTGCCGTGACTCACTCCTTGGCAGTCAACAATGCTAAACTTCCACCATGCTGGCCGGCTACGCGGTGCATGCAGAACACTCCCGCGGACGCCGTTTCCCTGAACCGCCTCATCCCTACCGCAACGATTTTCAGCGTGATCGCGACCGCGTCATCCACGCTCGCGCCTTTCGCCGGCTCGAGGATAAGACTCAGGTTTTCACGCGCCGCTATTCCGACCACTTCCGCAACCGCCTCACTCACACCATCGAAGTAGCGCAGATCACGCGCACCGTCGCCGGAGCGCTCTCCCTCAACGTGGATCTCGCCGAAGCGCTCGCGCTGGTGCATGATCTCGGCCATCCTCCATTCGGCCACGCCGGCGAAAAGGCCCTTGATGCCGCCATGCGCGCCCACGGCCTCTTCTTCGACCACAACCTGCATGCCCTGCGCATCGTCGAAGATTTCGAGCAGCGCTACGCCGCCTTTCGCGGCCTGAATCTAACCTTCGAAGTGCGCGAAGGCATCATCAAGCACTCGCGCGATTACGATGCCGCGAAACATCCGGAACTCGCGGAGTATCTTCTCGACCAACGCCCTCCGCTAGAAGCCCAGCTCATCGACCTCACCGACGAAATCGGCTACAACACCGCCGACCTCGACGACGGCTACGAAGCCCATCTCCTCACGCTAGAGCAAATTCGCGCCGGCGTGCCCGTCTTCGAGCAATTCTTCCGCGAAGTCGAACAGACGTATCCGAACGCCCCCGAAAAATTAAAATTCAACGAAACTCTGAAAAAAGTTTTCAACCGCCTAACCGGCGACCTGATCACGAATACTCAGACGCGGTTAAAACAATCGAGCATCGAAACGTTAGAAGATGTCCGCCGACACGAAGAGCGCGTAGCCGCCTTCAGCCCCGCAGCAGAAGCAGAACGCAAGCAGATCAAAGACTTCCTCTACGAGAATCTTTATTACAGCGCGTCGCTCTCTGAAGAAAAAGACGACGCCGAGCGCATCATCTCAGAACTATTCGTCTTCTGGATGGAGCGACCATCCGCCCTGCCGCATTACTACCAGGAGAAAGCCCAGCAGGAATCTCTACCCAGAGTAGTCTGCGATTACATAGCAGGTATGACCGACCATTTCATCATCGAGCAATACGAAAAGCATTGCGGCAAGGAGTCGTAATCATCAGGGATTAAAGGCGAAAAACAGCGTCAAAGCCCCAGATTTACCCCGTGATACCCCGTGCACTCCGTGGTAAAGGTCTTCGAGGTCATGAAGTGGCACAACTCAGGTTTCCGATCTCCATACAGCAGTTTTTATATCAGGTTTCCCAAAATTACCCTCCCGGAACCCTTCCAGTTATCCCCACCGCCCATACCGCGAGTATAATCTCTTACATATCAAGCACTTAGCCCGTCAACCTGCGGAGCAGGTTTGGCATCCCACATGTAATACAAAGGGCAGGTGCCAGCAGAGATTTGGGTGCCTGAAGTTTTCAGGTATGCGTTGCGTCAGCGCACACCGGCAAAGCGGCCACCGCATTGCTTCGGCTGTTTAGGGGACGCAATTAAAAATCACGCAACACGCCCGTTACGGCGTGCTGGAGTGGAGCCCCCAAACGCTCCCCCAACTTGGAGGAACTTATCATGAACCGCCGCATTCTAGTTACTCTGCCACTGGCCGCATTGCTCGCGCTTCCGGCTATGGCGCAAACTTCGTCTTCATCGACTCAAGATCAATCCACGCCAGCTATGCAGCAGTCGACACAGTCCGCCGACAATGCAACCGGCAAGCAGCCTCTGCAACCACCCAGCCGCGAAGGCTTCTGGGGACGCGTGAATCCGTTCGCCCGCAAGAACTACGTCAAGCGGCAGACCGATCCCATTCGCGACCGCGTCAATGAGTTGGACGACTTGACCGCCTCCAACAGCAGAAATATCAAAGACACAGACGCGCGCGCCCAAGCCGGAATCCAGCTAGCCTCAAACAAGGCCGCTGAAGCCGACCAGCACGCCATCGACGCCGGCAACAAGGCCACCATGGCGCAGCAGAGCGCGCAGCAGGCCAGCACCCGCATCCAGACCGTCGAAACGGTCGTAGGCAACATCGATCAATACAAGGCCTCGAACCAAACCGAAATCCGTTTCCGTCCGGGCCAGACCGTGCTGAGCAAGAACGCCAAGGACGCACTCGATGAAATGGCGACCAGCGTACAAGGCCAGCGCGGCTACATCATCGAAGTGCAGGGCTTCTCGTCCGGCAAAGGCCAGATCGCAATCCAAAGCTCGCAGAAGATGGCCGAGTCCGTGGCGCGCTACCTGGTCCTCAACCACGAGATTCCCGTCTACCGCATCTACATCGTCGGCATGGGCAACGCCCCGGTTGAAGGCGCAGAGACCAAGCACATCAGCGGCGGACGAGTAGAAATCAGCCTGCTGAAGAACGACCTGGAGCAGCTCTCCAGCAACTCGTCAGCACCAAACTCAATGGACGCGCCACAACAGCCGAAATAATTAGTCAAATCACCTGGGACCAAGGGCACGCCTCGCTCAAAGTCCCTCCCCCAAAAAACCCTTCGCGCAAGCGAGGGGTTTTTCTTTTGGAGTCAGGCACCCAGACGTCATCATTTCGACCCGAGCAGAGCGCCAGCGTTAAAAAGCTTTGTCATTTCGACCGGAGCCGGACCCTGAGCGAAGCCGAAGGGGATGGCGTAGTGGAGAAACCTGCTTTTCTTTTTCGCGTCCAACGCCGCATGCCCCAAAAAGCGCGCCAGTCGGTCGAGTATCTCGAGTTGCGTTCAACTCCGCATTGACGAACTCTCCCTGTTCGCCTAAGATGGCTACGCTTCCGGTTCCGCCGTTGACCCGAGGCCCGCGCCCCATCGGTATCGTCACGACATGATCGGCCAAACCGTCTCCCACTACCGCGTCACGGAACTGCTCGGCGGCGGCGGCATGGGCGTGGTTTACAAAGCGGAAGACACTCAACTCGGCCGTTTCGTAGCCCTCAAGTTTCTTCCCGATTCCGCTTCCGAAGATCCCCAGGCCCTGGAGCGCTTTCGCCGCGAAGCCCGCGCAGCATCTTCGTTGAACCATCCCAACATCTGCACTGTGCATGAAATCGGCCAGCACGATGGCCAGCTCTTCCTCGTAATGGAGTGCCTGAGCGGCCAGACCCTGAAGCACCTGATTCAAGGCAAGCCGATGGAACTCGACCGCCTGCTCACCCTCGGCATCGAAGTCGCCGACGCGCTCGAAGCTGCGCACAGCAAGGGGATCGTCCACCGTGACATCAAGCCCGCCAACATCTTCATCACCGACCGCGGCACCGCCAAGATTCTGGATTTCGGCTTGGCAAAAATCGCCCGCCCCCCGCGCTCGACCAGCGGCGACTCACAAACCATGGCCGACGCTGCCAGCCTCGACCTCACCAGCCCAGGAACCGCTGTCGGCACCATGGCCTACATGTCGCCCGAACAGTTGCGCGGCAAGGAACTCGACGCCCGCACCGACCTTTTCTCCTTCGGCGTAGTGCTCTATGAAATGGCCACCGGCGTTCTCCCCTTCCGCGGAGAGACGAGCGCCGTGATCACAGACGCTATTCTCAATCGTCAGCCCACCGCCGCCACCCGCCTCGTTCCGGAGATTCCTTCGAAGCTGGATGAAATCATCGCCAAGGCCCTCGAAAAAGATCCGGACATGCGCTGCCAGACGGCCGCCGAACTGCGCGCCGACCTGAAGCGCCTGAAACGCTCTACCGATTCTTCGCGCACTTCAGTCGTCAGAGAAAGAGAAGCAGCAGACGAAGCGGCCGAGCAGCGTTCGTCTTCCGCAACCATAGCCGCAGCGACGCCAGTGCAGCGCAAGAAGTCCTCCGCCGCACTGATCTTCGCCCTTGGCCTGCTGTTCGCCGCGGGAGTGGGCGTGTTCGCCGGCAAGAAATTTTTCGCTGCTGCGCCCGCCGACCCTCCCATTTACCGTCAGCTCACTTTTCGCCGCGGTAGCATTCGTGCCGCGCGTTTCGCCCCTGACGGCCAAACGATTCTGTACAGCGCTGCCTGGCAGGGAAATCCCGTCGACGTTTTCACCGCGCGTCCCGAGGCTCCCGAGTCCCGCTCCATGGGCCTCAGCCGCACCCAGCTCATGTCGATCTCTCCCACCTCCGAGATGGCTGTATTGCTGAACAGCAAAGCCATTGGAGCCTGGGTAAGCATGGGCACCCTGGCCCGCGCACCGCTTTCCGGTGGCGCCCCGCGTGAAGTGCTCGAGCAGGTGCAGTGGGCCGACTGGGCTCCCGACGGCACCAGCTTGGCAGTGGTTCGCGACATGGGCGGCCGCAATCGCCTCGAACTCCCCGTCGGCAAGCCCCTCTACCAGACCGGCGGCTGGATCGGCCATCCCCGCGTTTCCCCCAAAGGAGACTACGTCGCCTTCGCCGACCATCCCCTGCAAGGCGACGACAGCGGCTCGCTCGCCGTCGTCGATCTCGCCGGCAATAAGAAGATGCTTTCCACGCAGTGGTTCACCATTCAGGGCCTGGCCTGGTCTCCCGACGGAAAAGAAATCTGGTTCACCGCCAGCAAGTCCGGCACCGACCGCACTCTTTACGCCACCTCGCTCGATGGCAAGCAGCGCATCGTGGCCCGCCTGCCCGGTGCGCTCATGCTGCTCGACATCGCCAAAGACGGACGCGTTCTCCTGGTCCGCGCCACTTGGCGCCGCGAATTGCTCGGCCTCGTCGACAACGATTCCAAGCAGCGCGAACTTTCCTGGCTCGATTACACCTATCCCTCCGATCTCTCCGCCGACGGCAAAACTTTATTGTTTGATGAAGAAGGCGGCGGCGGCGCGCTCGCCTACTCCAAATCCGGCGGCCTCACCTACGCGGTCTACATTCGCAAAACCGATGGCTCGCCCGCAGTCCTTCTAGGCGAAGGCGGCGCAGTAGCGTTGTCACCGGATGGCAAATGGGCGATCGCGCAAACTCAGGAATCGCCCTCGCAGTTCAGGTTGCTGCCCACCGGCGCAGGCGAACCCAGAGACCTCACCAAAGATAACGTCAACCACAGTTGGGCTCACTGGTTCCCCGACGGAAAACGCATTCTGTTCTCCGCCGACGAGCCGAACAAAGGCGTTCGCTTCTACGTCTACGAGCTGGCCACAGGCAAAAGCCAGGTCATCTCGCAGGAAGGCGTCAATGGCACCGCATTCGCCCTCTCGCCCGACTCGCAGCAGATTGCCGCCATCGGCCCCGACCAGAAGGGATATCTCTATCCCGTAGCAGGCGGCGACCCCCAGCTCATCGCCGGCATCAACCAGGGCGAGCAGCCCATCACTTGGAGCGCCGACGGCAACACTCTCTACATCTACCAACCCGGCGAACTTCCCGCCCGCGTCTACCGCCTGGACATCAAAACCGGCCAGCGCACCTTGTGGAAAGAATTAATGCCCTCCGACCCCGCCGGAGTAGAAAACATCGGCCCCATCTACATGACGCCCGACGCCAGAACCTGCGTCTTCGGCTACCACAGAATGCTCGCGGATCTGTATCTGGTAGAAGGCCTGAAGTAAGAACCTGCAGGAGCCTGCTTTCCCATCCTCGCGGCCAACGCCGCCCACGCAAGAAAGCCCTTGTCATTCAACCCGAGCAGGAGCGACGGCGACAAAAAACCCTTGCCATTCAACCCGAGCAGGAGCGACAGCGAAAAAACCTTTGTCATTCCGGGCAAAGCTGGAGCGACAGCGACAAAAAACGCTTGTCATTCCGACCGGAGCCGGACCCTGAGCGAAGCCGAAGGGGACGGCGTAGCGGAGGAACCTGCTTCCCATTCCCGCATCCAACTCCGAGCCAAGAGAGTCACCGACACGCATTCTCCTCAAATTACCGTCCATACCGAGCCAACTCACTCCGGCTCTTGGTCAGCATCCTCCACGCTTCCCGGTAGCACTCGTACCGGAAACTGTTTTTCCTCACCGGCAGCACGACAGGATAAAGCATCGTCCCTTTTCGACGCCGGGCGCCTAACATTACCGACGCCGGAATCAGGTACCACACATCCACCGGAATTACGTAAGCGGCAAACAGATCAATCTGTTTCAAACTATAGTCTTGCTTCTTGCCCCAATGCGGCGTGAATCCGCACCAGTAGCCACAACCCTTCCGGCACGTTGCCGATTTCACCTGCACACGCAAGAAGTTGGACCCATGTTCGATTCCCACATCGTAAGCTCTACAGTCCCCCCAGGGCTTGCACACCGCGAACAACCGCCCCGCAGCCTCCGCCATGAATCGCAATTCAACCCACTCCCCGCGCTCCTTAAGGCTCCCAAACCGCTCCCAAGGTTTCATTAATGATTTCCCCTTTTTCCCCGAACCGCAACCGTCGTGTTCTATACCGTGCAAGGCGCGCGCCCTGTAAAGCACAGCTCCACGGAAGCCGGCAGTAACGTGGAAGAGCGGCGCTTCAGCGCCGCGTCACCCGCCAAATCGACGCGGGCTTTTAGCCCCTGAGGCGCTCGCTTATAACCGCCCTAATTTTTCGTGGAATTGCCGAAAGACACGCGTAACCCAATAGAAAAGGCGCGACCCATAGGCCGCGCCTTTTCCAAAAACTTTACCCTATATATTCAGAATAGCATTTTGCGAGGGGTAAACCCGCCACCAAACCCAACTTTATATTGGCATGAATATCCTTTACTCATCAACCCACCTATGCTATAAAGTACGTATGACACAGGAACCAAAGACCTTAGCAGACGCAATCGTCTACTTCCAAAGCCCTGATAACTGCATTGACTATCTGGCCCTGCGGCGCTGGCGGAATGGCGTTACCTGTCCGACGTGCGGACGCAAGGACGTTAGCTTTGTGCCGTCTCGCCGCCTGTGGCAGTGCAAGACGCGGCACCCGAAGGCGCAATTCAGCATCAAGACCGGGACTGTGCTTGAGGATTCGCCGCTCGGTCTTGAGAAGTGGTTGCCTGTGATGTGGAAGGTTGCGAACTGCAAGAACGGCGTTAGTTCGTGGGAGATTCACCGCTCTCTGGGAGTCTCGCAAAAGGCTGCTTGGTTCATGGTACATCGCATTCGCTTGGGGATGCAGGACAAGGAATCTGGCGGCAAGCTCGGCGGCACAGTTGAAATTGACGAAACCTACATCGGCGGCAAGGCGCGGAACATGCACAAGGCGAAGCGCCGCCGTCTCAGTGATGGAGTTGGAATGCAAGGCGGACACGGCAAGACTGTGGTCATTGGCGCACTTGAGCGTGGCGGCAAGGTTAAGGCGCGAGTCATCGGAGATCGTAAGTATCCCGCCGTGCATGGTGCCGTGCGGGATTTTGTTGAGCGTGGTTCTGCGATTATGACCGATGAATTCCCGGCCTATCTCGGACTCGCCGCAGAGTACGAGCATCAGTTCGTCAATCACCTTGAGAAGTACGTAGATGGGCAGGTTCACACTCAAGGTATGGAAAACTTCTGGAGTTTACTCAAGAGAGGACTCGGCGGAACGTATGTAGCTGTCGAACCGTTTCACCTGTTCCGCTACGTAGACGAACAGGCTTTCAGATTCAATAATCGCGCGACGAAGGACAATCCGGTAAATGATGGAGATCGTTTCAGCCTGTTGTGTGAGCAGATCGTTGGCAAGCGGCTGACGTATGCAGAACTGACGGCGAAGGAGGACAAAAAACCGGAAGTCCCTTTCTAGGTTTCGGTTGCCTCGTGGTCGGAAGCGTCAACCAGCATAAAAAACTCCAATGGTCTCGTCCCAGAATGGAACCGATGGAAGTGACCATTTTATTTGCATGCGAGACTCCTTGTAGGTACTTGAAACTAAAGCAGCATCCGCATACACCTAAAACCAAGGGACAAAATTTCGTTGCCTTTTTGGGCAGTTTGTCATATAAACGCTGTCCCCTGTACTTTGGTAATTTTTCACAGTCCCGCAACGAGAGGAGAATTCATGGCATCTACCACACTAGATATGCCACTCTCACGACAATCCGCCAGTCGCCGTGTGGAACTTCTCCGCAACGCACCGAAAGATTCCTGGGTTGCGCTGTCGGAAGATGAAACGGAGATCGTCGCAATTGGCAGTACATTCATGGAAGCCGATGCCATTGCGAAAAATTCTGGCGCGCAAAATTACGTCCTTACGAGAACTCCGGACGAATGGCTGTCGCGAGCCTTGTCGCCTATCAGTTGAAGTATTCCTACAAACAAGTTCCGCTCCAGAATGGCGAATTCGATTGGCTTCCAATTCTGCCTATCCAAGTAGCGCGCAGCTCGTTGCTGACACCCCAGTTTGAAGCGATCATTGATTCCGGCTCTTTTGATTGCCTTTTCCACGGTGACATCGCGAGGGCAGTCGGAATAAAGGACATAACCACTGGAATTCTCAAGGTTAGCGGTGGCGTAGTGAAGGCCGTTAAAATGAATACCTACGGCCACGACATTAGGCTAATGGTTGGTGCGGACAATTTCAAAATACACGGTTATTTCTCCGACGAACTCCCGATTGCTTGCCTGCTAGGGAGGGATGGATTTTTTGACAAGTACGTTGTAACGTTCGATCCTTCCGGCCCATCTCCGGGAGTTGAACTAACGCGAGTTCACAAGAAATGAACTGCACTACGGCGTAGCCGTTTTTCTCTTTCGCTTTGAGCCGCGTTTAGGGCCGCGCCTGTGGGGATTCGCGTCTACCTGTTTTCGATACTCCGCTTCGCGCCTCTGTATTTCTTCGTGAGGCACCGTAAGCAAGCGGTCTACCAGATTCGTAAACTTGTTGTACTCTGCGGAATGTTTCATTTGAACCTTTCATGCGGTCTTCGTAGCGTCCGGAATTTTCTTGCCCGTATTACAGTACGCATGGGTATAGGCTAAATTCGCAAGCGTCCCTTTTCCACCGTCAGCACTTCTAGTCCTGTGATCCTTGGATCGGCAACTAGGTGGAAGCCTAGCGCCACATTCAGGACACCGCTCCCTCGTTTCAAGGATCGTCAGTACAACTTTGGCTTGCTCTGCCTCCTTCGAGAAGCGCTTCCTCCTGTTTTCAGTGCTAGGAATATTCGTCACATCTTTCAAATCTTTTAATTGCTCATGCGCTTTGAGTTTCCTGACAATTTTCCTAGCGGTTCTTGTCCCCGACTCCAAGCATTCTAGGATTATCCGATGCATCTGCAACATCGCCTCAACAGGTCTCGTGCGGCTGCCTTTGCTATGCGCCAATTGATTAATAAATACTTTATGCTTAACCAAAAATTCCTCGAAGTCCGCACGCACTTTTGTAAAGTTTTTTAGCTTGTTTTGAGCCTCTAGTTCCTTGGCAAATCGAAGAGAGGCGATGAATGCGCCTGTGTGAAATTTACCAGTCACTCCATAGGAATAAACCGCCTGATCCAATCCAATCGAACCTGGATTGTGCGTCCCGTTATCGCTTACTAGAGTTGCTACGTCTTTGACCTTTTCCAATAACCGCAGAGTGGCCGATCCGTCTGCATCATTTTCCAATTCTGCCGTCTGCTGCCTAGCTTTTCCTCGCCTCTTCTGTTTTTGCCACATTGCAGGAGTGATACCGTTGAAAATATTAATCATATCTAAGACCATTTTGAAGGCATCACTCGAATAAGATTGGCCAGCTCTAGGAACGTCTGAACTTTTAGAAGTTATTTCCGCGATTTGGCCGAACAAAATGCGTGAATCTCTTTAGCCAAAGCATCGATCTCCGACGCCTTCGCCAGTTTTGCGTAATAGTCACTCCCGGCACGCATTAGGGCGCGAGTTGCTATGGCATTTGGTTTTTTTCGCGCCCGGATAATGTCGAGGTCTGTAGGATCAATCATTGCAGGATTCGAGTTGATTTTAAGAAATGAATTTTCAGCAGTTTCGGCATCTCCCTCGACCTTCTGTATGAATGGTTGTAGGGTAGTTATCGCCCTTCCCCGGCGAATTTTAATATCCGTACCTTCTTGCCTGCCTAACCGACATAAGTCTCCGTAACTGCCAACCTCTTGCTCCATTTTGAATTTAGTTTGATCATGGAATTTTTCTTGTGCTTTGGTTATATCCTCGCACAATTCCTTAGAAATCGGCCCGTTACCGTAGTCGTCATTGACCCATGCAATAAGAGCGCTTAGCCTATGCGCCCCGTCTATGATGAAGATTTTCCCGCTTTCCCTTGAGTGCCAAATAATCAAAGCCGGGACTAGTTGCTCATCAAGCCAACTCTTTATTAAATCGACGATCATATCCGGAGTCCAATTGTTGGTCGGCCTTTGAAAGTCTGGTTTTCTGAGCACACTGAAATAGAGGCTGTCGCGTGTTAAATCTTCGACTCTAAAAATTGGTGCCTTGCCCGTCGCGCTTTTGGCGGGTCCGCTCTCAAAATCTTCGCGCTTGATTAGCGCGTCAAGATTAACTTTGTGGGTTGGCATGCGACCTCCTAAAGCGGTCATCGTACACCCCCGCCTTGGGGCGCACTACTCCCGACTTCCCCCGCTGCCCTGTCATCGGCCACCTTAGCACAGTTTGATGAGTCTGCGCTATTAAAGCCTTTATATTTGGATTGTTTCCTTCACCTTAGCCCGATTCACGCAACTTCTGCCTATTGACAAGATTTCGACAGAACCGACCCTTGGCGATCCGAGCAGCCGATGTCGGATAACCTAACTCTCACCCATTCTGCACAGCGGACTGTTTCGGCCAGCTAAAGAAAACCCGTCCAGCCCACTGCAGCGCCTTCCACCCCGCCGCCGCGCCCAACAAAATCGTGCCCATCCACAGCAGCACCGCCGGCAGATAGAAGACAATCGATGCCATGGCCGCGCCGTAACCCGCTACTGCCTCAAGCCCCTCGCGCAATGCCAGCTTCAACTGATACAACGGACGCCACCGCAGCCCAAACACCCGCGCCTCGGCCTCCGTCCGCAATGAAATAGAAATCACCACAGTCTCAATCTGCTTCGACAGCGCATCAAACTCCGCCTGCCTCTGCTCAATCTGCCCGCGCACCTCGCTCAATTTTTCGCTGACCTCAAGCGTGTCCTTCACCGTGTGCGCCTGCTTCAGAATCGCCAGATACTGCACCTCTTCAGCCCGCAGATTGCGCAGATTGGCATCCTCGTCCACATACTGCCGCGTAACATCCTGCGCCTCCACTTTCTGGCTCTCCACCCTTAATCCGAGCTTGCGAATCTCCGCGCACGCCTCTTCAAAGCGCGCCGAAGGTACCCGCACAATCAGCGAACCGCTGGCCGCATCCTGCCCACCGCTCACCTCTGAACTCACCAGAAACCCGCCCATGCCTTCGGCAAGCGCACGGATTTTCTCGGCGGTTTCCGCGGGCTTTTGCACCACCAGGCCCATCGAACTGTTGCGCACCATCTTGCGATCCGTCGCCGCCCCAGCCTTCGCCGCGGGCTCGATCAGAGCAGCGGAAACCAACACCGGCTCGTTGAGGCGGATCTCGTCCTGGCCCGCCGATTGATATCGCACAGCCGTCGGCAAACCAGCTTCGTAGCTGTGGTTCGCAGCCATCCTGCTTCGCTGGAGATTAGGGATCACAATCGCCGCCACAATCACCGCCGCCATTCCGGCCCAGGTAATCCATCCCGTGCTGCTTCTATTGAGTGACCCAGCAATGCTCGTCATATCCGTTCCCTCAAGAAAAGAACGTACGCCCAAGCGCGCCTTGCCACAGATTTGTCTCTTCAGAGGCCTCCAAAACTCCAATAAGAAAGGCGGCCAATGGCCGCCCTAATGTCGCCTTAATCCGCTAGAATCCGCGCAAATCCGTGGCAAACGAATTAAATATCCAAATTCTTCAGCGTGCGCACATTGGCGATTCCCAGACTGCGACAGCTAGACTCGGCCTTCCGCTGCCGGGTCTCCCTCCGAGATGTCGGCAACACTGGCCAACCTGCGGACTGACGGCTGTTTCGCCTTGCGCGCCTTCCACAAGTCGTACTGAGACTGCATGCCCATCCACAACTCCGGGGACGTACCCAAGGCGGCAGCGAGGCGAATCGCCATGGATGCCGAAATACCTGCCTTGCCATTGAGCACCCGCGAAAGAGTTACGCGCGTGATTCGCAAGTGTGCCGCCGCCTTGGCCACGGAAACATTTCCAAGGTATTCGCGAAGAACCAAACCTGGGTGCGGCGGATTATGCATTTCCTACGCTCCTGCTTCGGCGGTAACATCGACTCAAAAATGACCCGGCCTAGTGATAATCCTGATAGTCCACGAGGATTGCATCCTCGCCTTCAAATTTGAAGGTCAGTCGCCAATTCCCGCTGACGCTGATCGCCCAGTGATCTTTGAGTTGGCCAGCGAGGCGATGGAGCCTCCAACCCGGAGCATTCATATCTTCCGGCCGCTTGGCATTGTTGAGCGCGAACATCTGCAAGCCGAGTTTGCCGGCATGCTTCGGTTGGATGCCGGCCTTCGATCCCACCTCGAAGAACTTCTCCAAGCCGCGGTGGCGGAAGCTCTTGATCACTCCGTATAGCGTAACGATACGAGATACGGAAGTCAATTAAAAACGGCCAAATCGCCAAATAACTGATGGCGGCGGCAAGCTAGATATCCAAATTTTTCACATCCAGCGCATTCTCTTCAATGAACTTCCGCCGCGCCTCCACATCCTCGCCCATCAGCGTCGTGAAGATGGTCTCGCACTCGGCAATGTCTTCCAGTTTCACCGAAAGCAAGGTACGCCGCTCCGGGTCCATGGTAGTCTCCCACAGCTGCGGAGCCGTCATCTCACCCAGGCCTTTATACCGCTGCACATCGTAACCGCGGCTGCCTTCTTTTTTCACATACTCAAACAGCTCGCGAGCCGTAGCCTTCTCGACCGGCTCGATCACAGCGCGAGTCTTTGAACCAGAACCAGATCCAGTCGCAGCCTTAGCGGATTTCTTGCCTGACTTTCCATCGGACTCGCCCGCCTCCGACTCCGCGTTCTCGTCTTCCGCCTCTTCCTCAGCGGCAGCCGCTGCGCCCTTCACCACAGCCTCAACCACAAACGGCGGTTCCAGGTAGGGTTCAATCTGTTTGAACTTCGAAAGCAACTGCCGATACTCCGCGCTCGAAGCCAGCTCCCAATTGATCTTGTGTTCCGACCCCTGCGAGCTCACGAAGCGCAACTCCCACAAGTTGTGCTCTTCGTCGAAGACGGCTTCCACACTCTTGAACTTTCTGTCTTTCTGCAGCTTCTTCAATTCGCGTTCCAGCCGCTCGATCTTCTTCGGCGGATTTTTCTTGTCCCCCTCGAAGTCCGCGTGCTTCGAAAAATCCAGCCGCGGCAGCAATTCGGCGACGCTCTCATCGCGCAGCCGCTTGTTCACCTTGTCGAAGAAGTTCAGATATTCCTTCAGCACGCTCATAAAGCGAGTCAGGTTCGCGCCCTCCAGCTTGGCCGCGCCCTCGCCATAACGCACGATCAGCCCGTCCGCAGCGCGTTTCAGCATGACTTTGTCGAAGGCATCGTCGTCTTTGATGTACTGCATCGACTTGCCCTTCTTAATCGAGTACAGCGGCGGTTGCGCAATAAAAACGTTGCCGCGCTTGATCAACTCCTGCATGTGCCGGAAGAAAAACGTCAGCAGCAGCGTGCGGATGTGCGACCCGTCCACGTCGGCATCGGTCATCAGAATAATTTTGCCGTACCGCACTTTCGTAGGATCGAAATCATCTTTAGCAATGCCGGTACCGAGCGCGGTGATCATCGCGCGGATTTCTTCGTGCGCCAGCATCTTGTCATAGCGCGCTTTTTCGACGTTGAGAATTTTTCCTTTCAACGGCAGAATCGCCTGAAAGCGCCGGTCACGCCCCTGCTTCGCTGTCCCGCCTGCCGACTCGCCCTCAACCAAAAACAATTCGCACCGGTTCGGGTCGCGCTCCGAACAATCCGCCAACTTCCCCGGCAGCCCGCCAGAATCGAGCGCGCCCTTTCGCCGCGTCAAATCCCGCGCCTTCCGCGCCGCTTCGCGAGCCCGCGCCGCATCCACAGCCTTGTTAATAATCTTCTTAGCGACCGGCGAGTTCTGCTCGAAAAACGCTCCCAACCGCTCATTAATAAAAGCTTGGACGACCCCGGCGATGTCGGAATTCAGTTTGCCTTTGGTTTGACCTTCGAATTGCGGCTGCGGCAGTTTCACGCTGATTACCGCTACCAGGCCTTCGCGCACATCGTCGCCGGTGAGGTTTTCTTTTACGTCTTTGAACAGGCCCATCTGCTGCCCGGCATAATTAATCGTGCGCGTGAGCGCCATGCGGAAACCGGAAAGATGCGTGCCGCCGTCAACGGTGTTGATGTTGTTGGCGAAGCTGAAGACTGACTCTGAATACCCGTCGTTGTATTGCAGGCCGATTTCCATGTGAACGTTGTTGCGGTCGTCCTCCATGTAGATCGGCTTTTCGTGCAACACCTGCTTGCCGCGATTCAAATGCTTAATAAATTCCGCGATACCGCCGTTGTACTTGAAGTCGGTGTGCTTGGCCTCGCCGGTCTTCGCATCGGTCGAGCGCTCGTCGGTGAGAGTGATCAGCAGTCCCTTGTTCAGGAACGCGAGTTCGCGCAGTCGCTGGGCCAACGTGTCGTAGTTGTATTCCGTCGCGGTGAAGATGCTTCGATCAGGAAGGAAGTGAACCTTGGTCCCACGCCGCTTCGCGGCGCCCACCTTCTTCATCTTGCTGGTAGGTTCGCCCTTGGAGTAAGTCTGTTCCCAGGTCGCACCGTCGCGCCAGATTTCGAGATCGAGTTCCTCGCTCAGCGCGTTCACGCAAGAAACGCCCACGCCATGCAGCCCGCCCGAAACTTTGTAAGTGGACGAATCAAATTTCCCGCCGGCATGCAGCGTAGTCATCACCACCTGCGCCGCGGAAACTTTCTCCCCGTCGATGACCATGTCATCCACAGGAATCCCGCGCCCATCATCCACAACAGTGACGCTATTGTCGATGTGGATGGTTGCTTCGATCTTGGTCGCGAAGCCGGCGAGAGCTTCGTCAACGGAGTTGTCGACTACTTCATAAACGAGATGGTGCAAGCCGAGATCGCCGGTCGAACCAATGTACATCGCGGGGCGCTTGCGCACGGCTTCCATGCCGCCGAGCACTTTGATCGAGTCGGCGTTGTAGTCGCTGTTGCCGCCGCCGTTTCCGCTGGTGATCGGGGTTACAACTCCGTTTTTTGTTTTGGTTTCGACGATGGGAGTATTAATCTCTTTGGTGGCCATTCCGCTCCGCGGGACATGCCCCGATTTTCTCTCAGAACTGAGCCCGGTTATATCTTGAAATATGTGTTAGAAAATTTGCCCTAACCCAACTCAGGAGTGCGCCCACGAATCGACTTCAAGTTGTTGAAATGTCTTATACTTAGGTTCGTTTGGCGACTAGAGAAATTATACCACGAATGGGTGGATTTTCCGAGGGCTGACGGGGCCGGAATCGTGGCAGTTAGCATCATTTTGGGACTGGTGGATTTTCACATCTCGAGCGCATTTTCCGCTCCCTTTTTCGCAGCGTTGCTTGTGCTACAATTACAATACATCTGTGCTACGGAGTCCTCTATGGCTAACATCGTTCGTCCTGCGAATCGGGAGCTTTCAAGACGTTCCTCTTTCCGCCAGAGCAAGTTTAAGGAAGTCCTGGTCATGGCGGAGCGTGAGGGTTTGCTTGATGGCGGCCGCACGCAAGTTGTTCGCGGCCGGATGCCCGAGGCGCTTGTCTCTCAGGCCAAGAAGCGAACCGGCATCAAGTCGGATACGGACTTGATCGAGATCGCGCTCGCCAATATCGCGGTGGGGGATGACTACGCCGATTGGCTGCTTTCACAGCGAGGTACGATCGATCCCGAGGTCGATCTTGAGTTCTGAGCTGTGGCGAAGCATTCGGCGTTACAGGCTAGAGAAACGCACTCGGCCTCTTCAGCGGCGACCCGACTCGGAGCTGAACTTTCTTGAAACAATGAAGATAAAGCCCGCAAAGTTGTTGTACGACACAACCGTTTACATCGATGTTCTTCGAGACCAGTTTCCGGTGACGGGTCAGCTCATGTTGCGAGCAGTCGAGGCGTGGCATTCGCCGGTTACAGAAGCGGAATTGATTTCCGCTGTCGGTTTGCTTGAACCTCAGAATCCGAGGACGCGCTCGATCATTAACAGAATTGCCTCTGTCATCGATCAACGACCCGCTCAACGGACAATCGTTCCCGACGTTGTCGTCTGGCGCGAGGCCAGCATTCTCTGCGGCATTTTGGCGCGGCTGCAGAGCTTCGACAAAGTTCAGCGGCGGCGCCTGATGAATGATGCGCTGTTATTTGTAACGGCGAGACGGCACGGCTGCACGCTACTGACGCGGAGTCTTAGCGATTTCGATTTGATGCTGCAGTTGGAGCCGGCGGGCAGAGTGCTGTTCTATCGAGTGTGAACTCGCGCGAGATACCCTTCTTTGTTCTCCCGATTCGGTCCAGTTCCTCAAACAACGAATTCCTCCAATCCGTAGTTGCCAACGGAGGTCTTCACCTCAAGTACCGCATGGTCATCGACCCTCCCGCGCAAAGCGATTGGGAGAAACCCGAAATCTTTGAAGCTTCAAAACCTTTCACCACAGGGGGCACGGGGTTTCACAGGGTAAACCTTCAATTCAAAATCAAATCTATCCCTTGCCCTCCTCGGGTCACTCGATACCAAAGCTTCTTGACAACCCAAGCACTGCGTTTATGATGGTATGTGTTTGGCGAACGTCGTCTATGTATCTCAAGGCCCCGAGCGCTACTCGGGGCTTTGGCTTTTTGGAGGGGGTTCCGTTTATTTCTTGACGCAAATTCCCCGGCGCGCCTCTTTTACGGGAAGCCGAAAGATGGTCGGCAACTGGAATGCGCACCCTTCGAAAAACGCAAAGGGTGCGGCAACCTCAACTGAATGGCAGCATTAAGAAATCAAAGGTGCGCCAGGCCAACCGATGCTGACCGAGGAAGGTTCTGCAGCCAAGTCAAAATCCCCATCCTAACGTCGCAAAGAGCGCGACGTTAAGGATGGGGCACCCGGCCCCTACGTGATTAACCCTTCGGGTTTCAATTTCCGGCACCTCCGGGCGCTTCTCCACATCTAACTACCTTGCCCTGATAAGATAGAGGCACAGGGGTTCCGACCGATAATGGCTGTTCCCGTTTCACAGATGTGGACTGTTACGTCTTACGTCCTGCGGCAGAAGCTTGCTGGGCGCAAGCAGTATCCGCTCGTGCTGATGCTTGAGCCGCTGTTCCGCTGCAACCTGGCTTGCGCGGGATGCGGCAAGATTCAGTATCCGGCCCACATCCTTAAGAAAGATCTTTCGCCGGAAGAGTGTTTTCGCGCGGTGGATGAATGCGGCGCGCCCATGGTGTCGATCCCGGGCGGCGAGCCGCTTATGCATCCGCAAATCGCTGAGATTGTGGAAGGCCTGGTTGCGCGGAAGAAATATATTTACCTATGTACGAACGCTTTGCTGCTGAAGGAGAAAATTCATCTCTTCAAGCCGAGCAAGTATTTGACATTCAGCGTTCACCTCGATGGGCAGCGCGACGAGCATGACCTGGCCGTCTGCCGCGAAGGCGGATACGATATTGCCGTCGACGCGATCAAAGAAGCGCTGGGGCGCGGCTTCCGCGTGACAACCAACACCACGCTATTTGACGGCGCCGATCCGAAGTCTGTTCGCGCGTTTTTCGACGACATGATGGAGCTGGGGCTTGAGGGCATGATGCTCTCCCCTGGCTACTCGTACGATAAAGCTCCCGACCAAAAACATTTTCTTGGGCGCGCCCGCACCCGGCGCATGTTCCGCGCGATCCTGTCGAACCGCAAGAAGAGCTGGAAGTTCAATCTCTCGCCGCTCTTCTTGGAATTTCTGATGGGCAAGCGCACCTATCCGTGCACGCCGTGGGGCATGCCCACTTACAATATTTTCGGATGGCAGAAGCCCTGCTACCTGCTGCAGGATGGTTACGCCGAAACTTTCGCTGAACTGCTCTCGACCACGAATTGGAGCAACTACGGCACGGAATCCGGCAATCCCGCGTGCGCGAATTGCATGGTGCACAGTGGGTATGAAGCTTCGGCGGTGAATGCCACATTCAGCTCGCTGGGCGGATTCCTGGCTACCGTAAAAGCGACTCTGTTTGGCAGCTACCGCGATGAAGAAGCGCTGCGGTTGCTGGAGGAACATCAGGCTCCGGTGCATCCGCTGGTGCAGATCGCGCCGACTAGCGAGTCGACTTTGCAGGGGACTCGAGCCTAACAACCGGGGCGGCTGTTCCCACATTTTTCTTCTATGACAGGCAAAGAGTCCGGCCACATCGACCACTCCGCTGCGCAAGCCGTACCCCACGTTAATCCTGACGCGCTGGAAGTCGCTCCCGGCACGGCCCACGAACAACTTGAAGGCTGGATTCCGCAGCTCGCCAGCGACGAAGAAATCCGCGTCGCGCTCGAAAAAGCTTTCGACTATCGCGGCGACGTCACGATCTCCCGCAAAGACGGATCGAAGATCGAGGGCTATCTCTTCGACCGCCGCACGGCGGCGAATTTGAAAGAGTCTCTCGTTCGGCTCTATCCGAAAGACTCGAACGAGAAAATCAGCGTTTCTTACGCCGACATTGCCGCGCTCGCTTTTACTGGACGCGACACCGCTGCGGGAAAAAGCTGGGAAGCCTGGATGAAGAAATACGCGCAGAAGAAAGCTGCGGGCGAAACTAACATTGCGCTGGAGCCGGAGCCGCTGGACTAAGAGCGCGCACGGCTCCGCCGGGTCTGTGGCTGGACGAGTGCCCCTTCCCCACCCTCGCCGACGCTTCGAGATCAGCACGCGGTAGTACACGGTAACGATGCGCCGTGCATTTGTGCGCAGTACGGAGCATACGCTGTGCGGTTCGGAGTCGAACCGACTAGTGCTGCCCACGCACTACCAGATCGGCATTTCCCCGCCGTAGGGTTGTGCTCGCTTCCCGATACGCCAACTACCTTCTCGTCCAGCCAGATAAATTAATTCTGCAACACAGTCAACCAATCGGCTTCCTGAATACGCGTGTCGAGTTCCCGATACTCCCTTGCGAGGTCATCTGCCTTTCGCTGGGTGGCCGCGACGCTTACGGTACTAATGAACTTTATCTCGGAACGTGTAGTGCGGCCCTGCGCGGTCGAAGCGGCATTCGCCAGTTCGCGGTAAGCGTTGTAGCGCATTTTCAGTACATCGCGTTCGGCCAGGGCGTCCGCTAGAGTTTGGGTGTCGAACCGGGTGGCTGCGTTTGTGCGATTGATCCGTTGAATCATCGAGATCAACTGTTGAGCCACTTCCTCCAGCTCGGATTGCAGTTCGATCGGATTCTCCGCCGGAACATCGCCGTCCTGGATGCGCGCGTTCTTAACCAGTCTCTGTTTCAGTTGCTCCAAGCGCTTTTGCAGATCTGAGCGCAAAGCCAGCGCTTCCGCTATTTTCATGAAAGGCTTCCTTCCTTCTCGGGGTCCCGGTAGAAGTATCCGAGCTCGTGCGATGGCATTTTACTTCTTTGGAGCCGTGGGCTGAAAGCTCAAGCCCGCGACAAGCTCCTCGACTTCATCTTCAGTCCCGCCAATAAACGTAAACGAAATGGCATAGCCCCGCGCGAGCGTAACGATCGTCGATTGCATCATCACGCGTGTGCCCACATCTTTTTCAAAATCTCCTCGGACCACTGTTTTCGTTCCAACGGCAAATTCATACGGTTCTTCGTCGACATCGAAGCCCTGCGCCAGCGCGACTTCGGTGACCGGACCAAAATACTGCGCTGCATCTTTCAACCCCGGATACGCCGCCGCACTCTCCGCCACGATCACAATCGATCCATTCACATCTTCGCCGCGCGCCTCGGGAGGACGCGAAAACGCCGCCAGCAGCACGCGCCCGGCATCCGTCGCCTTTTTGCCTGCGTCTGCGTTCTCATCTTCGAGTTCGCGCGCGTTCATCTCTTCGGTGCGCAAGACCCATGCGGGGGGAATCTTGCACGCGAATCCTAACGTGCGGTTCCGGTAGACTCCAGCGGTCACCTTGCCGGGATCCAGCTTCGCATTCGCGGTTGATGCGGATTTTTGGAGCGGCTTCGATGTTGAAGATGAAGATGAAGATGGAGAGGGCGGCGCGGAAGACTGTGCTGGCGACTGCACGGAAAGGGCTTGGACGGCCAGCACGCCGGCAAGAGTGCTCCAAAGGCAAATACAGAAAATCCCGCGGAACTTCATATCGCCATGTTACCCGAATGGACCGGCGCTCGACCTCACGCCGCGCGTCCCATTACCGGCTGCGTGCAGTGCGCGCAGCGCCGCGCGTCGAGGGGAATCTCGCTTAGACATTCGGGACACTTCTTGGTCGTTGGATCAGGCGGTTTGTCGGCCCGGTGCATGCGCGCGACCAGAAGGTTTACCGGCACGACCACGAAGAAATAAACCGCGGCTGCAATCAGAACGAACGACACTAAGGCGTTAATGAATTCGCCGATGGGGAATTCCGTTCCGTGAACGTAAAATTTCAGTTTGGAATAATCCGGCTTGCCCACGATGAGCGCGATCAAGGGCGTGAGAAAAGCCTTCGTCATCTCGGTGACCACGCCGCCAAACGCGGCGCCAATCACCACGCCCACGGCCATATCGACTACGTTGCCGCGCAGAATGAATTTCTTGAAGCCGTCGAGCATAAGTACCTCCAAAAAAGATTGGCCGCCAATGTATGACAGGGAGCAGCGCAGGTGAAGGCTGGTTGAGACTTAGGCCTGTCGGAGAAATGAAATTTAGCAGCCGGTGACCCGCGCAGCGCTCAGATGCGCATTGGCATCACGATGTACCGGTACTTGTAGTCGTCGCCTTCGGCCGGGCGCAACTGCCCTGCTGATTGCGAATCCTTCAACTCGAGGCGCACGTCGCTGGTTCCGGCGGCTTTCAGGAAGTCGACCAGGTAGACCGCATTGAAGCCGATGGTCATCGTCTCGCCGTCATACGGAGCCTCAATCGAATCCTCAGACTCGCCCGCTTCGGTCGACGACGCCGAAATCTTTACCTCACCTTTTTCGAGCTTCAGCCGCACGGCGCGCGAGCGCTCGTCGGCGAACTGCGCCACGCGCTGGATTGCCGAGTTGAAGTCGGAATTGTTCAGCGTGATGCTCTTGCTGTTGTCTTTCGGCAGCACGGCTTCGAAGTTCGGGAATTGTCCGGTAAGCTGGCGCGAAGTGAGCAGGCGCGATCCGATGCGGAAGAAGAGCGTCGACTCATCTTTCGCAAATTCGACGGTCTCGGCGTCGGTCGAATCGAGCAGGGACTTCAATTCGTCCATGCATTTCTTCGGCACGAGAGTTTTCAGCTCGCCGGAGACGCCTTCGAATTTTTCGCCGCTCCGCTCGCAGTGTGCCAGCCGATGGCCGTCGGTCGCGACCATCGTGATCGACTCCGGCTTCAGCAGCATCAGCGCGCCATTCAGCGTGTAGCGCGACTCTTCACTCGATATCGCAAAATAAGTTCGCCCAATCAATCCACGCAAAACCTTGCCCGGAATCTTTACTACGCCCGCGGTCGGAAACACAGGTAGGCTTGGGAAATTCGATTTCGCCATCCCGACCATTTTCGTATTCGAGCGGCCGCAGCGAATGCTGACCCAATGATTTTCGAGCAGCTTGATGGTGATGTCGGCATCCGGCAGCAACTTCACGTAGTCATGCAGCTTGCGCGCGGGAATCGTGCACGAGCCTTCTTTCTTCACCTTGGCACTGCACGAAGTTCGCAGGCTGAGGTCGAGATCTGTCGCCGTAAGCCGCAACTCGCCGTCGCCAGCCTCGAATAAATAATTGGAAAGAATGGGAATCGTGGTCTTGCGCTCGACCACGCCTTGTGTGGCCGTCAACTCCCGCAACAACTCAACTTTGCTTACGGTGATCTCCATCGTCTCCACCGCAACCGCCGCTTCCACCGGCATAGACTTTGTCTCCCCTGCCGCGCGCTACTTTTATTACTTCCCTTATATCAAATGCAAAACCTATAAAACCAGTAGTAACCGTAGGCAGGTCGGAGAAGTGGAAAACTTTGGCAAGCGGCCTATTGTCACCACTTTGGGGAGGAGCCCTTCGTGTGAGAAATCGGTCCCCAACTTGCCGGATGCCCTACAACAAGATTTCCGTTTCTGCCATTTCCGCCGGCCGTTGCACAGTTTCCACATCTCATTCACAGCCTCGGAAAAGGAAGACTGCGCCGCGCGGTGCAAAACGCCGGAAACTCCGCGCCTATCCGCCTAATTGCTCGGTCAACTTATTGAGCAACCTGTTCAAATCTTTGTCGTTCTTGCGAGCCTCTTCAATCTTCTCCACCGAGTGCAGCACGGTTGTATGGTGCTTGCCGCCGAACTGCCGGCCGATTTCCGGCAGCGAAGCCTCGGTCATATGTTTCGCCAGATACATCGCAATCTGCCGCGGGTAAACAATGGCGCGCGAATTATCTTTTGCTTTAATCTCCATCAGCCGCAGACCAAATTGTTCGGCCACCATTTTCTGGATGGACTCAATCGTTACCTTGCGCGCCTGCGAATCGATAAAATTCTTCAGCACCTGTTGCGCGTAAGGCAGCGTGATCTCCGCACCAATCAAAGAAGAGTGCGCCACCAACCGGATCAGCGCACCTTCCAACTCACGCACGTTCGACCGGATGTTCTGCGCCACGTACAGCGCGACATCCGTAGGCAGCGTAACTTTTTCCTGCTCGGCTTTCTTTTGCAGGATCGCGACTTTCGTCTCGAGATCAGGCGGCTGGATGTCAGCAATCAGTCCCCACTCGAAGCGGCTGCGCAGCCGGTCTTCAATCTCCGCAAGTTCTTTCGGCGAACGGTCGCTGGCAATCACGATCTGCTTCATCGTGTCGTGCAGCGCGTTGAAGGTGTGGAAGAATTCTTCCTGCGTCCGCTCCTTGCCTGTCAGGAACTGGATGTCATCGATCAGCAGCACGTCCACGCCCCGGAACCGGTCGCGGAACGACGTCATCTTGTCGTAGCGCAGCGAGTTGATCATGTCATTGGTGAACTTCTCGCTCGATACGTAGCAGATGGCGGCCTGCGGCTGCCGCCGCTTCACCTCGTGCCCGATGGCCTGCATCAAGTGCGTCTTGCCCATGCCGACGCCGCCATACAAGAACAGCGGGTTGTAGGCTTTCGAAGGACGCTCGGCCACGGCCTGGCACGCCGCATGCGCAAATTGGTTTCCGCTGCCGATCACGAACGCGTCGAACGTGTAGCGCGGATTCAGTTGCGCAGCGCCATCCCAGTCAAACCGCGCCTGCGAAGGATTCGGCGGCGCTGTCGACGGAACCGGCGAGAGCCCGCCGTTGTGGCGCACCGCGGTCGCCGCTGGATCGTCCTCGGGCGTCACGAACTTCACGTCGTTGAACTCCAGTCCCAGGTTGTCGATCGCTTCCTGGATGAGGTCGGCGTACTTGTCGCCCGCGTGCCGGAACTCCGCCGTCGGAACCCGTACAAATAAAATTCCGCCGCTGGCGTGGCTGTAGCGCGTCGGCTTTAACCAGGTATCGTAGGAATGCCGGTTGATCTTTTTTTCCAGCGCATCCAGGATGCGCGTCCACGGATTAGGGGAGAGCGTTGTGCCTTGAGCTGACATAAATTATGAAATACCCGCCGCGGCGTCCCGGCGGCTGGCTGAGGGCGCCTGTTTAAAACTGCCGTTTTACTGACCTGCTGATGGAACTCTTGGAACCCTTAGTGTAATGCGGAATGCGCCTCGTGTGTCGTGCGCGGTTGTCATGGTTGAATGAGATTTCTGAAAACCAACAGTGCCGCATACTAGCACAAATTTTTTTTCGTCAAACGAAAATCTTCGCGAGAGATTTTTCGCGAACACGATTCGCACCTCGAAGCGGCGCGCCTGTCAAGTGTCAACAATGTAACTGCAACCGGCGCGGTGCAATCTTGCGGCGAAGGTTTCGCTGGAACTGAAACGTCACATCCGCAAGTCTTACGGTTGTAATTGGATTTTATGCCGGCAAAAATTCAGAGTGGCTTGGGGGCAACGAGCCTGGTGCGAAATTCCGGCTCACAGATTTTCTTGCGACGAATCGCCGCCAGCGGTTTCATCTTTTCGCTCGCCGGCTGAAAGCGAATCTTCCGGAACGAATAAGATGGCGGCAACCTGTTCAGGGGTCAAACCTGCCGCCAATAATGTTTGAGCCATCGCCTTCTGCTGAGCCTTGTAACTTTCGCTCGGCACAAATTGTTCAGCAATGGAGTCGCTCTCTGCCCATAGGCCTCGCTGGTCGGGATACCCTCGCTGTTTGGCCATACGGCACCCTCGCTCTGAAGATTATACGCACTCGCGAGAGATCCCTCACGCGGCTGAAGTGCGCCGCGTTTCGGGATGACGCCGTCATAGGGAGAATTAGTTCAGAGTGCGTACATGTGGGAAATCCTTCGTTCCGCCTGAAAAACGGCTGCACTCAGGATGACCCAGTCTACAGCCAAAAATTCGAATTGAGCTTCTCCGTCCCAAGCCGCCCCTTTGCCCTCGAACCGCTCCGTCATTTATACTCAACGTTTGCCCTAACACTGTCGACGGAATCAGGAGCAGCTATCTTTCATGCCCAAGCGTACATTCCAACCCAACCGGCGCAAGCGAGTCAAGAAGCATGGTTTTCGCACGCGCATGAAGACCCAGGGCGGCAAAAAGGTGATTTCCCGCCGCCGCGCCAAGGGACGGAAGCGGGTTTCCGTAAAACCTGGCTTCCGCGAGTAGCTTTTCTAGTGCCGCTCACTTCCACAGTCGAGACCTTCAGCCGCCCGCCGCTGCACGAGGGCACGGTGGCTTACGTCGCGCTGCGGAATCGCCACATGGAAGCTCGGCCGGAAAAAGCTCGGCCGGAAATCGCCCGGCACCACTTTGCCATGCCGCCAGAGAAAACAGCCCGATTCCCGCGCGCCGCGCGACTTCTGCGCCACGCGGATTTCGAGCGTGTCTACAAGCAGGGACGCCGGCATTTTTCCGCGTCCATGACCGTTTTCTATTGGCCGCGGCCGGAGACGACCACGCAGACGGAAGCCAGTCCGCGAACGTTAGCGCCTGCGCCAACCGGCCTGCGCGTTGGATTCACCGTGGGCCGCGCGCTCGGCGGTGCGGTTCAGCGCAATCGTATGAAGCGCCGCCTGCGCGAAGCGGTTCGAATGACGCTGCCGGCTGAAGCGATTGCGGCCGACGTCGTCATCAACCCAAAGAAATCGTTGCTGACTATCGACTTCGCCGCAGTAAGGAACGAAGTCACGCGCGCCTTCGCAGTAATCGAACAAAAGCTGTCGCGGACTTTGTCAGAGAAAGCGCCAGAAGCAACGAACAGAATTGCCGGAAGCCCGAAGCCCCTTCGACTTCGCTCAGGGCAGGCTCCGCCGGAAAGCCGCTCTTGAACGACATTGCCAAATTCGTCACGCTGCAATTGCTGCGGGCTTACAAGTGGGCGATCTCGCCCCTGTTTCCGCCAGCCTGCCGCTTCGTGCCGACCTGTTCCGAATATGCCATGGAGGCCGTCGAGCGCTACGGCGCACTGCGCGGCGGATGGATGGCCTTCACCCGCATCCTCCGCTGTCATCCCTTGGCCCGCTCCGGCTACGACCCGGTAGTAAAGCCGGCGCAAAGGGCAGAGCAGGCCTTCAGGCCTGCGTCCAGGACTGGCATCTAGATTAGGGCTTTTAGCCCCCGAGGCACTGAATAACACTTTGGCCGAATTTAAAAATCCGCAACAAGAACCAGGCGCCGACCGCCGGCTGATGCTCGTCTTCGTTCTAACCTTTGTAGTCCTTATCATTTTCCAGCCGCTGCTGAAAAAATTCTTTCCCCAACCGCCGGCGCCGGCCCAGCAGCAAACCCAGCCTGTGCCCGCGCAACCGGCAGCCGCAGTTTCCGTTCCAACGCCGTCGGCCGCGCCCGCTGCCACCAACACGGTCACGAAGCAAGCGTCCACTGAAACTGAAATCGTAATCGAGAACGATCTCTACAAAGTCACCTTCACCAATCACGGCGCCCAGGTTAAATCTTGGATCCTCAAGAAGTTCAACAATGACGCCCAGAACGGCCCGCTCGATCTAGTCAGTCCGGCAGCCGCACAAAAATTCGGCTACCCGCTCTCGCTCTGGACCTACGACGAAACTCTGCGCGCCCGCCTCAACTCAGCGCTCTACGTATCTTCCAAAGAAGGCAATCTGTCCGCCCCGGCTCAGATCACTTTCGAGTACGCCGATCAGGATCTCGTAGTCCACAAGTCGTTCAGCTTCGACCAGACCTACGTGTTGAAAGTAGAAACCTCCGTGACCTACAAAGGCGCGGAAGTTTTTGCCGCGCCCGCATGGCCCTCCGGCTTCGGTGACGAAAACACGCCCGCGGCCTACGCCGCAGCCGGCATCGACTATCACAACGATGCCTCCACCGAACGCAGCGGCTATATCTTCTTCACAAGCTATGTTGCGCGCCTTTCCTTCAAGGCCATCAGCAGCGGCAACACTATAAAAGGACCGTTCGAGTGGGCCGGCACTGGTGATCAATATTTCACTGCCCTGTTTATTCCCGACGACCCAGCCACCGCCGCCATGGTCACCTTGCGCAATCCGCTGGAGATTTCGCAGAAGCCCGGCTTCAGTCCCGTGGGCGCGAGTTCGAAAGACACTGCGAACGTCGATATCCTCGGCGCAGCCGTCGGCAGCCTTCGCGGCCGAACCACTGAGCGCATGTATGTCGGCCCGAAAGAACTCGCTGCGCTCGATGCGGTCCCGGTCCCAACCATCAAGAACGACAGCCCCGATCTTCGCGGAGTCGTCAACTTCGGCTGGTGGGGCATTCTGTCGCGACCACTTTTCCTCTGGCTCAAGTGGACCTACAAGCACATCGTTCCCAACTGGGGATGGGCCATCGTCCTGCAAACGCTCATCATCAGCATCGCGCTGCTGCCGCTGCGCATCACGCAGATGAAGTCGATGCTCAAGATGCAGCGCGTCGCGCCACAGATCAAGAACATCCAGGAGCGATATAAGAAGTACAGCCTCAAAGATCCGCGCAAAGCAAAAATGCAGGAAGAGATTGCCGCCGTTTACAAGACCGAGGGAGTGAACCCCGCCGGTGGCTGCCTGCCCATGCTGATTCAGTTCCCGTTCCTGATCGCTTACTACCGCATGTTGGGCGTAGCGCTCGATCTTCGCCACGCGCACTGGCTCTGGATCACCGACCTTTCCGCGAAAGATCCGTGGAACCTGCTGCCGATACTCATGGTCGTCAGCATGTTTGCCATGCAGCGCATGACTCCGCAAGCCGGCATGGACGCCCAGCAGCAGAAAATGCTGCAGTGGATGATGCCGCTGATGATGGGCTTCATCTTCTTCAATCTTCAGGCAGGATTGAATTTGTACTACGCGGAAAGCAACTTGATTTCGATGGCGCAGCAAGCCATCATGAACCGCACCAAGCTGGGCCGCGAAATGCGCGAAATAATAGAGAAGCGCGCCAGGAAGAAAGACAAGTGATTGAGCTATTAGCTCTTAGCCTTTAGCTCTTAGCGTGAAGCGCGCGTCCGGCAGTGCGATAAGATTTGATTTCAAATTGAAGGGTTACCCCGTGAACCGGAGCCTGCCCTGAGCGAAGTCGAAGGGTGCCCTCTGTGGTGAAAGGTTTTGAAGTTTCAAGCTAAAGGCTAAGAGCTAATAGCTAAGAGCGCCCTATGGACAAACTAGCCGCCGCCAACCGCATCAACGAATTCCTCCAATCCGTGGTCACCAACGGAGGTCTTCACCTCAAGTACCGCATCGTCATTGACCCTCCCGCGCAAAGCGATTGGGAGAAACCTGAAATCTTTGTCGATTTCTCCGGTCCGGATTCGACTTTGCTTCTCGATCGCGGCGCCGAATTATTGCGCGCGCTCGAACTGCTGGCCTTCGAAATCCTGCGCCTGCCCCACGGCGATCACGAAAAAATTTCCTTCGATTGCAAGAATCAGCGCTCCATCCGCATGCAGGAACTTCGCATGGCCGCCACGGTAGCCGCCGAAAAAGTTCGCCAGACCGGAACGCCTTTTCACTTCGCTCCCATGTCGTCGCGCGAGCGCCGCATCTTGCACCTAGCCCTGCGCGACCAAACCGACCTCCGCACAGAAAGCGACGGAGAAGGCTTCAACCGCTGCGTGATCCTCTATCCAGCAGACTACAAATCCGCCACAACAAAACCAGCACGCCGAACCCTCCCATAGTCAGCGCTACAGACCCGTCATCCTGAGCCCCACGTGCTCCGGCGCTGCCGGGAGCCACCACGCGAAGGACCTCTGCACTCCACTCGCGTCCGGCGGCCTAACCGTAAGTGAGAACTTGTAGACAGGAGCAAGTTTCCGCAGCGACAATGCGGTTATGAACCGCCTCGTAATCACGGCATTCTTGCTAACCATCTGCACATCTGCGCTCGCCCAATCAAAACAAAACCCATGCTGGAAAACCGCGATCGCGCAGCCAGAGATGAACCACTGCGCAGACGAAGACTCCGCTGCAGCCGATGCCGAACTAAACCATGTCTATCAACAGCTATTGGCGAAAAATAAAACTGACGAAAACGCGACGAAGAAGTTGCGTGACGCACAACGCGCCTGGGTTGCGTTCAGAGACGCACAACTTCAGGCACTGTACCCGGCAGAAGATAAACAACGGGAGTACGGCAGCATCTATCCCATGTGCTACGCGATAGTCGTCACGGCAATGACGAAAGAGAGAACCGCTCAGCTTCGCAGAATGTTGCAGGATAAAGACCCGTGTGACACTGGCGACTAGCGGTCCGGCAAGATGGCAAGCATGTCAGATTGAAATTCCCCAACGTTCCCGCGCCGCCTCAACCAAACCTGTACATCCCCGTCCAATCTCAGGCAAAATAGATCTTCCACCGATCCATCCCAGAGGCACGCATGCACTCACTTCGCCTGGCAATCATTCTGTTCGCGATACTACTTCCGATGCTAACCACATTCTCCGCCGCGCAAACCTCGTCCCTCACTTACCCGCAAGCCCGCCGCAGCGACCAGGTCGATGACTACCACGGCACCAAGGTCGCCGACCCCTACCGCTGGCTTGAAGACACCGACTCCGCCGAAACTCATTCCTGGGTTGAAGCCGAAAATAAAATCACCTTCGGCTACCTTGAGCAAATCCCTTATCGCCAGTCGATCCGCGATCGGCTCACCAAGCTCTGGAATTACGAGCGCTTCACCACTCCCAGCCAATACGGCGGCCGCTATTTTTTCCAGCACAACACCGGACTGCAACAGCAGAACGTCCTCTTAGTAGCCGAATCCCTGAACGCGGAGCCGCGAATCCTGCTCGATCCCAACACGCTCTCGACTGATGGCACAGTTGCGCTGGCGGGCGAAGCCATTTCTGACGACGGCAAGCTGATGGCCTACGGCCTCGCCGCCTCCGGTTCCGACTGGACCGATTGGCACGTGCGCGACATCGACACCGGCAAAGATCTCGCCGACGACCTCAAGTGGGTAAAGTTCTCCGGCGCATCCTGGACCAAAGACAACAAGGGATTTTTCTACAGCCGCTACGATGAGCCCAAAGGCGCAGCCATGCGCGACACCAATTATTTTCAGAAGCTCTACTATCACCGCCTGGGCACCGCCCAATCCGAAGACAAGCTAATTTACGAGCGTCCTGACAATAAAGAAATGGGTTTTGCCGGCGACGTTACCGATGATGGCCACTATCTGATCGTTAGCGTCTGGGAAGGCACTGCGCCCAAGAATCGCCTCTACTACAAAGATCTCACCCAGCCGGATTCTCCCGTAGTAAAGTTGCTCGACGACTTCGACGCCAAATACGATTTCATCGACAATGACGGTCCCGTATTCTGGTTTCAGACCGATCTCGACGCCCCGCGCGGACGCTTGATCGCCATTGATACTCGCCATCCCGAGCGCGCCAACTGGAAGACGCTCGTAGCCCAGGGCCCGGACACACTCGAGTTCGCTCATGCCGTTAACAATTCATTTTTCCTGGGATACCTGAAAGACGCCCGCACTGAAGTCCGCGTCCACGAACTCACCGGAGCATTCGTGCGCAACGTCGACTTGCCCGGAATCGGCACCGCTGCGGGCTTCGGAGGCAAGCGACACGACAAAGAAACTTTCTACGCCTTCACCAGCTTCACATCGCCGGCCACGGTTTACCGATATGATCCGCAGGCCGGCAAGAGCACAGTCTTCCGCCTGCCCAAAGTCGATTTCGATCCGAACCGTTACGAAACTAAACAGGTCTTCTATCACAGCAAAGACGGCACCCGCGTCCCCATGTTCCTGACGTACAAAAAAGGAATCAAACTCGACGGCGAGAATCCCACGCTGCTCTACGCCTACGGCGGATTCGATATCTCTCTAACGCCGTTCTTCTCGGTGCCGAATGTAGTGTGGCTTGAAATGGGAGGCATCTACGCCCAGCCCAACCTGCGCGGCGGCGGCGAGTACGGCGAAGAGTGGCACCAGGCAGGAATGAAACTGAAAAAGCAAAACGTATTCGACGACTTCATAGCCGCCGCTCAATGGCTCATCGACAACAAATACACTTCAACGCCAAAGTTAGCCATTCGCGGCGGCAGCAACGGAGGGCTGCTAATCGGCGCATGCGTGACTCAACGTCCCGATCTCTTCGGCGTAGCGCTCCCCGAAGTCGGCGTAATGGACATGCTGCGCTTCCACAAATTCACCATAGGCTGGGCCTGGACCAGCGACTACGGCTCCTCCGACAACGCCGAAGATTTCAAAGCTCTCTACGCCTACTCGCCGCTGCACAACCTGAAGCCCGGAACAAAATATCCGCCCACGTTAATCGCAACTTCCGATCACGACGACCGAGTAGTCCCCGGCCACAGCTTCAAATTCGCCGCCACCATGCAAGCCGATCAAGCCGGACCAGCCCCAATCCTGATTCGCATCGAAGTGAAGGCCGGCCACGGCGCAGGAAAATCCATCACCAAGCTAATCGACGAAACCGCCGATACCTGGTCCTTCGTCGCCCACAACCTAAACATGAAAGTGGATTTGCAGTAGAGCGCAACCGGCAATTATTTCGGATTGCCATCCTGAGCGAAGTAGCTAGGTTCGCAAAGCGAACCAGCCATGCAGTCGAAGGACCCCAAGCATCTGAGCGCCATCCCCGGCTTCGCAAGGCATTCTCCCCGCAACCCAGTTCCATGGCCCTATTCCGGCGTTTGCAACGTGTGACTGCCAGCTGTCGAGTGTCCAATTGTGATCAGACCAAAGCCGGAATCTAGTTCATGATCAGTGTCTGGCTAAACTTGATGCCGATCGTGTCAGATAAGGAGGGACTATGTTAGGTATGGGTGTGGTAGGAACAATCATTGTGATTTTAGTAGTTGTTTGGCTAGTGCATCGCGCGTGAAGCAACTTTCTCGCCAGTAAAACTCCGCCACAGCAGTCTGCGGAGTTTCCGACCCGCTGAATCATCGCCATTACACTCATCGATTCCCGCGAGTGTAATGGCGGAGACGCCGTCAAACCCCGCTCACTTCCCCTCATCCGCCGAAGGCCCATAAACCGAAGGCACCGCCACGTCATTCAGCCGCAAATAAACTCCCAGCTGCGCCCGATGATGAATAATATGATTCATCACCATCCGCCGCAAAGCGCCCATCCGCGTCCCATCAAAGAGTTTTCGTTCCCCGATCAACAGCTTCCAGTTGCCGGCCAGTCGCTCATCGCTGGCACTCGCAATCGCCGCCCGCAGCGCCGCCACGTTCTTATCAAACATTTCCAGCACATGCTTCTGCGACTCCGCCACCAAAGGCTTGCGCGGAGCTTCCCCCGCCGGACGGTTGCCAAAGTCCATCAAATCCTCTTTCATCACGGTGATCCCCAGGCCCGGCAGCTCCGCAATATGTCCCGCCAGCCGCCCCAGCATCATCGACTTCTCATGCGGCTTCCAGGCCAGCTTATCCTCCGGAATCCGCTCCAAAGTTCGCCGCGCCGACGCCATCTCCATATCAAACTCGGGCAAAAACTCAGCACCAACCGACATAGCACCCTCCCAAGATTTTCAAAAATTCCAGACTCAACAAAGAATGATGGAGAACCAACCCGTTCGAGGACGAGACAAACAGAAAATCGAAAAATTAACCGAGGTACGATCCGTGTGAATCCGTGGCAAAGAATTTCGCCGCTGACTACTTCACTCCCTGCTTCCGGTTAATCTCCCGCGAAAATTCCGTGAAGAAATTCAGCAGCGTTCCCCATCCCACCTGCTCCAACGCAGCCTGCCCACCCTCGGCAAACACACTATGCGATCCCGGCTTCCAAGTCGTCGAAAGCATTCCTCCACCAAACGCTCCGCCGTACAAAGCCCACTGCGGCCGCAAATGTTCCTCGCTGCGATCGTAAGTCACCAAGTTTCGGATGAACGCATGCCGCGTCCGTGGCCACAGCCCCTGGCACTTGCACTTGTCATAACGAACTTCGTATCCCAGCTTCGCGTTCCCCAGAGCCGCCACCGTGTTCGCCGTAACAAATTGTCCTTCCCGCGAAGCAAACCGCTTCCCATACCCTCCGAACCCACCGCCCCACTGCCACGGAGTTCCGCGCGCCTGATCGATCAACGCCCCAAACATCCTCTTCATGTAAGCTTCCGGCGTGGTCAGCGTCTGCTTCAGATAAATTTCTTTCCTTTGTTCAGCCGTCAGCGTAACCAGCTTCCGATTCGGACCCACATAAATTCCCGTAATCCACCCCGACTCCCAATCCCGCGCCTTAATCAACCCAGCAGTAGCCACGTCCTTCGTCGCTTCGGCGGCCTCCTTCGTCTTATCGGCCACAGCCTGCACCGGATTCGCAGTCTCGTCTTTCTTTTCCTTCTCAGCCCCCGGAGCATCCGGAAGCTGCTGCCCCGCCGACCCAGAACTCTGCGGAGGATTCTGCCCAGACCCCTGCCCCGGCTCATTCCCCTGCGCCAGACCCCGCCCGCAAGCCATCACTACCATCAAAAACACACAGCAGGCTCTACCCTGTGACCCCAGTGTCCTCTGTGTTAAAGCCTTTGACTTTGATCTAGCCATCATCAAGCGAGCCCCTATACCAACCGCTGTTGGATGCAACAGCGCCACAACTCAGTTGCAGCTTAAGTGTTCCTCGTCCCGACCAGGGCGATTGGGGAAAACGCAGACCGGCCACGCTGAAAACCGAGAACTGAAAACCGAGAACTGAGAACTGTCTTCCTACCCGCGCTCAAAAGCGTGCTTCTTCTCCAACTCCTCCACCGCGCTCCGCATAGCACCCTCAAACTTTTCCGCCTGCGCCATCAGCGCATCCGTAGCCACCGCGAACTCCCCGTCCATCCGCACCAACCCATCCCCAGCGAGCTTAGCCGCAACGTCCACCAAATGCTCCGGAGTAGTCTCCAAATATTGCGCCTCAGTTGGATCCGCAACCCAAACCATTCCAGAAGCGGGTGCCCCGTCCTTCTCGCGTTCTTTGCGAGAGGGCGGGGAATTTGATTTCAGCCTGGTCTCCCAATAAACTTTTCGCAGCAAAAACTCCGCAATCACCTCATCCGTAGCTTTTCCAAATACCCACTTCTGCCTCTTGAAGTCGTAATGCCGGCTGGAAAACGACACAGGCTTCAACTTCCCCGACTTCACAAACTCAATCTGCTTCCGGTCCACTTCCTTGCGCAAAGCATTGATCACCGGAGCCTCCGCATCCTTCGGCTCGAGCGACGCCATCACCTCCCGCACCGTAGCCGACAAATTCACCGCCACCGGAGCATGCAACCCATCCGACCCCTCCAACCGAATATCTCCGTGCAACACCCAAAAATCCGCCCCGGAAGTGGATCGATGAAACGGCCACTCCAACTCGATCGTCAGCGGCAACCCGCCCAGTGTCACCCAAATCTTTTTCGCGTCACCCTGCGTCATGCGCTAACCCACCTTAATTGATAAAACTGAAATTCCCCTGTCATGCTGAGCGCAGTCGAAGCATCCCTACCCGTCTGCACAACCACAGGCTCCCATAGGAGTTCGCATTCCCGAAGCGCCGCCTGGCAAGCTTTACCCCGTGAACCCCTGTGTCCTCTGTGTTAAAGATTTTGATTTGCGCGGAGAGGCTACTTCTTCCTAACCTTAGCCCCCATCCGCAACAATTTCCGCACCGTCCCAGTAGGCAGCCGCTTCATCTGATCATGCAACTCCGTCACCGCCTCAAAAAATCCGGCCATAGCCGCCAGCCGTTCCCGCGTAAACTCGGCCCCCGGCTCTTTAGGATCCAACTCCTCCAAACACCGCCGCAACAACTCCCGCGTCGGATCGATCTCCCGCCGCTTCCTCTGCTCAATCACCAACCGGAACATCTCCCAAACATCTTTCATCGACTCATAATGTTCCCGCCGATCCCCTAACACATGCACCGCCCGCACAATCCCCCAGGTCTCCAGCTCCCGGATCGAAGTACTGACATTCGACCGCGCCACGCTCAACGTCTCCGCAATCTCCTCCGCCGGCAAAGCCCGCGGAGACAGATACAGCAACGCATGAATCTGCGCCACGGTCCGGTTAATCCCCCACCGCGTCCCCATCTCGCCCCAGTGCAAAATGTACTGCTTCTGCACCGCAGTCAAACCAGCCATATCAGTACTTTCAGTTCAATCAGAATCTACAGAAAACAAAGCCGCCAAGTCAACCATCGAGGACTCAGATCTGATTGTCACGGCGAAAAGAAAAGAGTCTTGTCATCCCGAACGAAGTGAGGGATCTTGGTCTCGCCGGCGCCATCGTGCCGACTTTGACATTGGATAGCACTACAGCCGCCGAGGTCTCACTCGGTACCAGGTACTCGGGACTCGCTACTGCCTTTCCCAGGCTCAACCACCTTCTTCTTAGGCACCTTCCGCTCAGCCTCAGCCCGCTTCCGCTCCTGATGCCGCCGATCATGAAATGATTGGTCCGCCAATTGTTTCTTCATCTCTCCAGCTTACACCGAACTCTAGCTATAATTCCCCATCCCACTCCAACTCCATCTCGCGACAACCTTCCCCGTCTATCTCCACTTCGGGCGCTTCGTCATCCACCCGCATATCTTCTTCGAAACGCTCGCCTACGCAGTAGCCTTCCGCGTCTACCTCTCACTCCGCCGCCGCTTCGGAGATCCCCTCGCCACTCCCATCCGCTGGGCCGTGATCGCCGCCGCCATCGCCGGAGCCGCGCTCGGCTCCAAACTTCTCTTCTGGCTCGAAGACCCGCGTCTCACGCTCCAAAATCTCCGTAATCCCGCCTACTTAATGGGAGGCAAAACCATAGTAGGCGCCCTGATCTTCGGACTAATCTCCGTCGAACTAATCAAGCGTTACATCGGCCTCCGCCAATCCACCGGCGACCTCTACGCCATCCCCTTAGCTTTAGGCATAGCGATAGGCCGCATCGGCTGCTTCCTCACCGGACTCTCCGACAACACCTACGGCACCCCGACAAATCTCCCCTGGGCCATCAACTTCGGCGACGGCATCCCGCGCCATCCCACCCAGCTCTACGAAATCGCATTCCTCCTACTCCTGATCCCAATCCTCTATATAGTTCTCAAGCAAAGCATCGGAGAGAAAAAGAATGGGGTGCCCCATTTCTCGCGTCCTTTGCGAGAAGTGGGGATTTCGCCAACGACCAACGACCAACAACCAACGACGGGTTTTCTCCCCGGCGACGCCTTCAAATTCTTCATGATCGCCTACCTACTATTCCGCCTACTCTGCGACTTCATCAAGCCCTATCCACGCCTCTTC
>Ga0302324_100000203_pt1 | contig 158885 bp, 132 predicted proteins | sample Palsa_T0_1_FD_201949 | JGI IMG/M metagenome (GOLD analysis project Ga0302324, IMG submission 201949) | Peat permafrost microbial communities from Stordalen Mire near Abisko, Sweden - Palsa_T0_1 | ecosystem: Environmental > Terrestrial > Soil > Palsa > Peat permafrost | place: Sweden: Abisko...
GTCCGCTCATCGAGCAGCGGCCATACAGCCCTGAACTTCCGCGCCAACACCGAATTGGAACTCATTGGCAGAGATCATATCACATCCACTTCAAATTGCTACCTTTATTTATTAACGCCGCCTTAGGCTTATAAAGTGGACAACGTTGGTCCTGCGAAATTGCCAGGCGACAAATTCCAACGAGTGTTTGACGACTTGTTGGCGGTTAACAATCTATGGGAGAAACACTTTGCGTCGAAGGTCAAAGCGCCGATGGACCCAATCCTGATTGAACCAGAAAGCACTTGAAATCAGGCCGCCTGAGTGGGAGATTCCCACCATGACAGTCGTGACAGACAATAAGAAGCGTGTGACTCTGCGCCTGGCCAAACCGGGGGACAGGTTCGATGTCCAGGTCGTCTCTGATGGCAATTACATTTTGACCAAGCTGGAGCCTGTCGAGCTCAAGGGCCCGGCGAAGGTCCGGATTGAAAAACGCGGGCCCTATCATGTTGGAATCTTGGACCACCCGATCCATGAGGAAACGCTTAAGGATGCACTCGCTGAGTTTCCATGAATCCGGCTCGGCCACAATCCAAGGCCAATTCGCCAAAAATAGGTTGAATTTTTCCACTTGCATTCCCATCTAAGAGTGGTAGTATGGCATGGGTAAGGCGCCCATGCGCCTGTTCTTTGAAATAGTGACCAGGGGTTAGCCTGCCCGCCGTAGCCTCGACGCAGGCGGGGGATTAATTGCCAGTGGGGAAGGGCAAGGCAAATCCACCCGATTGATCGGACTCAATCCGAGTGGATCGGAGTGAATCGGACTGGATAGGACTGAAAAAATATAAAAAGAGCCTGAAAAATGGGAAAACACGCTATTAGCCACACCCATGCAGTCGAAGAAAACGACGGGAAGATTTTGAGACAGGATTTACAGGATTTACAGGATGAATTACGGCACAAGGAGTTCTCCCCCAACGGTGAGGGATTATTTCTGATGCCACATCCTCTTTTCCATCCTAAATCCTGTTAATCCTGTTAATCCTGTCAAAATTCAGTGCTTTAACTGCATCGTTCCGGTTTAGGGCCGATGGCGAGGATGATTGCAAATAAGGGCTGAAATCACGCAAGTTGTTGATTTCCATGATAATTCCAGATAATTCCTGTCTTATTTGCATCACAACCTGAATAGCGGCACAGTCGCAAGTACTCGCAAACAGTCGCAAGTAGTCGCAAGTAGTCGCAAGTTAGCGGTGGGGGGGCGTTGGACCACGAATTGCGTGCATTTCACTCAAATATGCCCCGAAAGAAGCTGGCCAGTCAAACCCAGTCAAACTCAGTCAAACCCAGTCCAAGTGAATCCGACTGACTCCGGCCCGCAAGTATTGTTTTGGCAACATCGCCCAGGGCGGGCGCGGCAAAACGATTGCCCCTGTTCAACGGCGTGGTTACGGCTATTCTCTCCCGCGATGAATGACCAGCCTCCACCACGCCATTGGGCCGGGCCGCAACGGTTTGCGCTGCTGCTGGCGGCGATGGTCTTCATTCCGTTCTGGAACGTCTTGCTGGGGTTCGACACCTTCGCGGTGCGGGATTGGGGACTGTTCTCCTTTCCGGTGGCCACGTTCCATAAAGAATGCTTTTGGCGCGGAGAATGGCCGGTGTGGAACCCTTATAGCTGCTGCGGGACGCCCTTTCTGGCGCAGTTCAATACGCTTGCGTTGTATCCGCTTTCGCTGCTCTATCTGCTGCTGCCGTTGACGTGGTCGCTGCCGGCGTTTTGCCTGCTTCACGTTTTTCTCGGCGGCCTGGGCATGTATTTCCTGGCGCGGCGCTGGACGGGTTCGCAGGCGGGGGCGGCGTTGGCGGGGCTGGCCTTCTCCTTCAACGGGCTGTCGCTGAATTTTCTCATGTGGCCAAGTCATATCGCCACGTTCTCCTGGATTCCGTGGGTTGTCCTGCTGACGGAAGACGGATGGCGGGCCGGCGGAACAAAGATGATCGCCGCCGCGCTGGCGGCAGGGATGCAGATTCTGGCGGGCGGACCAGAGACGATCGCGTTCACCTGGCTGGTGGCGCTGGCGTTGGCGGCGGCGGAATGCGCCCGGCAGCCGCGCGCGTTCTGGACCACGGCGCGGCGGCTGGCGGTCATGGGGTCGCTGGGATTGGGCCTGGCGGCGGCGCAATTGCTGCCGACCCTGGACCTGGCCCTTCATTCGCATCGGGACACTCATTACGGGCGATCGGACTGGTCCATGCCGCCCTTGGGTTGGGCCAACTTTCTGGTGCCGATGTTCCAGATGACCCCGATGCAGCAAATCGTCGTGCAACCGGGCCAGTATTGGACAACGTCGTATTATGCGGGCATTGGCGTGGTCTTTCTGGCGGGGATCGCGCTCTGGCGCGGGCGGCGAAGCGGACGGGTTTGGTTGCTGGGAGCGTTTTTGCTGGCCAGCCTTGTGCTGGCGTTGGGGTATAACGGTTTTGTCTTCCGGTGGGTGCAGCGGCTGATTCCGGTGCTGGGCATCTTTCGGTTCCCGGTGAAATTCGTCATCTTGACGATGACGGTCGCGCCGTTGCTGGCCGCTTTCGGGGTGGCCCAAATTGAAAGGCAAACACTCTGCGGCTGGCGGGGATGGCGGGTGGAGCTTGTTTTGGGCGCGGCCATGCTGGCGCTGATCGGGGCGATTCTGTGTGTGGCGCGGCACTGGCCGGTCGAGGGCAATTCGTGGCCGGCGACCGCGGCCAACGGGCTGTGGCGCGTTGTGTTCCTGGTATTGACAGGGTTGGCGCTTCTTTTGTTCGCGCGCCGGCCTGCATGGCGCTCCTGGAGCATCGTGCCTTTGTTGGCGGTTGGCTGGGTGGATGTCCTCACGCATGAGCCGTGGCAAAATCCGACGCTGGCCCCTTCGCTCTACCAACCGGGCCTGGCGGCGATGGGGGCGCGGTTTAACCCTGTGCCCAATATCGCGCAATCGCGCCTGATGATGTCGCCCTACTCGGCGGGCCAGCTTTACTACAAGCCGGCCAAGGATATGAAAGCCAGTTTTCTCCTTAACCGGAGCGTGTTCCTGGCCAACTGCAATCTGCTCGATGACCTGCCAAAAGTGGATGGATTCTTTTCGCTCAACTTGCGCGAAAGTGACCAAGTGCTCTGGCTGCTGGATTCGCGCACAGGCTCAAAACTGGATAGCTTGGAAGATTTGCTGTCCGTTTCGCAGACAATCGCGCCGGGCAAGGTTTTTGATTGGATGCCGCGGACCAATTACATCCCCATCGTGAGCCTGGGGCAGGCGCCAGTGTTTGCCGATGATCCGGCGGCGTTTGACGCCATTGAGGAAGGGGCGGCGGATTTTCGCAATGTTGTTTACCTCCCGACCGAGGCAAAGGCGATGGTCAAGGCCGTGCGCGAGCCGGGCGCGCGCGTTGTTGCGACGGATTTTGCCCCAAGCCGGCAGAGCATTGACGTGGAAACGCCCGCAGCCGCGATGGTGGTGCTCAGCCAGGCTTATTATCATAATTGGGAAGCGAGCGTGGACGGAGCGGCGACGCCATTGTGGCGCGCCAATTACGCCTTCCAAGCCGTCGAAGTGCCGGCTGGAAAACACCGCATCTTGTTGCTTTACAAGGACAAAACGCTGCGGTGGGGCGGGGCGATTTCGCTTGTCTCGGTTTTCATTTGCGCGGGCGGCTGGTTGACGATGAGAAAGAGGGCGGCTGGAGGAGAAACAGGGCCAAATGCAAGTGCTTGATACAGACCCATTTAAGATTTTGTCAAGAATGAAGAGTGTTTTCGCAAATTGGAGATTGCGCTATGAGGCGCCGGGGCCTATAAATTGTGGCGTGGTCATTGCTACACAATCTGTTCTCACGGCTTTGCGAGAGGCAATTCGTGAACATATTGTACTAATAAGTAACCGCCTTTTGCATCGTTCACAGCCGTTAGAAAAGAAAGGCAGTGAAATGCAGACCATGAAACATGGGAGGCGGGGGTTTACATTGGTCGAGATTATGATAGTCGTGGCGATCATTGGGTTGTTGGCGGCCATTGCCGTTCCCAACTTTATGCACGCCCGCACGCAATCTCAGACCAATTTGTGTATTGACAACCTTCGAATGCTCGACGCAGGGAAGCAGCAGTGGGCCTTGGAGAACGGAGCGGTTTCCTCCAGCACGCCGCAATCAACGGACATCCAGCCCTACCTGGGCCGGGGCAATGGAGAATTGCCCGTTTGTCCGCTGGATCCGCAGCAGTCCTTTGCGACGAGCTACTTATTGCAGAATTGTCAAACATCGCCCACTTGCCAGATTGTGCCGTCCTCGCACATTTTGCCATAGAGCAAGCGCCGGCCAGGCCGGGCGAACGTCACGGCGCGCGTAGCGCCAGACGCCACGTTGCCAGCAGCAGCGCGGCCAGGGCCAGGAGTGCGCCCGCGTTGGCCGGGCCGCGTTGCCATCGCCCCGGCGCCGCGTATCCAAGACCGCAACCCAGGATGGCCCCGGCCATGAATCCGCCCACGTGCGCGACGACGTCCGAATCGGGACTGAACCCGATGAGGGCCAGGATCATCACGCCGGCGGCAAAGGCGCGAAAGAGGAATCGCCCTTCCGGGCGGTATTTGCGCCAAAAGGAGAACGATTGCACCGTGACCAAACCCAGCGCGCCCATGACCATGCCCGAGGCGCCCAAACCTTGGTGCGGCCGGGCATAGACCAGCAGGCCGGCCACGTTTCCCACCGCTCCGGCCAGAAACGAGGCCAGCAACCCCACCCCTGCTCCGTAACGCGCCATGGCCAAGCCAATGAGGATGAAGCCGATGGTGGCGTTGGCCATGAGATGCGGCATGTTCTCGTGCAGCGTCATGGCCGTCCAAACGCGCCACCACTGCCCCTGGCGCACCTTCTCGCTGTCCAGGATGCCGGCGCTTTTGATTCCCGGAAAGCGGACCGCGCTCCAATAATAGAACGCCGCCATGACCGCGACCCATCCCACGCTGCCCCAATGGAAAAGCAGGCCCGTTTCCGGCAAAGGCTGTCGCCATTGAAAGCCCCGGTTTTCCAGCCGGTACTGTCTCAAGGCGGCCTGTGCCCGGTCGAAATCCCGCCATGCCACCAGCAGCACCCAGCCTTCACCCGAACGATCAATGACCGCTTCAATCCCCTGGCTCGCCAGCACCAATCCCCACTCCATCGCCTGCCGTTTGGAGCGGGCGGAGATGCTCAAGAGCGCGCGTTCCATAGCCAACCCGCCGCGATCTTCGAGACGACGCAAACACTGGCCCGGAGCAGCCTTTGCAATCCGCCGTCCCCATAAAGGCGCGCCAGGCCGCCAAAGCGCAAGTCATCATCCTTCATGCGGCTCCGATCACTCCGTCCGCGGTTTGCCCCATTGCTTGTCCGCAAAATCCAGGAAATACTCCCAGTCGAGCTTGGTCATCGAATGTCTGCCCGGACGAATGAAATAGCCCAGGTTGCTGTCCACCAGCTTATTCAACTCCGGCATCGTTTGCTCCGACAAACCGGCGGCCCCGACAAAACGATAGACTCTATCGGCCGCCTTGAGCATCTCGAATGCGCCTGCCGGATTGGCCCAGGTGTCCTCGACGGCCGCCCCGAAAAGGACCGGCCGCGGCGCGCACAAGGCGACGAGGCCATGCTGGTCAAAAGGCAGGCGATCAGGCTGAGTGTTGAACTTCTTGAATTCGCCGCAGAACCAGTGCGGAAAGCTCGTGTTGATCCTTTCCACAGACTCGCCCACTGTGCCCCGGCTTGGGGCGGTGCCGCCGCAACCCGCTTGCAGTGGCGCCACCAACGCCACCCGGTCGTCGAACGCCCCCGCCAGCATGGCCGCTTTGCCCAGGCGGGAATGGCCCGTCAGCGCGATGCGCTTTTTGTCAACATCATTGTCCGTCACCAGGTAATCCACCGCCCGCTGCAAGCCCCAGGCCCAGGCGGCGATGGTTCCCCAATCGTCGGAACCGGCGGGGCGGTGGATGGTTTCGCGCACGCCGCCCACGGCGTTGGGGGTGTCCGGTTCGACATCGCCGCAGTAATAAGTAGCCACAGCGTAGCCGCGTTCAATGGATTGTTCCAGTTCCCAAACATGGACATCCGTGCCTCGCCCGATCTCGAGCGCATGATGATTGGTCACGTGCGGGCCGCCGCCCATCCACGAACTGGCCAGCGGAACGTGCGTGTCGGCCACCGCCGTGTGATTGCCGTTGAAGTTCATGCCCAGGAAAACAGGGGCCGGTCCGGCGCGGTGGTTTGGAATGACCATCAGCAGGTGTATGTCCGGCGCTCCTTCCGCGCCAAGTTTCAGCGTGACCAGTTTCAAGGTGGCTTTGCCGTCAAAGAAATGGGAATCGGTGTAGGTTACCGTTCCATGCACTTCGACCGGCGGCGGAAACCAGCCATACATGTAATGCTGAAAAAGCGCCTTCAACTCCGGCCGTCGCTGTTCGAACCACTGCTCGCGCGTGTCCACTTTTCGCCCGTCAAACATCACCAAAAGATCGGGCGGCTCCGGTTGGGACGGCAACTTGGAGACATCGGGAAAGGGCGGCCCAGCCCAACCCGAGTCGAACAGGCAGGCAGCGGCCGCGGCAAACAAAACGCGCTTCATACCGCGAGGATAAACAGGCCCAATGAAAAAACCAGTCCTCATTTTTTTTGCGGCCAATACATCTTTGGTTGCGCGCCGAAACTTCTGTGCGGTTTGGTTTGCGCCGGGGGCGCCGAAGGGTGTAAGGTGGAGATTCATGGATGCTATCGAGAATCAGGTTCTGGCTCGGCCGGCGGCGGAGGGGAGACTGTCCTTCTGGTCAGAGTTCCGGGATTATTGGACGCGTGTGCCGGATAAATGGCTCTTCTTGGCGCTGTTGGGCGGATGGTGCGTTTTGTTTCAGTTTGTCGGGATCAGTTCGTTTAATTTCAGGACGACGGAGCCTTCGTTGTTTCAATGGCTCTACCATGCCTGGAATGAACCGGCGATGGATTGCAGCCACGGGAATTTGATCCCGTTTGTGGTGGCGGCGTTGTTTTGGGTGAAGCGGCGGGAACTGGCGGCTTCCACCTCGGGTGTTTGGTGGCCGGCGTTGGCGGTGGTGGGGCTGGCCTTGCTGATTCATATCCTGGGTTTCCTGGCGCAGCAACCGCGGGTTTCGATGATCGCGCTCTTCCTGGGTCTGTACGGGTTAATCGGCGTGGCTTGGGGGCGGCGCACAATGTGGGCGAGCACCTTTCCGATGGTCCTTTTTGCGTTTTGCATGCCGCTGGGAAATTCCGCACAGGTGGTCACCTTGCCGCTGCGGATGGTCTCGGTCACGTTGACACGGATGATCTGCCACGGAGTTCTGGACATTGACGTGGTGCAAAGCGGAACCAAGTTGCTGGATGCAAAAGGGCGGTATGAATTTGACGTGGTGGCGGCGTGCAGCGGCATCCGCGGTTTGGTGGCGTCTCTGGTGCTGGCGACGCTTTTTGCGATGTTGTCTCTGCGGGCGATCTGGAAACGGGCGTTGATGCTGCTATCCACAATTCCGTTGGCGATTTGCGGCAATGTGTTGCGTTTGACGGTGGTGGTGCTGATAGGACGGGCTTACGGCCAAGCCCCGGCGGAGTGGGTGCATGACTGGTTTGGGTATGTGACGTATCTGGTGGTCAACATTGGAGCGATGCTGGCGCTGGCGCATTGGTTGAGGGAGAAACCTTCTCCGAAGAGCGCATGAACAAAAGCAAGTGGCTGGTGCTGACGGTGGCTTTGGGAATGATGGCTGTGACGGGAGGTTTCCTGGTGAAAGTTCACCCGCGTCTGGGCGCGCCGGGAGTCAAGGTTGGGCCAGGCTTGCTCTACAACGAGCTGGATCACTTGGTGGCGCGGCAATGTGTGCTGTTGCCGGAAGTGGTTTTGGGGATCCAGGGGACCAACTTGCCGGTGACGCAACAGGAGGCGGACGATCTGCCCAAGGACACGACTTTCGGACGGAAAAAGTATCTGGGGAAGGATAATTTCAACGTGGTCACCAGCGTCGTGCTGATGGGAACCGACCGCACGAGCATCCGTCAGCCGGAGTACTGCCTTGATGCGGCGGGATGGCGTATTGAGAAGACCGACCACGTAGGGTTGCCGATAGACCGTCCGTTTCCTTACGAGTTGTCGGCGTTGAGGTTGACGGCTTCGGCAGTGGGCCTCGATGAATTCAAGCAGCCCCTCGAATTGCGAGGCATTTACGTTTATTGGTTCGTCACGGCCAACAAGATTACATCGGATCGGGGCGTGCGAATGTGGTCCATAGCCAAAACGATGTTGGAGAAGGGGGAGTTGGAGCGGTGGGCGTATATTTCCTATTTTGCGACTTGCCTTCCCGGACAGGAAGAAGCCACATTTGAATCGCTTGAACGATTCATTCGGGCGTCGGCCCCGGAATTTCAAACGGTCACAGGCGGGCCTTCGGCGGGGCGCCTGCCCGTCGCCGCCCGGTAGGAACGATGCCTTGGCTTTCCGAAACATGTTCGAGCGCCGCCGACGAGTAACTGATTTGAGCCGATATGTTGCGTCGTGACCACCAACTCCGCGTCCAGGTGAATCAGTTGATAGATGGAGGCGTTTTCGCGCTGGGGCTGTGGCTGGCTTGGTTGATGCGGTTTTATTGGACTTATGTTGGGCCCAAAGGCGCGGACCTAATTTTTGGGCACAAAGGGGTGGAGGTGATATTTGGGACCAAGGTGGTGGCGTCGGTTTTTGGTTCCCATGGGGTGGATAAGATTGCGCTGTTCCCGGATTTTTTCTGGCTGTTTTTGGTGGTGATTCCGATGACGCCGGTGGTGCTGGAATGGCAGGGGTTTTATGAGCGGCAGGTTTTTTCGCCAGTCAAACAGATGGCGTGGCAGTTGGCCAAGGCCTGCACGATCTGCGCGGTGGGGCTGATCCTGGTTGACTTCATGTTAAAGCCGATTCTGTCGCGAGGCGTCTTTGTGCTTTTTGGATTTTGCAGCTTTGGGCTGATGTTTTTAAAGGAGGAGGCGGTGCGCGTGGCCTATAAATCTAAAATGGGCCAGACGCAATTCAAGCGGCGCATCATCCTGGCAGGGGCGCTCGAAGACATCCGGCGGTTGCAGGCCGACATCGGGAAGTGGACGGAGGATTTGGAGGTCGCGGGGGAGTTCGATCTGAATTCAAGGCCGGTCGAGGAATTGGTGGCCTCGCTGCACGAGCACTCGATCAATGCGGTGGTCATCGCGGCGCGCCACACGTTTTTCGACCGGGTGGAAAAAGCGATCCGGGCCTGCGAACTGGAGGGGATCGAAATCTGGCTGCTGGCCGATTTTTTCCAGACTCAGATCTCGGAGACGAGCCTGGACCATTTCTACGGGCGTCCGGTGCTGGTGTTTCGTTGCGGGACGGAGAACTCGTGGCCGCGGCTGATCAAGCAGATCCTGGATTTTTTGGGAGCGTTGGCGATCTTCGCGGTCTCGTGGCCGTTCATGCTGGCGGCGGCCATCGCGATCAAAATCAGTTCGCGCGGACCGGTGCTTTTCAAGCAGGAGCGGGCCGGTTTGAACGGGAAACCATTTGTCATGTATAAGTTTCGCTCGATGGTGACCAATGCCGAGCAGTTGAAGCAGGAATTGGCGCGTTTGAACGAGATGTCGGGGCCGGTCTTCAAAGTGACCAATGATCCGCGGGTCACGAAAGTGGGGCGGCTGCTGCGCAAATTCAGCCTGGATGAGTTCCCTCAACTCTTCAATGTGCTGCGGTTTGAGATGAGTTTGGTGGGGCCGCGCCCGCTCCCGCTGGAGGAGGTCAAACGGTTCGATGATGTGTCGCACCGCCGGCGATTGAGCGTGAGACCGGGGCTGACCTGCACCTGGCAGGTGTCGGGGAGGAACGACGTGAAGGACTTCAATGACTGGGTGAGGATGGACTTGGAATATATTGACAACTGGTCTTTGTGGCTGGACACCAAGATATTGTGGCGCACAATCTGGGTCGTGCTCCTGGGCAAGGGAGGACGCTGAACAATTTACATTATGGCCAAGGGAAGAACAACGAAGAAAGCGCAGCCCCGGTCCGTCGTGACCGGCGGAGCGGGATTCCTGGGTTCCCACCTGGTGGATTACCTGCTGGAGCGCGGACACCACGTGGTGGCGCTGGACAACCTGGTCACCGGCAGCGTGGAGAACATTGAGCATTTGGCGGGTCGCGCGGATTTCCGGTTCATCAAGCAGGACGTGACGGAATTTTTGTTCCTGGACGAGCCGGTGGATTACGTGTGGCATTTTGCCTCGCCCGCCAGTCCGGTGGATTATTTGGAGTTGCCGATTCAGACATTGAAGGTGGGGTCGTTGGGAACGCACAAGACGCTGGGACTGGCCAAACAAAAGAAGGCCCGCTTCTTGCTGGCCTCAACCTCGGAAATTTACGGGGACCCGCTGGTGCATCCGCAACGGGAGGATTACTGGGGGAATGTCAACACCATCGGGCCGCGGGGCTGCTACGATGAATCCAAGAGGTTTGCCGAAGCGCTGGTCATGGCCTACCACCGGCAACACCGCATGGACACCAAGATTGTCCGCATTTTCAACACGTACGGGCCGCGTATGCGGTTGCACGACGGACGGGTCGTGCCGGCCTTCATCGGGCAGGCGCTGGCCGGCAAGCCGCTGACGGTTTTTGGCCAGGGGGACCAGACGCGCAGTTTTTGTTACTGTTCGGATTTGATCGAGGGCATCTATCGTTTGATGATGAGCCAGAGCAACGAGCCGGTGAACATCGGTAATCCGGCTGAGTTGACGATGACGGAATTTGCGCGCGAGATCCTCCGGGCCACCGGCTCGCGCAGCCGCATTGTGTTCCGCCCGCTGCCGCAGGATGATCCCCGGCAGCGCCGGCCGGACATCGGCCGGGCCAAGGCGCTTTTGGGATGGGAACCGCGGGTGCCGCTGGCGGAAGGGATCGTCAAGACTATTGAATATTTTCGGAACAAAATCTGAAAGGACCGGCGGGTTGAGGTGCGGCAATTTCACGCATTATGCGTGAGAATGCTGCCAAAAATTGGCCGCCCGGGGCCTCGGCGGCTGGACTACCGTGGCCCGCAGGGCGGCTGAAAACCGGCCCGGCGATGGCATGTGGATAGCTAACGACAAGTTTCTTATCAAAACTATTGACCGATGGACGGATTTGCAGTAACTAGCACGCACTTTTTAAACAATGATAAAACCTTGGAAGCAACGCAAGCGATGTAATCTCGCGCCGGACAAGCAAACTCAATGCTAAACACGAAATCATTCTTGGCGGTTGATTTTGGGGCGGGAAGTCTGAAACTGGCGGAGTTTGAACAAAACGAGGCCGGCGGGTTGCGTCTCAAACAATACGGCATCAAAGCTTTGGGCGTCGAGGGGTCTCAGGAAACCGCGCGCGAAGCGGTCATTCTCAAAACGTTGATCGAGTTGCTGGGAGAAAAGAGTTATGCCGCGAAGCAGGTCAACGCCTGCGCGCCGGGCTTCCATGTCTTCTCCAAGTTTGTCAAGCTGCCCCCGGTTGATACTTCCAAGGTGACTCAGATCATCCGCTACGAGGCGCAGCAAAACGTGCCGTTCCCGCTGGACGAAGTGGTGTGGGATTATCAGATCCTAGGCACCTCCGCCACCCAGGAGCTGGAAGTCCTGCTGGTGGCGGTGAAGTCGGAGATCGTGGAGGGACTGTTCCGCGTGGCCGAGGGGGCGGGTTTGCGCATGAAGTTGGTGGATGCTTCGCCGGCGGCGTTATGCAACGCCTTTCGCTACAATTATGGGGACTTGGAGGGCTGCACCATGCTCCTGGACATCGGCGCCAAGACCAGCAATCTGCTCTTTTTCGAGAAGGGGAAGGTTTATTCGCGCAGCATCAACATCGGGGCCAATTCCATTACGCAGGATTTCGCCAACGAGTCGAAGTTGAAGTTTGCGCAAGCCGAGGCGATTAAAATAGAGAAGGGATCGGTCAGCCTTGGGGGAGCCTATGAGGAGCCGGAAGACCCGCAAGCGGCGGCCATCGCCAAGATCGCGCGGCAGGTCATGACGCGGCTGCACATCCAGGTCAATCAGACCATCCAATTCTTCCGCGGCCAGCAAGGCGGCTCGGCGCCGCAACGCCTGTTTCTCTCCGGCGGGGCTTCCATCATGCCTTATACGGCGCAGTTTTTTGCGGAGAAACTCAGCGTGCCGGTCGAGTACTTCAATCCCTTCCGCAACATCGAGATTGATCCGGCCCTGGATTTGGATGAGTTGTCCAAGTACGCGCACTCCTACGGAGAAGTCGTGGGGCTGGGGTTGAGAGACTTGGCCCATTGCCCGGTGGAGTTGAACTTGATGCCCAAGAGTTCGCTGCAACGGCAGGAATTTGGGCACAAGAAACCTTACCTCATCGCGTCGGTCTTCAGCCTGGCCCTGGTGATCCTTGCCATTTGGAAGGCCGAAACACAAATCGGGGACCTTTGGAAAAGCAAGCTGGCCGAATTGCAGGGGCCGCTGGCCAAGTTGCAGGCGGCGAAACAGCGCCTGGATACCTCACTGGCGGCGCGGGATACATTAAAGAAGCAGGCCGACCAGATGAAAGATCTGGCCGACAAGCGATTTTATTGGATCGGGATATTAACGGATTTGCGCAAGGTGATGATACAGGCCGAGGCGGCGGAAAAGGCCAATTTGAGGACGCCCGACAACGGCGGCACCAACACAGACTCGGGCGTATGGGTGGAGGAATTTACACCGGTTATGCCCGATACTTTCGCGGCCGGCTCGGAGGGCGCCGGTTCCGGCCCGCGAATGGGGGGGCTCGGACCCCGGAGAGGCCGCTATGGTGACCGTTCCTCCTCGCCGCGCGGTCCCGGCGGTCCCGGCGGTTCCGGAGGACGGACGGGTCCACCCCCGCCGCCAGGAAGCCAAGCGGCGGCGCCGCCCGGAGTGAATGAAGTTACCGGTATCAAGCTGCTCTGCAAAGGCGTCAATCGAAACCCCACGGCCAACTCCGACTTGGCCTATTATGTCCGCCAGTTTCTAACCAATAGTCCGAGTTTCACCAACGCGACGCTGGGAGATTTTAAGGAAGGCTTGGACACCAACACCTTCACGTTTGAGGTGACGGTGGATTTCCGGCATCATTTCAAGCTCTCGCTCTAAACATGGCCTGGATCAAACGCAATCTCTACTTCACTATCACCGTGTTTGTGGCTTTGGGTGTCACGGGGTTTTGCGGCTATTTGCTGTATTCCACTTTGAGCCAGAATACCGCGGCGAACGAACAATATGCCTCCTCCAAGAGCAGCTTGGAGGACTTGCAAAAAAAATCGCCTTATCCCACTCCAGAGAACATCCAGGCGGCGGGGGAGGACGCGGCCCGAGTGCAGGCGTTTCTGACGGAGTTTCAGAAGCCTTTCGCCCCTTTCCCCACCCCGCGCATGATGGACGACCGCCAATTCACCGAATACCTGCATCAAGTCGTCACCAAGTTTGGCAAGGAGGCGACCAATGCCGGAGTAGGGATGCAGCCTGATTACGAGTTCTCGTTCTCACAGCAGATCAACAAGCTCAATCACCCCAGCGATTACATCCAGCCTTGGCTGCAGGAGTTGGAGGAGATTGATGCGATTCTGCATATTCTTTACACAGCGAAGATCAATTATTTGGAAAAAATCAAGCGTCCGCCGGGCGGCCCCGACGACTTTGGGACCGACGATTACATCCAATTCAACACCAATGTGACCCCTTGGGGAGTGGTGTCGCCCTACGTGGTTTACTTCCGCGCCTTCAGCCCCGAACTGGCCAATGTTTTGGCCGGAATCGCCGGTTCCAGCAATTGCTTGATCGTCAAGGCCGTTTATGTATCGCCATCCCATGTGCCATTGCCGCAGGCGGCCCAAGAGCAACCCGAGGCGGCGCCGGAGGTGAGGTTCTTCCCGCGCCAGCCCCCGCCCCAGGGGCGATTCAGTCCGTATGGGCAGGACCCACTTAATTCTTATATGCCGGGCGGCGGCCGTGGAGGCCGCGAGTTCAGGAACTACCGACCAAGGCCGGCGCCACAGCCGCAGCCCCAGCAGGCGGCGCCACCCGTCGCGACTCCCCCTGAAACCATCTTAACGGAGACTCCATTGTTTGTGACCATTTATATTGATGTGGTGAAACTCAAAGCACTTGAGCCTCCTCCCAAGGAAGAAAAACCGGTGAAATCGGCCAGCAGGAGGACGCGTTGATGGAGTTCCTCAAGAAACATTACGAAAAAATCGTGCTATGCGTGGTTTTGCTGGGCTTGGCGGGCGCCGCGGTTTGGATGAGGTCTGCCATCGAGCGCGTGCGGGTACAGTTCCAAGGCGTGAGCGTCGGACCGCCGCCCAAGACGGCGCCATTGGCGCCACTGGACATCAAGGTTGATGAGCAAGCCTTGGCACAAATTACCAATGCGCCTCCAGTGCTCCTGTCGGGCGAGCACAATCTCTTTAACCCGGTTACCTGGAAGCGCAAGTCCAACGGCGAATTGATGAAGTTCCTCAAAACCGGGTCGGACGCGCTGTTCGTCACCAACATCGTTCCGCTTTACACGATTATCACTTACGACCGTCCCACCGGCAGCCCCGTTTACGTCCTAAGCTGGCAGCGGCACCTTGACCCGCGATTGCCGGCCAGCCGCGGCACACCTGAGCACATGCACAAGGACCAAAAGATGAAACCCGATCTTTTTGTGGTGCGCGGCATTAAAGGTGCTGAAAATGACCCATCAGAGATAAATCTGGAAATAACTGAGACCGGTGAAACAAATGTATGGGTGTCCACGAACACGCCGTACAAACGAGTGGACAGCTACATGGCGGATCTGAAGTACGATCTCGATCCGCTGCTGTCGCTGAATAAAAAACGGGTGAACGACGAGTTCAAACTGGACAATGTTCCGTATAAAGTTGTTGAAATCACCAACAATGCAGTTAGAGTGCAAAGCGAAAAAACTACCAAAGTGACAGAAATTAAGTGGACGCAGTCTCGTAAGGGAGACTAAATTAACAAGACACGACGCCATGAAATCAGCAGCAAAAATTAGCCTGCGACTGGCTTTTCTTATCGCCATATCGTTGCATGCCCAACCGGCCCCGGTGGAAGATCCGGTGAAGATCGCCGCAGAGGAAGACACGCGCCGCCAGGAGGCCACCATTCAAATGCAGCACAAGCTTGAGGCGGCGCGCGAGGCGGCCAAGAGGAATCAATGGCAGGAGGCCGCCAAATTATATCAGGATGCCTTCCTGCAAATCGGCAACACTGAGCGCCACAACGACAAGGTGGACGCCGAAAAGATCGAAGTGGTGGCGGGCTTGTGCGCAGTGAGGGAAAAGCTCGCCCGGATGGCCTTGGCCATGGGCGATACGATCGAAGCCAACAGCCAGGCCGATGCGGCCTTGAAAGCTGATGCCAACAACGAAAGCCTGCACCGCCTCAAGGCGGACATCAGACAGCGTGAGGCCGAGCAATTGGGCCGTGTGCCCAGCCCCGACCTCATTAAGCGCGGTCCGGCCCTTGAAAAAGAAAAGGTGGACATCGCCACACGCGTGCAAAATGCCAAATTCCTTTACGAGGCGGGCAAATTGGACGAGGCGGAAGTCATCCTCGATCAGATCGTCAAGGAAGATCCTTCCAACCGTAGCGCTCCCTATTACCTGAATTTAATCAAGGAAGCCCGCTATATGGACCACGCCCGTGGGCGGGAGTCGGGCGTCAAGAGCGCCATTGATAACGTGGAGGCGGCTTGGATTGATGAAAAGAAACGCGCCGCCCTGCCTGTCCCCAATCCAATGTGGAACACAAACCTAGTCTATACCACCAAGGGACGACAACAGATCCTTTCCAAGCTCGACGCCATCACGCTCAATGAAGTGACCTATGATTTGCCGTTGAAGGATGTTCTGGTCAAACTGAGAAAGGAATCCATAGCGCGCGACCCGGACGGCATCGGCATCAACTTCATGATCAACCCCAACGTCGAATCTCCTCCCCTTGTTGATGCCAGCGGCGCGGCCGCGCCGCCCGGCGTGACGCCGCAGCAACAAGATATCGGGTCGGAAGTGACGATCCATATTACTCCTCCGCTGACCAATCTTCGCATGGTGGAAGTCTTGGACGCCATCCAAATGGTGGCGGACAAACCGATCCGCTACACGATTTCGGATTACGCCGTGGTTTTTTCGCCCAAGCCCGCCGATCAACTCCAACAATTGGTGACTAAGTCGTTTCGCGTGGATCCCAATACATTCGTGCAAGGTCTGCAAAACGTCATCTCGATCCAACTTAATATCCCCACCACAAGCTCCGGAGCAACTGGACTTGGAGGTTCCAGCGGTGGCGCAGGAGGTGGCGCGGGTGGCGCCACAGGTGGCGCCGGCGGCAATACTGGCCAAGGTGGTGGCGCCGGCACGATTCCTTCAGTCCTGATCGCTCCCGTGACACAGGGCGGTGGGCAAGGCGGAGGAGCAGGAGGCGCGGGAGCTCTCGGTGGAGGGGGCCAAGGCGGACAAGGCCAGATCGGACTGAGGTACGTGACCCGCACCAATTCCACCTTGGAGGCCCATCAAATGGTTCGAGCTTACTTTATAGCCGCAGGCGTTGACTTGACCCCTCCCAAAAACATCTTCTTCAATGACAGACTGGGTGTGTTGTTGGTGCGCGCCACCACAGCAGATTTGGACATCATCCAACAGGCGATCGAAATGCTCAACCAGACGCCGCCACAGGTCAGTATCGAAGCCAAATTCGTTGATCTGAGCCAGGAGGACGCCAAGGGCCTCGGATTCAACTGGTATCTCGGAAATACGCTGATGAACAACGGGGCCATTGGCGTGCAAGGAGGCACCGCGCCGTCCTTCCAAGGTCCATCCTCCGAGGCCAATCCCAGTGGCATTTTCCCGGGCGGCGGCACCCTCATTCCCGGCACATCTACATATACGCCGGGTCCTGGCGCCACAGGAGCCTCGTCTTCGGATGGTAATCTTACTCCAAATACTCTCTTGCGCCAGGCCTACAACACTACCGGCGGCACACTTCCCACGATCGGCACCATCACGGGCATCATGACCGATCCGCAGTTCCGGGTTGCCATCAACGCCATTGAACAGCGGACCGGGTCGGATCTTTTGTCCGCGCCCAGGGTGACGACAGAAAGCGGAAGGCAAGCGCACTTGGCGGCCCAAGACTTGGTGAATATTGTCACTCAAGCCAGTGTTACCGAATCCACCGCCACCACCGGCGGTTTGGTTGGAGGGGCCGGAGTGTCGGCGCCTTCCGTCAATTACTCAACCTCCTTTGTGCCCTTGGGGCCGAGCTTGGACGTCATTCCATCGGTTTCCGCCGACGGCTTTTCCATCCAGATGGCGCTCCTCCCGACATACCTCGAATTCCTCCAATATGATAATCCGGGCCAATTCATCCCGCAAGCGCAAGGGGCAGCCGGTTCGACCCTTGGCGTGCCCATCACGGCGCAATTGCCTTTGCCGCACTTCCGCATACGGACAGTGGCGACGACGTGCGACGTATGGGACGGACAGACGGTGGTGCTGGGAGGATTGATTTCGGAAACGATTAGCAAGACTCACGACAAGGTCCCGATGCTCGGCGATCTGCCCTTCTTCGGCAAGTTATTCCAAAGCTCAGGCTCCGACAGCACCAAGGAGAATTTGTTGATTTTTGTCACTCCCACCATGATAGACCCGGCGGGGAACCCCGTGCATACCGACGCTGATTTGCCGTTTGCAAGAACCGGGGTTCCTCCCCAGCCGGTACCGGCTCCGGCGGTCCCGATGACCCCAGCGCAACCATAAGGAGGCTTCCCACGTTCACCCAGGCTTCCGCAATATGCAAAGCAGTCCAACATCTGAATCTCTGGCGCGGCGGCGGCTGCTGATCGTGGATGGACATGCTTTCGCTTACCGGGCCTTCTTCGCCATTCGCTCGCTGTCCGCTCCCGACGGCGCGGCCACCAACGCGATCTACGGATTTATTCGGATGCTGGGCCGGATGCAGGCCAGGGTCAAGCCCTCGCACCTGGTGGTGGTTTGGGACGGCGGCTTGGCCCCGGAAAGAACGGCCCTCCACCCCGAATACAAGGCGCAACGCCCGGAAATGCCGCGCTCACTGGAGGAACAACTCGATCAGATCGTGGCCTACTTGTGCGCCGCCAATATCTTTTCGATCATGCGGGACGCTTGCGAGGCGGATGATTGCATCGCCGCCCTGACCCGCCAAGCTGTGGCGGACGGTTTGGAAGTCGTCATCGCCAGTTCGGACAAGGACTTTATGCAACTCGTCTCGCCCGAGGTGCGCCTCCTTAATCCGAGCGAGAAGACCGACGCACTCTGGGGCGGGGAAGAAGTCAGGGCCAAGACAGGCGTGGAACCGGCGCAAATTGTGGATTGGTTGAGCCTGGCGGGGGACGCGGTGGATAACATCCCCGGCGCGCCGGGCGTTGGCTCAAAAACTGCTGCGGATTTGTTGCGCCAGTTTGGTTCCATTGATTCTTTGTTTCGGCGGATTGAGGAGGTTCGCTCGGAACGCCTGCGGGCCAGCTTGCAAGCATCGGCGGAGGCAGTTCGTCGGAACCAAAAGCTGGTGCGATTGAACAGTGATGTGCAATGTGAAGTCTCGTTGGAGGAATTGGCCTGCAAACCTGGTGACACCGCCGCTTTGCGACATCTCTATGCCCGCTGGGGATTCAAATCGCTCTTGCGCGAATTGGAGCAGGCCCAGCTCCCGGCCGGGGACTTTTTCCCTGAAACGGCAGGCGCCTGTTGAATGAATGAGAACATCCGCCACAGGACTTAATCACCCTATGCGAGCGCCACGATTCAACAAAAATTGCATGGACAATGGTGGAACATTGTGATATTTATGAATAAGACATCCGTCATGTTTCGCATTTCAAAGAGTGTTTGCTGGGGGTATTTCCTTGCTGGCTCAATCGCAGTATTTGCGCAGAACCCAGCCACCACGCTGGTTCCGCAGAATTCTGTTGTGCCGCAAGGCGGCCAGTTCTCCATCCTGGGCAGCATTCCGGGCGACCAGGTCTGGCCCAGCATTTCGCTCCTGCCCTCGGCAGGCGTGATCGTCTGCCAGGACAACGTGGTGGACAAGAATGGCTCCGGCATTCGCGGCGCGATGTTGAACACCACCTTCGGCGGCGGGCCAAGTTTTTGCGTCAACAAGACCGCCACGGGCAACCAGATGAACCCCAAAGTCCAACTTCTGGCCGGCGATAGCATGATTGCAGTCTGGCAGTGCAACGTCGCCGGCACACCCGGCATATACGCCCGGCTGGCCAAGGGGACGACGACCAGGACCACCAGCGCCTACGGCACCAATTTTTTCACCATTGACCTCCGGGCGAACGTTTACCTCAAAGGCTCGCAGGTTGATCCAGCCGTGGCGGCGTTGCCGGATGGCAGCGCGGTCATCACTTGGTCCAGTTTCGGCGAGGATGGCAGCATGTACGGGGTTTATGCCCGCAGGATCCTCAAGACAGGAGCCTTCTCCACGGCCAGGGAATTCCTCGTCAATCAGTATAAGCAGTATAATCAGCGCAAACCCGCCATCGCCACCCTGGCCAACGGCCAGTACGTTATCGCCTGGATTTCCGAGCAGGAGCGGTTTTACAACAGCGTTGATGTCTATGCCCGCGTCTTCACCGCCGCCGGCGTGCCCGTCACGGACGAGATTCCCATCAACTCCGGCGCCAATATTTGCGACACGCCGGATGTGGCGCCGCTCACTGACGGAGGATTCACCGTGGTCTGGGCGCAGAAAGACACGGTGGCGACCAACAGTTGGGATGTCTGGGGGCGCGCCTTCACCGCGTCCGGCTCGCCCGAGGTGGCCGATTTTCGGATCAATACCTATTTATTCGGCGATCAATACCGGCCCAAGATTGCGGCCGGTCCTTCCGGCAGCCTGGTGGTGTGGACCAGCATGGGACAGGACGGCTCGCGGGAGGGCGTTTTTGGCCGCTTTTTGCAGGGAGGAACCGCAGTTTCGGGCGCTGAGATGCAAATCAACACCACCGCCATCAGCCAGCAGCTTCATCCCGCCGTGGCTTGGAACGGTGTCAACAATTTTCTGGTGGTCTGGACCAGTTTCGTAGGCCCGATGGGGGTTGATCCCGCGTCGGGGTTTGATCTGTATGGCCAACTCTATTCAGTGAACACTTCACCCTGAGTCTTATGTTGCGAAAACTAACAAGAAGCGTGTGCATGATGCTGGGAGTGATCGCGGCGCAACACGCCGGCGCGTTCACCCTGTGGGGACCGCTGGAAACCTGGCAGACTGCGGATTTGGACTATAGCAATCCCGCCGCCAGTCCCCGCTACTATTACTTCTATGTGGAGCCTGGTTTTGACGGGAGGGAGAACGGCGGGCCGAAAAACTTTGGCGAAGAGTCCCGGTTGACCACGCCCATAGTCACGTATGGGTTTGACGCCACGTTTCTGAGTTATTTCGGCGCCCAGGGGGTGGCCGCGGTGGATGCGGCGATGGAGGTTCTCAATGCTCTGCCCACCTCTTCGAGCGCCAACTTGAACAACTTCCTGACCGACGCCGCCGAGCAAGTCAACTATACCGCTCAGGCCATGGAGTTGCTGGACTTGAAATCCACGGTCTTATGGATGATGGTCGAACACATGGGCTTGCTGGGAGAGACGCACGTTTGGGACCTCGCGGCGCGCGCTCATTACGGCCCCCCAGCCTGTGACTACGAGTATTTTGTCATCAATCGCAATTATGATCCGGTCACCTACAATCCAACCGCCTATGTCAATGGCCGGAACTACAACTATTATATCTGGGATGGCTGTTCGATCGGGGTGGATGTCGGCGACTCGGTTGAACTTCCCCTGGACACGACGGAGCAGCGCTACTCGGCCGTTGCGACCGGGAATGGGCTTCAGTTTGGAGGTTTTTATGTCAACATCACGCAGGATGACATGGGTGGTTTGAAGTTCCTCTACAGCAAAACGAATTATGTCTTCCAATCCTTGGACCCCGAAGCAGTGGTGGGGACCTCTGGTAGCGTCAGCAGTTTCAGCAGCGGCAGCAGCAGCCCGTGGCAGGAGGTTGCCACGACCAACGAGATCACTAACGTCACCACGACCACCGTCACCGCCGCAGCCACCGTGAACAGCAACTTCGCCGGAGTGTTTGGAGGCGTGGGAAAAATCACTTTTGTGAAAGTTAGTTATGATTCCCTACTGGGCACGAACTTCGCGCCGAGAATTTACACCTATTCGATTCCCTACGTCACCAATTCCCAGCTTGGCCAATTGGCGATCACACGAATAATCACGGCGCCCGACATACTCTTTACCGCCGCGGATCTGGCCACCGAAACCCCTCTTCTGGCCGACCCCACGCTTGCAAGGACTGGGACATTTATCGTAAGCCCATACGTATCTCCCGGCGGCGGGACCGTTCCCAGCACCATCAATCCTGCCATGCTTATCACTCTTAACAATGTCGGACCCATCTATTTCGCTTATAACCCCGATTTCCTGGATTATGAGGATTATGCGGAGACTCCGATTTTTAATTGGGGAACGTTCGATGGTTCGACCAATCCCCCCACCGTCTATCCCATCGGTACCAGCCTGGCGGAACTGGAAGCAGAAGTAGTGGAGGGGGAGGGGGCGACCGCGACGGCGGGTGGCGCACCCGTTACTGTCAGCCCTTGGAATCCAGTGGCCATCAACCCCACCAACACTACGACCACCGGCACGGGCCCCGGGGCAGGCGCTGGAGCGGGAGCGGGCGTGGGCGCGGGCGCCGGTGTCACCACCGGAAACCCATAGGACGAACCACCGTATATGAAACGATACATTGCAAGACTTTTTCTCGGCTTGGGCGTATGTCAGGCCGCGTTGGGTGGGCCTAGTCCGATTTATCAAAACTTTGCCGTGATCACCCAGGCGCCGGTGGTGGACGCGCTTGTTTTCTACAATCAGGGCGAATTCGATATTGAAACTGTGACCAGCTTCAGCCCAACCAATTTGACGACTGGTCTTTATGAAAACGGATATAATCCCATTCCGTTTATGACGAAGGACACGCTCGATTGGACCAACAGCAGCAGCGGGCTTATGCTGGGAACACCCGGCTTTCGATTCGATACGGGCACTTCCACCTCGCGGCACAGCGCCAGTTCCTTCCTCAACGCGGGCACCGTGGCAGGCTTTGACGTGGAGGGCTTCCCTTATCTTTACAGCGTGCCTGGTTCGACGGTTTTTGTCCCGGTTCCTGCCGCCAGCCAGCCTATTGCGTCGCAAGTTCTGGTGTTGGCGACCAACATCGTCAACTCAGGTGCCATGTCTGTGGGCAATGCCGGGTTGTTGAGCCTGGCGGGAGACAATGTGACCAATGCCTATGGCACTCTGGCGGCGGGGTTTGTCAGCACCGTTGGAGAAACCAACTTCGAGGAGGATGCAACGGGCCTTCAAGGACAAGACGAGGCGTTGCTCGAGAACAACGGGCCTTACTATTTTTTCTCTTCACTCGATGTCTATGATCTCTTCTGGGGCGTTACCAATGGGGAGAGCGTGAGTATGGCAGGGCTGTCCACGGATCTGCCCGAGGGCATTCCCAATTATTTAAGCGGCGAGCGCGGGCTTCTTGGGTTTGGCGTGCCTTTTATTCCGCTCAATTTTGATACCGCGCAATACCTGGTGATCGCCACTGCTTACGTAATCGCCCAAACCAACATCTATTACAACCTGGTGTTCGTCAATACGAACTTTGCGGACAGCAATCTCTCGGCCACCGTGGGATTCATCACAGGCGAAGCCGCGGATCTGGAGTATTTCAGCACCACCACCAACGCCGACTATAATGCGGACGAAGTCATCGTGCAGTTTGCCGAGCCGGTTTATGACGTGATCACGGGCCGCACCGTGACCAACGGTGTCTATCTGATTGACGATGGCGCTTTGCTGCCCAACATGAGCTTGGCCGTGGATGCCAGTTCGCCCGCAGGCTTCGCCGGCCCCAATAAATTTCCCACAGGCTACAGCCGGCCCAATGCCTTTGAAATGACCACGGTGACGCCGCAGGAATGGATTGACACTACTAACGGCGAGTTTGGTTACATACCTGAGTTCATCTATGCCGCAGACGAATTCCTCAGCAACAAGGATGCTGTGGATATTTCGGAATACGGCGCCCAAATAGGGCATAATCCGGCGAGCCTTTCCGGAACGTTCAGCACGCTGGCCGCGCCCGGCTCGGCAGCCTCAATTTATTTGCAGGACCTGCCAGTGGACCTGCCTGATCCGACCAATGACGGCGGACGCATCCAGATTACTGCGGGAAATTTTGACATGACCCAGGCCCGCCTGCGCGCCGAAGGCATGGTCATCCTCAACGTGAGCAATCTTACTGGCGCCCCCGCCGCGGCTGTGGATTGGGGTGAAGCCAACGCCACGATCGGCGCGACCAACGGCACGTTGACGATTTCCAACCTTTTTCCATTAACCTTCCAACGCGTTCGGGGCGACATTTACGCCGTCGGCATCACTTGGCAGAACACGCAAACCAACTACGATTTCGGCAATACTAATGCTGCCGCCACCAACCAATGGCATTACCACGTGCTGGTGGTGGACCAAAATCTGTATGGCACATTTCCTTCCACGGTGCGCAATCTCACTCTGACGGGCAAGCAATCCATTGTCTTGCAGGATGGCTTGAATGTGATCAACCAGGTGGTTTTCAATACCACCAATCTGATCGTCAACTCCACCAACTACTTCTCGCAAAACGCGGCCAATTTCACCACCGCCACGACGCCCTATCTCCAGAACCTCTTCATCACCACCAATGGGTTGCTAGGCACCGCCAACAATTTGGACATTGGCTTCAATTTAAACCTGGGCGCGTCCTCCCCGGCCGGGCGGACCTACACCGTCAACACCATCACCAATTTCGGCCGACTGACGGCCGCCGCGCCGGTTTTGCAATCCGCGATCTTTGAAAATGACGGGCTGATCACCACCATAAACGGCGGTTCCATCCTCATTGAGGCCAATGCTCTGGGCCTGGGTCTGGCGCTGACCAACAACACCAACTCGCTCCTGGCCGAAGGCAATGTGGATCTCTCCGCCGCCACCATTGCCGCGAGCAATTCGGTCATTTCCGCAGGCCTGACTGTGTCCGGCTCGCTCACTCTCGATGCCACCGAAAAGTTGACGGATTTCGTTTCCGGCATACCGACCACCAACACCAACAGCGTCATCATCAACCACTGGACGGTGACGGGCGGTTTTGATCTGCCGGTCAAACCCGCCACCGGGGATCTGTTTGGCACGGAAATCCGCACCATTTCCACCGGTATCGAGGAGGTCACCCACGTGTGGGCTGGCACGGACATGGGCGCCACTCCGGCCGGCTTTGCCAACAACGCAGTCATTGGGCGCCTGGTGCTGGATCGGCAGTCCAGCAACTCGGTGTTGCGCTTCAGCGCCGCCGGAGCCGCCAACGCCATGTATGTGGACTATCTGGAACTGACCAATTTTGCCTATACCAATTACCGCACGGGTCTGCTTATTGATCCAAACTTCACCATCTATTTCGCCGGCTGCAATGCCGATCCGGAAAAGTTGATGGAGGTTTATCCCGGGCTAAAGTGGGTGCAGAATTATTCCGGCCCCAACAGCACCGTGGTCGTTCCATATCTCAACAGCAGCAACATCTGCCTCATGAACACCAACCTGGCCTTCAGCTTCGAGATTTCCTTCTTCAACGGCCTGCCTAACTTCTACAACCAGCCTTACGTGCTGAATGACCCGAGCAATCCGACCATTACTTACCCATGCCCCGGCGATGAATTGGCGCTGCGGTCCTTGCTGGTGGCCACGCCCGTGCCGGGCGAGACGAACGGTAGCCGGACGTTGAATCTGCTCGACATTTCAGTCAATGGCGAAGGCGCCATCACGCCGGAGCTTGAACTAAGTCAGATGGCCTTGGGCAAGAGTTACTCCTTGACCGCCAAGCCCGCCCAGGGTTGGGTGTTTCAAAATTGGTCCACCATCGGGCTGGCCGGCACGGTGAACGCCAATGCGCCCATCCTGCCGTTCACGTTCCTCTCCAATACCGTTATCACGGCCAACTTCATCCCGAATCCTTTCGGCGCATTGCAGGGTGTTTATAACGGTTTGTTCTTCGAGACCAACGCGGTCAATCCCGGCAGTTCGGGCTTCTTTACCCTCACGTTGGCGCCTAGCGGCAGCTTTTCGGGTCGCTTGCTCGTCGGGCCGAATGCTTACACTTTCAGTTCCCAATTTTTCGGCGCAGGCGTCGCGCAGGTTCAGGCCAAAAGCGGCGCGCAGTCTTTGGCCCTCAATCTTCAATTGGATATGACCGGCCAAACAGGCCAGATTCTCGGCGAAGTGAAAGGCGGCGCCTGGGATGCGCCTTTGGCAGGTGAGATCGCCCCGGTGTGGACGTCTTCGAATCCGTCGCCGCTGGCAGGCAGCTACACCATGGTTCTGTCGTTGGAATCAAACTGCGAGGCTTATGCGGCTGGGACCGTCAACAAACAAGGTGTGTTGACTATGGCCGGCGCGCTGGCCGATGGCGTCTCCTTTAGCGCCTCGGCGCCAGTGTCCCGGGACGGCCAGTGGCCCTTCTACGCTTACTCCGGCGCCGGGAAGGATTCGGTTTTGGGCTGGGTGTCGGTTGGCAACGGCCTGGCTGGAACGAACGTCACCTGGAGCAAAGCGGTCAGCAACGGATCGCTTTACGGCGCCGGTTTGACCAACGTTCTTCAATTGGAGGGATCGCCCTGGCAGAAGCCCGCCAGGACATCTTCCGCGCTGACCCTGGCCGACCCGGTCGTCACCTTGACCGGCGGCGGTTTGGGAGAGCCTCTGACCGTAGAGGTCGCGCTCCAGAACCACCTGACTTACACCGCGACCGGCCTGAGTTTGAGCATCAATCCTTTGTCCGGCAGTTTCAGCGGATGGTTTATCAGTCCTGGCACCGGGCGGAGACAGACGGTTTCGGGTGTCGTATTGCAAAACGCTGGCAGCGCGCGCGGCTTTTTCGAGGGCGCTGATGAAAGCGGCACAGTGCAGTTGCAAGACCAGTAAAGAATCGCAAGTGAAAACGAGATAAGAAGTCAGACCTTATGTTTACAGTTCAAAAGAGCGGAACGCGGCGGGCCGCCAAGTATTGGATGGCGCTTTGGGCCGTGGCGGTCATCTGCGTCGGCAGCGCGCTGGAAACCAAAGCGCAGCCCGCTCCCCCCAACGACTATTTGACCAATGCCCAAGTCATCCTGGGCGTCAGTGGCAGCGTCCAGGGCACCAACATCAACGCCACCGTCGAAACCGGGGAACCGGCCCCGACGACGAATGGTCCCGCCCAATCCACAATTTGGTACGTCTGGACGGCGCCGATCTCGACGGCCATTGATTTCAACACGCGTAACAGCACCGATCCCGATGGTTTGCCGCTGGACACGACGCTGGGAGTTTATCAGCTCGCCGGACACACACTGACCGATGCCAAATTAGTCCTGGTGGCGGGCAATGAGGACGATCCCAGCGGTGGTGTGACCAGCCGTGTGGATTTCTACGCAGTTATGGGGACAACCTATTACATACAGGTGGGCAGCACGACCAACACGGGCGATGGCTATGGCCAGGGCTACGTGACTTTGAATTGGGCGCCGAGTTTGATCGGGGGCGGGTTTGGATTTTCGACCTCTGTTTATGCGTTGAGCAGCATGGAGAATTTTCTGCCGGACAATGACGGGAGCATCACCCCCAGCATCTTTGGATTGCCCCAAGGCGCGGCCAATGCGCGCATCACAGTGTCCCGCACCGGCGGCAATACGGGGCGTTGCGAAGTGACGTTGAACGTAGGTCCGGCGATTTACACTAATCTCTACGTCACCAACTACTACATCACCAACTCTTACACCACCAATTTTTCCACCAACGGCATGACGCCCGCCGACGTCATCAGCTTCACCAACACCTTCGCGACGAACGTCGTATGGATCAACACGTTTACCAACTACATGGATGGGTTCTACATAGGATTGCCGGTGGATGGCTCCGAAGATGTGTTGCAGACCAATGTCGGAACCGCGGCAGCCACCGTCGTCGGCCCAGTCATCACCAACCTCAACGGCCTGGGCAACTTCGGGTTGCCCAATTTTTTCACCAATTTCGTCTGTTCGGCATTCCCGCCAATCCCGCCCACGCCCGTGACCAACGGCGACATTGTCACGGTGTCTTGGTCTATTGTCCTTTGCCAGACTGCCATGACGAATGTTGAGGTTCCGGCGGCGATCAGCAACGTCACATTCACTTCTTTTACCACTAACCTGATCTTTGATGACTACCAGATGAGTCAGGATGTTTATTTGCAAATTTATCCCATCCTGAACGTGATAGGTTCTCCCAATACCCCCTATGGCGAGCGGCCCGGCGTCATCGCGGTGGAGGATTTTTACACCCCCGGCCCGGAAGACATCGGTTACTCACCTGACAAAGATTATTTCTACGAAGGTTTGAATTCCCTGGTGCAATTAAGTTTGACCAACGCGGTGAGGGATCCGCAGGAGGACCCCGACATCGTTCCGCCGGTCATCGTGCAGTCCAACGCCCTGGTCAACATCCTCAATTACTGGGGCGCTCCCATCCTGAGCTACAGCAATACGGCCGCTGACTTCTTCGCGATGATCAACTTCGAAAGAGCCACTTATCGCTGCAATAAGAATTGCGGGACAGCGGCGATATGGGCGCAGCGAACCTTGCGCGGGGTGGATGACGCTCATTTTATTCACTACACCATTGATTCCACAGAGCCTGGCGTCACGGTCATTGATGATAATGGATTTGCCACCGTCGCCGACTCGGAGTACGCCGTGCCGATGGCCAAAACCAACCAGACAGACTATGATTTCACGCTGCCGACCACAACGGACTGGACTGGGACCTACGGCACGCTGACATGGCCGTCACTCACCATCGCCCCCCAGGCAATTTATATCCCCATCACCAACAATGGCGCCGTGGAATTTGACGAGGACATTGAACTCGAGTTTTTCTTCCTTACTCCGCAGGAAGAACTGGGGGAAGCGATGATGACGCCTGTTCCAGGATTGCTGGGAAATATCAATTACGCTCTATTGACGATCAACTACGACAATATTGAATCCAATGTTTATCAGCTTCCTGGAGGCGCGTTGGATCGGAGCTACAATGTGGATGGTCAGCCCAATTCCTATCCGCCGGAAAACCCAGTGCCGGGGGCCAATTCCGTGGTCAACGCGGTGGTGCTCCAATCCAATGGCATGGCGGTGATCGGCGGAGACTTCGATGCCTATAACACAACGCCCATCAATTACATCGCGCGCTTGCAGACCAACGGGCTTATTGACGACACCTTTACGGCTGGTTTGGCCCGAGGCCCGAACAGTTTTGTCAACGCCATCGCCATTGATGCCGCCGGCCGGATTGTCATCGGAGGCAATTTCACCTCCGTCAATGCCAACAACGCCTTTTATATCGCCCGGCTCAATGCCAATGGTTCGCTGGACACCACCTTTGCCACCGGGTTCGGATTCAACAGCTATGTCTATTCCTTGGCTATTGATACCAATGGGAACATCCTGGTGGGCGGCGACTTTACGTCCTTCGACACCACCAACTGCAACCACATTGCGCGGTTGCTGCCCAACGGCGGATTGGACACGACCTTCCTTCCCAGTTCAGGTCTTGGCGTGACCAACGGCGCCGATCAGGACGTGCTGGCGGTGGCCGTGGACAGTCAGGGCAGGATCATCATTGGTGGAAATTTTTCCACGGTCAATGGCACCAACTGGAGCCACATCGGCCGGCTTCTGACTAACGGCATCGTGGATACTTCCTTTAATCCGGGCTTGGGAGCGGATGGCAACGTCCTGGCTCTGGCCGTGCAGCCGGACAACTCGATTATCCTGGGCGGGGCCTTCCATAATTTCAATTTGATCAGCCGCAATTCGATTGCCCGGTTGACCCCTGGCGGCGTGCTGGACACCGGTTTTGCTCCTGGCTCGGGCTTCGATGACATTGTCTATGCGCTGGCCGTGCAACCGGATGGCAACATCTTGGTTGGCGGCCAGTTCACCATGTACAGCGGCAACCGGCGGGTGGCCCTGGCGCGCCTGCTCGCCGGCCAAGGCGGCCAGGCCGGCGAGGGCGGCTGGCTGGATACCAGCTTCATGGACACGGCTTACAATCAGTTTGCCGGCCTGCCCAACCACTATTTCAACACCAATGCCTATAATACCAACGATTATCCGCCTTCCAATTACAGGAACCAGGTCCTGGCCATGGCCTTGCAATCTGACACCAATGTCGTGATCGGCGGAAACTTTTTGCGCGTCGGCGGCGGCTTCACCCGCGTGGATATTCGTAGTCGCATGAATGTGGCGCGGGTCATTGGGCAGTCCACCGTCGGGCCGGAAGAAGGAGGACTTGGCAACTTTCCGGGCAATGTCGGCCTGACGCAAAACCCGTACACGGCGGATGACACGGGACAATTTCTCTTTATTACGTTGGACCGTCAGAATGGCAGTCTCGGTTCGGCGACAGTTACCTTGGGCACCAACACACTGCCGCCTAGCTCCAGTTCAGCCACCTCGGCCGATTTCGGCCTGTTGAACGGGCTGGCCACGTATGACACCGTGTGGGATATCCAACCCCAAGGCCCGGCGACCTACGGCTGGCGCAAGAGCGACGGCGAGTACGGCACTAACAATAACATCCAGACCATCCCCGACAACGGGGAGTCGGACCTTTTTCTCTCCATCAACAACGACCCCACCGCGGCGCCGATCCTTTACGCCGACCTGAACCTGCTCAACGTAGTCTCCTCCTTGAATTTGGGCGGGGTGACGATACCCTTTGGTCCCGCCCTTGGGCAATACACGGCGGGACTGGAAATCATCAACGATAATTTCCCGGCAGGGACGATTGGTTTCAGCGCCAGCAACTACAACGTGCTGGAAAGCGGCGGCACAGTGACCATCACGCTGCTGCGCACCAACGGGAACTATGGCTCACCCAGCGTCACGGTCAACGCGATAAACGGCACCGCCCTGAACCAGACTGATTATTCCTGGACGACCGAGCAGATCAATTTTGCCAGCGGCCAGACTTCGGCCACCTTCACCATTCCGATCGTGGATCACAGCACGCAGCAGAGCAACAAGTTTTTCTACATCTTCCTTTCTTCGCCAACGGCGGGCGCGTCTCTGGACACCAATATCCCCCCGCTGGTGCCGTCTAACGCCGTCGTGACGATCGTTGACGACCATTTCAAACCGGGCTATCTGTCGTTCAGCTCCCCGACCTATAGCGTTTTGAAGGCGGGGGTGGCGACCATCTCGGTCATCCGCACCGGCGCCGCTTTGGGCCAGTTGAGCGTCGAAGTGGCCACGAGCAACGGCACCGCCATCAACAACCTCAATTACGTGGGTGTCACCAATACGCTGACGTGGACCAACCAGGACATTTCGACCAAGACCTTCACGGTGCAAACGCTCCAAGACAACACGGTGGAGGGGCCCAAGACGGTGAATCTGTTCCTGTTCAATCCTCAAGTGGCAGGCAATTCCAGCCCGTTGACCAACAGCGAAGTGCTGACCTCGCCGAGCAACGCGGTGCTGACCATTGAGGACGCCGATTCCTACGGCGGTCTTAATTTCCTGGTTCCCGATTACAATGTCTTCCAGAACGGCGGCCAGGCGCTGATCACAGTCACCCGCACGGGCGGCTTGATCGGCAACGTGAGCGTCAATTTCACAACCTATACCCCGACCAATGTTCAGTTGCCCTACCTGCCGGCGGTGGCCGGCTCAAACTACGGCGCCACCAACGGGGTGCTGACCTTCGGTCCGGGTGTCAGCAGCCAAAGCTTTTCAGTGCCCGTCTATCAGCAGAGCGAATCAAACGAGGCGGACCGCATCGTTGGTTTGCAGCTTTTCAGCCCCAGCCCGACCAATCTGTCCGGCCAATTTCCCATCAACGCGATTTTGATCATCCTGGATCCCCTTTTGCACCTCAACTCGGCCGGGTCGGTTGACACCACCACCCAAAACGGGAGCGGCTTCAACAATCTGGTCAATTCTCTTTCCCTGCAACCGGACGCCAGCATTCTGGCCGGAGGCGACTTCAACTACTTCAATGGCTACCCATTTGACTATGTGGCGCGTTTGGTGCCGTCGGGCGATTTCGACACCGGTTTCTTGTTCAACATGACGGGACCTAACGGCGCGGTGTGGCAGGTGCTCAGTCAAGCCCCCGCCACCAATCAAGTGGATGGCAATATCATGATCGTGGGCGATTTTTCCCAGGTGAATCAGGTCACCAGTCCGGGCATTGCCCGATTGAATCTTAATGGCGGACTAGACACTTCTTTCAACCCCGGCGCCGGCGCGGATGGCACGATTTACACAATAACGGAGATGTTCCTGCCAGCCTCTGCGACCAATCTGGCCAATGTGCCCTACTACGTCATCGGCGGCACTTTTGCCAACTACAACGGAAATCCTGCCAGCGGGGTGGCGCGCGTGACGTCCTCGGGCACGTTCGACCCGAATTTTAACCTTGGCCAGGGCGTGACCGGCAGCAATGCCGCGGTCCACGCATTGGCCATCACGCCAGCCAACCAAATCCTGGTCGGTGGCGACTTCACATCGTTCCACAACCAGATTCATCACCACCTGGTGCAGTTGAACGTGGATGGGACGTTGGACACTAATTTCACGGCGTTCGACGGCATATCGTCCGACATCAATGCATCCGTGCGGGCCATCGTGGTGCAACCGGACGGGCGCATCCTCATCGGCGGCTTGTTCACCACCGTCAACGGCGGCAATTTCAATTATGTCGCCCGTTTGAACAGTGACGGCACCACGGACACCAATTTCAATATCGGCGTGGGATGCAATAACAACGTCTATGCCCTGGCGCTGGACTCCCAATTGCGCATCCTGGCCGGAGGCTCCTTTAGCCAGGCCAGCGGCGTCACGCGCAACGGCCTGACGCGGTTCAATCCCGACGGCGCGGTGGATCCAAGCATCAACTTTGGAAGCGGCGCCAACGGATTTGTGGATACGATTGCCATCCAAACCAACGACGAGATCGTGGTGGGCGGAGAATTCTCCACCTTTGGCGGCATCCCGGAGAACAATTTCGCGCGGCTTTTCGGCGGGGCCAACGCCGGCAACGGCTCGGTGCAATTCAGCGAGCAGGTTTATGGCGTTTTGGAGAGCGCCTCCAACGCCGTCATCGCCTTGCAGCGGATTGGCGGCACCTTCGGCACGCCGACCGTGTCCGCCATGTTCTTCACTTCCAACGGCACGGCCATCAGCGGCGTCAATTACATCGGGGTGAGCAACACGGTGACCTTCCCGTTGGGCGAAACGTTCGAGACGGTCCAGGTTCCGATTCTTGACAACGCCGTCATCGGCCCGGACCTTACGGTCAATCTCCTGCTGACCAACCCTCCCTCCAATCCCGAGTTGATCGGACCGCAGGTGGACGCGACCTTGATCATCACCAATGTCAACGCCGGGGTGGAGTTTTCAGCCTCGGGCTACCGGCAATCCGCCACCGCCGGCAGCGCGGCTATTCCGATCGTGCGCGTGGGCAATCCCAACTCGACCGTGTCCGTCACCGTCTATACCGGCACCAACGGGACGGCGGTGCCTTCCGTCAATTACATACCGGAGACCAACACACTGATCTTTTATCCAGGGGTGCTGACCAATTATTTCCTGATACCGATCCTCGACTCGCCGACGACGTTCCAGGACACGACGGTGGACTTGGAAATGGAAAACCCTTCCAATGCCATTGTGGCCTCGCCCAGCAGCGCCACGCTGACCATCGGCAGCGTTTTGACCGGCCCCGGGTTTCTGACCTTCTCGCAAACCAATTACACCGTCAGCGAGGACGCGACCAACGCGGTCATCACCGTCTTCCGCACCAACGGCAACGCCAACACCGTGACCGTGGAATTGACGACCTCCAACGGCACGGCCATCGCCGGCATCAACTATCTCAATGCCAGCACGGTGCTGACTTTCGCCCCCGGACAAAACGTCGCCACGGACAACATTCCGATCCTCCAATTGAGCAACGCCGTGCCCAATGCGACGGTCAACCTCAGTCTTTCCGATCCCACCGGCGGGGCGGTCATCACCGGCGCGTCCAACGAGATATTGACCATTGTCAATGATATTGCCGATTTCACCTTTAGCAGCGCGAGTTACTTCGTGAGCGAGGGCGCCGGCTCGGTGACTCTGACCATCTTGCGCGGAGGCCCCACCAACACCAGCGCCACCGTCTATTACACGACGTATTCACCGACCAACGCCTCGGAAACCAACGGCTATGCCGTGCCCAACGTGGATTACGTGCCCACCAATGGAACGTTGACTTTCCCGCCGGGCGAAACGCTGGAAACGATCCCGATCACAATCCTGCAAGGGACCAATGTCAACCCCGTTGAATCATTCCAAGTCTTGCTCGAGAACCCAAGTCCCGGCACGCAGATCGGCGTGCCCGGCACAGCCACGGTGGGCATCATCAGCGATGTGACCGGATTCGCCTTCGCCACCAACTCCTATATCGTGGGCGAGAACGGCAGCAATGTCGTGGTCACGGTCAACCGGCTCAATGCCAACACCGGGACGCTTTCCGTTCGTTTCGCCACCAGTGACAACACGGCGATCAGCGGCGTGGACTATGTGGCCACCAACGGGTTGCTGACCTTCCTGGACGGGCAGGCGACCAACAACTTTACCGTGACGATACTCAATCCGAATCTGGTCGAGTCCAACAAGATGTTCAACATAACGCTCTTCAGCCCTTCGCCCAATTCCTATGTGGTGGCCCCGTCCAACGCGGTGGTCACCATCACCAACGTCTATGTGGGCCTGGCCTTCGGCAGCCCCACTTTCTCGGTCAGTGAATGCGCGGTCCAGGCGGTTATCCCGGTGGTGTTGACCGGGTTGACCAACAGCGCGATCAGCGTCAGTTTCAGCACCGCCAACGGATCGGGCATCGCGGGTGTGAACTATTTTCCGACCAACGGCGTTCTGGAATTTCTGCCGGGCCAGACTGTGGCCTACTTTGGCGTCACTCCCATCAATGATCACGTCATCGGCCCGGATCACACGGTGCAACTGAACCTGGAGAATAACTTCCCCGCGCCGCCGACTGTGGGCGGGGTGGATCTGCTCAATCCCAGCACCGCGATCCTGACCATTCAGGAATGCAACGGCGCGTACATCATCAGTTCCGGCACGGCTTTCGTCACCGGCAACATTCTGCCTTCCACCGGAGTGATTTATTCCAACGAGACTGTGACGATTTTGCTGGGGTTGCGCGACATCGCCGGCGGCAATACCACCGACTTGGTGGCGACCATGCAGCCGACCAATGGAGTCACCAATGTCTCCGGGCCTGTGTCTTACGGCGTCTTGATTGATAACGGCCCGACGGTGTCCCGGCCCTTCACTTTCACAGCCGTGGGCACCAACGGCCAGAACATCATCGCCACGCTCGACTTGGAGGACGGTTCAACCAACCTGGGCACGGTCGCGTTTGGCTTCACGCTGGGCGGCAGCACGGTTTCCTTCACCAATCCGGCCACCATTTACCTGCCGGAGAACGCCACCGCCCCCACCACGGCGACCAATTCGATTGCTCCTGGCTATGGCTACCCCTCGTTGATCAACGTGACTGGCATTCCCGGGCTTATTACCAAGGCGTCGGTCACATTGTCCAACTTTGGGCATAGTTTCCCCAGCGACGTGGATATCGAGCTGGAAGCGCCCAACGGCTCCAATTCCATTCTTATGTCGCATTGTGGCGCCAGCTTCACCGTGACGAACCTGAATCTGACCTTTGATCAAACGGCCTCGCAATACCTGCCGCTGACCACCATATTGACCAGTGGAACCTACCTGCCCACCACCAATGCCCTGTTGGAAATGCCCAGGCTGCCGCCTGTTCCTGCCAATGAAGTGGATGTGCCGGTGGAGGCGCCGGAATCGCCGTTTCCCTACGGAGTCAATCTCGGCACTTTTGACGGCGCCAGCCCCAATGGCTACTGGTCGCTCTGGGCGATATGCGACAAGACGCTGGACGGCGGCATCATCAGCAACGGGTGGATTCTCAATCTAGGCATCGGTGTGCCGGTGGGAAACGACTCCGATTTGCAACTGACGGTCACTTCGGCGCCCGCCCAAATTACGGCCAGCAATCTGCTGACTTATTTCCTGACCCTGACCAACTATGGCCCGTCGGCTGCGACCAACGTCGTCATTACCGACTACCTGCCTGCGGGAGGCGCGGGTTATTTGAGCAACAGTTGCAATTGCGGCACAGTTACCAATGGCGCTTTGACTGTGACGTTGCCATCGCTGGCTGTTGGGGCGGGGACGGCCTTCTCGATCTCGGTGATTCCGTCCGCCTTAGGCTACATCACTAACATCGTGACCGCGCTGGCCCTGGAGCCTGACCCCAACTCCAACAACATGATCACCAACGTCAACCTAGTCAGCCCGCCCAGCGCCGACCTGGGTATCATCCTGACAGGAAGCCCAAATCCAGTCCTTGACGGCGGAGAGGTGACCTTCAGCGTGCAAGTCACCAATGGCGGCCCCTCCGAGGCCTTGGATGTCTCCGCCACCGTTGTGCTGCCGCCCGGCTTTGTGCCGATCACCAACGGGATTTCGGCTTCCACCGGGACAGTGACCAACGTGAACGGGACGATTACCTGGACCATAGGCAACCTGGCATATAGCCCGAGCGGCTCGGGACCGACCTTGACGGTGGCGACGGGAGTGGGGACGGCTGGCATCGGGTTATGCAGCGCCTCAGTGACTTCATCTGTCTATGATCCGCTCAAGGGCAACAATTTTGCTTCGGTCAAGATAGAAGTGAATCAGCCTATGTTGAGCGTTTCCATCGTGTCGGGAACCTACGAATTGACCTGGAGCGCGCTGGCGACAAGCTATTGGTTGGAAGGGGCCGTCAACTTGCCCCCGCAAGGCGCATGGGTGCGCCTCCCCGAGCCTCCGGTGATCAACGGGCAGTACACTTACACGCTGCCCGGAACCGGTGGCTACCATTTCTTCCGCTTGAGCACCCAACTGCCATGATTTAAACGCAACTGAACATGAAACAACCTTATCACAGGCTGCGTCCGATGGCGTGGATCGCGGTATGCGCGGTTCTATTTCTTCTCTTTCCGGCGGGCGCCGGCGCGGCGGGCCAGCAAGTCTTGTATGGACACATTCCGCCGGGGATCTCGCGTTTGAAACCCATCGGGGCGTTGGATGGAACCAACCGATTGCGGCTGGCCGTCGGACTTACAATGCGAAATCAACCGGCGTTGGACACATTGTTGCGGCAGCTTTACGATCCCACGAGTCCAAATTACCGCCATTATTTGACACCAGCGGAATTCGCGCAAAGGTTCGGTCCTTCGGCGGCTGACTACAAGGCGCTCGCCGATTTCTTATTGGCCAATAACCTGACCGTTACGGCGACGCACCCCAACCGCACTTTGTTGGATGTGGAAGGCTCGGTGGCGGACATCGATAGAGTCTTTCACATCAAGCTGCTGCAGTATAATCATCCTACAGAGCACCGCGTGTTCTATGCTCCGAATGCGGAACCATCCATTGACCTGAATGTTCCGCTTTTGCACATCAGCGGGCTGAACGACTATATAAAGCCTCACAATAACGTTGTAAGACCCACTCCACTCGGTGGAGTGGTCGCGAAGCCCAACGGCGGGACGGGTTCCGGGCCTGGCGGCGAGTTTATGGGATATGATTTCAGAGACGCATACGCGCCCGGAGTTACACTGACTGGCACCGGTCAGAAGGTGGCGCTTTTTGAGTTGGACGGTTATTATACCAGCGATATTCTCCAGTACGAAGCCCAGGCGGGCCTGCCGCAAGTGCCGCTGACCAATGTTCTCTTGGATGGGTTTACCGGGCCACCGGGAGGTGGCGATGTTGAGGTTTCGCTGGACATCGAGATGGTGGCCTGCATGGCGCCGGGCGTGGACCAGATTATGGTTTATGAGGGATATTCGCCGGATGACATTCTTAATCGAATGGCAACCGACGACGCCGCCCTGCAGATCAGTTCTTCGTGGTACTGGGAGCCGCAAGACATCATCGTGGACCAGATCTTCCAGCAATTTGCCGCACAAGGTCAGACTTATTATAGCGCCTCCGGCGATAGCGGGACGGAAATCGGGACCAATATCATTGGGCAGGCGGGCGATCCTTACATCACGCAAGTCGGCGGGACGACCTTGACTACGACGGGTCCACTAGGGTCATGGGTGTCGGACGTGGTCTGGAGTTGGTTCACCAGCGGAGAAGGAGACGCCGCCAGCAGCGGCGGCTACAGCGCCACTTACCCGATACCGATCTGGCAGCAAGGAATCAGCATGGTCACAAACGGTGGTTCAACGACGTTTCGGAATTATCCCGACGTGGCGATGACGGCGGATAATATCTTTATTATTTTCGATCAAGGCGTGCCGACAAGCGTTGGCGGCACCAGTGCCGCGGCGCCGTTGTGGGCGGCGTTCAACTCCTTGATCAATCAACAAGGCGCTGTTTACCGCGAGAAGCCGGTCGGTTTTATCTGTCCCGCGCTTTATGCCCTGGCCAAAGGCCCGCTCTATGACGCCTTTTTGCACGATGTGGTATCGGGCAATAACACCAATTTTATTTACCCCACGAATTTTTTCGCCTGTCCGGGCTACGATCTTTGCACTGGCTGGGGGACGCCAACGGGCAGCAACCTGATAAACGCGCTGGTGCCCCCTCAAAACTTACCGTCCTTGTTTGTGGTGACAAACTTGATCTCCGGCGGCAACGGCGACGGGGTCATTAACTTTGATGAGTGCAATGATCTGACAATTGTCATCACTAACGAAGGCAGCGCCGCAGCCACCGACATCCAAGGCTTCCTATATTCCACCACGACAGGAGCCATCGTCGCCCAATCCACCGCGAACTTTCCAGATTTGCTCCCGGGCGCGTCCGCCGCCTCACTCACGCCTTTTACGCTGAGCACGGAACCTACTTTCGTGTGCGGCACTCCCGTTGATTTGGTCCTGATCCTGAAGTGCAACCAAACCGTGGATACCAACGCTTACGCTCTTCCCACGGGCATCGTCGGACCTCCAATTTCCTTTGGCAATTCGACGCCGTTCGTGGTTCCAGAGGACAACTCCCAGGGCATCTCATCGCCCGTGACGGTATCGGGTTTGCTGGCGGCGGCGAAGATTACAGTCTCGGTCTATGCGCAAGTGGCTTATGCCGAGGGGCTGACTTTTCAATTGATCAGCCCCGATGGAACGACCGTCACGCTTGCGGATTTTGACGGCGGTCTCGGCGCCAATTACGGCACGGCTTGCTCCCCCGCGAGCGAAACCACCTTTGATGATGACGCTCCGGCCTCGATCACCACAGGGACGGCGCCCTTTGTCGGGAGCTACCAGCCGCAGAATCCTCTTTCAACTTTTCTTCCGATCTCGGGCACAAATCTCAACGGAGTCTGGCAACTCAACGTGACGGAGGCGTTTCTGGACGATCCGGCCACGCTGGAGTGTTGGAGCCTCAACGTGGAACCCTACGTTTGCCAGGACGGTGGCGGACAATGCCCCGGCTCAGCCCTTTCGCTGACGATGTCGGCCAGCCCCAACCCTGTCTTGGTCAATAGCAACGTGGTGTTTACCATGAACGTCTCCAACGCCGGGCCTAGTGATGCCCAGGGCGTGGTTATTTCGCAGTCGCTTCCTCCGAATTTCAGTTTTGTCACCACCAGCAATTATCCCGTGCAGGCGACGGCGAACGGCACCAACATAACTCTTTCGCTCGGCTCATTGCCCGTTTATGGAACGGCCACGATTTCAGAGGTGACGGTTTGCACTTATCCACCGGGTCTGGCCACCAGCGTGGCCACAGTGGGATCCACCGGCGTCAACCCCAACCCTAATAACAGCACAGCCTCCGCTTCGACGCTCGTAGTTCTGCCATCGGCCGATTTGGCAGTCAGCATGACGGCGGCGCCAACGTCGCTTTTGCAAGGCCAGTTGGTGACTTTTACCATCATCGTCACCAATAACGGGCCTTCCGTGGCGACGGGCGTCGTATTGACCAACCTCCTGCCGGCCAATGCGAATTTTGTTTCCGCCACCACCAGCCAAGGCTCCATTTCAGCAGGCGGCGCGCTGGCCGACCTGGGCACTTTGCCAGTCGGCACTAACGCGGTGATCACCGAGACGGTCAGTCCCACCACCACGGGCAGCTTCACCGACACGGCGCAGGTCGGACTAGGCCCCCTGGAGATAGATCCCGTGTTGCCGAACAACTCCGCCAGCTTCACCGTTACAGTCGGCCCCTCGGCGGACTTGGGAGTTTCCGCGACTGTGACCCCGACCACGGTGGTCGCGGGCAACGATCTCACTTACGTCGCCACGGTGTTCAACAATGGGCCAAGCGCCGCGACGGCAGTGGTTTTTAACCAGACGATTCCTGGCGGGACGGGCGCCAATGCAGCGACGTTTGTTTCCAGCAGTCAGGCAGGGGTCACTGTGACCAACGGCTCCATCACTTGGAGCATCGGAAGCCTGGCCAGCGGCGCCAGCGTGGGTATTACGAATGTGCTCCAATCTCCCGTCATCCAACCGGGCGGCAGGCTGATTATCCTTTCCTCTACCTTCTCCGTGTATGGCCAGCCCGGAGACGCCAACACCAACAACAACGTCGTCACGGTCCAAAGCACAGCGGAAACTCCGACAGTGACCATTGTGCCGGTAAGCGCCACACTGGCTTCGCAAAGCGGTTCGTTCATCAACGGCGCGGTCAATCCCGGAGAAACGGTCGGAGTCCTGCTTTACTTGCAGAATGCGGGCAACGTTTCCACCACCAATCTGACGGCCACGCTGCAAGCCATGGGCGGCGTCTCGTTGCCCAGCGGCTACCAAACCTACGGAGCCTTGGCGCCGGGAGCGCCGCCGGTCGCCGGATTATTCTCCTTCACCGCCAACAGCACCAACGGGGGGACGGTGGTAGCCACGCTGTCCTTGCAGGACGGCCCGGCCAACCTGGGGACGGTTTCCTTCAACTTTTACATGCCGGTGGTTCAAACATTTTGGAACACCAATCCCATCTACATTCCGGCCCTGCAATATGTCCCGTATCCGGACGAAGGACCGGGCAGCCCGTATCCTTCATCCATTCAAATATCCAACGTGACGGGCTATGTTTCCAAGGTCACCGTGACTGTTTCCAATATGAGTCACACCTATCCGCACGATATCGGCCTGCTGCTGGTCGGGCCGGGAACCAACACCGTCTTGATGGACGCCGCGGCCCAAGGCTTTTCGGACATGACCAACACGACTCTTACCTTCGACTCCACCGCGCCGACCGTGCTGCCAAGCTCCGGGGCTTTGACCAGCGGCACGTATCAGCCGGGGGATTACAACCCCGACGATGTCTTTACCAACGCGGTCACTCTGAGTCTCGTTACCAACGCGGTCTCTCCTCCCTACAGCACCAACCTGACCAATTTCGGGGGCTTTCCGCCCAATGGCGTTTGGTCGTTGTATGCTCATGACGACGCCGCTGGTGACGCCGGCGGGGTCAGCAACGGGTGGGCCGTGACCCTCACCACAATTGTACCCGTCAATCCGACCAATAGTCTGGCCGCAAGCATCGTCGCCTCCACCAACCAATTGATCCTGGGCGGCTCGATCACGTATCTGCTCAATGTCACAAACAACGGCGCCACCGCCGTGAACGCGTTTCTGACCAATGTCCTGCCTGCCGGAATGTCTTTTGTTTCGACCACCGCTTCACCGAGCAATTACACGCAAAACGGGCAAACCATCATCTACAGCCTGGGCAACTTGAATCCTGGCGTCGGGGTGACGATCACGAACGTGGACGTGGCGGACGCCAGCGGCTTGCAAACCAACAGCATTACCGCCGGAGTGCCGTTCGCCGCTTTCAACATCGGCGACAATTCGGCCACCTCCATCACGGCCGTCAACCTGCCCCTGGCCGACGTGGCGGCCGGCATTTCCGTCACGCCCAATCCAGCCGTCATCAACAGCAATCTGACCTATATTTTGTCGGTGACCAACCTCGGCCCAAGCGTCGCTGTGGACACGACCGGCGCGTTCGCGCTGACCAACTTGCAATTGGTTTCAGTCTCGCTGTCGCAAGGCAGTTACGTGGCCACCAACGGCGCGCTGCAATGCGCTTTTGGAACCATCGCTGCCGGCAATATTGCGACCGTCGTGATTACGACCGTGCCGTTAAGCGTCGGCACATTGAGCAACACATGGACTGTCAGCACCGGCTCCTCCGATACCAATCTGGCCAACAATTCAGCCACTGCCGTGGTTACGGTGACCTTCGCAGTGCCCATCATCGCCGCAGATGGCGCGACCCTGCTGACCCAGGGACTGACCCCGCCCAACGGCGCAATCAATAACGGCGAAACGGTGATGGTGGCGTTCACGTTGACCAATACCGGCGCAGGCCCAACGACCAACCTTTCCGCCACGCTGCAAGCCACTGGCGGCGTCACGCCCATCACCACCAGCCAGGTCTATGGATTGATTCCCGCCGGCGGTTCCGCCACGCAAGCGTACTCTTTCATTGCCAAAGGCGCTTCCGGCGGCACGGTGACTGCGACCTTGGTCCTGGTGGACGGGACCAATTCGCTGGGCAGCGTCTCCTTTTTGTTCCTGATTCCAGTCACGACGAATTATGCCAATACCACCGGCATCATCATCCCGCAGTTCGGTCCTGGCACGCCGTATCCGTCGGAAATACTGGTATCCGGTTTGACAAACCTCCAGGGCAGCAACCTGCTGGTGGGCAAAGTGACCGTCACGCTCAATGGCTTCGCGCACACTTTCCCGCATGATGTCAATGTGTTGTTGGACAGTCCTTCCGGGCAGGAATTGATCGTCATGGGGCACGCGGGCGGACCCTATAGCGTCAGCAACCTGACGCTGACCTTCGACGATGCAGCCACGCAATCTCTGCCCGCCGGCCAATTGGTTTCCGGGACCTATCTGCCGACGGATTACCCGCCGGCGGATCTTTTCCCGGGCCTGCCTGCGGCGTCCGGGGCGGATGTGCTGGCTCTTTTCAACGGAACAAATCCGAACGGCTATTGGTCGCTTTACGTTTACGACGACACCGAAGGAAACGCCGGGGTGATCACCGGTGGATGGGCTCTTGGACTGACGGCGGTGAACACGGTGAACCCGGCCGCGCTGCTGGCGGCGGGCATGGTTCATGCGCCGGACCCTGTGTTTGGCGGCAATTACCTTACTTATCAGATCACGGTCACCAACGAAGGCCCCGACACTGCCAGCGGCGTTGTGATTACCGACACACTACCGGCCACGGTCACCTTCTCCAGCGCCACCGTCTCGCAGGGCAGCGCCACCAATGCGGGCGGCACGGTTATTTGCAGCCTCGGCTCCCTCAGCAACGGCGCCACCGCCAGCGCGACCATCCGCGTCATCGCCGGGGCGGCGGGCACGATTGTCAACACCGCCACCGTCAGCTCGACCAGCGCCGATCTTTACCCGGCGGGAAGCACCGTTGTGAACAGCACGATCGTGGCGACGCCACCTGCCTCTTACCTGGCGGCCACCAACCTTGCTGGCGGCAGCTTGCAGTTGACCTTGTTGGGACAGGCCGGCCAAAATTACGCCATCGAGATTTCCTCCAACCTGTTGACTTGGACTGCGGTCGTCACCAATACCGCGTCACTCGAAAGCAGTTCGTTTATTTATATTGATTCGCGCACCAACGCCCCTCTGCGGTTCTATCGCGCCATTCGCCTTCCCCAGTGAAGCTCTTTGGCATTACCGGTGGCGCCGGCATGGGAAAATCAACCGCCGGCCAATTGCTCCGGCAACGCGGCGTTGAAGTGGCGGACACCGATGAGATTGCGCGCCAATTGACCGAACCCGGCCAGCCCGCGTTGCAGGAGATAGGGCAACGGTTCGGCCCGCTGGTGTTGTCCCCGGACGGCCGATTGAATCGCGCGGAATTGGCCCGGGTCGTATTTGCCGACGCCGGCGCGCGTGCCGATTTGGAAGCCATTCTCCATCCCCGCATCCGCGCCGCTTGGGAGGCCGAGGCGGAAGGGTGGCGCGCCGCTGGGCGCGGCCGCGGGGCAATCCTCATTCCCTTGCTTTTTGAGACCGGGGCCGCGCCGCGTTTTGACGCGGTTGTTTGCGTCGCCTGCTCCGAAGCTTCACAATGGCAGCGCCTCCGCCAGCGCGGCTGGACAGACGGCCAGATCCGCCAGCGTCTGGCGGCCCAATGGCCGGTGGAAAAGAAAATCGCCCACTCGGATTTCGTGGTCTGGACTGATACGACACTGGAAGCCCACGCCGCGCAATGGGAGCGCGTGGTCCTTCAGCCGCCCATCACTTCATCAGCAGCATCTGGCGCGCCCGTTTGACGGAACGATTCAACTGCCGCTGGTAATGGGCCGGCAGGCCGGTGTACTTGCGCGGCAGGATGCGGCCCTGATCGGTCACAAACTGTTTGAGCAAGGTGACGTTCTTATAGTCCAGCGCGTCGAAGGTGAAGTCAATTTTGGGCTTGGGCCGCGGAGTGCGAACTTCCATGGCCGAACCCTTGCCGCGACCGCCGCGGCCCGCTGGTTTCTCCGGGTGTGTCTTTCGTGGCATAAAAACTATTTGATTTCACGATGAACCGTGCGGCGGCGCAAGGCGGGGTTGTATTTCCGAATCTCCAGTTTTTCGGTCTTGGTTTTCTTGTTGCGCGTGGTGGTGTAACGGGAGGGCGATTTGCCTTCCTTGCGCGCTTCCGTGCATTCAATGGTGATGATCTCGCGCGGCATGTTATTCCTTCTCCTTGGCGGGCTTTTCCTCCGCTTCCTCCTCTTCGTCCAAATCAACCCCTCCGGTGGTATCAACGCTGCCCAACTGTCCCAAACGCCGCTGGCGCAAGGCCCCCTCCTTTTCCAACTGGCTTTGCGCCTCAACGGTAAAGCGCGTCCAGGGAATGGCTTCCAGCCGCGGGGCTGGAATCGGCTTGCCCGTGAGTTCGCAGATGCCGTAGGTGCCTTTTTCAATGCGTTTGAGCGCCTCTTCGATTTCGTAGATGGCGTCCTGGTCGGAGGAGAGCAGGCTCAAGGCGAAATCGCGGTCGAAATTGTCGGTGCCGGAGTCGGCCATGTGGAGGCTGTAATTGGACATTTCCTCGGCGGACTCCTTGGCCAGGCCGCTCATTTGATGGAGCAGACGCTCACGCAACTCCAGCAAATGGTTGTAGTACTTGGTCCAAGGCGCTTTTATTCTGGGCTTTCCATTGGATTGGGCCGGTGAAGGGCCGTGGCCCAGAATGGACGCGGCGGTGGCAGGCCCGGACTTTCTAGCCCGCCCCCCCGAAGCAGACTGCTTTTTCATGTTCTTGTTACTCTTGCTCACAAATTGTTTCCACAGGCGCCATCCCGTGGGCATGGGCATGGCGCAATATCCCCTTTTTTCGGGGTGGGTGACTGTAGCAGAGGAAGAGAAATCCGCAACTTATATTCGGCTTTTTTTTCACTTTTTTTCAGCCCTTCTCAATTGAGGCGTAGGCGTTATGGTTGTGGATGCTTTCAAAATTCTCGGCCTCGACCTTGTACCACGTCACATCCGGGTGGGCGTTGAGCTTGAGCGCCACGTTGCGCACCAGGTCCTCCACAAAAACCGGGTTCTGGTAAGCCCGCTCCGTTACCGCCTTTTCATCGCGCCGTTTCAACAACGAATACAATTCCGAGCTGGCCGAGCCTTCCACCAGCGCGATCACATCCTCGATCCAGATCGCCTTGCGCGAGCGCACCTGCACCGTGACCAGCCCGCGCTGGTTGTGCGCGCCGAACCGGCTGATGGCCTTGGAGCACGGACAGAGCGTGGTCACGGTCGCCTTGACCGTTAATACGAAATCAATCTCCCGGCCGGTGGCCGTGGCATCGAAACGCGCCGTGTAATCCATCACGCTCTCCATGCCGGAAACCGGCGCCTTTTTCACCAGGAAAAACGGGAACTCCATCTCCAGGTGCGCCACGGCCGACTTCAACTTGGCTTGCATCGCGTAAAGAATGTCGGTGATGTTCTCCACGTGGACGATGTGCCCGTGCGAATTAAGGACCTCGATGAAGCGGCTCATGTGGGTGCCTTTGAATTCCTGGGGCAGATCCACGAACAGGCCGATGGTGGCGATGGTGTTTTGCAACGTCCGTTCCTTGTCGCGGATTTGAATGGGAAAGCGCAAGCCGCGCACGCCGACCTTGTCAATCCGCAATCGGCGGTAGTCGGGTTCGCTCTGCTTGTCGTGCATCACTTCGGGCTGCAAGCTGCCTTTGGGCGGACAACGGTTCATGGTCAGAGGCCTTTGTTCTTTAACGGCACAGGATACTTGAGATTTGGAAATTTGCGAGTTGATTATTGGCCCCGGAAAGGCCAAAACTCGAAACGGAACTTGATGACCAAACCTTCCTTGCTTGTCCTGGCTGCCGGCATGGGCAGCCGTTACGGCGGCCTGAAACAGATGGACCCGGTCGGCCCCGCCGGCCAAACCATCATTGATTATGCGATTTACGATGCCCTGCGCGCCGGGTTCGCCAAACTCGTTTTTGTCATCCGCCGCGACCTCGAACAGCCCTTCCGCCAAATTGTCGGGCAGCGATTCGAGAATCGTCTGCCCGTGCATTACGTTTTCCAGGAACTTGGCGATCTGCCGCCCGGCTTTTCCCCGCCGCCCAACCGAACCAAACCCTGGGGCACGGCGCAGGCGGTGCTGTCGGGCGCAAGCGCCATCCAGGAACCCTTCGCCGCCATCAACGCCGACGATTTCTACGGCGCGCAAGCCTTCCGCCTTCTGGCGGGGCATTTGTCTTCCGGCAGCGCGGATTACGCGATGGCCGGCTTTACTTTGCGCCAGACGCTTTCCGAATTCGGCAGCGTTGCCCGCGGCGTGTGCAAGACCGGTCCCGACGGCTATTTGAAATCCGTCGTGGAATTGACCCGGATCGAACGCGACGCCTCAGGTGTGAAAAACACCGACGCCGCCGGCCGCGTCAGCAGATTGACAGGCGAGGAAACCGTTTCGATGAATTTCTGGGGATTCACGCCGGCGGTTTTTCCTTTGTTGCGGGCGAAGTTCGCGGCTTTTTTGGAAAAGAACGGACGGGACGACAAGGCCGAGTGTTACATTCCGAGCACCGTCAATGAGTTGGTGCTTTCCGGCCAGGCGCGGGTGAAGGTGCTGTGCACCGGCGATCCCTGGTTTGGGGTGACCTACCGCGAAGATCGCCCGCGCGTGGTGGAGAGCATCCGCCGACTCGTGACTCGCGGTGATTACCCTGAGCAGTTGTGGGCGTGAACGCGGGGTTTATTCCTACTCGTAATCTTAATCTCTTTTCCGATTAGAGGAGATTAAGATTAAGATTAGGATTAGGAACTGAATTAGCCCCTTTCTTCCTCCTTGCCTACCGCCCTCAATCGAGGTTAAAACGACCGCCGGCATGAGCCACGGAATCAAAATCAAAGACCTTCCGGAGAGCGAACGGCCGCGCGAGCGCCTGGCGGAATTGGGAGCGGACGCGCTGAAGACTTCGGAGTTGATCGCCATCCTGCTTCGCACCGGCTTGCAAGGCGTTTCCGCCATTCAGGTGGGCGAGCAACTGCTGCAGAAGTTTGGAACCCTCACCGCCTTGGAGCGCGCTTCGCTCGATCAATTGCGGGAGGTCAAGGGCATTGGCCGCGACAAAGCCATCGCTCTGAAAAGCGCCTTCACCCTGGCGCGGCGCATGGCGGCGGAGTTGCACGGCGATGCGCCGCTGCTGGACACTCCCGGCACTATCGCCGATTACTTGCGCGAGCAAAACCGGGGCTACAATGTGGAGCATTTTCAAGCCGTCCTGTTGAACGTCCGCCGCAAGCTCATTGGCGTGGAAGTCATTTCGCAAGGTTTGGTGGATTCGATATTGGTCCATCCGCGGGAAGTTTTCAGAAAGGCCATCGCGGCCAACGCGTCTGCGCTGGTGCTCGTGCATAATCACCCCAGCGGCGATCCCACCCCCTCCGAAGCGGACATCCGGGTCACGCGCGACCTCGTTCGTGCCGGGCAACTCTTGAAGATCGAGGTGTTGGACCACGTCATCCTCGGCCGCCGCGCCGCAGAGAACGGCAAGGACTATGTTTCACTGCGGGAATTGGGCTATTTTGCGTAACGCCGGAGAACGCCGAGCACAGGGCAGGATGTTTCAGAACGCGGATCTCAGAGCCGCAACCATGAGGGCGTCGGCGCGTATTTTTTCAATCAACGGTCTTCCTCTGCAGGGATCGACGAGCCATGCGGAATCCACCTTCGCGCCTGCGGCAACAAGGAGCGCGACAACCTCGTAATAGTGTCCGGGTTCGGCTTCGAATGGAGGATCACCCCACGCGTAAAGCGCCCACCCTAAAGGTGTTCCCCCATGCCTCGCGTCTTTCACTTCGAGAGGCGCTTTTCTCTCCAGGAGCAGTTTGAGGATATCAACGCGCGCGGTGTACGCGGCCCAATGCAGGCCAGTTTCTCCGTGGGGCATTGCCTCCACTTTCAAACCCATAGCCAGCAGGAACTCGACGACGTTCGTCCGGCCGTACTCGCAAGCCCATATGAAGCCGTACTCCATTTGCCTATTCGTGGCATTCGGTTTCAAACTGCCGTCCTCGTTGAAGAAAGCTTTGACGAGGTCAAGTCGTCCCAGTCCGGCCGCTCCCTCAAGGTCCAGGCGCGCGCCGCGTTTGGCGAGATGCTCCGCGGCTTGGCCGCGACCGTTTGCCAGGCAGGCGTTGACAACAAGTCCTGCTCCACCATTCCGGGCTGCGGCACTCTCGAACTCGGCCCCGTATTCAAGCAGAATATCGATCAGCGCGTTTTGCACGCCAGCCAGGAAGGGATGGAGGCTTGTCGCGACTAACCCGAGAGTCGTCGATCCGCCGTACATATCCCCCACAGCGTTGACCTCGGCCCCGGCCTGGAGCAAGATCTCCGCGACCTTCACGGCGTTCTTCGGAGTCTTCTGACGATAGTTCTCCACGCCATTGGCCCCCACATAGTGCAAGAGGGTCGCTTGATGGGTACGCGTCGAATGCTCGCGAACGAGTCCTGGATCCTCGACAAGCAGCCGTTCGAGTTCGGCCAAATCACCGGTGACGACTGCGTCCGCCGCTGATTCGAATCTTGAAACAGGGGAATCTTTACTTGTCAGCCCTTTTTCTTTCATAGTTGTGCCTGGGGTCCGCCCGAATCAGGCTAAAAGAAGGTTCGTAACCTTCGTTGTTCTTAAGAGGCGGGCACGGCCCTTTCCGCGGACTGGATGCGCCCTTTGCACTGGGACACTTTTACCCTTTTGCAATGTACATGTCAAACCAGCCCACTCAACTTCCGAAAACATCGTTGGCATCCCGCTGTTTCAGGCTTAGGTTGCAACGTGAGCTTTCGTTTTCAAGATCGCGCACAGGCGGGCCGGTTATTGGCGGAAAGGTTGGCGGAATTCTCCAACCGCCACGAGGTGGCCGTGCTCGGTCTGCCGCGCGGGGGCGTGCCCGTGGCCTTCGAGGTGGCACAACGGCTTCATGCGCCGCTGGATGTCTTTTTGGTGCGGAAATTGGGGGTGCCCGGCCACGAAGAACTGGCCATGGGCGCCATCGCCACGGGCCACATCTGTTTTCTTAATGACAGCATCATCCATTCCCTCAGAATCTCGCCGGACGCCGTGCAGAAGGCCATCGCGCGCGAACGGCGCGAGTTGGAACATCGGGAACGGGCCTTCCGGCTGGGGCCTCCGTTGGTTTTGCGCGACCGGGTGGTCATCCTGGTTGACGACGGATTGGCCACGGGGGCGACCATGCGCGCCGCCGTCCTGGCCGCGCGGGAACGGCATCCTTCGCGCGTCGTTGTGGCCGTGCCGGTGGCAGCGCGAGAAACGCACCAGAAATTCAAGGAGCAGGGCGATGAAATTGTCTGCGTGCAGACACCCCGAAATTTTGAGGGCGTCGGGCAGTGGTACGAAGATTTTGCCCAGACTAGCGATGAGGAAGTTCGCACGCTGCTGGAGCAAGGGGCGAAATTCGGGCCGGAGTTCAAGCGCCCGGCGCCGGCGAATGAAAGCGACAACTTATGAAAAATGTCCTTGAAACGGCCGAGGAAGCAGTCCGGCTGCCTGCTGGAACTGTTTTGCTGGAAGGCAATCTGGGCGTTCCCCAGAATGCCACAGGCGTGGTTCTCTTTGCGCATGGCAGCGGCAGCAGCCGTCACAGTGCGCGCAACCGGGCCGTGGCCGCGACCTTTCGCCAGGCGGGCCTGGGCACATTGCTCTTCGACCTTCTCTCAGCCGAGGAGGAGGACATGGATGCAGGGACGATGTTGTTGCGATTCGACATCGCGCTCCTGGGCACACGCCTGATGTGCGCGGTGGACTGGATGGGCAGCCGCGCGGAGGCCAAGGCCTTGCCGATGGGCTTGTTTGGGGCGAGCACAGGGGCGGCGGCGGCGCTGGTCGCGGCGGCCCGGCGTCCGGCAGTGGTCCGCGCGGTGGTCTCTCGCGGCGGGCGGCCTGATCTGGCCGGCGGTGCGCTGGCGTCCGTGCAAGCGCCCACCTTGCTCATCGTTGGGGAACAGGACGCGGAAGTGCTGGCCTTGAACCGGCAGGCCAAACAGGCGCTGCGCTGCGAGAACGAGCTGGAAATCGTCCCGGGCGCGACCCACCTCTTCGAGGAGCCGGGGACGCTGGATAAAGTCGCGCAATTGGCGCGCGACTGGTTCCTGCAGAAGCTTGGCGGAAAGAAGTGATTCCGGCCGGGCTGTAAGCCGAATTCTGTCTGCCCCGAAAAATCGGGGGAGAGAACCATTTGTCTGAGCAGCCGATACCCGAAACCCGCCCCGCTTGGCGGAGCCTGGAGCGGGCCGCTCCGGGGTTTCCTATTGGGCCTTGCACCCGATGGGGTTTTCCGTGCCTTGCCGGTTGCCCGGCAAGCGGTGAGCTTTTACCTCGCCTTTTCACCCTTACCCCGCCCTTGCGGGCGAGGCGGTATGTTTTCTGTGGCACTGTCCGTCGGGGGACTTTACGCCTCCCGCCCGCGTGTATCTTCGTCTTGACGCATGGCGCCCGGCGAAGTTACGCGGCATCGCGCCCTCTGGTGTTCGGACTTTCCTCCCCCGGCCTTGACGGCCGGAAGCGGTCCTCCGCCCGACCGGAATCAAAGGCAATGTAATGGCGCCGGAGAAAAATGGCAAGCCGGGCGTCCCGTCTGCATTGAGTCAGTTTGAATTTGCGCAAGTTCTCTTTGGTGACGGATCGCCAGGGTGTTTGATTTCGGGGTTGAAACTGAAACATCAGCGAAGTATATTGTGGGCGTGCAATTCATTTTCGACATCAGAAAAGCAGTTGCGGCAACGGGCTATCTTTGCGAACTCAACGGGGGGAGCATTGACATGCTGAAGTGCATTAAAATGCTTTACATTGCCGACCGAAAAGCTCTCGTGGAATGGCATAGGCCGATTACTGGGGATACTTTTTGGTCTTTGGAGAACGGCCCAATTGTGAGTCGAATTTATGATCTGATTCGCGGAAAGATTGGCGGCCCGGAGATGGAGATTTGGCGAGCAGTTTTCAATCCGAAAGAAGGCGACACCGTTTCGGTGAAGCCAGGCGTAAACCCAAACACAAAGCCTCTTTCTCAGCGCGAAAAGGAAGCGTTGGAAGAAGCCTACGCGAGGATTCAACCGCTTTCCATAGGCGAGGTGATTGATTTGGTTCACAAATTTCCAGAATGGAAAGACCCCGGGAAGTCTTCAATTCCGATTGACCCCAGAACCATTTTCTATCACGAAAATTTCGGAGAGAGCGCAGTCAAAGCAATCGAAGAAGATTTGGACGCCTTCCAAGCCGCAAAATTGGCGCTGCAATCTGTTTAGCGGGCGATGAAAATCGGGGATACTTTTGTTTGGTTTCCTCCCGACGACCGCAAGGAACATCTTTTCATTGTTCTGACAGATCCACAAAAGAATGATGGCAATTTCGCCGTGTTTAATTTGACTAAATCGCATGGCGGGCCAATGGCTCTTACTTTTCGTGTTGGACAACACCCGTTTATCGACAAATACGATAGCGATGTAAATTTTGGGGATTCTTTGGTAGTGAATATCGCCACGATTGAAGTGCTGATACGTCGCAGGGAAGTCATTCCTAACAAACCAATGAATATGTCTATGGTGGAAATGATCGCCAAAAAGGCTGTCGGTCATCCAGCCGTTTCTGGAGATGTGGAAGAGCTCGTAAAAGGCCAATGGGGGCTTTAGTTGGTTTCAAACTGAACCACGACCATCCTCTCACTCCGCCGGGCGGATGACGGCGATGACGGCGCTCGATGCTTTCAAGTACTTCCCGGCCACGGCCTTGACTTGTTCCAGCGTGACCGATTCGTAATGGGCGTCTTCAGTGTCAATTTGCCCGTAGCCGAGGCCGTAAAGTTCGTCCAGCGCCATGGTCAAGGCCAATCCGCCAAGGTCCTGGCGGGAGATTTTTCTTTGGCCGATGACTTTGGCCTTGCAGCGCGCCAACTCCTCGGCGGTCAATCCATCCGTGCGCAGCAAGTCGGCTTCCTGCATAAGTTCCCGTTCGACTTCGCCCAGTTTTTCGGGCGCGGTGCCGACGTAAAAGGCGAAGTAGCCCGGAACCAACCCGAGAAAATTCTGCGCGCCCACGAAGTAGGCCAGGCCGAGTTTCTCGCGCACGCGCAGAAAAAGGCGCGATCCAAGGTCGCTGCATCCCTCCTGTAAAAGTTCCAGCGCGTAACGGTCCGGGTCCTTGATCGTCAAGCCCGGAAAACCAATCAGCATCACGGCTTGTTTTTTGTCGCGAACTTCGGTGACGCGTTTGATTTCCTTGAGCCCGGGCGTGGAAAGGTCCGGCAGTTGGACGGGGCGGCCCTTTTTCCAGCGCCCGAAGGCTTGCTGGATGGCTTGCTTCACGGCGGAGGTGGACACGTCGCCAAAAACCGCGAGCACGCAGTTCTCAGGCACGGCCAGCCGATGGTAAAACGCAGCCGCGTCAGCGGCGCGCAACCTTCCCACGCTGCTCTCTTTGCCAAGAGGGTCCAAGCCGTAGCCGGCTGGGCCGAAAAGGGCCTTGCGCATGGCCTGGTTGCAACTTTGCAGCAAATGGTCGCGTTGCGAGCGAATCAACTCCAACTGGATGCCTTGCTCCCGCGCAAAGGCGTCCGCGGGGAAGGACGGGTTCAGGAGCACATCGGCAAAAACGTCGAAGCCCAATTTGAAATCGCTGCTCAACACTTCCGCTGTCAAACCAAAGCTGTTGTTGCCCCCGAAGCTGTCAATGCTGCCTCCCACCGACTCGATGGCGGTGGCGATCTGCTCGGCGTTGCGCGAGCGGGTGCCCTGCATCAGCATTTTTGAGGCGAGTTGAGTCAGCCCGTTGTTGGCCTCGGTCTCGATCAGCACGCCAGCTTGAAAGGCCGCGCGCAGCTCGACGAAAGGCAGGCGATGGTCCTCCTTGACCAGCAGCCGCAACCCGTTGGGGAAAACGATTTTGCGCGTGGCGGCTTCGACGGAGACCTTGGCGGTTTGCTGCTCCTTGGGCGCGGCGCCCGCCGGCAACAAAGCGTAGAGAGTGCGGTTGGACGGCGTCAAGTATTGGCGGGCGGCGCGCTGCAAAAGGGCCGGAGTCACCTTGCGCGCGGCGGCCAGATAGCGCTCGGAAAAGTTCAGGTCGCTGGCCGCCATCCAGTTTGAGCCGAGGTCCTGCGCCTGGCCTTGCATGGTCTTGCGCGTGGCCAGCGTGGAGGCGGCAAATTGTTTGATGACCTTGGCCAGTTCCGCTTTGGGCACGCGCACCTTCTGCACGCGCGCCACTTCCTCCAGCATGGCGTCCCGCGCCGCGGCAAATTTGTCCCCCGGCATTACCGCGCTCATGCCGAAAAGCCCCTGTTCGCCCGGGTTGTAAGTCCAGGCGTCGGCGGATGTGACGAGGCCCTTCTTTTCGCGCACTTCCCGGAAGAGGCGGGAACTGCGGCCGTTGCCCAGAAGCGCGGCCAGAATATCCAGCGCCGGCGTGTCCGGATGCCGGATGTCCGGAATATGCCAGGCGAAATGAAAATAGCCCAGTTGGATGGGAGCTTCCTCGATGATGTCGCGCGGGGCGGTCTGGCGCGGCTCGCGGGGGAGCACCAACGGCGGCAACGCCCTGGCCTTGGTTTGGGCGTAAGCCTGGCGGATTTGCGCCGTGACCTCGTCTGTTTTGATGTCGCCCGTGACCACAAAGAAGACGTTATTGGGCACGTATTGTTGACGGTAATAGCCGAGAATGTCGTCCGGCTTGAGGGTGTTGAAAATATCGGGATAGCCGATGATGGTGAAGCGGTAGGGACTCTTGGTGAAGGCGGATTCGAACAAGCGCCGGCCGGCGCGCCGGGCCGGATCATCCTGGTTCATATCCATCTCGCGGCGGATGACGTCCAATTCCTTGTTCAATTCGTCCGGCGGCAGCGTGGCGTTTTGCATGATGTCGCAGAGGATGTCAATGGCCACTTTCGCGCCGGTGTTGGGCACATTGATATGATAGACGGTGCGGTCGAACGAAGTGAACGCGTTCATGTAGCCGCCGGCCGACTGGACTTCCTGGTCAATGCGGCTGCCGGGCCGGGTGGTCGTGCCTTTGAAAAGCATGTGTTCCAGAACGTGGGATAGGCCCGCACCAAGCCATTGGCCTTCGGTGATGCTGCCGGCGTGGCACCAGGCCTGCGCCGAGACGACCGGCGCGCTATGGTCTTCGCGGGTGATAACCACCAATCCGTTATCCAGCGTCGTGAGCCGGGTGCCCGGCGGCATCGGCGGAATGTCCGTCGCGACCGGATTGCTTTTGCGGTTGAGGCGGCGACCCCTTTTCGTATGACCATTTCTCATCTGTGCCGGGGAAGGTAAGGAATCGCGGAGAAAGACGCAAGACATGCCGGGACAAGGGGGATTTCCTTTCCACGAACCTGCCAGGTTCACACAAGCAAGCACTCGTCCGGGTGCTTGGTCCGCCTCCACAACCTTCCAGGCGCAGCCAAGTAAGACCAGCTACGGCTCAGCGACCCGATTTTCCGATTGTGAAAGGGCGCACTCGGCGGTTGACAAATTTTGTGGGCGGGCCACGATTCGGCTGACCTGTGGCGTTGCCTCTGGGTCGGTTATGCAAAGAGCAAAAAGGCTAACCAAATTTCCGCCGTGTCTCTCGTTCTGACACAGGAAATCTGTTCGCGTGTCGAGGAATTCCGGCGCGCCCGACGGACCGGAGTTCTCGTCCTGTTGTTTACAGATATTGTAGGCTCGACCTTGCTGAAGCAGGAATTAGGTGATTCCAAGGCTTTTGCCCTCATACAGGAGCATCATTTTTTATTGCGGCAATGTCTGGCGCGATTTCCGGATGGGCGCGAGATAGAAACGGCCGGCGACTCGTTCTTCATTGTGTTTGTCAAGCCTTCGGACGCAGTCATCTTCTCCCTTCAATGGCAGCAAGCGCTGCGCCAATGGTCGGTCGCCGGCGGTTACGGCATAGCCGACCGAATCGGCTTGCACGCGGGGGAAGTAGTTCTGGAGGAGAAGGAAGGCGCGCGCAAGGCGCTGGAATTGTTCGGCATCCAAGTGGACACGTGCAGCCGAGTGATGTCGCTGGCCGAGGGCGGCCAGATACTGGCCACGCGATTTGTATTTGATAATGCCCGCCCGTTGCTCAAAGGCTCCGAACTGCCCGGCCTTGAGCCGTTGTCCTGGCTCAACCACGGTCCGTACGAAGTCAAAGGCGTCGAGGACTCGATTGAGCTTTGCGAAGTGGGCGAAATCGGCAAGGCACGCTTACGGCGTCCCCGCGACGGCGAGAAAGGCCGATCCGTGGCATCGCCGGAGACGGTATTGGTTTTGGGCTGGCGTCCTGCGATTGCTTCGATGGTTCCGGACACGGCTTGGATGCTGGAGCGCAAATTAGGCGAGGGCGGCTTTGGCGAAGTTTGGGTCGCTCGCCATGTGACGCTCAAAGACAGGCGCGTGTTTAAATTCTGCTTCCAGGCAGCGCGCGTGCGCTCGTTGAAGCGCGAAGTCACTCTGTTCCGGTTGCTGCGGGAGCGGTTCGGCAATCATCCCAATATCGTGGGCATCCAGGACGTCTTTTTTGACGAACCACCGTTCTATATCATCATGGACTACGCCGACGGCGAGGATCTGACTCGTTGGGCTGAGCGTCGAGGCGGACTCGACAAAGTTCCTCTCGCCGTCCGGCTTGAGATCGCCGCGCAAGTGGCGGACGCGCTGCAGGCGGCGCATGAGGCCGGCGTCATTCACCGCGATGTCAAGCCCTCCAACGTCATCGTCTGCGAGGAAGGCCCGGAGAAGGTGCGAGTCAAGTTAACGGACTTCGGCGTCGCGCAGGTCGTGGCGCCGGAAATCCTGGCGGGCGTGACGCGGATGGGGTTTACGCAGGCGACTACGGGCAGCTCCAACACCGGCACTCCGATGTATATGGCGCCGGAAATTCTCGCCGGTCAACCGGCCTCGACTCGGTCGGACATTTATTCGCTCGGGGTCGTTTTGTATCAACTGGTGACAGCGGATTTGCGCAGGCCGGCGACGATGGATTGGGGGCGCGAGGTGACGGATCCTTTGCTCCGGGAGGACCTGGCCAAGTGCCTGGCGGGAAATCCACAGGAACGGTTCGCCGGGACGAAAGAGTTGGCTTTGCGGCTGCGATGCCTCGACGAACGCCGCAAAGCTCTGGCCAGACAGGCGGTTGAGTCAGCCGCTCGGGAACGAGCCGCGCAGCGCCAGCGGTTCTTGCGCGCCAGCCTGTTGGCGATCTTCACAGGCGTGGCTCTGCTGACGACATGGATCGGCGTCCCCCTGACGTGCTGGAGTTATGATGCGCTGTTTTGGTGGCGCGCGCCAACGCCGGCGGACGAGGTGCGGATGATTTACTTGGATGAAGTATCGCATAGGGCTTTGAAACAGCCCTCGGAGTCTCCGTATGATCGTTCCCTTTATGCGCAATTGATAGACCGCCTGATTGCGGAGGGAGCGAAACTGATTGTATTTGACATAATTTTTGCGGAAGCCTCCACCAACCTGGACGCGGACAAGAAATTGGCGGAGGCCATCCGAAGGAGCGGGCGGGTAGTGCTCGCCGGAGAGCATTCGATGGCTACCGACAAAGTGAATCAGTGGGAATTACTGCCTTATAAACCATTCCTCTCCGCTTCCGCGGGCTGGGGCAATGCCGAACTTGTGGTAGATCCAGACGGCAGAGTGCGAAGATTCTCTACTGATGTGGGCATCGTCGAACAGACGAACGTACTATGGTTGCCGCGGCTGGCCGCAAAGTTAGCCGGCGCAACTTCTCCGCCTTCCGCCTCCGCCAACGGATGGTTCAATTTTGTTGGCCCTCAGGGGGTGTTGGACGACACGAGCTTTCACGATGCGCTTTCGGCGGACGGTCTTGAACCCGGCCATTTCAAAAACAAGACCGTGTTTATCGGCCTGCATTTGAAGGAGCGTTATTCGGGCAGCATGAAGCACGAGATGAGGGACGAATACAGCACGCCGTACTCGGATTGGGCGAGGGAGCCGGGGGTCAGTGGAGTGGATTTTCTTGCTATCGCCACGCTCAATCTGCTTCGGCACTGCTGGCTGATGCGCTTGCCGGCGTGGGTTGAGATCATGGTAACCGTGGCGATTGCGGTGGCGAGCAGTTTTGGCTTGATGAGGTTGCGACCGCTGCTTGCGACGGCTCTAGCTATTGGGATCATGGCCGTGACTTACGCCGCCACTCGGCTTCTTGCCTCGCAAGAATTTCTGTGGTTTCCGTGGTTGGTTGTATGCGCGGAACTTGTAGTTGTGCTGGCGTTCTCCATCGTTTTGGAATTTGCCCGGCTTTATGCGGCGAAGCGGACAAGCCGCAAGAACTTCCAGACGCGCAACGCCACTATCACGGATGCTCCCACTACGTAAAGGCCGCACGATGGCGATGGGTTCGGCACTTCTGACTCCTCCAAGAGCCGCGACGTTCAGAGTGTAAGCTTAATCCTGTCGCTTCTGGCACCACGCAATTGAATTTTCAGGCCGCCGATTCAAGGATGATTCTTGGATGCTGCTTGGCAATCTTGATAAGAACCTTCGCCGCTCCAGTCGGATGGCGCCGGCCCTGCTCCCAGTTCTTTAGCGTGGCGGCACTGATTCCCAAAAGCGCCGCAAATTTATTCTGCGACAGGCCAAGCTTGGCTCGCGCCTTACTCACTTCGTTTTTCTTGTCCATGATAAAGACGCGCGATGGCTTCATTTCGCCGCGCTCAATTGCAGCGGCCTGCTTCACGCTTTCCAGCAATTCGTCAAACAGTTCTTTTCTCATGGCGCCAATTGGTTCCTCAATTGTCTCAGTTGCTCTGCCGCCAGGTCATCCTTCTCGTTCTTAGGATATACTGTCAGCATCGAAATTCGGTCTTTGGATACCCACCAATAGTAAATCACCCGCAAACCGCCGCGTTTGCCGCGTCCGCTTCCGGCCCACCGCATCTTCCGAATACCGCCCGATCCCTGAATTATTTTGCCTGTTTGCGGATGGAGTGCCAAGAACGATTGCAGACGAGCGTAATCGTCATCATCCAAGTAATCCGCAATTCGCCGCGTAAAAATGGGCGTCTCAACAAAGACCACCCACTCAATATGAGCCATTGGCGTATATTGTCAATGCTCTTGCCGACACAAGGGGCGCCCTCGCCTGCCGCTGCGCAAGGAGACACCGAACGGAAATTTGCACTCTTTGCTTGGTTGGCGGCGCGTAGAACCTTATATTCTGCGCTAATGATTCATGCCGGTATCGGTTACGATGTGCATCCGTTGGCGCAGGGACGCAAGCTGGTCCTGGGCGGGGTCAACATCCCCCATAGCAAGGGCCTGGACGGGCATTCGGATGCCGACGCGCTCATGCACGCCATCTGCGACGCCGTCCTGGGCGCGCTGGGGGAAGGCGACATCGGGCACTTTTTCCCCAATACCGACCCACGCTGGCGCGGCGCGGCCAGCAAACTCTTTTTGCAGGAAGCCGCCCGGCAGGTTACATTCAGACAGGGAAAAATTATAAACGTGGACGCCACTGTCATAGCGCAAGCACCCAAAGTGATGCCTTACGCCGCAGCGATGAAACTCAATATCGCCGAGGCGCTGGGCATTCATCCAGGGAAAATCGGCATCAAAGCCACGACCCATGAACTTCTCGGGTTCATCGGACGCGAAGAGGGCATCGCGGCCATGGCGGTGGCGAGCGTGGATTTGCCCGATGCGCACTGATGCCAAAAGCCGAAATCAGTTGGAAGCGCGCCACACCCGAAGGCGCGACCTTGCAATGCTATGCCCAGCACGTCGGCAGGCAGTGGGTATTCTACCGGCGCGAAAAGCGCTTCGACCGCTGGCAGGTGGTCAAGGACCCTCCGCTGGAAGATTGGCTGGCCTTGCTGGATTCGGTGCGGCGCCGGATCAACCGACGGCTGTTGCGGCCGGAAGAGGAGGCGCTGTTGCGCAAGGCCATCGCGGAACGATTTCCCGGCCCATCATTCTGAGATGAATCGCCGGCCCATCATCTTGATTACCCCCAGCACCGAGCGCAAAGGCGCCGAGTTTGCCGACCCCTCCATCAGTCTCTCCAACCGCTACACCGACGCGGTCATTGCCGCCGGCGGCCTGCCGCAAGTTTTTCCGGCCACGACTTCCCGATGGGTCATCGCGGAGGCCGTGCAGCGGTGCGACGGCGTCATTTTGACGGGCGGAGACGACATCGCCCCGGAACTCTACACGAAAGATTTGCCGGAGGAACTGGCCAAAACGCTGGGGCCGTTGGAACCGGATCGCGACGTATGGGAGAAATGCTTGATTGACGACGTTTTCCAGCACCAGAAGCCGCTCTTTGGGATATGCCGCGGCCACCAGATGTTGAATGTCGCGCTGGGCGGAACGCTGGTGGTGGACATTGCCACGCAGGTGCCCGGGGCCTTGAACCACCAGCGCATGGACCGCAAAGGGGAGCCGGTTCATGAAGTCAGGATCGCGCCGGATTCGCTCTTGGCCCGGCTGACCGGACGGCAGACCCTCGGTGTCAACAGCACGCACCATCAGTCCATCGGCGCGGTGGCCCCGCCGTTGCGCGCCGTGGCCGAAAGCTCGGACGGCGTCATCGAAGCGGTGGAATTGAAAGAACCGCAGCGGCTGCCCTTTCTGCTCTCCGTGCAATTCCATCCCGAACGCCTGATTGACAGCAACGCCCTTTTCCTACAATTATTCAACAGTTTTGTGGCGGCCTGTGAGCGGCGGCGGCAAACGAATTTATGAAAGCTAAGATCATGGTGGTAGATGATACCGAAGGGGTGCGACAGCTTATTTGCACGATCTTGCGAACCAGCGGGTATGAGCCGTTGCCCAAATCCAACGCCGCCCAATTGCTGGCCTCCTTCACCGAGCCCCAGCCCGACTTGGTTTTGCTGGACCTGGGCCTGCCCGACGGCGACGGGATGGAGTTGCTGCCGCAAATCAAAAAGCAGTGGCCGGACACCGAGGTCATCGTTTTGACAGGTCAAGCCGCTTACGAAAAAGCGGTGGAAGCCGTCAAACGCGGCGCCTACGATTTCCAAAGCAAACCCTTCGATCAGAAAATCATGCTTTTGTCGGTGGAACGGGCCTTGGAGCACCGCCACCAGAGCCAGCAAACCACTTCGTTGCGCAAGGCATTGGATACGATGAGCGGCGGTGCTTCGCCCATTTTCCAAAGCCCCTCCATGAAGGCCGTGGTGCGCACCATTGAGCGCATCGCCCCCAGCGATGTCTCCATCCTCATCACGGGCGAAAGCGGCACAGGCAAGGAAGTGGTGGCCGATTTGATCCACAATCTCAGCCCGCGCAACAAGGGGCCGTTGATCAAAATCAATTGCGCCGCCCTGCCCCGGGAATTGATCGAAAGCGAATTGTTCGGCTCGGTCAAGGGCGCGTTCACCGGGGCCAACGTGGATCGCGAGGGCCTTTTTCGCCAGGCCGAAGGGGGCACGCTGCTGCTGGATGAAATTTCCGAAATGCCCATTGACACGCAGAGCAAACTCCTGCGCGTCCTGCAAGAAAAGGAAGTCCGGCCCGTCGGCGGCCGCACCAGCTACAAGACCGATTGCCGCATCATCGCCGCCACCAACCGCCCGACCGAGGAGGCCATCAAAACGGGCAAATTGCGCGAGGACCTTTTTTACCGCATCAGCGCCATCGCCGTGCATCTGGCCCCTTTGCGCGAGCGGCGGGAGGACATCCTCCCGCTGGCCGGCGCGTTCCTCAAGCGGTTCGGCGCCCAGGCCGGCCGCAATCTAAGCGGCTTCACCCCGGAGGCGGCGGAGGCGTTGCGGGCCTTCGATTGGCCGGGCAATGTCCGCCAATTGCAGAACGAAATTCAGCGCACCGTCCTGATGTGCGAAGGCAGCCAGATTGACGAACACGACCTCTCCGTGATGGCCTCGCCCAACTCGGCGGAGAATCCCGATTTGACCCTGATGGAGGCCATGGAACGCAACGCCATTCTGCAAATGCTCAAGGACACCCAAGGCAACAAGCTCGAAACCGCCAAGCGCCTGGGCATCGGCCGCCAGACTCTCTACAATAAGATCAAGATGTACGGCATTCAGGCCTGAGGACCTCGCTCCCGCAAGTCCATGATTCGGGGCGAGCGCCGCGAGTCCCTGAATATTTGAGAGATGAATTGACGAGATTTCGAGTTTAAGAATCTAAGACTTTTGCCCTCCGGGTCATCCGGCTCTTTGGCGCGTTGCCAAGATCGCCCCAGGCGCAAATTCTTGAGAACTCGTCGCCATATTCGTGACCATTGTAAAAAAGGCAAAACAATGACAACAGAAAGTGCAACCACTGTGCGCGGTTCATCCGCGAGTGCATCGAAAAGGCATTTCTTCCTTCTTCCTTCTTCCTTCTTCCTTATCCTCGTCCTCACCGGCTGTTTTTCCCGCCCGGCCTGGATGAACGATCCCCGCTTCCATTATTTCACCCTGGCCGCCGAACACATCTGGCAGATGAATCTCCCGCAAGGACAGCGTTTCGACGCCTCGGGACTGTTCCTGGAAAAGTCCGGCGATTTGTTGACGGAGAGCGACCAGCAAATCGGCGTCTATCGCATCCGTTTTCATCCGGGCAGCGGTTCGGTGGACTTGGACCGCATCCCAGACTGTTTCACGGATGCGCAATTGGCGCCTTTCGCCAGGGAAAAATTCGACCGCTATGATTGCGAAGGAGTGACCAAGGACGACCAGGGGCGCATCTACTTGTGCGAAGAGGCCAACCGCTGGATTCTGCGCTGGGACCCGCAAACCAAAACGGTCGAGCGCCTCAACGTGGATTGGTCGCCGGTGGAAAAGTATTTTTCCAGCGACCGCAACGCCGCGTGGGAAGGCATCACCATTCACGGCACGACGATGTATGTGGCCAACGAACGCAAAAAGGGCCGGATCATCGTGGTGGATCTCAACACGCTCAAGGTGACGGACAGCTTCAAGCTGCCGGCCAGCCACAGCATCTGGTACGAGCCGCATTACTCCGATTTGTGCTGGTTTGACGGCGCGCTTTACGCGTTGATGCGCGAGGACCACGTTATTTTGAAAATTGATCCCGTCACGCACCTGGCGCTGGCGGAATACAGTTTCGAGAAGATGGAGAAGGATCCCGAGGCGGAATATCACACCGTCGTGCCATTTGTCGTGGGCGTGATGGAAGGGCTGGCGGTGGACAAGAATTATTTCTGGCTCTGCACCGACAACAACGGATTGAGCCGCAAGAAATATCCCGGCGACACCAGGCCCAGCCTGTTCCAATGCCGCCGCCCGGACGCAAATTGAAGGGCATGATTCGGAACATCATTTTTGATTGGTCGGGCACGCTGGTGGATGATTTGCCGGCGGTGCTGGCGGCCACCAATTTTGTGTTCCAGCAGTGCGGGGTCCAGACTTTGAGCCTGGAAAAATTCCGCGCCGAATTCTGCCTGCCATTCAAGCATTTCTACGACCGCTTCGTGCCGGATGTCCCGCTGGCCGAGCTGGAGCGAAGTTTTCACAACCACTTCCGCAAGGTGCAGGACGCGGTGACGCCCCTGCCGCACGCGCGCGAGTTTTTGCTTTTCTGCCGCGAGCGCGGCCTGCGCACATTCGTGCTGAGCACCGTCCACCAGGACTATTTCACCCTCCAGGCCAAGGCCAGCGGTTTCGACGAATTCCTTGACCGCGCTTACACGGGGATTTGGGACAAGCGTCTCAAGATCGTCGAGTTGCTGGCCGAAAACCAACTCATCCCCGCGGAAACGCTTTTTATTGGCGACATGCAGCATGATGTCGAAACGGCCAAGCATGGCGGCGTCCATTCCTGCGCGGTTCTGACCGGCTACAACCGGCTGGACCAATTGCGGGCCAGCGAACCGGACGTGATCGTGGAGCATCTGGGCGAACTGCGCCGAATCCTGGAGCGCGACGAAATGGAGTTGAAGCCGATGGCGGAAGTGGATGGAGGGCCGCACCCGATCTGCACCGTCGGGGCGCTCATCTTCAACGACGACGACCATGTCCTGATGATCCGCACCCAAAAATGGTCCAACTTGTGGGGCATCCCCGGCGGCAAAATCAAATTCGGCGAGCCGTCCCTGCGCGCGCTCCAGCGCGAAATCAAAGAGGAAACCAATCTGGACATCGGCGAGATTGCCTTTGTCATGGCGCAGGACTGCATCCAATCCAGGGAGTTTTATCGGCGGGCGCATTTTGTGCTGCTCAATTACACCGCCCGCGCGCGCGGCCCGGCGGAAGTCCGGCTCAACGAAGAGGCGCAGGAATTCCGGTGGGTCACAGCCGCGCAGGCGCTGGAGATGCCGTTGAACCAGCCCACACGGACACTTTTGGAAAAAGTCATCAGCCCCGTCAAATGAGAGGCAACTCATGGACAAGATTGTCATTCAGGATTTGGAAGTTTTCTACCGCGTCGGCGTCCCGGACCACGAACGGACCAAGCCGCAACGCCTCTTATTGACAGTCGAACTGGGGCGCGACTTCACCCAGGCCGCCAAGAATGATAACCTGGAGGAAACGATTGATTACGACCATCTCTCGCGGCGTCTTTTGGGATTTGGCGACGGCCGCGAATGGAAACTGATCGAAACGCTGGCCGTTGAATTGGCCGCCATGATTTTGCACGAGTGCAAGCCTGAGCGTGTCACGGTGGAGGTGAAAAAATTCGTGCTGCCGCAGGCCCGCTGGGTTTCCGTTCGGGTGTTGCGTCCACTCTCCTAACCGGATATAATCAAACAGTGAACCGGAAGACTTTCAGAGTGATTCTGGCTTTTTGCGCGTGCTGGCTGGCGTTGCAGAGCTCGCATTTGGAGGCATTTTCGCTGTTGGGGCCGTACGAGGCCTGGATGCAACCGAGCACCTGTTTTCGCCTTCCTTTCACGCCGATTGACTTCCAACCGGGAGATATCGGCGGGCCTATGTGCATCAGCAACGGCTATCGCTGGAATGTGCCGGTGGTTACGTATGGCTTTGACCAATCGTTTTTGAACTTTTTCGGAACCAACGGCGTGGCGGCGGTGAAAGGAGCTATTCAGATTCTTAATGGCCTTCCTGCTGCTTCCAGCGTTGTGTTGACAAATTACTCGGACGACAGTGAGTTGATAAATTATCAGGCACAGGCGGAGTCTCTTTATGATTTGCAATCAGTGACGCTTTCACTCCTCTTGGAACAACTGGGCTTGGCGTCTCCCAGACGCTTCGTGTACGTGCTGCAATACTGGACCAACGGACCTGACGGACAAGAATTTTACGTTATAATGCGAAACTACGATCCAGTAAATACCAGCCCCACTGCTTGGGTCAACGGCTTTCTCTATGATTATCATATATGGTCGGGCACATTAATTGGCCTGAATGAGGCAGAGGTTATAAACTACAACGATGATGGCGCGGCTCCGCAATTTTCGGCTGTAGCCGACAACAGGCTGGACCTCGGGGGGTTCTATACGGGCCTGACAGCAGATGATGTTGGGGGGCTTTGTTATTTGTTTTCCACCACCAACGTCCATTATGAGACGCTGCTGGCCGGAGTTTCCGGCGTCGGCACAAGTACGAACTTGTTGGTCAACGGAGCATGGCGGCCCGGAATTGATAAAATCACCTTTGTGCCGCATCCGTCAGGCTCCGTGCCTTGGCAATTCTTGCCGATGACCAATCAATATACGGACACCTACATAACCAATGGCAGCGTCATGCAACAGCAAGTCCAGCGCGTGATCAGCCAGCCGGACTTTCTCTTTTGCGCAGGCGATACGGGGCAACAGTACCCTGTCATCCTGCCTTATGCGCGCACCGGCACATCGAATTGGATCAACAATGCTGCGTTGAACGGAAATTCTTCCGGTGCAGGGCCTGGCGTGATTCAGCCGCAGGTCAAGATTACTTTTGACAAACTTGGCCAAACGTTGGACATTCTTGGCTCCGGCTTGGCAGAAACTAATTACAACGAATCGGTATTTTGGGGCAGCTACGGTCAGTCCACCAACGCCCCGATTGTATATCCGTTGCCGCAACCCGGAACTACCCAGCTTTTTTTTCGGCTGTGGTTTCTGGGGCGGAGCGTCGAGTTCTCGGCCACCGGCCAGAATGGAGCGTCCTTCCTCCTGCAAACGTCAACCGACCTCTCGGATTGGATTACCATATCCACGAATCAAATCAACGGCAGCATTTTCACGCTGTTCGAGTATCCTGCTTCGGTTGCAGCAGGCTTCTACCGTCTTGTTCCTCAATGAATGCCATGCGGGCCTTGGCGGCGGGTCGCCAGGCTGTAATCAGACCAGTTTTCCCACACCGGCAAACCGCCATTTCGTCCCGCTCGATGGCCGGTTGGTCACATTGGACTGGCTGTTGGGAGGATCCTCGCTTTAGTTGCTCGCGTTGACTTGGATAATGGACCTTGATGAGCTATGAAAAGCCCGGCGCTTTGAGCAACAGAACCGACAATCGTTCGCCGGAGGCGGCGCGCACAGCACGCCGACGCAGGCGGGTCGGGCTTTTTTTCGCCGGATGGACGGTCTTCGCGTCGCTGGCGGTTTGGTGGCTAGTGCGTCGCGCGGAAACCGCGAACATGGATCCCAGTTGGTTCTTCGAAGGAGACGCGGGGGCGAACGGATCCGTTGCGGAACGGATTGGCAATTGGTTCAAGCTGGCGGACCTGAATTTTCACGGAATTTATCCATGGATTCTGCTCGCGCCATACGTGGCCTGGCTCGGGGCGCGGTTCCATTTGGAGCGCGGCCAATGGCGCGTGAGCGTGCCGGCGCATCTGGCCGCTTGCGCGCTGTTTGTGATTGCTTCCCATGCCTTGGACACGTACAGCGACTGGGGCCGACAAGTCGTGGTTAAGTTCACAACCCAGACAAGGATATCCCAAGATGGCAAAAAAGGGGGCAATGCAACCACGGGTCAAACCAATGAATTCACGATCGTAACGAATATTCCGTGGGCATCGTTGCCCGCGCCATTGCCTGGACCTTGGGGCGGCGGACAGATGAGGCAAACAGCACGGGCCGGTCCAACCAATAGTCCGTCTGGAAGCGAAATCGCTTGGGCCGCGCCGGGTAATCAGGGCGTTCGCGGCGGAGTCTTTATACGGAAACACTTCCTGGGCAGTCTGCTTGACCTGCTCGATCCGTGCGCTTACGCCGTCCTGGTTGGGATCGTGCATACGGTTCATTTCTATCGTCGTTCCCGTGAGCGGGAAGGGCGGGCGGCGGCATTGGAAGCCCAACTGACCAAGGCGCGGCTGAATGCGCTTCAGGCGCAATTGCATCCACATTTTTTGTTCAACGCGCTCAACGCCATTTCGACGCTGCTGCGGCGGGACACGCGGGCCGCCCAGGATGCCCTGGCGTCGTTCAGCGAATTACTTAGGCTGGCTCTTTGCCAGTCAACACAGCCGGAAGTCACGCTCCGTGAGGACCTGGAGTTTCTTAGACGTTACGTGGAAATTCAACAAACACGATTGGGCGACCGGTTGCGCTTCGAGGAAACCATCGCGCCCGAGGCCTTGGATTGCCTTGTCCCGGCTCTCTTCTTGCAACCGCTGGTGGAAAACGCCATCCGCCACGGAATCGAGCCTTCACCCAATCCTGGTGTCGTGCGCGTTATCGTGCTGGCGGAACGGGAGCGGCTCCTGGTGACAGTGGAGGATAACGGCGCCGGTTTGACAACGAAGGAAGATGAGCGCGGTGCCGGCGTTGGGATCGGTCTGCAGAATCTTCGCTCACGCATGGAGACGCTCTATGGCGAGAAGCAACGAGTGGAGCTTGCTCCAAGACCCGAAGGCGGCGTGAGCGTCCGCTTGGAAATTCCGCTGCGTCGAACCACCGCAGCGGAACCGGAGCGCGTCGCGCCATGAAAATTCGCACCATCATTGTGGATGACGAGCCTTTGGCGCGGGAAGGAATCAGAACATTTCTGTCCGAGGAAGCTGACGTGGAAGTTGTCGGAGAGTGCGCGGACGGGGCGTCCGCCGTGCGCGCGGTGGAGAAAAGCCGCCCGGACCTTCTGTTTCTGGATGTGCAAATGCCCCGGCTCAACGGCTTCGATGTTCTTGAAGCGATCGCATCAGAATTGATGCCGCTGGTCATTTTCACCACAGCGCACGACGAGCACGCCATCCGCGCCTTTGATGTCAATGCCCTGGATTACTTGCTCAAACCCTTCAAGCAGTCGCGCTTCAAAACGGCAGTGCAACGCGCCCGCGAACAATTGGCCACCCGCACCGCCATGAGCACGGACCCTCGGCTGGCATCGCTGCTGGCCAGCCTGCGCACTTCGACGCGCGGAGCGCCGCGCATTTTGGTCAAATCCCCTGATCACATCCTGTTTCTGAAGCCGGAGGAGATTGACCATATCGAGGCGGCCGGCAATTACCTGGTTCTCCACGCCAGCAAAGAACGGCACATCGTGCGCGATACGATGGGCGCGATGGAAGCACGTTTGGGTGCCTGCGGTTTCATGCGCATCAGCAGGTCAGCTATTGTCAACTTGAACCGCATCGCACAATTGCAGCCATTGGCGGCGCCAGGGGAGTTTTGTGTCATTCTGAAAAATGGCGCGCGTCTGAACATGACCTGCAGCCTCTCGGAATTGCAGCGGCGGATGGGGGTGGCCTAGCTTCTCAAGTCACATGCCCTGTCGTTCCTCATCGCCCTCTCGTCCCATTTCCCAGCCCATTCGTCACATTGAGTCTGCGCAAACGTGCGGCATGCCTTACAAGTTGCGCAGTGACCGCGGGTGATCGCGGTGAAAACAAAACAACAGATCGCGAACAAACAAATGAAAACAAGACAAATTGGAATCGCAATTGCGGCCTTGGCCGTCGCCGGCCTCTGGTTCGGGCGGCTGGCCTGGCGCGCCCATCACCACCTTGTCACGCTTCATGCGCGCAACATGCCTTTGGCGGAAGTCGTAAGCTCACTGGAGTGGCAGACATGGGAAAAGATAAAGTTTGACAGGAAATTGGGCGCCAAGATCACGCTCAATGTGAAGGATGCTCCCCTTGACCAAGTTTTGGATTTGGTGGCCGACAAGGCCGGCGCACGTTGGCAGAAAACGTTCGCCGTGGGCGCTTCCGCCGGCGCGATGGCTAAATTGGAGTCGGTCCTGGAAGGCGCCGAAAAGTTGGACGCCGCCGGTTGGACAAATCTTGCGCCCCAGTTCTCAGAGTTGGCGTTAGAAGACCCGCCGGGCGCAGGTTCAACCATTGGCGCATTTCCGCTTCCGGGCAAGGCATTGGAAAACCCGCCCGGCCCAATCGTAGGTCAGGAGAGCATTGGCGGAGGCCCGGTGCCTGAGCAGCCACAGGGAAATCACCCTATGATCATGCGTCAGAGAATAATTCCGAATGGGGTTTCCGGCGGCGAGGGCAAGTCCGAAGGATTGGGCGGCGGCGCGAAAATGGTCACCTTTCTGCCCGACGGCACCACCGACCAATGGAGCACCGAACGCTTAGTGCTGGAAACCTGTTTGCTTTCGCAACTCAGCGGTGATTTGCCCTCCGAAGCCACGCCCGAAGCGGCGGCCCACGTCGCTTCGTCCGTCCACGGTCGAAGCCGATTGTACTATGCGCTGGAAAAGTCCCCATTTGAAGCGCGACCAATGCCCGGGCCAGGAGGAGGGAGGACATTGCACCACGCGCATGGACCACCACAGCCGGGAGATGAGCCTATCGCTCTGGACGGCGCCATCGCGAACATGGCGCAAATGGCCCGACAAAATAGACTGCGGGAACTGAGTCGTTCACCCGAGGAACAAGTGGAACGCGCGCGCCAACATGGCGCCAACAAAATGCGATTCGAAACCACAGAAGAAACACAATAGGTCAACCCAAATCCGTCGAACGAAAGATATGAAAACATCATTCCTTGACAATCAAGGCGCGGCTGCTGTCTGCGGGAACAAATGCCCTCAGGAAGTGCAATATTCCCACAAAGCCTTCACTCTTACGGAACTTCTGGTCGTGATGGCGGTCATCGCTATTTTGGCCAGCCTGTTGCTGCCGGCTTTGGGCCGGGCCAAAGATCAAAGCCGCAACACTGTGTGTGTGAGCCAGCTTCGCCAATTGGGCGTCGCCACCCGGCTCTATGCAGACAACAATAATAACCGGCTTCCCGCAGCCGAGCTGCTGCCCACGTCCCCGCTCAACCCGACGAACCCGCTGCCGCGCATCTGCGACGTGCTCGCGCCGGACCTTGGCAAAGTCGGCGGCGGCACCAACAGCCCGCTTGTGTTCAGGTGTCCAGCGGATGATGAAAACCGCTTCGCCACCGAGGGTTCGAGCTACGAGTGGAACATCGCGTTGAACGGGCATCGCATGGACGAGACGACCTCGGAGTCCTTAAAATTCGCCCTTGCCTGGGCAGGGCCGGTAGGTGGAGCGGGGCCAGGGTCAGGGGCAGGGCCGACAGGCCCCCCTGTCGTCATGACCAACGGCACCATTAATTTGACATTTGAGCCGAGCGCAACCCCGCTTTTTACTGATTACGACGATTTTCATCCGCGTTCGCTCGCATCAGGGAAAAATGTCGTTTTCATGGACGACCACGTAACGCCGCTGAATTTGTCGGAGCTTCCGTAAAAGGGCAGACGCATCCAAATTGTTGTAACCCATTGAAAATCAACAATAGCTCATTTTAGGTGACTGCGACTTCTTCCTCCGGGGAGGCACGCGCCCCCGCGTGCAGCGGGTCGCGCCTCGTGCCCCGCATCAGAAACGTCCGGCAATTTAGATCCGTCTGCCCTGACTTCCGAAACGGGTGACTTGCTTTGTCCCGCGGCGAGGCTTATGGTGGGTGCGGCGTGGAACAACCGTTTGTCAACTTGGAGGAAAAGATCGATCGCTTTGTCGGCCGCCGCACCAGAACGCCCGACAGCCTGGAGGCCGGCATGCAATTGCAAGCGGCTGCGGTGGAGTTCCACCGCGCCTTCAAGCACCGCTGGGCGGCCAAAGGAGTCTATCGCTTCAAAACGCACGAGGAGGCGGACCAATGGATGATGAAAATGCTGGCTCGCGCCGACCTGAGCAAGAGTTAGCGTGCCGCCCGCCGCTGCAGGCAGATGTGGCCGCTTTGTGCAGGGAGTTAAATCAGCGTCGAGCGAGATACGTGGTCGTAGGCGGTTTCGCCATCATCGCAGCAGGTTTTCCACGAATGACGGCGGATGTGGATTTGATCGTGGCGGCGGACTCAGAAAATGAGCGAAATGTTTTTTCTGCGCTCTCCACGCTGCCGGATAACGCGGTGCGCGAGCTTCGGCCAGGCGAACTCCAGCAATACAACGTCATCCGCGTCGCCGACGAATTTCTCGTTGATCTCATGGTTTCCGCCGGTGGCATTGATTACGCCGAGGCGGCCAAGGACGTGGTTGTACGCGAACTGGAGGGCGTTCCTATTCCCTTCGCCTCCCCCCGTCTACTCTGGCGGATGAAGGCGGTGACACATCGAACAAAAGACCAGCCCGACCTCGTATTTCTACGCCAGTGGTTCATCGAGCACGGCCAGGAACCCCCGCGTGTCTGAAAGGCCTTGCGGTGCGCCTTGGCCCTTCTTAATTTTGTTAATTGCATTCCCATTTAAGGGTGGTAATGTGGCACTGATGCAGCGCGCTTGCAGTGCCATAGTCCGGAATCATGCGTTTCAAACAAGACGCCCGGTTCGCCGTGTGAACAGAAAAATCACAGGGCAGGGGAATGTTTGGCAGAGGAATGGAAAAAGGCGTTGGCGCCATTATTCCTTTGCCATCCCCTTTTCGTTTGGATTCTTAAAGTCGAAATCGCGTCAATTTACTTGTAAGATATTCAGGGGACTCGCGGCGTTCGCCCCTCCCGAAATCTCATCGGGAGGGCGGAGCGCCGCGACGCCCAAATTTCAAATATCTTTGGCTAGTCTTATTCCGCTGCCCATCATTCCCCTGCCGGTTCCGGTCTTTTCCATGGCACGTCTTATGCCCGCGCTTGCGCCCATGGGAAAAAACATGCCAGGCCGGTTTCCGGCCAAGGCCGGACATTTACGAGCCTCCGGCCGCTGCTGCTCACGCGGCGGACAGGACGCTCTGAAACAAAACCCTCCAAAACCAACCCAAATGAGGCCATGCCAATATAGGTCAGTACAAGCCAGTACAAGCCAGTACAAGTGAATACAACCAATGAAAATTTTTTTCTCGCGCCGTCTTTCAACCAGGGCGGCCAATTTGCCGGTTTACGCCCTGGCGGCGGCGCTGGTTCAAACAATTCTTGCCCCGGCGCGCGGCAAGCCCTATCGTGGCGCTGGATTTGCCAGGGCCCATGGAACGAGGACTTACGAACCCCGCCAGGGCAGGAATGCAGCAACGGCAGTTTGCTCCGCGTCCGCCGTGGTCGCCCTGGCATTCCTTTGATCTTAAACGGCATGTCGTACCAAGTCATAGCGCGCAAATATCGCCCGCAACGTTTCGCCGACGTTGTCGGCCAGGAGCATGTCACCCAAACCCTGGCCAATGCCATCACCCAAAAACGCATCGCCCACGCATACCTCTTCGTCGGCCCGCGCGGCACCGGCAAAACCACCATCGCGCGAATTTTCGCCAAATGCCTCAATTGCACCGACGGCCCCAAGGTTGATTTCGCCGAGGACGATCCGAAGGCCAGGGAAATCACCGAAGGCCGCTGCATGGACGTGCTGGAGATTGACGGCGCCAGCAACCGCGGCATTGACGAGGTGCGCGAATTGCGCGAGACGGTCAAATATGCGCCGGCCTCTTCACGGTTCAAGATTTACATCATTGACGAAGTTCACATGCTGACCAAGGAGGCCTTCAACGCGCTGCTCAAGACGCTCGAAGAGCCGCCCGCGCACGTCAAATTCATGTTCGCCACCACCGAGCCGGAGAAGGTGCTCTCCACCATTCTCTCCCGCTGCCAACGGTTCGACTTGCGGCGCATTCCTTCGGCGCTCATCGTCGAGCATCTTCAGCAAATCGCCGGGAAGGAGGACGTGCAGATTGATGAGGCTGCGCTCCACGCCATCGCGCGCGGGGCCGACGGCGGCATGCGCGACGCGGAATCAACGCTGGACCAATTGATCAGCTTTTGCGGGAAGGCCATCGCCGAGACGGACGTTTTGGCGATGTTCGGATTGGCGTCGCGCAGTCAGATTTTGGAACTGGCCGCAGCGGTCATCGCGGGGGAGGCGGAGGCAGCCCTGCGCCTGTTTAACGATCTGGCCCAGCAAGGCAAAGATATCGGACGGCTGGTTTCGGAGCTTTTGGGCCATTTTCGTAATTTGCTCATTTTTCAGGTTTCCCACGGTGACTTGCGAATGATCGAGGCTTCCGAGGCCGAGGCCGCCGCCCTCAAGGAGCAGTCGGCCCGGCTGCACACCGACGCGCTGACGCGCATGATGGAGGTGCTGACCGATTGCGAGGGCCGTTTGCGCGACACGGCCTCAAAAAAAATCCTGGTCGAGGTGGCGCTGCTGAAAATGATCGAAGCGCGGGATGCCGTCAGCATTGACACCGTCCTGAAACAAATCCAGCAATTGCGCTCCGGCGCTCCCGCCGCGTCTTTGACAGCCGCCGCGCCTGCCTTGAAAGCCGCACCGGCTCCGGCTCGCGCTCCGGCTCCTGTCCAGGCCCCTCTGGTCGCGATGGCCCCAGGGCCGACGGACCTGCCGCAGCTTTGGGACGTATTGGTGGAAGCGGTGGGCCGGGCCAGTCCGTTTGTGAAAACATATTTCGTGGAAGCCCATCCCGTTTCGTTCGTTAAAAACGTATTGACCATCGGTTTTGATCCTGAATTTGCCGATCATTTGCAGTTGGTGGATAACGCCAAGAATCACGCCCTGGTGCAAACGAAACTGGCGGAATTGGGCCATCCGCACGCCCAGGTGAAATTCATCCGGGCTGAAGCGCCTCCGCGGGAAAAAGCCGCCGCTCCCGCTCCCGCTTCCACGCCGCTCCCGCCGCCGGCGGCCAAACCCGTCCCGGCCGCCGAGCCTGTCAAACCTGCCCCTGGACCAGCGCCTTTGAACAAAGACGATTTCAGGAACGACCCTCTAATACAGAAAGCGCTGGAGATTTTCAAAGGCCAGATTGTCGAAGTGCGCTCCTAAACCACAAACCTCAAAATACCATGTCCAGCATCGGAAAACTTGTCAAACAGGCTGCGCGCATGCAGCAGCAAATGGAACAGATCAAGGCCCAATTGGCCGCTCGCACCGTGGAAACCACCAGCGGCGGCGGCGCGGTCAAGGTGATAGCCAAATGCGATGGTTCCATCGCCTCCATCAAAATCAATCCGCAAGCCGTCAACCCCGCGGAGGTGTCCTTGCTGGAAGATATGGTGCTCACGGCGGTCAACGCGGCGCTGGAACAAGCCCAGCAAATTTCCGCCGCCGAAATGGGCAAGGCCACGCAAGGCTTCAATTTGCCCGGATTGATGTAATGGCGTGCCGCTGCCCGAACCCATCACCACTTTGAGCGAGGCCCTGTGCCGTCTGCCAGGCATCGGCCCCCGCTCGGCGGAACGACTGGCCTTGCACCTCGTCCAGAGCCAGGCCGATGACGTGCGGCGCCTGGCCCAGACCCTCGTCCAGGCCCGCGAAAAAATCCGCGTGTGCTCGACGTGCGGCGGGTTGACCGAGGCCGACCCGTGCGCCATCTGCCAGGACCCGCGCCGGGACGCCTCGGTCTTGTGCGTCGTCGAACGGCCGCTGGACATTTTCGCCCTGGAAAAAGCGGGCAGTTTTCGCGGCCTTTATCACGTCCTGGGCGGAAAGATTTCCCCGCTCAACGGCGTGGAGCCGGAAGACTTGCGCCTGGCCGAATTGGAATCCCGCCTGGGCCGTGGCGTGACGGAAATCGTCGTGGCCTTGAGCACCGACGTGGAGGGGGACGCCACCAGCTTTTATCTCGCCAAACGCCTGGCGGGCAAGGGCGCCAAGATTTCGCGCCTGGCCCACGGCCTGCCCGCCGGCAGCGGCCTGGAATTCGCCGACGAAGTGACCCTGAGCCGGGCCTTGGAGGGCCGCCGGGAAATGCCAGCGTAGATTGTCAACATGAGTGTGCCATCGGTTGTTGTTTTTGATTTGGGCAAAGTGCTGGTGGATTTCGATTACGGCATCGCCGCCGCCAAAATCGCCCGGTGCGGCAAGGTGACGCCGCAAGAGGTGCGCCATGTGATGGAACATGGCCCATTGCTGGGCCGGTTCGAGAGCGGGTTGATGACCAACGAGGAGTTCGCCGCCGAAGTTTGCGCATCCTGCGGCTTTTCAGGCACGGTGGACGAATTTTACGATTCCTTTGCCGACATTTTCGTCGAGATCAAGCCGATGATCGCCCTGCAGGCCGCGCTCCGGGCCGACCGCATCCCGACTTGCATCTTCTCCAACACCAACGGCATCGCCATTGGCCACATTCGGCGGCGCTTCCCCTTTTTCTCCCGTTTTGACAGCTACATTCTTTCCTACGAAGTGGGTGCCATGAAGCCGGAGGAGAAAATCTACGCCGCCGTCGAACGCGCGACGGGCCACGCCGGAGAGGCGATTGTCTATCTGGATGACCGGGCCGAGAATGTCCAGGGCGGGCTGGCCCGGGGCTGGCGCGCCCTTTTGCATGAGACGCCGGAGAAAACCATCCCGGCGCTGCGCCAAATGGGCCTGCCGGTCGGGCCTAGCTCTTGAAGATCACCGGCAGTTCGGGATCGCCGATGGAAAAGACCCGTTCGGAAAGATCGTTCAAGGCCCGCCGCGCCGGCTCGAATCGCTCCGAGAGCGTATCAAACACAGAGGCCAGATCGTACCGCGTGGCCAGGCGATGAAGGCTGGCCGCGCGGTAGTTAGCGCGTCCCAATTCCTGGTAGTAGCGCAGGCCCGGCGCGCCGCGGCGCTCCGAGCGCTGGCGGATGTGCTCTGGAAAAACGCCGGATAAAAAGAGGGAATGATTGCCGATATGGGCGCGAATCCAGAAAGCGGTGTGATCATCCGCGTTTTCCAAAGCCGCCAGCATGTCAAAAAAATAATCCAGGCGTCCGGCCCCGTCTGGCGTCACGCAGCGAGCGCGCTCCTCGCGCGAAAATTCCGTCAGCAACTCCGCCACGTAATCGGCCACCGGCCGGTCATCCAGGCCCGACCTCCGCAAAACATGCCGCACCAGCACATAAAAATACAGGTGCGGGGAGACCCGGAGACAACCGCCTTGCTCCAGCAACGCGCGAAACAGCAGATCATCGTCAAGAATGAGATCGCGTGTCTCGGGGTCCGCCAAAAGTGACACCAGTGATTCGGCCGCGCCCCGCCTTTGCCCCAGCACCGCGAGGATGAAATCCACATCGTTGGCCGTGAATTGGACCCGGCAATTTGCCTGAATCACTTTCATTAGGTGGAATGAAGCATAGATTGTTCCATTTTCAAGTCGAGTCGCGTTTTTCATCCGGGTGCGCGAGCTTCTTGCCGCACTAATGTGTGGGGAGGTTGGGCACGCAAAAGGGATGTTTGAGGCCAGAGACTGAAAAGGGAAAGCGGGTTCAGCGGGGTGGCGCGTGCGTTCCCCAAAATTAGGTCATATGCCAGTGAAGAAGTCAGAAAGTTTGTTTGGACGGTGGAACAACTGTTGACGGCAGCAATTTAAAGGACAACTTATGAATTTCTGGTGAGCAAATATCCAACAATTACGGGTTGACATTGTGCGATGGCGTGTTACTTTCGGGCGGAGAGATTATGCCGTTCCAGTCCGAAGCTGTTGCAAATAAATTCGTTGAGATTGCAAGAGAAAAAGGCGACATGAGCCTTATGAAACTCTTGAAGCTGGTATATTTTGCTCATGGCTGGCATTTGGCGGTGACCGATGGGAAGCCATTGCTTAACCAACATATTGAAGCATGGAAATTCGGCCCTGTTGCGCCCTCAGTTTATCATGCTTTTAAAGATAATGGGGCCGGGCCGATTACGACGCGGTGCATGATTTTTGACCCCTCTGTAGAAAACCTCTTGGATGCGGAATTGATTACGCCAACCATTCCAAGCTCTGCCCAATTGGACCCTTTTTTTGATAGAATTTGGAGCATTTACGGACATTTGTCAGCATATCAACTTTCACAATTAACCCATCAGCCCAACACGCCTTGGTTCAAAGTCTGGTTTGAAATGGGCGGAAAAGACCGCAAGGGGACTGATATTCCAGACCATCTCATTCACGAGTATTTTAAAAAGAAAATGGCGGCATGAATGGTTTCCGGCCCGGACATGGCTCCTGAGCAATTATCGAAACTGGCGCAAATTCAAGATAAAACGCCTCTCTTAGCCGATTCAAAAAAGGCAGGAATCCAGGAAGAAAAGGCTCTTCAAGAGAAAATAAAATCTGACAGGTTAAGAGCCGAACTTGCCGGATTCCAACAAGATATTGATGAGCGCAAAAAATACGCCGACAAATCGTTCTGTTTAGTGAAAAATTGGATTTATGGTGTTTTCATCTTGTTGCTTCTTCAAGGATTCCTTTCGGAACCGACTCCCTTTTCAACAAAGTGGGTGTCCTTTGTTTTCTTGTTCAAATTACCTGATAATGTGCTTTTGGCTGTTTTAGGAGGAACAACCGTCAGCGTGGTCGGGAAGTATGTTTTTGTGGCAAAGTATTTATTTCCAAGGAGATAGATAGTCATCAACAATCCGTTCACCCATGACCCAAAATAAGTAGATTACCCACATGCCAGCGTTCTTGCCACGCCGGCGCGCGTGGGAGTATGATTTTCTCAATTCTTGGAAAATTGGATCGCATGAGTGTTCGTGTTCGTTTCGCGCCCAGTCCGACGGGTTTGCTGCACATTGGCGGCGCTCGCACGGCCTTGTTCAACTGGCTTTACGCCCGGCACACCGGCGGCGTCTTTGTTTTGCGCATCGAAGACACCGACACGGCCCGCAATACGCAGGAGGCCACCGATGTCATCCTGAGCGGCCTGCGCTGGCTCGGGCTGGATTGGGATGAAGGACCCGGCAGGGGAAGTTTTGGCCCTTATTTCCAATCGCAACGGGGCGAGATTTACCGGCGGCGCGTCCAGGAACTCAAAGACAAGGGCTTGGCCTATGATTGCGACGGGGCGGTCAAATTCAAAATGGATCGCCAGCCCATCGTCATCCCGGACCTCGTGGTCGGCCGCGTCACGCGCGAATTGACCGACCGGGAACAGGCTGATCCCGATTTCGTCATCGTCCGGTCCGACGGCCAGCCGGTCTTCCACTTCGTCAACGTGGTGGACGACATGGAGATGAACATCACGCACGTCATCCGCGGCGAGGACCATCTTTCCAACACGGCCAAGCACATCGCGCTTTTCCGCGCCTTTGGAGTTGAGCCGCCGCAATACGCCCACATCCCCCTGATCCTCAATCCCGACGGCGCCAAAATGAGCAAGCGCGACCGCGGCGCATCTCTGCAAAGCTACATGGAGGAAGGTTACGTGCCCGAGGCGGTGGTCAATTATCTATGTTTGCTGGGCTGGTCGCCGAAGGAAAACCGGGAGAAGATGCCGTTGGCGGAAGTGATCCCGCTTTTCGATTTGCCGCAGATCCTGCGCCACAACGCGCGTTTCGATCTGGCCAAACTGGAGTGGCTCAACGGCGAATACCTGCGCGAATTGAGCGCCGACCGTTTTCGCGAACTGGGCGCCGCCGCGCTCCGGCGGGCCGGCTGCAAGCTGGACGCTTACGCGCCCGCCTACGTTGCCGCCGCGCTGGCCACCTGCCAGGGCAAAATTAAACGCTTCGGCGACCTGGCCGCTTATGCCGGGTTCTATTTCAACGACGAGGTGAAGCTTGATCCCGCAGCTTCCGCCACGGAATTCACCCCCGAAGCCAAAGTGCGCCTGAAAAAACTGCGCGATGCGCTGGCGGCGTTGGAGGACTTTTCCGCCGCCAGCATCGAAAAAACGCTCAAGGCCGTGGCGGCGGAATTGGGCGTCAAAGTGGGCCTGTTGGTTCATCCCACGCGGCTGGCCTGCACAGGGGCGTCCGCCGGGCCGAGCTTGTATCACTTGATGGAAATCGTCGGCAAGGAAACGATCCTCAAGCGCCTGGACGCGGCAGCCTCTTAGCCGGAACGATTCATTTGAACAGGAGATAACAGAGAGAACAGAGACGGGAATCACAGGATTGAAACGAGCGCTCATGGCACACCATTTAGAGAGTCATCGGCCTGGCGGCGAATTTTCCATTTCGACTCATTGCTTTGCTCTGTTTCCTCTGTTATCTCCTGTTCAAATGAATCGTTCCGTCTTGGGGCGCCATGTTGCGCTAAACGGCGCGAACGGCAAGCACGACCACGTTGACATAAACGGCCGCCAGGACGTCGTCCACCGTCACACCCCACCCGCCGGGCAGGTTCTGGCTTTGGCGCACGGGCCAGGGCTTGAGGATGTCGAAAAAACGAAAAAGCGCGAAGACGCCGAGGCTCGACGGCCAATGCGCCCAAAAGAATTCGAGGCCCGGCCAGCGGTGCTGCGGCCACCAGGCCGCCACGAGCCAGCCGGTGAAACACAATGGGATGGCCGCTATTTCGTCCAGCACCACCGAGCCGGGATCCTTTTGGTTGAGCATCCGCTCCGCCTGGCCGCAGAGCCAGACAGAGAGCGCGACGGCCAGCGCGTTGCCGGCGATGAACACGGGCCAGGATTTTGCGCACAAGAGCAAGGCCAGCCAGCCCAGGCCGGCGATGGAGCCGAAGGTTCCCGGAGCGATCGGAATGCGGCCCACGCCGAAACCCTGGGCGATCCAGAGCTTCATAAATCCGCCAGGTAGAGGCGGCGGTTGCGCCAGAGATAGATGACGCCGGAAGTAAAGGTCAGGATCACCGCCACCCAGAGCGAAAGAGGCGCAAACCATCCCACCCACGGCCCCCAGAGGATATTGAGGCCGAAGATTCTGCCGGCCACGCCCCACTGTTGATAGCTGTAGAGCACCAACATGGAGATGATGGCCACGATTTGGGAAATGGTTTTGTGTTTGCCGAAACGTTCGGCGGCCAGAACGAGGTTTTTCGACGCGGCCAGCAATCGCAGACCCGTGATGGCCAATTCGCGCGCGACGACAATGACCACCATCCAGGCCGGCGTCCAGCCGCAGCCCAAGAAGGCGATGAACGCGGAGCAGACCATGATCTTGTCCGCCAGCGGGTCCATGAGGATGCCGAAGTTGGTGATCAAATTGTCGCGCCGCGCGATCTTGCCGTCGAAATAGTCGGTCAGCCCCGCCACGCTGAAAAGGGCGAGCGCGATCGTTTCGTAATACATCGGCTTGGCAAAAATGACCGCCAAGAACGCGAACGTCAGGACAAAACGGGAGATTGTCAATTTATTCGGAACGTTCATGGAAACTTCGGACTTCTCTCCGATATAAAGACAGAATCCGCCCGCGAAGGAAAGCATTTCCACCAAGAGGCTACGGCTTCGGTTGGAGAATTTGGTTGTCGTTGAGCCAATCGGTCAACCGCTGCGGCCAGGTGTGGATGGAGGCCAGCTTGGAGCGTCCACCCATGTTGAAGCCGTGTCCGCCGCGGGCGTAGATATGGACTTCCATCGAGCGCCCGGCTTTGTGATATTTTTCGGCCAGCGAGAGGACCGGACCCATGTGGCTGGTGTCATCGTTGGCAATCAGGAAAAAGGCCGGCGGGGCGTCGGCGCCAACTTTGTCGGGTATGCCCAGCGGGCCAGGATAGATTACAATTTGGAAATCGGCAAAGGCGTCCAGCCGATCAATCGGGTCGGGCGCGCTGGGGTCGCCCGCCGTCGGACTATAGACGAGCAGGGAGGCGACCTCGCCGCCGGCGGAAAAGCCCATGACGCCCAGGCGGTTGGGGTTGATGTTCCACTCGGCCGCGCGGCTGCGAATCAGGCGCATGGCGCGCTGGGCGTCCTGGCGGGGATGGATTTGCAACGAATAAGGCGAATTGGTTTCGCGGGCGAGGCGATACTTGAGCACGAAGGCCGCCACGCCCAAGTCGTTCCAGTAATGCGCCGGCTCAACTCCCTCGGAATTGAACACCAACTGCGAGTGGCCGCCGCCGGGAAAAATCAGCACCGCCGCGCCGTTGGCTTTGTCCTTTGGCGGAAGGAAGACGGTGAGCGAAGGATTGTGAATGTTGTGAACCGAGCCGCCTTGCACGCGTTCCGGTTCGTCGCGGCGGGATTCGAATCCGGGCGCGCCATTGGGCCACAGCGGCACGACCAGCGGCTCCTCAGCGGCGACCGCCATCGCAAGCGACAGGCACACTCCCAGCGCAGCGCCGATCCGTTTTGCATCCATGCTAAACATCAGACAGCCGCCCCGTGGATTCGCCAAAGCGCGGCAGGTTTCGCAGCCCCATGCGGTCGGCCATGCTGAGAAACAAGTTCGACGCCGGAACGGAAGATTGCTTGATGTAACGACCAGTCGTCAGCGTGCCGCCGCCCGCGCCGGCCAGGACGATGGGCAGATTAACGTGCGAATGGGCGTTCCCGTCCGCGTTGCCGCTGCCATAGACGATCATCGAGTTGTGCAGCAGCGAATGGCCGTCGGTGTCGCGCACCTGGTCGAGCTTGCGCAGGAACGAGGCCAACTGTTTGACATACCATAGATCAATGTCGGAAACCTTCCGCATTTTCTCCTCGTTGTTGAAGTGGTGTGAGAGATCGTGGTGGCCTTCGGGAATGCCGATGTCGGAGAACGAGCGGTTGCTCCCATCGTGGGCCAGCAGCAGCGTGGCCACGCGCGTGGAATCGGTCTGGAAGGCCAGGGTCAGGATGTCAAACATTAGATTCAGGTGCTCCTCGTGTTTCTCCGGCACTCCCGCCGGCGTCGGCGTCATCGGGTCTTTGGGATCGCCCAGCTTTTCCGCCGCATGAATGCGGACTTCCAAGGCCCTGACACCTGTCAAGTATTGGTCCAATTTCGCCTTGTCGCCCGGGTCCAGCCGGCGCTGCATGGCGCGGGCGTCCTGCAGGACAAAATCCAGGATGGAGCGCTGCTCCTGGCGGCGGAGGCGCAAGCTCTCGGTCCGCTGCCCCGGCGGGCCGGCCCCAAAAAGTCGCTCGAAGACCAGGCGCGGATTGGATTCCGCCGTCATCGGCGTGGTGGGCGAATTCCAGGAAAGGTTGAACTGGTAGGCGCAGGAATAACCGGAGTCGCAGATCCCGCTGGGACGCTCGGTTTCGCACGTCAATTCCAGCGACGGAAAGCGCGTGAGATGCCCGATCTCGCGGGCCATGACCTGGTCAATCGAAATGCCGGCCCGGAGGTCCGTGGCGCTTTTTTTCAATCGGACGCCGGTAAGGAAGGTGCCATTGGCGCGGGCATGATCACCGGCGCCGTCTTCTCCTGCTTGCGCGCTTTTGTCGTCCAAACCGCCGATAATCTGGAGATTTTTCCGGCACGATTCAAGAGGTTGCAGAGTCCGGCTCAACTCAAAATCCGTTCCCGGTTCCTTCGGCCACCAGGCGTGCGGGATCGCGCCGTTGGGAAAATAGAGGAAGGCCGCGCGCAACGGGGCGCCGGTGGCCGTCACGGCCAGCTTGCCGGCGGACGAGGCGGCCATCAGGCGCGCCGGGAACAACGAAGCAAACGCGGGCAGGGCCACGCAAGCGCCGAGGCCGCGCAGGAAATGGCGGCGGTTCAAACTGGCCTGCGGCTGCGCCGCCTGGCCTTCGATGGAGTTGTGTTTTCTGGTCATGATTTGTTTTCGGTTAAAGTAGCGAGCTTCGCCGGATGCGACGACGGCTGGCGGCATTTCTGGAACGCGGCGGAATCCACGATGCCGTTCAGCAACGCGGACGCCCGACCGTTCGATTTTTCGATTCGACTCACAATTTGATCCACAGTTTCAACGTCATAATAATCCAATCCCCGGCCCAACGCATACGTTAGCATCTTCTCGGTCAAAGTGCGGTAAAAATCTTCGGCATGTTTTTGGGCCAGGATATGCTTGAGTTGCGTGAAATCGGAAAAGCTTTCCCCCGTGAGCAATGTGCCCGCGGCGGCGATGGGTTGTTTGAACTCTTGGGCGCGCCACACACCCAGGGCATTGAAATTCTCCATGGCCAGGCCCAGTGGGTCCATGCGATTGTGACAGGAAGCGCACAAGGCATTGGCGCGGTGCGCCGCCAGAGTTTCACGCAGGGTGGGGGTATCGTTGGTCAGCCCCTTGGCGGCATCTTCCAGCGGCGGGATGTTCGCGGGCGGCGGCGGGGGCGGCGTGCCCAAAATGCTATCCAGGATGAAAAGGCCTCGTTTGACGGGCGAAGTGCGGGTGGGATTGGAAGTGACCACCAACACCGTGCCTTCGGTCAACACGCCTCCGCGGGGACTGTCCTCCGGCAGCGTCACGCGGCGCATTTCGTCTCCCGTGACGTTCGTGATTCCATACTGATGCGCCAGCCGTTCGTTGAGGAAGGTGTAATCGCTGTCAATCAATTCCAGCAAACTGCGGTCTTCATGCAACACGTAACCGAAGACATCCTCGGTTTCCGCGCGCATATCCTTGCGCAATTCGTTGGACAGGCTCGGACGCAGCGGCCGGCCGAATCGCTTGAAAAAGGTGCCGGCAATGTCGTCCTTCTCCTGCTTTTCCTCCTTGCTGAGTTGATCATTCCCTTTTTCCTCCAGATCGCGATAACGGCGGCGAAGTTTCTCCATTTCGGGATCTGCGCCGCGCTCGCGGGCCAGAACGGCCCGGCTGTCAATCTGGATATTCTCCACGTCCCTGGCTCGCAGCCATTGGCCGGTGAAATTGCGGACGAAATCCTTCGAGCGTTTGTCCTTGAGCATCCGTTCCATCTGCGCGGGCAGGTTTCGGCGCAATTGGCCCTCGGCGGCCAGGCGCATCAATTCCTCGTCCGGGGTGGTGGACCAAAGAAAATAGGACAACCGCGAGGCCAGCGAGTACTCATCCACCAACGGATAGCCCGGGTCGCTGCCTTTTTCTTCCGTGGTCTCCTCGCGAAAAAGAAAGCGCGGCGAGGACAGCACGGCCACCATGGCCTGGCTGATGCCCAACTCGACTGTTTTGCCGGGCTTCTCATAAATCTCCTCCGCCAGGGCCGCCAGCCGGTTGACCGTTTTCTCGTCCACCGGACGCCGAAAGGCCTTGCGGGCGAAGTCTCCCAGAATGGCTCGCGCATAGGCGCGGCGCGCCTTGGACCCGGCGGGGACGTCGCGGGGAAAAAAGCGCGCATAGACCTTCGGCTTCGCCCCTTCCTTCTTCTCCGGCACGGCTTGGGCCACGATTTTGTCCGCCGCGTCGAGGTATTTCTCCAGCAACATCGGCGGCAGCGTCAACACATCGGCAATGGTGTCGAAACCGAATCCGGTGTCATCGGGCGGAAACTCCGTCTGCGTGTCGTAATCAATGCCCATCAAATCGCGGATGGTGTTGTGATACTCGACGCGGTTCAGACGGCGGACGGTGACGCGGCCCGGATCGGGATTCCGTGGGTCAACGCGAAAGACCGCGCTTTTGATCCACTGCGCGATGGCTTGCTCCTGCTCCGGCGAGGGCCGGGGCTTTTTGGCCGGAGGCATCATGCCGGCGCGGAGGTTCTTCATGGCCTTCCACCACAACTCCGGGTTTCCCAGGATGGCCTGGTCGGTCTTTAATTCGTCGAAGGCGACATTTCCCTTGTGCGCGCCGTCCCCGTGGCAATCGAAACAGTAGGTCTCCAGGATGGGCCGGATCTGGGCGCGAAACTCCGCCGAGCCGGGAGCTGAATCCGCCGCCACGCGGCCCGAACCGGCCAGCAGAGCCAGCACGGCCAGGAGTGAGCGCGGCCCAAAGGCTTGCGCACCCCAAACCGGCTTAACGGTTGCGGCAAAAAGCCTTGCGGCGGCCTGCAAATGGACACGAAAACTCACGGCTGACGATCACCCTAACCGGGCGGTTATTTAGACGTTCCGCGGGCTTTTCTGATTCACTTTGATCCACACATCGCGGCCATGCGCTTGCGCATTTCCTCCGGGGTCACGTCTTCCTTGTGGGTGGCCACCGTCCATAAATGCCCGAAGGGATCGGTCAGCGTGCCGGACCGGTCGCCATAGAACTGGTCTTGCAACGGATGCACCATCTTGCCTCCGAGCGCCACCGCCTTTGCGAAGATGGCATCGCAATCCTCCACGTAAAGGCAGATCCCGGTTGGCGTGCCGCCCAGAGAAACCGGGCTGCGTGTCTTTTGCCGGGGGCATTCGTCGCCCAGCATGATGCGCGAATCGCCGATCTGGATTTCGGCATGTCCGATTTTGCCGTCAGGTCCCGCCATACGCATGATTTCGCGCGCGCCAAACGCCTGCTGATAGAACTCAATGGCGCGCGCGCCGTCGTGGACGACCAAATAAGGCGTCACTGAATGATAACCGTCGGGAATAGGAGCGATTTTAGTACTCATAAGTGTGCGGATTGTAACCCACTGCAACGAGACCGTCCATCACAACGTGGAACTTTGTCGCCGAAAAGGCGCAGGCTAATCGCCTTGGGGAAGGCCGCAAATCTGGTTTTGACCCCTACCTATACCTTCCCCCCCATTTTACCCGTCACACCGTCACAAATGTTGATAATCAAGCACTTAACCCGTCACATTTGCCGTCACAAACCGTCACACAAACCCGTCACAAAAACGGATTTGCGCCCCCTCAGACGACCCGAGAGCGTTTGGGCTTGTCGTTCAGCGAATGGAGACCGTCAACCCGGGACTTGAGGCCGAATTGCTCAAGGCCATATCAGCGTAGGTCTTCACCAGCGTTCTTCCGCGCGAGCGACCAGGACCATGTTCGGCAGAACCTTGTTCCCGAAAATTCGACGGCGGCGGGCGGAATAATCAGGCAGAGGCGGAGTCCCTCCTTCGTTCTCGCCTGAACGCTGGCCTTCGGCGTTACTGATATGGCTTTCCTGTAAGTATTCCAGCAACCAACGGGCGATTTCCCACCGCTCTTGGGTAGCCAATTGCCGCAACGCCATCTCAATTTCAAAGACACTGTTCATGTGGCCAACCATACCAGCCCCCCACTTTTGCGAGAAGGTTTTTAATAGTAATGTCAGATGTGACCCTGATGGCTTAATTTTCGAGGCCGCCCGGAAGACAAGAGCGTTTTTATCACCAAATACATTCGGGTGTGATACTAATTTGAAGATTTCCATCTCCGTCCCTATGCGTATCCTCCACGATTGCTAAGACCGAAACGCCGGCCAGGTCGCGGCTTTCCTGATTGCCTTCAAAAGAGAAAAGCATAGAGTCCGCTAGAAACTCTTTATTCACGTAGCCCTTTGCCACAACCGTGACTGGCCCACTGTCGGAAAACTCCACGACCAAACGCCCAGACGATTTAAGGAGTCGGATTGTTCCATTGTAGAGGATTATCTTATGAGGAACGATTTTCGCAAAATTGGACTCATACTGCACTCTATCGTGTCGCTTCAACTGAGCCTTTTGATCGCTCGACAGTTGTACACCGGCATTACTCACCATCGTAGTGACAAAGTCCGAAGAAACTACGATTGGGTGGAAGAGCGCCCAAGTAATCGTGTTGGTGTCTGCGATGAATCGTTTGATGATCCGCCCAGCAGCAAAACCAGGGGTGATGTCGGGCGTATTTAAGGTCATACTCTGTTCTGTGGATAGCTTTGTTCCGGCTTCGAGTTTCACGCCATTAATGGGTAAAGAAGCCGACACGGACGTGTCTTGTTCTTTCCCAATTGACTCGGTTCTCTCCTTTGGCTCCATGTCACTTTGAAGGGCCTGGAACTGTTTGATAATCAGTTTTTCATCCAGGTAGAGGTAAACACCGGTCTCGGGTGGGCTGTACGGCGATTGGCCCCAATTACCCAGTTGTTTGAGTTTTTCAACTAAGATATTATTAACAAGTTCTTGATATTTGTTTTGGGCGTAGGATCCTGGCTGCAGACATGCCACGAACAACAACACAAAAGAGATACAACCAAGAACAATAACACTCGTGCGTGACGGGGGAAGACCTTGAAGAAATGCGACTTTTGATTTCTGACTTTCGGATAGATGTCGTCCAAACCAGAACGTAGTGTAGCCAATTATAAATACAAAGCAGCCGACTAAAAAAACACCGAGCGGACTAAACAACCCGATTTGAGTACTAAGGTAATTGGCACCATCCCTCCAAACATGCAGTTTGAAGATTCCGCCTGTCAAAAGAAATTCTTTCCACCATTGCGGAAAAATGATTGCTCCCACATCGGCGTAGATTAGCGCGGTCGCGAGGCCTATTCGAGTTGCGGCAAGCGCGATTGCTTTACCCAGGTGCGGATTAGGGGCCATATTGTGAATATTTGGATCTTGATGTTGAAAACGCAAGCTCGGATTTAAGAGAAAACGGGATCAAGGGCGGTGCGAAGGATCGCGACTTTTAGCGGCTTGGCGGATTCGGAGAATTGGTGTAGGAAATCATGAAAATGGTTATTGATTTACGGCCACTGGCATCGGAACAATTTTCCGTTCGTAGTCTTCTAATGAGCGGATGATAACCTTTGCCTTTTTTGGAATACGCCCGGGCGAACGCCTTGGAACTGTGGCCCAGCACTTGCTGGGCGAACCGTTGGGCATCCCAACGTCTGGCCCGTTCCGCCAAGGTGTAACGATAGCTGTGCATGGATATGCCGGTAACCTTGACGGCATTCTGGCAGAACTTTGACAGCACAGCCAACTTGGTGAACATTTTGGTGTCCACCGCCGCTATCGCCCCTTCAACCCATTGTGTTCCAACACATTGGAAATGGAGCCAGTTGCCGGATTTGCACATTTCTCATGTCCCGCTGGCGGTCTGATTTGGCCGGTGGAATTTCAAAGCGCCTTTTTCCACCGTGACTTTGATCCGGTCGCCGGGTTTGATTTCGCCGTCGAGCAGTTTCATGGCCAGCGGGTCGAGCAGGAGTTGCTGGATGGCGCGAGTCCCCGACGGCAAAAAAGGAGCGGCTGAACCGTTTCCAGTCCAGCCGTGTGATTGTTTACGGTATCACAGCTTCCAAAACACCAAAAATATGAAAATCCGCGGGATTGGATGTGAGCAAACGGCGGACGCCGCCGACGTAGAGGATGGCTGCTAACTGCGTATCAAGAATGCGCTTGCGCCCCAAGTTGAACTGCCGCATCCAGAGCAGGGTTTGATCTGTGCTTGCCGGGGTCGGTTCAAGCAGGCCGACCGCCGGATTCTTGAGGAATTCGTCAATCCAGTCCAGCGCTTCGGCCATAGTGAGCGGCGGTGCGAACCTGCGGTCGTCTGTGGCTACGTGGAGAAATTCAGCGATGACCAACGATGGGAAAACCAGCCTTTGGCCCTTCGATGTCTCAACCTGGACTGCCGCGACGGTTTTTGCGTTACCCGGATGGTCGGCAAAGGCAAGCTGGACAAGGATGTTGCAATCCAGGCCAATCATTGCCGTCCGAACATTTCCTCAGCCAATTCTCCTTGGGAAATGATAGGCGCCAGGACGCGGTGGCCCTTAAGGGAACGAACCAGCAAAGGAGCGACGGGAGAAATCGCCGCTTCAGATGCAGACACAAGTTTAGCCACAGGCTTGTTGCTTTGCGTGAGCAGCACCTCGTTTCCCGCCTGAACGTGTTTGACCAGTTCGGCAAGCTGCCCGGCAGCAATTTCGGTTGTGACTATCATACCAATCATCATACACCTTCCTTGATTTTGAGTCGAGTGCCATTTAACCCGGCGCCCATGCAGCGAAAAAGCCATGATCGGTTTAACGAATCCGAGTTTTGGCGGAGTTTCAGCGGAGTTTTGCAGAATTGTGAGCGAGTAGTGAACTCGGACACCCTTCTACTGACACTTTCACTGATAGTGGCCAGTCCGGGGCTTTCATCCTATTGCCGCATTCACCGTTAGGAATGGAGTCAGTTGCCGGATTCGAACAGTTCTCAATTCGCGCCGGCGGTTTGATTTGGCCGGTGGAATTTCAATGCGCCTTTTTCCACCGTGACTTTGATCCGGTCGCCGGGTTTGATTTCGCCGTCGAGCAGTTTCATGGCCAGCGGATCGAGCAGGAGTTGCTGGATGGCGCGCTTGAGCGGGCGGGCGCCGAATTGCGGATCGTAGCCTTCTTTGCCGATGTATCGGGTGGCCGCGGCGTCAAGCTCCAGGGCCAACTGCTGCCGGGCCAGCCGGTCGCGCAAACGCTGCAATTGGATTTCCACGATGGCGCTCAAGCCCTTTTCGTCCAGGCTGTGGAAAATAATGATGTCATCAATGCGGTTGAGGAATTCGGGCCGGAAATGCTGCTTCAATTCCTGGCGCACCAGTTCCTCCACGCGCGCGTGGTCGGCGGCGGCATCGGCCCCGGCTTTGCGGCTGGTGAAGAATTCCTGGATGATGGGCGAGCCGATGTTGCTGGTCATGATGATGATCGTGTTGCGGAAATCCACCGTGCGCCCCTGTCCGTCGGTCAACCGCCCGTCATCGAGCACTTGCAGCAGGACGTTGAACACGTCGTGATGCGCCTTTTCGATTTCGTCAAAGAGCACGACGCTGTAAGGTCGGCGGCGGACGGCTTCGCTCAATTGCCCGCCTTCCTCGTAGCCGACATATCCCGGCGGCGCGCCGATGAGCCGGGCCACCGCGTGGCGCTCCATGTATTCGCTCATGTCAATGCGGACCATGGCGTTTTCATCGTCAAATAGAAATTCCGCCAGGGCGCGCGCCAATTCGGTTTTGCCGACGCCCGTCGGGCCAAGGAAAATGAACGAGCCCATGGGCCGGTTCGGCTCCTGCAAACCGCTGCGGGCGCGGCGCACGGCGTTGGAGACGGCGGTGACAGCCTCGTCCTGGTCCACGACGCGCTTTTTGAGGCGCTCCTCCATTTTGACCAGCTTTTCCCGCTCACCCTCCAACATGCGGTTGACGGGGATGCCGGTCCAGGCGGCGACGACGCGGGCAATGTCCTCTTCGGTCACTTCCTCGTTGAGCAGGCGCCTGCCCTGGCGCTGGCTGAACTGTTTTTCCATGTCGGCCAGTTTCTTTTGCAACTCCGGCAGGCGGCCGTACTGGATTTGGGCGGCGAGGTTGAGGTCGCCGGCGCGCTGGGCGGCTTCCTGTTGTTGACGGGCCTCCTCAACCTGGCTGTTGAGAATGGAAAGGGCGTTGATGGCGGCCTTTTCATTTTGCCAGCCCGCTTTAAGCTCGGTGGATTGTTCGCGCAAATTGGCCAGTTCGCGTTCGAGATTCTTGAGGCGCAGGCGCGAAGCCTCGTCCTTTTCCTTGCGCAGGGCGGTTTGCTCGATCTCCAACTGCATGATCTGCCGTTCCAATTGGTCAATCTCCGCCGGCATGGAGTCCAGTTCCATCCGCAAGCGCGAGGCGGCTTCGTCCACAAGATCCACCGCCTTGTCCGGCAGGAAGCGGTCGGCGATGTAGCGATGGGAAAGGGTGGCGGCGGCGACTAGGGCGGCATCCTGGATGCGGATGCCGTGATGGACTTCGTAGCGTTCCTTGAGGCCGCGCAAAATAGCGATGGTCTCCTCCACGCTGGGTTCGTCAATATAAACCGGCTGGAACCGGCGCTCCAGGGCCGGGTCCTTTTCGATGTGCTTGCGGTATTCGTCCAGGGTGGTGGCGCCGATGCAGCGCAGTTCGCCGCGGGCCAGGGGCGGTTTGAGCATGTTGGAGGCGTCGTTGGCCCCTTCGGCTGCGCCGGCGCCGACGATGGTGTGCAATTCATCAATGAAGAGCAGCACGCGCCCTTCGCTGGCGGTAATTTCCTTGAGAAAGGCCTTGAGGCGCTCTTCGAATTCGCCGCGAAACTTGGCCCCGGCGATCATCGCGCCGAGGTCCAACGCCACCAGGCGCTTGTTCTTGAGCGATTCCGGCACATCCCCGCTGATGATGCGGCGCGCCAGCCCTTCGACGATGGCCGTTTTGCCGGTGCCCGGCTCGCCGATCAGGACGGGGTTGTTCTTGGTGCGTCGGGTCAGCACCTGCATGACGCGGCGAATCTCCTCGTTGCGCCCGATGACGGGATCAATTTTCCCGGCGCGGGCCAGGGCGGTGAGGTCGCGGCCATATTTTTCCAGGGCCTGAAACTTGTCTTCGGGATTGGGGTCGGTGACACGCTGGTTGCCGCGCAAATCGGCCAGGCCTTTCATGACCGCGTCGCGTTTGAGGCCCTGGGCCTGGAAAATCTTTTTCAACGCCGGGCCGCCTTGTTCCAAAAGCCCCAGGAAAAGATGCTCGGCGCTGATGTATTCGTCGCGCAATTTGCCGGCCTCGGCCTCTGCGGCGTCGAGGGTTTTCTTCAGGGCCGGACTGGAGAACAAGTCGGAGGAGGCCTCGCCCTGGACTTTGACTTTGCGGCCGATCTCCTCCTGCACGGCGGCGGCCAGCGCGGGCGCGGGCACCCCCAGCTTTTGCAAGAGGGCCGGGATGAGGCTGTCCGTTTGGGCCAGCAAGGCGGCCAGCAAATGCTCGGGGCCGACCTCCTGGTTGGAATGGCGGCGCGCCCATTCCTGCGCTCCCTTGAGGGCTTCTTGTGCTTTGATCGTCAGTTTTTCCGGATCCATAAGGAAAAACTCTGCCCTGGACACGCACCTGTCAAGCGGGCAAGCGCGCGGTTGCTACAATCTTAATCTTCTTAATCTTAATCGTAATCTTAATCTCTTCTTATCATTTAAAAAAGAGATTAAGATTAAGATTAGGAATAAGAAACGGGAGCGCCCCCCGGCCGGTCTATTTGGAGGAGCTGGGCGTATTGGTCACACTAGCCGTGGAAGGCGCGGCGGGCGTGTTGGTGTCCGTCAGCGAACCCGGCGGGGCGGCGACATTAAGTTCCTTGATGACGCCGTCGGTGAGATCGTCCTGGCCGTTGGTATAAAGCAACACCGGCACCAGGTTGGCGCTCTCGCCCGAGGTATCAAAGACCATGGTGTACCCGGCGGCTATGGCGTGGGCCTCCAGGATGCCCCGGATTTCTTTGACAATCTCCTCCCGGCGCATGTTTTTCTTTTCGCCAATGCGCGCGTTGGCCGCCCGATCGAAGGTGTTGATATCTTGTTCGTCGGACTTCAATTCCTCGATTTTTTTGACGGCGGCCTGTTTGCCTTTTTCGCGTTCTTCGGCGGAGACAGCCTGGTCATCGGCCTGGTCAATGAGCTTACGGTATTCATCCTGGTGTTTGCGGGCGTTTTCGACCATCTGCGCCCGTTCCCTGCCCGCCTCGGCGACTTCGTTGCTGAGCGCAACGTTGGAAAGTTTGGTTTTGTAGTAACTCTCGAAGGCTTTGCGGAGGTCGAATATGCCGATTTTTTGCTCGGCCGCCCTCGCGGTGAAGCCAAAACCGGCACAGGCCACGGCCAGGAGACCGAGTTGCATGAATTTTTTCATAAAGTTCGATTAAAATGGGCGCGAGAAGCCGAAGCCAAACTGGAACTTGCCGAACTTGCTCGCCGTGGCATCATGCACGATCGGCACGCCGTAGTCCAGCCGAAGCGGCGTGCCGCCGCCGATGGGTAGAAGGATGATGAAGCCGACTCCCAGGTCGTCGTTGAAGAACTGCGTCCCGGGCGCGCGCGTAAGACTGAACGGTGCGGCATAGACGTTGCCGATGTCGTAGAAGAAGGCGTAGCGGATAATGCTGATCAGGGGAATGCTGTACTCAGCCGAGGCGAACCAATAAGTATCGCCGCCCAACGCTTCGCCCAGGTTATCCAGGGGGCCGACGGTTTCGTAGCGGTAGCCGCGCAAGGAATACATGCCGCCCAGCATCCAGCGTTCAAAGATGGGGACGCGCGCCGTGTCGCTGTAGGGAGAAACCACGCCGCCGCGCCCGTCGAGTTCAAAAATATGATTGGTGGAAAATCCCTTGAAGAACCAGCGCGAACGCAATTCGAATTTGTAAAATTCCGTGTCGCCGGGCGGCGTGGCCACTTGAGCCGAGATGGACGAATCCTGCCCGCCGTTGGGCATGCGGTAGTTGTTGCGCGTGTCGTATTCCAACATGGTGCCAAATTTGGAGATAAAGTAGCTGCCTCTTTCGGACAAAATGTTGGTGGAAACCTGCGCCCCATTGTAGGTCTCCCCCTCGTCGAGGCCGCCGGTGGTGCCGAAATAATTGGTCGTCGTGTACGGCTGGAAACCGGGGGTGATGGACAGATGCACGTTCTCCATCGTTAAGCTGACGGTGCCCCTGAGGAATTGGTTGCCCAGCGCTTTGGTCAAGCTAAAGGTGCCCCCGTCGAAGGTCTCGTTATAATCGCCGTGCAGCGCGTTGTAATAGTTTTGCCGGTGGAAAAGATCAATGTCGAAGCTCAGTCGTTTGCCCAGGAACCACGGCTCGGTGAAATGCAAATCGTAATCCTGCAAGAGCAAGCCTATCGAGAGGCGCAATTGGAGCTTTTGTCCCGCGCCCGTGAAGGTCGGCGGATTGAACAGATCGAAATTACCCTGCCGCACTTCCACCGTGCCGACGAGGCTCTCGACGGTGCTGAAGCCGGCGCCGATGGTGAAGTTGCCGGTGCTCTTCTCCTCGACATTGATGACGAGGTCTTTGTGGTCGGGCACGTCGGTGTCTTGCGCCTGGGTGTCCACCTTGGCGAAGTACTCCAATCCCTGCAACTTCTGCTGGCTGATCTTGACGCGGACCATGTCATAGACCTCGCCGGGATAGACCGCCAGTTCGCGGCGCAGCACCCGGTCTTTGGTCTTGACATTGCCCTTGATGATGATTTTCTCGACGTAACACTTCTCCCCCTCCTGAATGTCGTAGGACAGGTCAATGGTCCCGGTGGCCGGATTGGGCGAGTAATTATGATTGATGATGGTGGTGCCATGCTGGCTTGGGTCCAGATAGCCCCTGGAACCGTACATGTCCGCCAACGTCTGCCTGTCGTCGTTGAAAAACGACGGCTTGAAGATGGCGCCGGGCACCAGCTTCAGGCGCATCAACGTCCGGTTAATCTTGACCCCTTGGATGAATTCGTTGGTCGTGAAGAGCGTGTTTCCTTTGATGTCCAACGTGCCCACTTTGTACTGCCGTCCCTCGGATAAAATAACGCGAATGATCATCCATTTTGGGTTGATGTAATCGAATTTGACGTCCTGGATGGCGAAGTCAATGTAACCCAGGTTCTGGTAAAACTCCACCAGCGCGTCTTTGTCAATCTCGAAGTCATCCTCCTTCAACACACCCGAGCCGGTCAGCCAGGAAAACATCCAGCGGCGGCGGGTCTTTTTGAACACCTTGCGCAATTCCTTTTGCGTGGCGGCGGTGGCGTTGACGAAGAGGACGTTTTTGATTTTGATTTTGGGCGTCTCGTGAATCAGAATGCTGGCCGTGCCGCGTCCGGCCGCCTCATCAATGACCGGCGGCTCGACCTCGACGGTCGTTTTTTGGTACCCGGCCTTTTCATACATTTCCTTGATCGCCAGGGCATCGTCGTGAAGCTTCAGTTGGTCCAGCGGCTGGCCCTGTTTGGAGGTGATCTTTTTCCTGATCTTCTTGAGGCTCATTTTGTTGTTGCCCACGATCCCGACCGGCTCCGTCAGAATCGGTTTGCCTTGCACGATGTAAATCACATCCACCTTGTCGGCCACCGTCTCGGCCGTCACGTTGATTTTGAAGAAATAGCCCGTGAGGTAAAGGTTCTTGACGTCTTCGTCCGCGGCCGCGCGCGTAAACGGCTCTCCCACCTTGACGCGAATGTTGGCGCGGATGAATTCATCGCTCACGGGCGGAGGGCCGACGTAGCGGATGGAAATCTTATTGACAGTATAGCCGGCCAGTTGCGCCCGGGCCTGCGGTAGCCAGGCCGCCAGCCAGACCCAGAGGAAAAGGACCAGGCGCGCGGGATTTTTCATCGGTCAGCCATCGGCCGTCGCATCCTCCGCGCTGACTTTGGCCGCGCTCTCGAAACGGGTGTAGCTCTTGAGGAATGTCAGGTCCACGTCGCCCGTCGGGCCGTTGCGTTGCTTGGCGATAAAGAGCTTCACGGGCATGGCTTCCTGCTCCACTTCCGGCTCATCGTCCCCGTCTTTGTTTTTCGTTTCACGATACAATAATCCTACCAAATCGGCGTCCTGCTCAATGGCGCCCGACTCGCGCAAATCCGACAGGCGCGGCCGCTCGCCGGGGCCGCGCTTTTCCAACTCGCGGTTGAGCTGGCTGAGCACCAGCACCGGCACGTTCAATTCCTTGGCCAGGGCCTTCAAGCCTCCGGAAATCTCCGCGATTTCCTGCTGGCGGTTTTCCGCACGCCGCGAAGTAGAATGGAGCAGTTGCAAGTAGTCAATGACAAAGAGCTTGATGCCGGACTGCTGCCACATCCGCCGCGCCCTGGCCCGCAACTGCAGGATGGACAGCGCCGAACTGTCGTCAATGAACAGCGGCGCCGCCGCCATTTTGCCCGCCGCGCCCGTCAGCTTGGGAAAGTCCCGTTCGGCCAGGAAACCGTCGCGCACGTTGCGCAAATTGACCCGCGAACGGGAGCAGAGCATGCGCAAGACCAATTGGTCCGCCGTCATCTCCAGGCTGAAGACGCCGACCGGCACTCTCAATTCCAACGCCACGTGTTCGGCGATGTTCATGGCCAGGGAAGTCTTGCCCATCGAAGGCCGCGCCGCCACCACGATCATTTCCCCTTCATGCAGGCCCGTGGTCATGCGGTCGAAATCCAGGAACCCGGTCGAGAGACCCGTCAGCAAGCCCTGGTTGGCGTGGTATTCCTCGATTTTGCTGATGGCGCGGTTGACCAATTCCTTGATCGAGGCGCTGGCGCCGGAAATGCGTTCCTGGCTGATTTGCAGAACGTCGCGCTCCACTTCGTCCAGCAACGCATCCACTTCCCCCTCGTAATCAAAAACGCGGCCGACGATGCCGGTGCAGGTTTGCACCATCTTGCGCAGCAGATATTTTTCCAGGATGATGTCCAGGTAAAACTGCAAATTGGCCGCCGAAGGCACCGCATCGGGCAAAGTGCAAATATAAGCCAGCCCGCCCACCCCTTCCATCTGCTGTTTGTTTTTGAGGCGCTGCTGCAAGGTGATGACATCAATGGCCTGCTTCTCATCAAACATCTCCGTCAGCGTTTGAAACAGCGTTTGGTGGCGCAAGTCGTAAAAGACCAAGTGGCCCGGCTTGAGCTTTTCGATGCACTCGCCCAGGCAATCATTGGGCGAAAGCAGGATGCACCCCAGCACGCCCTGCTCGGCTTCAACGGAATGAGGCGGCAGGCGGTCAATCTTGGGCGTGCCCGCCGTGGCGGAAGTCTTGCGGCGGGATTTTTCTAAATCCGCCGACACGTTGCCCGTTTCAGGTAGAACAGAATCAATCATGGATCAAGGAAACTCCTTGGACCTATCACTATTCAAACGAAGGTTATCGGAACTTTTGCGCACGATGTCCAGAGGTTATTCACTTTCGAGTCTCCAACATGCGCCTCTCACTTTTTAGCAGCGCCGTAGGCGCGACCTATTTGTAGATCACCGTCTCCTCTAAAGAGCAAAGCCTCGTAGAGGCGACATCTGCCCTGGCTCCGCCCCGGATATGCCGCTCCTACGGAGCTAATTCTCCATTGGATGTGGTTGATCTACAAAGATTTCGCTCCTAGCGGAGCTACGAATCAGAGCGCCCTGTCCAAAAACTGGGATGCGCCCGTCTCCAACATGCGAGCAGCCTTACGCTGCCATTGGCCCAGGCGCTCGGGACGTCTGCGCTCCACCTCCCCGCCAACAGCCTGCCTTCAAATCCTTGAAATAGTTGCAAAACAATTTGTCCACTTCCTCGCTTTTCTGCGACTAAGTAGATACGGATGGAAATGATTATGAGCGATTGCTCGCAGCAACTATGCGCACGCGCCAGGGCAGGCGACCTGGAATCGGCAACACAATTGGTCTCGCTCCATTACCAAAAGGTTTATGCGTTTTTGCGGCGGCTTTGCGGCAACGATGATGACGCCGCTGAATTGACTCAAAAGACTTTCTCCAAAATCTGGGCTGCGCTTGGCTCTTATGAAGGCAGGTCGAGCTTCTCCACCTGGATTCATGGCATTGGCCGGAATGTTTACCTGGATTGGCGCCGCAGCGGAAACCGTCTTGACCCTCAGAGCGATGAGTGGTGGCAAGCATGCGCCGACGACGGCCCAAGCCCGTTTGAAACCACCGCCGAGCGCGACGAAGCGGCCCGCTTGTATGCCCTGGTCGCCAGGCTCGACGATGAGAAGCGGGATGTCATTCATCTGCATTATTATCAAGGATTGTCGCTCAAGGAGACCGCCGAGCTCCTGGACATCGCCACGAGCACGGTGAAGTACCGGCTCCGGGAGGCGCTGGATTTTTTGAGGTCACAACCGATGGAACCGAATAAACCGTCAAAATTGAAAGGCTAATTATGAACGATCAATTGATTGAAAAACTCCTGTCCAAGGCCCCAATGCCGAAACCGCCAGCAGCACTGGAGGGCATGCTCGTCGCTGGCATCTGCCTGGAGCGATCGGAGGCGCGCCGTATCGAGTGGGGCGGCCCGCCGTCCTGGCTGAGGCGATGGCTGCCTGCGCTTTCCTTTGCGGTTTTTGCCATGGCGTGTCTTGGGTTCGTGGGGGTGCAAATGAAGCAGCTCGTTGAAATACGCCGCGAGAACGAAAGCCTGCGCGCTCAGAATCAAAACCTGGCCGCCTTGCGCGAGGCCAACGCGGAGGTTCAGCGATTGCGCGGTGAAAACGCCGCATTGGATCGCCTGCGCGAAAGTGAAGCTGACATTCAACGCTTGCGAAGCGAAGTCGGGCGCCTGCGCTCACAGATCGGGGAACTGGCGCAGTTGCGCGCTCAAAACCAGCGGCTTAAAGCCGGCTCCACGGCCACGTCGGGGGCGCAAGCGGATTTTTTTGCGCAAGCAGAAGAACGGGCCGAGCGCATCTCCTGCGTCAACAACCTTAAACAGCTTGGCCGGGCGGTGGGCATCTACGAGAACGATCACCATGGACAGCTTCCGGCGGACTTCGTGAGCATGACAAACGGAATGCAGTCTTGGAAAATCCTGCAATGTCCCGGCGATAAATCCCGGCAGATCACCAGTTGGTCGCAAGTGGCGGCTGGCGATGTGAGTTACCAGATCTACACCGCGGGCCTCACTGACCGTGACAATCCGAGCATAGTCATCTTTGAATGTCCGCTGCATCACAACGTGTGTTTGTTGGACGGGAGCGTTCAGCAGCTAAGCGAATCCGCCATGACCAACCGTCTTGTGCGGGATGCTGAAGGACGAAGGATTTTTACACCTAGTTCACAATGAAGATCCGCAGTCTCTTTATAATACGGTCACTGTGTCTTCTCTTTCTCACGAGCGCCGTCGTCATGGGGATTCTTCAACACGGCGCAATTGCAAAAGCGAACATCGAATGTCAAGCCTTGCTGAGGGACAGTGAAGAAGTGGGTCGGTTAATACGCGAGAACGCGGAGATCGCGGAACTTCGCGCAACCAATCACGAACTGGAAGAGTTTCGTCCCCGGCAACGGGAGTTGGCCCGATTGCGCAACGAGGTGGGCCAATTGCGCGCGCAGGCGGCGGAGGCCGCAAAGCTTCGCCTGGAGAATCAGCGGCTCGCGTCCTTGCAAAACGGCGCGCCTCGACATGACACCGACGCCATGCCGGCCGGTTTCATTTCGAGGGCGGCGATGTCCGACGCGGGGTTAAGCACGCCCGAAGCAGCCGTGCAGACTTATCTCCATGCGATGTCGGAAGGCGACGTCAAACGCTTGCTCCAATGTCAGTCCAATGAGGGGCAACTTACGCCGGAGCAAGAGGAACAGCAAAGCGAGTCATTGCGCAATCAATTCGCGAATTTTCCGGGTTTTATTATCGGGGAGACGAAGATCATTTCTCCGGATGAGGAGCAGATCGGAGTTCAAGCAAGTCCCGGCGGGGTCATTTTTCCGATTCATTTGGTTCGGAACGGAAGCGAATGGAATGTGAAATAGCCGGGGTGGCGGTGCTTGCGCGAATACCGAGTCGGCTTGCCGCGCTGTGATCCTTTGCACTGCAATATCCCGAATTCACTCATTTCTGACAAAACTTTTTCACCACGAAGAGCACGAAGTCCAGTGGAGTAAGAATGGCCTGGTCAAAAATGCGCTGCAAAGGCGGGTCTTCAATCCTGAAAGGATTGCGTCATTTAGCCCAGGGTTGCCCGATTCCGAGAGGGCTACCCTGGGTGGCCCCGTTTAATTTCCTCAACCCTGAAAGAGTTGAAGATTTTTGAATATCTGTCATTGCATTCCCGTCAAACAGTGGTAGTGTAGAATATGTGGCGCCCAGGCGCCTGTTCTTTGACATAGTGGCCAGTGGTTAGTGATCTGGCGCTTCGGAAATGCCTGCCCTCCCTCGCGTACACGCTGGGCGGGCCTCCCGATAGGATGAGGCAGATGAAGCCGTTTGTGCATGTGTATTCCTTCTACTTGCTTCCTTTCGTCTTACGTAAGTCGTTGATTTCCATGATAATTCCAGATAATTCCGCTTATTCCTGGAACACGCGGCAGAAGGAAAAGGCTTTACCCTCAAGGACTTGGGAGCGAGATGGGAGCAGATTATCGGCCAGATGCTCCATTTGGTCTCAGGAATGACCGAGGTAAATTGCGCTGAGTTGCACTAAATTGCGCCTGAAAAAAATTGCGGAAGCCTCAATGCCATTTCCCAATAACAATCGTTAAGGATTGCATAAACCACGAAATGCCGGTAGTATTCCGCCCATGAAAACACAAGTTTGTCATGTCGGGTTGGTTTTAGGCTTGTTGGCCGCGTCTCTGGCCGGAACCGGCGCAGTCCAGGCAGGCGACACTGCGCCGCCGGCCAAAGCCAATATCTACGACGAGTCGGCTGATGGTTCAAAACAGATCGCCGATGCGCTGGCGCTGGCCGGCAAAGACGGCAAACGCGTCCTCTTGCAGTTCGGGGCCAATTGGTGCCCGTGGTGCCACAAACTTCATTCGCTTTTTAAGACGGACAAGGACATCGCCGCGCTGCTGAAAGCCAATTATGTGGTCGTTTTGATTGACGTGAATAAGGGGCGCAACAGCGAAGTGGATGCGAAGTACGGACATCCCATCCAATTTGGCCTGCCGGTCATCGTCATCCTGGACGCCCAGGGCAAGCAGCTTACGACCAAGGACAGCGGCGAACTGGAAGAGGGCAACCATCACAACCCCGAAAAAGTGATGGTCTTCCTCAAAAAGTGGTCGCCGCAAAATAGCGAAATACATTCTTAGGCCCGGTCAAGTGCGGAAGAGGACGCTCTCGCGTTGGAACATGGCCACGGCGGCGGCGGCGGCAAGGGCGGCATAAATCGTCATGGCGCCAAAGACCACCAGGATGTGGCCCCAATGACACGCCCCTGCCAGAAATTCCTTGGACAGAAGGCTGATGTTGAGAACCGGAATGAAAGCCAAACCGTAATTAAACTCCACCCCCGGCAGCGCCGCTATGACCGCCGGGATGATGGCCAGCAGGAGCATGGGCTGCAAATACGTGTTGGCTTCCTTGGAACTGCGCGCGAAGGACCCCACGGCGATCGTCAGCGACGCGATGAAGACCGCCAGCGGAATCATCACCACGCAGACCCCGGCCAGGGCCAGCGGATCGAGCGTCAACGGCAGCTTGCTGAATTTGCCCGAATTGAACAACGCCAGCGCCAGTCCATTGGAGGAAATCGCCAGTGCGGCGGTGCCCAGCGATGTTGTCAAAACTACTAATCCCTTGCCCACCACCAGGTGCGTCCGGGCCACCGGGCTGGTCAGCAGCGTTTCCAGCGTGCCCCGCTCTTTTTCGCCGGCGGTCAGATCCACGGAGGGATAAATCGCCCCGGTCAGGCACATCACGATCATCAGGTAAGGCAGAATCATGCCGAGAATCACTCCGGTAACCTGCACCGGCGACGCGACATTGGTTTGCTTGATTTCAAAAGGCGTGACCAGGGTTTCCGCGAGGTGGCGGTCGAGCAGGCGGCGGCGCACCATCTCGTCGCGGCGGCGTTGAAAAAATTCCTGCAATTGCTGGGCGGCCAGCATGGATTTAGGTTCGCCCTCGTAGATGTAAATGCGGATGGTGGCCTTTCGTTCACTCCCCATGGCGGCATCGAAATCCTTGGGAATTTCCACCGCCGCGCGAATCTTCTTGGTCGAGATGAGATTGGTGTAATCGGCGCTGGCGGGCACGAGGTCGAATTTGTCCAGCCGCCGCAGGGCGGCCACAGTCTCCGGGGAACCTTCGCCGCCAAGCAGCATGACTTCGGGCGTCGCCTTCATGGTCAGACTGACGATTTTGAAAACGCCGAGAAGGAGGAGTGGGACGACCAGCACCGGCACAATGATCATGGACATGATCGTGCGCCAGTCGCGCAGCAATTCGCGCAATTCCTTGCGATAAACGATGCCCACCGGGCGCAAGTTCAAGCGTGTTCCTCCACGACTTTGATGAAGATGTCTTCCAGCCGCTCCACCCCGGCCCGCGCCCGCAATTGTTCCAGAGAGCCTGCGGCCAGGATGCGTCCGCCGTGAATGATGGCGATGGAGTCGCACAATTTTTCGACCTCGCTCATGACGTGGGTGGAAAAAATGACGGTCTTTCCGCGCTGCCCGCAGTCGCGGATAAAGCCCAACACCGTCCGCGCCGTCAGCACGTCCAGCCCCAGCGTCGGTTCGTCAAAGATCATGACCGGCGGATCATGGATAAGCGTGCGGGCGATGGAGGTTTTCTGTTTCATGCCGGTGGAAAGCCTGTCGCAACGGCGGTCGCGGAACTCATTCATGCCCAGCGTCTGGAAAAGAGCGGCGATGCGCGGGTGCAGCACGTTGTCCTCCAGACCGTGCAAACGTCCGAAATACTCCACGACTTCAAAAGCCGTCAGCCGCCCGTAAAGCGCCGTGGCGGTGGAAAGAAATCCGATGCTGGCCCGCACCTTTTCCGCCTCGGTCACGATGTCGAAGCCCTGCACGGCGGCGGCGCCGGAAGTGGGTCGGAGGATGGTGGCCAGCAAACGCAGGCAGGTGGTTTTGCCGGCGCCATTGACGCCGAGCAAACCGAAAATCCGGCCCGGCTCGCAACGAAAATCCACGCCATCCACCGCCCGGATCGGGCCGCGTTTCCGGTCGTGAAAGACTTTGGTCAATGCCCTGGCCTCGATCATGGCTTCGGCTACTAATATACGGTTGGGTAGTGCTGGGAAAGGTAATTTGGCGGCGGTTTGACGGGCGTTAAACCCACTGTTATTCTTGACCCAGACTCTTCGATGTGAAGTCGCGCACTGTTTGTTACGCAGGTTTGATCCTGCTCGTTGTGCTTGCGGTGGCCGTCCGCCTCCGCTTGTTGGCGCTGCCGTTGGAACGGGATGAAGGGGAGTTTGCCTATAACGGCCAATTGATCCTACAGGGAATCGCTCCCTACAAGCTGGCCTTCAACATGAAGATGCCCGGAATCTACGCCGCTTACGCGGTCATCATGGCGTGCTTTGGCGAAAGTCCTTCCGGCATTCATTTCGGCCTTCTGCTGGTCAACCTGGGAACGCTCGCATTGCTGTTCCTGCTCGCCCGCCGTTTGCTGGAGCCGGCGGCGGTGCCGGTTTGTTGCGCGGCTTATGTTTTGCTCTCGCTCAGCCCGGCGGTGCTCGGTCTCGAAGCTCATGCGACCAACCTGGTAGTGCTCTGTGCGCTGGGCGGCTTGCTGCTGCTCTTGCGCGCCCGCGCAACCAGACAGTCTCTGTTGCTTTTTTTGAGCGGGCTGCTTTTTGGCATGGCGTTCCTGTGCAAACAACCGGGGCTTTTTTTCGGAATCTTCGCCGCCGCCTTGCTGGTGCGGGACGCGATGGCGGCGCGGCCGGTTTCGTGGCGGTCCTGCGCCCTGAATATTTTCTGGCTTTCCCTGGGCCTGGTTCTGCCGCTGGCGCTGACGTGCCTGGCGCTGTGGCGGGCGGGAACTTTCGGGCGCTTTTGGTTCTGGACGATGCCCTACGCGCGGGTCTATGGCAGTTTGCAATCGCTGCCGGACGGCTTGGACCGGTTGCAGGAGTTTTTCGCGACCGGCTGCGACCGGTGGTTTTATTTGACTGGAACAATCGGGCTGCTGGCCTTGCTTTGGAGAAAGGCCGGAGCTGAACGGCGGTTCTTTTTCGCAGCATTCTTCTTCTGTTCGTTTTTTGCCACGGCGTCGGGACTCTATTTTCGCGGACATTATTTCATCCTCATGCTGCCGGTCCTCTGCCTCCTGCTCGGGGATGTTTTCGCCTGGCTGGCCGGGGAACTGGGCCGGACGCGGAGGCCGTGGCTGCGCGCGGCGCCGGCGGCGTTGTTCCTGGCGGCCGGCGCGGGGCTGATCTGGCAGAATCGGGCGGTCTGGTTCCAGTTGCCGATGGCCCAGGCAAGCAAGGCGATGTACCTGGCGGAAGGGTTTGTGGAATGTCAGGAAATCGGAAATTACATCCGGACGCACTCGTTGCCGCAGGACCGGATTGTGGTTTTCGGCTCGGAGCCGGAGATTTATTTTTACGCGCAAAGGCATTCCGTCAGCGGCTACATCTACATGTATGATTTGGTGCGGGACCAGCCCTACGCGCCGGCCATGCAGCGCGAATTCATGAACAATGTCGAAACGCTCAAGCCGCGGTTCCTGGTTCTGGTCCAAGTGGGGACCTCATGGATGCCGTGGCCGAAAACGACGGAGCCATTCATGGATTGGATCAAACAGTATCCCGGGCAATTCTATGACTTGACAGGCCTGGCGGAAGTGGATCAAACCAACAGCGCTTATTTCTGGGATTCGGAGGGCATGGCCAAACACATGAGCACCCCGACGTCGGTTCTGTTGTTCCGCCGAAAATAAACTTGGTTTGTTCTTCTTGCGGGGCCGGGCCGGGTGTGATAAATTTTTCGTATGACCACCTTGGCTGAGATTAAGTCGGCGGCAAATGCTTTGTCTGCCACCGAACAACAGCAATTGCTGCTGTTCCTCGCCTCGCGTCTTCAGGCGCAAGGCGCGCCTCTGCCGGAAACTCCCACGCTCCCCCGTGAGACGAAGACCGACTGGATGGCCGAAGACGAGGCCGCCATGCGCCGCTTTCACCCCAACGCGTGAGAATTTGATTTTTTCAGGCCGTTGGCATATCATGTTGGCATGAAGACCTGTTGCGGCCTGATGCTGGTTGCCACCGCCTTGGTTGTGGGCGGATGCGGCAAGGAACAAAGTTCACCCCCTCCCGCGGCCGCTCCGGCCGCCACCCCGGCCGGCGCTGCTGGCGGCTACCTTGGCACGCTGGCCAGAGGTCAGCAGGTCGCCGTCAAGACGATTGATGTCACGTCGCTCAATGAGGAAATCCAACTCTTCAATGTCCAGGAAGGCCGCAATCCCAAGGACCTTGATGAATTGGTTGCCAAAAAGTATCTCGGCGCTCTGCCCCATCCGCCGGCCGGCATGAAACTGGTTTATGACGCGGCGCAAGGCAAAGTCAGTGTCGCGGCCGAATAACATCCTTTGACGTCCGTGCGCACGGCGGCCCACACGCTTTCCGAGGGTGCATTTTCGCTGATCGAATTGCTCGTCGTGCTGGCCCTGCTCCTGATTCTCACCGTCTTGAGCACCAGCCGGTTGACCACTTCCGCTCGGCGGCGTGAGCTGGCCGCCTGCGGGAACCACCTCCAAAAAATCTACCTCGCCCTGAGCCTCTATCGTGGCGACAACGGCGCCTACCCCTTCGCGCCGGATGCGCAATCATCGTCGGAACCGCTCAGTTTGCTCATTCCCAAAAGCACGACGGACACGGAAATTTTTATATGTCCAGGCAGTGGAGACAAGCTGCTGCCCGAGAGCGAGCCGTTCAAGAATAGGCGCATCAGCTATGATTATTACATGGGTCGCGCGACCAATGGTGATCCCCGCGACATCATCCTCTCGGACTGGCAAGTGGACACGCTGCCCAAGGTACGCGGGCATCCGATTTTTTCGCTCGATGGCAAAAAGCCGGGGAACAACCATGAAGCCGCAGGCGGGAACCTGATGTCGTGCGGAGGCGCGATTTTGTTTTCCCCGCCGAAAGCGGTGCAAGACTTCCTTTTTCCTTCCACAGTCAAACTGCTGGGACCTTAGACGGATAATATCCGAGCCATGACCATCAAAATCCAATGCCCGTGCGGTTCCAAATACTCCTTTGAAGTGAATCCTGTGGAGGGCCGGATGCCCTTTGCCGTCAACTGCCCGACTTGCAACGCCGATGGCACGGAGATGGCCAATCAACTGATCGCCGAAGCGGCCGGGAAACCGAAGCTGCGCGTCCACGCCGCCGCCCCTGTGTCGGGCGACGAACCGCCGCCTCGTCCGCGCGCTCCCTCCGTCAGAGCCGGGTTGCAACAATTGGAGCGGGAGCGGCGTCAGTTCCGCATCGCCGGCTGGATCGCGGCCGGCGTGGCCCTGGTCATTGTCGTGTTGCTCGGCGCGTGGGGTTGGTTCGCTTTCGCCGGTTCCAAACCGCGCTTGTTCTACTCGGTCAAAGTGGCCGGTCCCACTGCTGGCTGGCATTGCGAGTTCCTCGACGCGGGCGTCATTCTGCTGGTCAGTCCCGATCACGCCACCGCTCACGATCTCAACGCGGACAAGGATTTGTGGTCGGTTTCCCTTGCCGACAAGGATTCCGCCGGGAGCGCGCCTCCGCAAACTTATGTTGACAAGGACAGCATCTGGATTTGCCTGGGCGCGCGCGTGGTCAGACTCAATCGCGCCACGGGCGAAGTGAAGCTCACCATTCCCATTGCCGGCCAATTCCAGAGCTTCACTCCGTCGGACAGCAGCCTGCTGGTCGTTTCCGCCAAGGACGAAACCACGCGCCTGGCCAGCCGGATTGATCTCGCCTCGGGCGAAGTATCCACCGATGAAATCGTGGTGCTGCGGGCGGAAAAACATCCCCTGCCCAACGAGCTTCCGCCCAACGTTCAACCCACCGCCGGCGTGTTGCTGGCGCAGGCGCTGGACGAGCAAAAATTCAACAAGCCGCTCGACGCCATGAGCAGCGAATTCTTTTCCACGGGCGCGAATCTGGTTGAATTGCGCGTCAAACTGCTCGAACCCAAAGTCACGTTCGTGCAGTCCATCAAGGCGCGCGGCCCGACGCATATCAACAGCAGCCTCAGCGCCTCCAGCAGCACCGCCGACGTGGCGGAGGAGGTTTTCAACGACATCAAGCGCGATCAAACCGGCGGCGTCAAAGGCATTGACGAAAGCCGCTACGAAGCCACCCTCCGCCGCTGGATGGGCGCCGCGCCGGTGGAGTGGAAAGGGGAGGTCACAGGCGTGCCGATGTTCTTTTCCCTCAAAACCGTGGACCTGCTGGTGGCCGGCCAGGTGCTCACCGTGTTTGACAAGGAGAACAAAAAGCTTTTTGACGCCAAGCTGGCGTTTCCTGTGAATGGCCGCTACAACCCCGATCGTTGGGACCGCCATTCGGTCCCGGCGGTGGAAGGCCCCGGCGGTCTGTATTTTTTTGACGAGGGTGTCCTGACCGCGTTTTCCCTCCCGTCCGGCGAGGTCCGCTGGCGTCTGACCAGCGTCGGCATCAGCAAGGCGCAATTCGACGATCACGGCGTTCTCTATGTGGATTCCACTTCCGGCAGTCCGGAGGACATCCAGTACTCCGAGCAGATCAAATTCGACAAGGCCGCGCCCGTGCTTTTGAAAATTGATCCGTCCTCGGGAAAAATCCTGTGGCAGGTTGCCAAGAGCGGGCAGGGCTGTTTTCTGTCCGGACCGTTTCTCTACACCGCCAGCGCGGATCAAGGCGGCATCGCCATGGCCAACGGCCTGGCCGAGGCCCTGAACGCGCCCCGGCCCGACGCGCCGGTCTATTTTCATATTTACAGGCTCGACCCGGCCGACGGCAAGATTCTGTGGGACTTTTACCGCGAAGAAGCCCCGGCCGAATTCTCCTTCCAGCAGAACCGTTTCCTGGTCCGCTTCGGCTCTGAAGTGCAGGTCTGGAAGTTCCTCACTTTTTGAGATGAACGGAAGGATGAAGTGCGCAATCCGGTCAAGGGTGAAATGCTTTGCCTTGATCCATCATGGCAAGAATCATCTTCATCCGTTTCGCACGGGTTTCCGGTTTCCTCGCCGTTTGCAGGCGATAAACAATCGAATAGACATTTACCTTGTTCAAAGTCTTGAAAAACGCCTCAGCTTTTTGGTTTGCAGCCAGCTCCTTCAAGAAATCTGCCGGCGGCACAGCCTTCTTGATCGAATCATAGGCAGAAGCCCATCGGCCATCAGCCTTTGCCACCGCAACTGCTTCCAGTCCGGCGGGGGCCATGGCACCGGCTTTAGCAAGGCGTTCGACGTGCTGAGTGTTTATTTTCGACCAGCCGCTTTTGGCGCGTCTCGGTGTGAATTTCCGAAGCCAGGATAATTCATCAAAGGATTTTGTCTGGCCGTCAATCCAGCCATAACAAAGAGCCTGATCCAGCGCTTCAGCATAGGTGAGGGATTTCTCTTTCGAACCTTTCTTGAAAATGCGCAGCCAGATTCCATCCGACTTGGCGTGGTTGTTCTCCAACCAGCGCCGGAAATCCACAGATGATTTAAAGCGCAAGACTTGCATGAATCATAAGCTGCTGCCCATCGGCCATCAGCCTTTGCCGCTGCAACTGCTTCAAGTCCGGCCAGGGACATGGCACCGGCTCTGTTAAGGCGTTCGACGTGCTGAGGGTTTATTTTCGACCGGCCGGTTTTATTTTCATATTCGTCTTTACCTTCTGTCTGCATAGTGAACTGGCTGTGCCCCTTTCTTGCGAGTGCGGGCAACCTCTCCATTGGAAAGGCCGCAAAATCTCGCCGGTCCCGGTTCTAAATGGTGGAGTCGGCCTGACTTGCACAGGCATGTCCGTTTTTTGGCTTTACAGACGCACAGAGCTTTCGCCCCACCGTCGTCACGGAGGGCAGCCCCTCGCGGGACTTGCCTTTGAAGCTCCTGGCTCGCGCCAGGTTTACCGCTCAACGTTACTTCGACCCCGTAAATTGTATTTTGATGGCCATCGTAAAACCTCCTCGTGTGACCGGCAAGAAAAAAATTAAAAAAAATTAAAAGACTTGCACCGGGCTTGGTTCAGTCGCCGCACAGTTTCAAACCTCACTTTTTGACCGCGCGCCCGTTCACAAAACGATGGTGGCGCATAAAAACGGGCCGCAAGGCCAGGGACAACTCGTCCTGGAGGGTTTGCAATTCTCGATAAATCGAAACTTCCGCCTTGGCCGGGTGGGCGGCTTCGGGTTTGTTCAGACGCACAAATTCGCCGGTAATGTCGCTGATCTTCGCCCTCTCGCCCCGCTGCAAGCGCCAGCACCAGAGTGCCTGCAAGGCCGCGCCATAAGCGGCGCCCTCGCTCACCTTGACCGTCACCACTTCGGCGTCGAAGACATCGGCCATGATCTGCCGCCATAATTTCGATTTCGCGCCGCCGCCGGTGACGCGGATTTGCCTGGGCTTGACTCCAAGCTGGCGGAGCCGCCGCAATCCATAATTCATGCCCAAAGTCACGCCCTCCATCGCGGCCCGCGCGAAATGGGCCGCCGTGAAAGTTTTTTGATTGACGCCGAACCAGATGCCGGTCCCGTGCGGAACGTTGGGCGTGCGCTCGCCTTCGAGGTAAGGCAGCAGCATCAGTCCGTCCGACCCGGCCGGGGCCTTGGCCGCTTCATCCTCGAATTGCTCGTGCGTCATGTCGAAATCCGTCCGCACCATTTCGGTGGCGACGGTCACGTTCATCGTGCAGAGCAAGGGCAGCCAGCGATTGGTGGAATCGCAAAACGCGGCGATCTCCCCCTGCGCGTCAATGACCGGCCGTTCCGAGCAGGCGTAAATCGTGCCGCTGGTGCCGAAGCTGGCCGTGACCACTCCCGCCACCGTGTTGCCCGTGCCGATGGCGCCCATCATGTTGTCGCCTCCCCCAGCGCTGACCAGGACCTTCTCGCTCAACCCCAATTCCCGCGCCGTCGCCTCCTGCAAAACGCCGGCGGGCTGGTCGCTGGCGGCCAGGGGCGGCAAGGCGCCCTCCAACTCGGGGTCAATGGCCTGAATGACCGCGCGGGACCATTGGCGCTTCTTGACGTCGAGCAGGGCCGTGCCGCTGGCGTCGCCGAATTCCATGACCTTGTTTCCTGTCAACCAATAATTCAAGTAATCGTGCGGCAACAAGACGGTGGCCAGGAGGGCGTAATGTTTTGGCTCCTTGCGTTTGAGCCACAAAATTTTCGACGCGGTGAAACCGGGCAGAATGGCGTTGCCGGTTTCTTCGATCACGGCCTGCGCGCCGCCCAGTTTGTTCGTGATTTGATCGCACTCCGAGGCTGTCGAGATGTCGCACCAAAGTTTGGCCGGGCGGATGACCTTGCCCTCTTTGTCCAGCGGCACAAAGCCGTGCTGCTGCCCGCTCACGCCGATGGCGGCGACTTCGCCGGCGGAAGCCTTGGCCTGCTCAAGGGCGTCCCGAATGGCCTGGCTGGCGGCGTCACGCCAGGTGCGCGGGTGCTGTTCCTTGGCGCCGGGAGGCAGGCCCGGAATCAGACCGTACGCCCGCGACGCTTGCCCGACGACGGCGCCATCGCGCGCATTGACGACGAGTACTTTTGTGGATTGCGTGCCGCTATCAACGCCTAAGACCAGGGTGCGCATGAGCGGGCCGGCGGGCGCGTCAATCGGAGTCGCGCAGCGCGAACCCGAGCAGGGCGCCCAAGGTGATGACGACCGAGGTGGCTTCCAGCCATTTGCTGACCAGGATCACGGCCCAAATCGAAAGCCAGATGCCGAAGATGGCGACCGCAAACAAAATGATTTCTCCGCGACTGCGTTCCATAGAATTATTCATCCGCCGTGGAAATTACGATAAATCGGGCCGGCGGGCAAGACTAGATTAGGACGATCAGATTTCCGGGAATATTTCAAGAACACGCTTGCAATTCCCCTTCACATCGGCTAAATAAATTTTTCATCATGTGATGGTGACCTAAAGCCAGCGACACGTATATCAGGTCATCGCGCCTGCGAAAGTGGAAGGAGCGCCTTCCCACAAAAAAGCAAATCAGCGAACACGGTTTTGCGCTTTGGCCTGCGCCAAAGCCAAGGGCGGCGGCCTGCCAATGAATTGAGGGATTAGTTTCTCGATGATCTGAGTTTGTGAGTATTAACCGACGCATTGCCTTTGGCGCCGCCTCTTTGTGGCTGAACCGCGGAATCGTCATTGCGGCCTGATGAAAGTTGTTGTCGCCCAGAAAAGCTCGAGGGAACATTTTGCCATCGCCCGCGCCTTGCACCGGCAGGGCCTGCTGGCTCTGCTTGTGGCGGACTGGTATGCCCCGCGATCTCGTTTTGCGCACCTGCTCGTAAATTGCCTTCCAAGCCGGTTTTCCCAACGGGCATTGGCCGCGGAAGCGCCGGAATTGCCGCCAGAAGTGGTGCGCGGTTTAAACGGCTTCGGTCTCTGGCGCAGAATTCCCGAAGCATGGTTCCGGAAAAGGGGACGCCCGCTTGATGGCTACGCCATTTCAGGCGCGATGTTTGCCCGCAAAGTTTCGACCATCGCTTTGCCTCCGCATGACGTTTTTTTTGGCTACTCCTATGATTCGTTGGAAGCTCTGCAGGCGGAGAGAACCCGCGGGATTCTAACGGTGGTTGATCAAGTTGATCCTGGAGCCTTCGAGCACGATCTTGTTCTGGAAGAGGCTAAGAGATGGAAGTCCTACGCCATTCCCGAAGCGCAGCCGCCAGAAGCTTATTTCCGCAGAAACCGGCTGGAATGGCAAGTTGCGGATGTGATTGTAGTCAACTCGGAATGGTCCCAACAGGCGCTGATCAGCAGCGGTGCCCTGAAACACAAACTGGAAGTTTTGCCGCTCGCTTATGAAGCCGGCGTGGCCGAGCCAACTCGCCGGGACAATCACGACTCCGGGAATCTTCGAGTCTTATGGCTGGGAACCGTGTGCCTCAGGAAAGGCATTCAATATCTGGTCGAGGCTGCCAAACGCTTGGTTTCCTGCCCGATAGAATTTCTGGTCGGCGGACCGCTGCACATCTCCGAACTGGCCATAAAGGAAGCGCCGCGCAACCTGCGTTTTGTCGGACAGGTGTCTCGCAGCCAGGCTGGGACATTTTATCAGCAGGGCGACGTCTTTGTCCTGCCCACGATTTCGGATGGCTTCGCGCTGACCCAACTTGAAGCGATGGCTCATGGACTTCCCGTGATCGTGACGCCGAATTGTGGCCGGGTGGTGGAGGACGGCGCCACGGGATTTATCGTTCCGCCGCGAGATCCGGAAGCTCTGGCCCAGGCGCTTCTACGATTCGTGCGCGACCGAAATCTGGCGGCTAAAATGGCGCCGCAATGCCGCGCGGCAGTGAAAGCCTATTCGATTGACTCACTTGGCAAACAGTTGGTGGCCATCCTCCAGAAAAACCTGGCCCTGCGCAACATACCAGTGCGGGATTACATCCCTTTGAATGCCGCCAGCAAACTTACCGACCCGTATTGATCAGTCGCGTGGCTCCGAAACCATGAAAACGGAAGAACTCACTGCTGCCGGAAGCCAGGAAATCGGAAACCGCTTAAGCTCTTTTATCTTCATGTTATGGCGGATGGTTTGTGCCAGCCAGCGCCAATCAAAACCGATGTGGGACGTTTGGTGGAGCGGTATTTTATCAAGTTGATAGCAGCCAGCCCAGAATGTCTGGGCCCACGCATATTCCTTATAACGCGGATAACGGCACAGCCATGCGCCGATATTTTTCAACCAAAGCGCAGGCCCAAGCTCAACCGGAACCGAGCAAATGAACAGTTTAGGACGCGCGCCGGCAATCCGTTCGACAAGTCTCACAACCTCATGCTCAGGGATATGTTCCAAAGTTTCGAGAGCAACAATAATGTCGTATCTACTAAAAGACACGTCACCAGAAGTGATGGATTGATCCGTTAAGTTGAAATTCGGACGATTGCCGTAGCGGCTGCGGGCTGCCGCGACAAAAACGGGATCAATCTCACACCCGAAATAATGAATTGAAAAAATCCCGTCTAACAGACCATAAAGTTTCCCCGGGCCGCATCCGATTTCCAGAATACGAATTGGCTCCGAGGATGTCCGCGTTACGCTATAATCCCTCATGGTTTTCAAAAAGTTTCGATAACGCGCAGAATGCAGCCAAGTCGTCAGGAAATTGAAACCTTGCAGTCTCTCGTATTCCGTTTGATCAGTGTTGGTCATGACAAGCCGCCAGGAATCCACGGACGATTTTCATTCGGGTCAAGGATCGCCCGTTTTTCGCAACAGTTGAGGAATTTCATGGCTAACGCAAGTGAATTCCGCGCAGAATACGCGGAGATATGCAGTTATCGCCCGCGAACTTAAATGACTTGACGAAGACGCCCACGATACCCTGTGCCGTCCTGCACGTTGCGCTCAATCCCGTCACCGGTGCGTGGAGTGTCATGCGGGACTTGGCCCTGGCGCAGGCGGCGTCCGGGCGCTATGCCGCCGTGGGAATTGGCGTCATTGCTTCAAAAGCCTGGCCAGATTGCTATGCAACGGAATTGGCTGAAATCGGGCTTCCCTCCTACCGTTGCAAGACGCTGGACGTATTCGGCACAGCACAGTTTCTTTGGCAACGATGGCAACCGCCGCCCGTTGATAAATGGGCCGGGGATTTGGTGAGGCTGTCAAGAGTCTCGCAGGCCATAGTTCATCTTCATAACGCCTGGCTATCCGGAGTTTTCCTTCCATTGAAAACAGTTGCCGATGGAGTCGTAACGGTTGTGGCGACGATGCACGGTATGCCTGCCAATTTTCATCGCAGGCCGTTGCGTCATCAGTTGCATCGCTGGATGGCATCCAGATTAATTCGTTATCATGCGCGCCTGACTTCGGTGGACAGACCTGGAACGCTTCAGGCGGAGAGGCTGCTCGGCATCCCCCGTGAGACCTTCACGGTCATTCCCAACGGGGTAGCGGATGATCAAACCCTGCGCGCAAACAAGTGGACCGGCGAGGGCGCATTCCAATTTGGATACCTGGGCAATTTGGACGAAAACAAGGGCTGGCAAATCGGCGCAAAAGCGGCTGTTGCGTTGACAGCCATGGGCAGGCCAGTCCGTTATCTCGTTGCCGGCGGAGGTCCGCAAAGCGAACAGGCGCAAGCATGGCAACGACGACATCCTGGCATCATCGAATATCTTGGCCATGTATCCCAGCCCCGGTGGAACCTGCTGCCCAAGCTCCACGCGCTCACGCTGATGTCCTCCAACGAAGGACTGCCTCTGTGCATGATCGAGGCGCTGTCCATTGGCTTGCCCGTCATAGCAACGCGGGCGGGAGGAATTCCCGATGCGCTCTCGGATGACATCAACGCGTTGCTCGTTTCTCGCGATGCAGAATCCCTTGCGAACGCTATCGTGCGCCTGTGCGAACAGCCGATGGAGCATGCCCGCCTTGGCTCCGAGGGGCGCCGCCTCTTTTTGAAATCATTCGACTTGCGTCACATACTCCAACGCTATCACAATTTGTATCTCCAATCTTTGCAGGAATTGCACCATCCTCCTATTCGCAATATGCTCGGTTCGAATCAAAGTCATGCGGCATTAAGTGACTAGCTGCTAACACAATCGTCCCCATGCGCCCATCCGTCTCATATCCGGCAAGCAATCCCCAGGATGACTCCTATTGGAATCTCAGGCTGACTTGGTATGAAAGTCTCCTGTTAGGTTTTTCTGTCGTTCTTATTGTGGTGATTCATTTGGACCCGATACTGCATTCGCCATTCGCGCTCCCGCTGACCGTCGTCTTGGCGGCCATGTGCTATCTGTCCCCTGTGACCGGCTTTCTGTTCATCGCTTGTTCTCAGTATCTTCCATTTCCCGAGGAAGCATCATTAAATCCCTCGCAAATCGGCTTTCTTGTTTGGTTGCCAGTTGTTTTGTTTCGATATTCCCGAGTCCGATTGACAGGCCTTTGGAGACTTTGGCCGGTGCTGCCGTGTTTGACCTGGTATATGCTTATGACTGGCGATAAGCTCTATTTGCCGGAAAACAACTACTTTAGAGTTTTGTGCTATGCTGTGATTGCGTGCCAATTGGCCAACGAAGCCCGAGGCCAGTATTTGAAATGCTTGTTTGGCCTTAGTCTCGGCGCGTTCCTCATCATGTCCGCTTATTGGTCCAATCAAGCCGGACTCCCCGTTGAATTGAGCGATTGGGGAAACGTCCGCGAAGGCATGGCGCGCATCGGCGGAACGCGGGCGGATTCGGTCATGGTCTGGCCCGCGTTATTGATCGGCGTGGCGGGACTGGTGGGACTCCAGTTGACTTTGGGGTTGTCCCGGAGTCCCCGGCGATCACCCGCGTGGCTGACATGGCTGACTGCGGTGCTTTGCCTTGGGGCCTTTCCGACCCTCGTTTCGACGATGACGAATGGCGCTATCCTGGCTTTCGCCTCGCTGTCACTCGGCATCGTCGTGGTTTTCGCGCGAATAGTCTCGAAGGGAGGATTTGCGCCTGGACGCGTTCGTTTGTTTGTTCGTCTCGCCGCAGCGGCTGCGCTGCTGGCCACGGTGTGTTATGCAACTGACTTCTTTGGTGTTCACACCAGGGTAACGGCGCTGAAAAATTATTATAAGGAAACCTCGCGGGAAACCGGCATTTTAGCTTCTCGTAATGATGTGTGGACTTATTCCATAAAGACGATCCTGAAGTATCCTGTTTTTGGAATTGTCAACAGTCACGAGCCGGAGGATGTTCCTCCCGATTACAGTGATACTCCAGAACCATGGCTGTCTCATAACGTGTTTTTGGATTACGGCCGCAACGGCGGCATCCCCGGCATGGTTTTGCTGGCTTTCTTTTTCTTTTACCCGGCTTGGAAGATGGCATTTAGCAGCCAATGGGCTTGTTATGCGCCGTTTCTGCTTGTTCACCTGGCAATGTTCATATTTTGGATGAGCCTTTCCTTTGTGCATTACAAAACGTTCTGGGCCTTTTGGATTTTGGCGGCGATGGCGGCGGCCAGTAGGCCAGACGAAGGCGGCCCAATTAGAAAGAAGCGGCCGCAATTCGAACCAGAGGCATCTCGCCGCAGCTCTCAGGAGAGCAGGCGGCTCGGAATCACTAATGAATGAGACTTGCAGGATGTTCGCTTCATGAAGTCTTTGTGCGTCATGGACTCCGTTTCGCGTCTCGGTTCAGGGCGATTTGAGGCCGAGAAAGGTTTGCAGCGAGAGCTGGGGAGTCAAGCGAATTATCAGGTGCAAGTGGTCGGTTTGCGCGATCAGTTCAGCGACGTTGATGCGCAGGAATGGGCGCCGTTGACTCCACTGCTATGCGCGGTGCGCGGCCCGATCGCCTTTGGCTTTTCAACTGAATTGACGAAGACTCTTTTGCAGTCGGGGAGCGACTTGGCCTATTGTGCCGGACTGTGGAGATTTCCCTCGTGGGCGGCGCTCCGATGGGCCAGCGCAACCGGCCGGCCCTTGGTTGTCGCGCCGCACGGCATGATGGATGAATGGGCGTTGCGCCATTCAAGAGTCAAGAAAATGATCGCGGGATGGCTTTATCAAAATGCCCAACTGAGAAGAGCCGCATGTTTGCGCGCGCTGTGCCGAAGCGAGGCTCAATCCATTCGCGCCTATGGCCTAAAGAACCCTGTCGGCATTATTCCGAATGGGATTGATCTGCCGCAGCCTCAACATGGGCGCGCCTTGGGTGACAAACATCCGTTCCATGATGTCAAAATGGAGGGAAAGAAAGTTCTTCTTTACCTTGGACGCCTTCACCCAAAGAAAGGAATCTCGAATCTTCTAAAAGCATGGGCCTCCCTTCAGTCGTTGCCTTCCTCAATCGGCGATCTTCCAGCGTCTCAGTGGCTTATCGCCATTGCCGGTTGGGATCAAGGAAACTATGAGAAGGTGTTGCGCCGCCAAGCCGCGGAGGACGGGCTTGAGGATTCAGTTTTGTTTCTGGGGCCGAGGTTTAAGGAAGATAAGGCCGCGTGTTATCGAAGCTGCGACGCCTTTGTCCTGCCGTCATTGAGTGAAGGAGTGCCCATGGTTGTCTTGGAAGCGTGGTCCTATGGCAAACCTGTTCTCATGACGCCGCAGTGCAATCTGCCGGAAGGTTTTGCGGCCGAGGCCGCGATCCGTCTCCAAACCAGCCCCGAAAGCATCCGGCAAAGGCTCCAAGATCTGTTCGAGATGTCCGAATCCGATCGTCAAGAAATGGGTCGTCGCGGCCTGCAATTGGTTTCCGAGCGTTTCACGTGGCCAATAGTTGCGTCTCAAATGCGCGACTTATACACCTGGGTGACTGGCGGTGGTCCGAAACCCGGCACTGTGGATTTTTTCTGAGTCAGGAAACGCTTGACAAGCCAGCGTGTTTTCGGCCAATCTTCACTGAAACCGGCGCTGTTCACTCCGGGTTCGGAAATTACGGAATACTTAAGGCCATAGACCAGACACCGATCATGCGCGAGAGACGTGTAGCGTTTTACAAGAACGATGGGAACCTCGAGGACGTTGTAAGAACCGCCTTGGCGGAAGCCGGGATTCTTGAACGGATCGGCCCGCAGACGCGCGTTGCTCTCAAACCAAACCTGACCTATCCGCACTACAAACCCGGGGTCACAACTTCGCCAGAAGTCATCCGCGCCGCCGTTAAGGTCATCAGGAATTGCACCCGACACATTGCCATCGTTGAAACGGACGGAGGATACGGGGCTTGGACTGCGAAGGAGGCGTTCGAGGGACACGGCCTGTTTGGCGTGGCCAAGGAATTCGGCGTCCAAGTCGTGAATTTATGCGAAGGTGAAAAGGAATACATCACCGTGGCGTCGGGCTGGCGGAGCTATCAGGTGCCGCTGCCAAAAATGCTTCTGCGGGAAACGGACGTTTTCATCACCATGCCCGTGCCAAAGATTCACGCCATGACCATTGTCAGCCTTGCTTACAAGAATCAATGGGGTTGCATTCCAGACATCATGCGCCTGCGGCGGCACTTCCTTTTCAATGATGCCATAGTCGCCATCAATCGCGCGCTCAAGCCGGCGGTTCTTGGCGATGGCAGTGTTTTTCTTGACCGCCACGGCCCGATGGATGGGGAGGCCGTCAAGATGGGATGCGTCATCGCCGCCAGCGATGCCGGCGCTTTTGATCGCTATGTGACGGAATTGATGGGCGTTGATTGGCGGCGGGTTCCGCATTTATGCCGCGCCGCCGCCCAGGGCGAGATGCCAAAGAGCCTGCAAGAAATCCACTATAACATTTCGCCTATCTCGGCGCGAACTCATACGTTTCACCTCAAGCGCAGTCTGAGGGACTGGATAGCATTTTCCGGTTTCAGAAGCCGGTTCATGACTTGGTTCGGTTATGAATCATGGTTTGGGAAAGTAGTCTTGCACGCCATTCTATATGCCATTGTTGGCCGGCCCGTGAAACCCAAACCATGATTCTGAAGCGATTGTTTGCTGATGAATGTTGATCTTTCAAAATACACTGCGAAAGGATTTGATCGCGGCGCGGGCGCGATGCGGGAATCACTTTGGCTCGTCGCCAACTTGCTGCTGTTCCAACTATGTCCGTTCAAATTGTCCGGTCTGAAGTGCTTTGTGCTTCGCTCCTTTGGCGCAAAAATTGGCCGTGGCGTGGTCATCAAGCCGCAGGCCAGGATCACCTTTCCGTGGAAGCTCACGCTGGGCAACCATGTTTGGCTGGGCGAGGAATCGTGGCTGCTGAACCTCGAACATATTGTTATTGGCGACCATGTTTGCGTCTCACAACGGGCTTTCCTCTGCACCGGCAATCACAATTACAAATCGGCCGCATTCGATTTGATCGTCAAGCCGATTCAAATTGACGAAGGCGCGTGGATTGGCGCGAACGCGTTCGTCGGGCCGGGTGTAGGAGTCGGTACTCACGCAGTCTTGACCGCAGGTTCGGTGGCGACGGATGACCTGCAACCGTTTGGCATTTATCGAGGCAACCCGGCTGAACTGGCGCGCAAAAGAGTCATCGCAGCCCAAGTTGAATAGCACATTGCCGGATGGCTGTGTTGGATCGAAGCGCATGAAATTTCTTTTGCTCAACCAAACATTCCATCCTGACGTCGCATCCACGGGCCAGCATCTGAGCGAACTGGCCTCGGAACTGGTCAAGCGGGGCCATGCGGTCACAGTGGTCACGGGACGCCAGGCTTACGATGATCGCCAGGTCACTTTTGCTCCGCGGGAGAATTGGGGTGGCGTGGAAATTCACCGGGTCTATTCAACCGGCTACCGCAAAAAGACGAAATGGAGAAGGGCCGCGGATTTCGCAACCTTCATCTTGGCGTGTTGCGCCCGGCTGGCCATGTTGCCGAGACACGACGTGGTCGTGGCTCTGACGACGCCGCCGTTGATTTCGTTCATCGGCGCCTGGCGGGCGCGGTTGTGGCGGTCCCGATTTTGTTATTGGGTGATGGATTTGAATCCTGATGAGGCGATCGCGGCGGGTTGGTTGCGCGCTGATTCCGCCCTGGCGCGGGTGCTGGAGAGAATGTCACGATTCAGTCTGCGACAGGCCGATGCCGTCGTCGCTTTGGATCGCTTCATGAAAGATCGAATCGCGGCCAAGGGAATCGCGCCGGAGAAAATTGCCGTGATTCCGCTCTGGTCTCATGACGACGAAGTGCGATTTGACGCGCCAGGGCAGAAGCAATTTCGCCAGGCGCACGGACTTGGAGAAAAATTTGTGGTGATGTATTCGGGCAACCACAGCCCGGTGCATCCGTTGGAAACGTTGTTGCAGGCGGCGGAAACGCTGCGCGACAATCCTGACATCGTGTTTTGCTTCGTTGGCGGCGGCAGCGAATTTGAACGTGTCAAACATTGGGTGAGAGAGGGGAAAGGGAATGCGTTGTGTCTTCCCTATCAGCCGCTGAACCAGCTTGCCGCGTCTTTATCGGCCGCGGACCTCCACGTCGTGGTGATGGGCGATGCTTTCGTGGGGCTGGTTCATCCGTGCAAAATTTACAATATTTTGGCTGTGGGCGCGCCGGTGTTGTACATCGGGCCGCAGCCGAGCCATGTCACGGAAATCTTGAATCGTCTCGGCACAGGCCATCCGTGGGACTCATGTCCGCATGGAGATGCAAGAAAGGCTTCCGGGCAAATCCGGCGGTTGAGGGACCGCGCGCGAAACGGGCCGAGGCAAGTCCCCGTCGAGGCGGCGGCCGCTTTTTCGAAGAGAACATTGCTGCCGAAAATGATGGCGGAATTGGAAAAGCCGGCTGATGTGTTTGGAGGGCCCCGATGAAACGGGCTGCCAAAGGACGGAACAACATCGGGCAGAAACCGGCGGCATCCATAAGTGTTTTACCGCGTCGCCGGAGTTTATTTCAAGTGGCCGTGGCGAGTCCCAGGACGCGAGACACTGAGCGCGCGATCATCAGTTCTTCGTCCGTCCGAATGACGCGAACCGCGACCCGGCTGGAGTCCGTTGAAATCACCGCCGCAGTCTCCTCATTGCGAGATTTGTTTAGTTCGAGGCCGAGAAAGGTCAACTCCTCACAAATTCGGGCGCGGATGACGGGCGCATTTTCACCGATACCCCCGGAGAAGACGAGCGTGTCCAATCCGCCGAGCGCCGCGGCATAGGCGCCGATCCACTTTTTGGCTTGATAACAAAACAACGCCACAGCTTCAGCCGCCCGCACGTCCTGCTTTTCATGGTCGAGCAGATCGCGCATGTCGGAACTGGTCTCCGACACGCCGAGAAGCCCCGACTTGTGGTTGACCATTTCGTAGAATTGTTGGGTGGTCATTTGCTCGGTTCGCGCCAGGTACGGCGCCAGACCGGGATCCAAATCGCCACTGCGGGTGCTCATGACCAATCCCGCCGTCGGCGTGAAGCACATGCTGGTGTCCACACTTTTGCCGTCGCGCACGGCGGCCATGCTGGCGCCGTTGCCGAGATGCGCGAGGATCACACGCCCCTTCGTTGCCGCCGGGTCGCCGAGGCGCGTGAGTTCTTCCATGAGATAGGCATAGGACAAACCATGGAAGCCGTAGCGCTGAATTCCCTTGGCGTCGAAGCGTCGCGGAATTGGCAGCAGTTTGGCCACGCGCGGCATGGTTTGGTGAAACGCCGTGTCAAAACAGGCCACCTGAGGCAGCTTCGGATGACGCTGGCGGAACGTCTCGATGAGTTCTATCTCGCGGGGCAGATGATCAGGATCGTTCGGGCTGATGCGATGCAATTCATCCAGCAAGGCCTGGGTGACCACCTCGGGCGCGGTGTGTTGCATGCCGTGGACCACGCGGTGTCCCACCGCCCGGACTGTTTCAAAATCATGCTGCTTTTCCAGCCAATCAATCAGGGAATTCGCCGCCGATTTGTGGTCGGGAGCGGCGAGGCTGCGGCTCTCCGGCTGTTGCTTCGCCGGGTCATGCAACGTCAGATTGGTCCCGCTCAGGCCGATGCGGTCAACCGTTCCATGAAGCCCGCGTTCCAGCGGTTCGCCAACTTGGTAGAACGCGAACTTGATGCTTGAGGAGCCGCCATTGATCGCCAGGATGCGTGGGTCAGCGGGTTTCATGGATGATTCCTTTATCATTTTGCAACCCCAATGGAGCCAATCGCAATACTCTTTCGATGGTTCATTTCGTGTCGGCTCGGCCAGTCGTTGGCTCGTTCGCGATCCAAAGATAACCGGGATCAGCGATCGGCAGCTATGGGGTGTTTTACCCTGTGCCTAAGCCGCATCCATGCAGTCGAAGAACAAGACAGGAAGATTTTGAGACAGGATTTACAGGATGAACAGGATTAAGCGCGGAACACGGTTCCCTCCCCAAACGGTGAGGGATTATTTCCAATGCCACATCCTCTTTTCCATCCTGTTAATCCTGTTAATCCTGTCAAAATTCAGTTCTTTAACTGCATCGTTCCGGCTAAGGCCGGCCCTTTCGAGGCCTGTGAATAACTTTTTCTAAAAAAACTAAGGTTTTAGTTGACGAGATTTCAAAAAAGTGTAAAAGATCATCAACTAATTGTTTAATAGAAGACTATGGCGCGCAAAAAAGCAACGATGTTGACCAACGCGGAACACCGCATCATGGAGGTCATTTGGGCGCGAGGTTCCGCCACCGTGGCCGAGGTTGTCGAGGCGCTCAAGGGCGAGGATGCCTACACCACCATCCTGACTTTGATACGCATTCTCAAAGCCAAGGGTTATTTGTCCCGCCGCAAGGAGGGCCGGGCGCACGTCTTCACGCCCACTGTGGACAGGGCCACAGTGGCGCGGAAAGCGGCTCACCAGCTTTTGTCCAAGTTCTTCGCCGGTTCGCCAAGCGAACTGGTTCTGTCGTTCCTGCGCGACGAGGAGCTGACGCCGGAGGAACTCGATCAGATCAAGGAGAAGATCCTGAACGCTGAAAGGGCCGATCTATGAGCGAGGAATTTTTCACGGCGTGCGAACGGCTCCTGAGCGCCACGGCCAACGGCGTTTATCAGGGAATTCTTGTCACCGTCATTGCGGGACTTGCCTTGCGATGGTGCGCCCGCACGAACGCCGCAACTCGTTACGCCGTTTGGTTCGGAGTTTTGTTGTTCGTGATGGCCTTGATTCCGGCCCATCTTCTTCTTTCCGGCCGGTCGCGTCCCGAAATCCGAGCGGCAACGCGCCGGCCTGCCTCCAGCACGATGGCCGCGGCACTTGCGCCGCCCGATTTCGGAATCACAGCCGATGCGCCCGATGCCGACGGCGCCCTTCCCGACTCTCAACTTGACGAATCGGATGCCGACAGCATTGACGGCACAGCTTGCTCCCCCGGCGCCGGGACGCAGGCTGAATGGGCAAGTAAGGAGGCCGGTTCCAAGGTTAGCCCCGACGCAGCGGCGGCGGAAAAAGCTTGGTCGCGCATCACGCGCGCGATCTTCAACCCGTTATCCAGGAACCTCCAGACAGACATCAGTCTGCCGCATTCGATCTGCTTGTGCCTGGTTTCGGCCTGGGTCTTGCTCGCCAGCGTCCGTGGCGGGCTGATTCTCGGACGAATCGGTGAGGTTCGCCGTGTCAAAACAAAGTCCAGCGTCCCGAGCCACGGCCTGCAAACACTCTTCGATAGACTTCGCGATTCGCTCGCGGCGCGGCGCAATGTCCGATTAAGGATTTCGAGCGCGCATCGCACGGCGGTCGTGCTGGGATTCGTGCATCCGGTAGTCCTTCTGCCTGCGGAAATGGACACGGACGCCAACGAGTGCGAGGTGGAACTCGTGCTGCGGCACGAGCTGGCCCACGTGGTTCGGCGGGACGATTGGGGCAACCTGGCGCAACAGCTCATCCAGGCCGCACTGTTCTTTCATCCCGCAGTCTGGTGGATTTCCGCAAGGCTCTCTTTGGAGCGCGAGATCGCTTGCGACGATTGCGTGCTTGAAAGGGGCGGAAGGCCGCGCAATTATGCGCTCGCGCTCGCCAATTTCGCCGTCCGCATGACTCAGTGCCGGCATTTGCTCGCTCCGGGAGTTTCAAACAATAACAGTCAACTGCAACAAAGGATAACTATGATACTAGATACGAACAGAGACCGCTCCCCCCGCCTCGCCAGAACGCGGCTGGGATTTTTCACCACGGCGACAGCGTTGCTCGCTGTCCTTGCCATTGATGCCGGACCCCGATTGGTCCTGGCGCAACCACCTCCAGCCCCCACGGCCGCAACAGAACCCGAAAATGCCACGCCGCCCGCGCCGCCCGCGCCGCCCGCGCCAGTTGCGGACGGTGTTCCCGCGGGCCTGCCTCCCGATGGACCCGGAGCTGATTCAGGCCCGAGAACCAAGTCGGCCGACAACGATAATGATAATGATAATGATAACGCTCCAGACGCTTCGCAACCGCAGAGTACCGCCTTGGTGGCGCCGTTGCCGGCGACGCCCGCGGTGGCGGCTGACGAGGCGGTTCCGGAAGCGCCCGAGCCACCGGAACCGCCAATAGCCAGGCTTTCGAAGCGGCATATGTCCGTGGAAGAGCGGTTGGACCGGATCGAACGCATCCTTGAAGAACTCCAGGCGCGCGCTGGAACGAGGGGCCGCCACCATAGCGATGATGATGTTTCAGTATCCGACGGCAAGGTCTGGCCCAAGTCGCTCATGGCTATGCCAATGAATCTCAATATTGATTTGGAATTGAAACACGCTGAGGAACAGGCCAGGAGGGCCGCAGACCAGGTGCGGCATGCGGTTGAGGCGAGTCAGCGCGCGGCGGAGGCCGGTCAACGCAACGCCGAGCAAGCCATGCGCGACGTCGAGAAATTGAAAGGGAGGGATTTTGAACGATTGGCGGAGAACATGCGTGACGTGCAAACTGAAGGACTGCACAGAGCGCTCCAAGCTCTACGCGAGGCTCGCGAGTCCCTGGACAGGCAGAAGGAAACCCTTGACCGGCAGATCCAGCGGCTGGAGCAAGACCAGAGCCGCCAGAAAAAGACGCCACAGAGCCGCCCCGAGGATCCCGATGACGGGCCAAAGGCGAAGGCGCCCGCTGCGGCACAAACCAACTAGCATTCTATTACTCCGGGTCGCGTGGCGCAAGTCGTCAGCGGCCCGGAGAATTCAGTCCCACACACCCAAAATGCCGCGACCATGAGAACCGCCGTATCTAAAGAGCAGAGCGAAGGAGGGATCACCCCGCCTGTCCACCTCGAATTCATCCAGAACCAGCTCGAGAATCCCGGCGAATCCACCGCCGCCGTCGTCGAGATCGAGCAATATCATCGCGCGCTATTCTTGCATCACCATGCAGTGGAATGGGAGCAGGCACGGCAGAAAGCGCGGACGCACGCGGAACGACTGGCGTTCCTGGAAGGCCGTTTAAAGGAAACGGAGCTGAGGCTAAGCGAACGGCCGGGACTTGTTCCAGTCCTGGTAGATGGCCGCGAGGACACCACCCCAAGCCCCCCTTGGAATGCCTGGGAATTGTTCATGTTCGCCCTCTGCAGCCTTGGGATTGTGTGCTTGATTGCTTTCGGCGTTTCCAATATCTCTTTTAATCTTCTGGAATCCGGCTTTATCACGTTCCGGGAGAATCCGCTCAGGGCTTATCTTTGGACGGCTCTTTTGCCCGTGGGCGCGCTGGCGATCAAGGTAGGATGGGATTCGTTGCAGGAGCGAACAACGCGTGACAAGTATCTCTGGTTCTGCCTGGTGGCTGGAGTTCTGGGCGTGCTGGTCTGGGTGGCCGCATACGCCAGCGTGTATCCTTCCTTGTCAAAGGGCATCAACGACCAAATCGCTTCGCTCACGGTGTTCGACAGTCCGACCTCATCCGGCGCGGCGCCGCACGGCCTCAATTTTGCCGGCGCAAAATGGATTGATGTCGTTACGGTGGCTGGCCAGGCGGTGGCCGAGATTTTTCTCTCCGCAGTCCTGGGCATGTACATGACGATGCTTTACGCCCGGCACCGGCCCGTCCGGCTCGCCCTCGATCCGGCGACGGCGCAACTGGATCAGGAGCGAGGCAGGTTGGCGGAAAGCATTGCCCGTGAACGGCAGGGGCTTGGCGAAGCTAACGGCAATATCGTGAAGCTTGAGAATCAATTGGCAGCCTTGCTCGCCTATGGAAAATCCATGTTTCACCGGGAAACCGCGCGCCGGCAGGATCAAACGCAGAAGCGGCAAATCATCCTTGAACAGTTGTCGGATCACGTGCGTAATCACCTTGACTCGGCGGAGCCTGGAAACAATCTGGCGGGCGCCAGTGCCGTCTCGTCGTCGTACCGGGGCAACGGGGCCTGAACCTCAACCCTGGAAACCGTCATGAAAGTCCTCACTTCCATCCTCTGCGTTGCCCTTTGTCTCGGCTCAATAACGCGGGCGGCGGACTCCGCCCCCCCTGCTGCCGCCGGCGCTGCGCCCAAAGACACCCTTGCCGGAAATACCGGCGGCGCCTTTGTCGTGGGAATGTCACCGTTCCTCGATTCGACCGCAAAGGACGCGGTGTACCGATCTCTCGTGCGGCTCATCGTCGAGGATCTCCCTCTCAACACAAGGCTGGAGGTGTACGACGCGTTCAATTTGAAGAGCATCACACGACTCTCGATTCCCAATGCGAAGGTCTTCAACAGTCCAAAGACCCGCGCCAACCAGTTCGCCGTGTCCATTGGCGAAATCAAACAGTTTCTGGCACGGGACAACGCCAGACCCGGCGGCCAGAAACCAGGTTTTGATGGCGCGATTCGTCTGCCGCAGTTCTGTGATTTTCTGGCCCAGGACCGGCCGCTTCACGATGGAGGCGCGAAACTCCCGCTGCTCTTGATCGGCAGCCCGTTGTACCAGGACTCCCGGGAGCCTGGCTTCTCCATGTTGGAAGGTTACTTTCCTTCCGACGGTCATCTGCTTGCTTCGCGCGAGCAGTCGGTCTTTGGGTTTAGTCCGGGCGATGGCTCGGCGCAAGGGCTGCTGGTGTATTGGGCCTATTTCGGGGATACTTGGATGAGCGACCTGCACCGGGAAAAAGTCACGCGCTTCTGGGCGCTCTACATCCAACGGCGCGGCGGGCAACTGGCGTCGTTCTCGGCGGATCTCGCGACCGCCATGGGCGCTTTCAGTTCGGAGGCCCCAGGCCGGAGTGCCGCGTCCAACGGCTGGGTGGCCGACCCGCTTCAGACAAAGCCGGAGATGATCCGCGCCAGCCGCAGCGTCAACCTGGTGGACTGGCTGACCGGCAACGCGCTCCCCGAATCAAGACCACCGCCTCCCTCGCGAATGGTAGGACCTCTCAAGATCGGCATTCGCTGGAAGGAGGACATTGACCTCGACCTCTACGCCGCTCCGCGCCGCGATGCCGAGACTCTTTTCTTCCAGCACCCGCGCTCTCCCGAAGGCTACTATTTCAAGGACCATCGGTCTTCCCCTGGGCGTGAATACGAATTCATAGAATTTGAATCGCCGGTGGACGTGCGCAAGGTGCAGGCTTTCGTCAACTTCTACGCCGGCTCGTGCCCGGGCGGGCCGACCGGAGAGGTGCGCATCGAGTTCCTCGACCGCATCTACGGAGGCACGTTCGCCATCGAGTCGCCCCAAGGAAACCAAGGCCGTTCCGGACCGGCGCAGGCGGTTTTTTGGACGCAGATTCCAATCCATGAAATTCTGAGGCTCAACGAGGCGGCGCCGCAAGGGCCCAGTGCGGCCAGGTAGCCGTCGCCAACTTCGCCACGGGACATGTTCATGGATTTGAAGGCCGGTTAGCTGCTCTGCGCGCTAGCAAGACCTACCAGGAATTCCTCTGATTCCGGCCTCACTTGCTTCCCAAAACAATCCGGGCAGATGCCGTGGCTGAACTTGGAGTCGGTATGCTGGCTGACGTAGTCTTCAACGGATTGCCAGTAATCCTTGCCGTCGCGGATTCGCCTGCAGTAGCTGCAAATCGGCAGCAATGAGTTCAACACTTTCACTGCGGCGAGCAGCAGGCGGACTTCGAGCAGATTGTGAACGCGCAACAAGACCTCCACCAGATCGAAAGGTTTGGAGACGAAATCCTTCGCCCCGGCTTTGAGCGCGCGCACTTTGTGCTCCGGTTGGGCGGTTTGCACCAGAACAGGCAGATAACCTTGAGTTTCGATGGCCTTGAGGCCCTCCATCACTTCGAATCCATCAAGGCCGGGCATTAAAAGGTCCAGCAGGATGAGCGAATAACGGTGCTGCCGGTACAACTCGCAGACCTCGCGCGGATCCCTCGTGGACGCGATGGAAAGGTAGCCCGCGCCGCGCAACATTTCCTCCAACAAGGAGACATTTGCTTCCTGGTCGTCAACGATCAGAATGTCGGCCTTAAGAATATCAGATGAAGCAAGCATGGCATTTGTGACGAATCAATAGGAAAAGGTGGTGGAAACTAAGCCCCGAAGCCGAACGATTCCGGCGGCGCGCCCGGTATTGGAGCGTCCGGTTTATCTAGCAACGCGCGCACTCTGCGGGCCAGCGCCGAGGGCGTATAAGGTTTCGGGAGGAACTCAATGCCGGGCTGAAGCACTCCATGGTGTGAAATAGCGTCATCGGTGTAACCGGAACTGAAGAGGATTTTGAGATCAGGATTCATTGCTTTCAGCCACTCCGCCATCACGTTGCCGCCCATGACGGGCATGATGACATCGGTCAGCACCAAACGAATCGGCTTTCCTGTATGTTGACGCGCCGTTTCCAAGGCGTCCGCCCCGTTGGAGGCGATCAGCACTTCATAACCCTGGGCTTCCAATATGCCGCGAGTCAGCCGTCTCAAGGTTGGATCATCCTCCACCACCAACAACGTTTCGGTACCGCGCGGCACCGGCTCGTTCTGGATCGCTTGAGCCGCGGCTACCAGCGGCTGGTCAACTCGAGGGAGATAGATCTTGAAGGTCGTGCCAATGCCAACCTCGCTGTAAACGCCGATGTGACCGCCTGATTGTTGGACGATGGTTCGGCAGGTCGCCAGCCCTAACCCGGTGCCTTCGCCCTTGGGCTTGGTCGTGAACAACGCCTCAAACAAGTGCGCTTTGACTTCGGCGGTCATGCCCGTGCCTGTGTCACTCACGCTGAGCATCACATATTCGCCGGGATTGACGCCCGTGTGCGCGAGAGCGTATTTTTCATCCAGCGTGGCATTGCTTGTGGCGATAGTGAGTTTGCCGCCGCGGGGCATGGCATCGCGAGCGTTGACTGCCAGATTGATCAGGATTTGCCCGATATAACCGGAATCGGCGCGGATGTGTCCGATTTGTTTTCCGGGAACGATCAATGTTTCGATGTTCTCGTGCATGAGCCGCTGTAACAGCGGGTTCATTTCTTTCACCACGCCGTTGAGGTCCAGGACCACCTGTTGTACCGTCTGTTTGCGGCTGAAGATCAGAAGTTGTCGTGTCAGCCCTGCGGCGCGCTGACCGGCCGACCGAATCGCCTCAAGATGACTCCCGAGCTTTGTCCCAGGACCGAGCTCCTCCATCATCAATTCACTGTAACCCATGACAATGCCGATGATGTTGTTAAAGTCGTGCGCCACGCTGGCGGCGAGTTGCCCGATCGCATCCACCTTTTGAGATTCGATGAACCGCCCCTCGGCTTGGAACGTCCTCACTTCCGCTTCCAAGTGCTGGAGGCGGGCTTCGAGCATGTTATGGACTCGCATCAAAACCTCCGCCAGATCAAATGGTTTGCTGATGAAATCCTTGGCCCCGGCTTTGATCGCCCGCAGCTTATGATTTGGCTGGGCCGTGACCACCAGCACTGGGAGATAACAGCCGACATCGAGCGTCTTAAGGCCCTCCATCACTTGGAACCCGTCCAAGCCAGGCATCTCAAGGTCCAGCAAGATCAAGGAATAGCGGTGCTGGCGGTGCAACTCGCAGACCTCATGCGGATTCCTGGTCGATGTGACGGACAGGTAGCCGGCCCCATGCAGCATTTCCTCCAGCAGCGAAACATTGGCTTCCTGGTCGTCAACGATGAGGATGTCGGTCTTGAGAATGTCGGATGAACTGATCATAGCATTAGGCCTGCGTTATGAGTCCCACTCCCTGTTCTTGCTGCACATTCCAGGGCTTCCTTCAAAGTGTCCATGAACTCATTGATCTGAATGGGCTTGGTGAGATAGCGGAAGAATCCCGCTTCCAAGCCCTCTTCGATGTCACGTGTCATGGCATTGGCACTCAGGGCTATGACCGGGATATGCGCCGTGGTGGGGTCTTCACGGAGGATTTTCAAGGCTTTAATGCCGTTGATGCCAGGCAGGTTGATATCCATCAGGATCACTTCGGGTAGGGTGGCGCGGGCGATCTCGATGCCAAGAGTTCCGTTTACCGCGGTTACTAACCCTATGTCTGGAAAGCGGGCAATGAGTTCCTCCACCAACTCCATGTTCGCAGGGTTGTCCTCGACATAGAGGAGGGTGCGCCGCGGCGCGCCGTCCGACGCTTCAGGTTGGTCCACAGCCTTGGCTTCGCCGCTTTGGGCTGCAACTCGCGGGGCTTCCGCTGAGAGCAGTTCGAACCAGAACACGCTGCCCATTCCCACCGAGCTTTCCACACCGATGACGCCCCCCATCAGTTCGACCAGCCGCTTTGACACGACGAGGCCGATGCCCGTGCCCGCCACGCTGCCGGCTTCCTGGCCAAGCCGATTAAATGGGCTGAAAAGTTGCACTAGCTTTTCAGGAGGCAATCCTGCGCCTGTATCCTTGACGCCTATGCGAACGCGGTTCGGGCCGCCCACCGAGCAGTCCACAACCACGGTTCCCTGCTCCTTATTGTATTTGATCGCGTTGGAAACCAAATTGAGGATGATCTGCTTCAAACGCGTCCGATCGGCCGAAACAAAAACCGGGTTTTCAAAAAGGGGAAAGGTCATGCGGATGCCACGCGCTTGCGCCTGCGGCTCCATCATGCTCTGGCATTCGTTCATCAGCTCGGACAAAGAAACTGGTTCCTTCGACAACGACACTTTTCCGGACTCGATCACGGCGAGGTCGAGGACCTCGTTGATTAATTTCAGCAGATACCATCCGGATTGGAGAATCCGGCTTATGCTTTTGGTCTGAGAGACAGTCGGTGGGGGTGTAGCTGACTCCAGGAGCTGTGCGAAGCCGAGAATGGCATTGAGCGGGCTGCGCAACTCATGGCTCATACTGGAAAGAAATTCCGACTTGGCACGGTTGGCTTTCTCCGCCACTGACTTGGCACTCTCAAGCTTGACGTTCGTCTCCTGGAGAGCCAGGGCAAACCGTTTTCGCTCCTCTTCGACCTGCTGGCGCGCGGTGTTGTCGGTGCCGATAAGCAGATAGCCGATGATACCGTCCTGTGCGTCACGCAGCGCCGTGACCGACACCACCGCCGGAATCCGGGTGCCGTCCTTGCGGATTTTGGTCAATTCGTAAACATCCTCGATTCCGCGCGAGGCCTTGAAAGCAAGGGCTTCGAACCCTGGTGCAATCGTGGTTCCCAGCTCCTGACTCAATGCTTGGGCGCGTACGATCATTTCCTGCGGATCGTGAAGGTCGGCGGGCGTGATCTTGTTCAGCACTTCCGCGGCCGTGTAACCCAACATGCGTTCAGCGCCAACGTTGAATAATTGAATGACACCCTTCGCGTCGGTGGCAATACACGAAAAGTTGGCGCTCTTGAAAATGGCATTCTGCAACGCCCCCGCTTTCAGCAGCGCTTCCTCCGCCAGCTTGCGCGCGGTATTGTCGGTGCCGATCAACAGATAGCCGATGATGCCGCCCTGACCGTTTCGCAGTGCTGTGACCGATACGACCGCCGGAAAGCGGCTGCCATCCTTGCGGATGTAGGTCAATTCGTAAATGTCCTCGATCCCGCGTGAGGCCTTGAAAACCAAGGCCTCGAACCCCGGCGAAATAGTGGTGGCCAGTTCCAGACTCAGGGCCTTGGCGCGCGCGATTACTTCCTGGGGATCGGAAATGTCGGCCGGCGTGATCTTATTCATGACGTCAGCGGCCGCATAACCCAGCATGCGCTCGGCGCCGACGTTAAAAATTTGAATGACGCCCTTCTCATCCGTCGCTATACTCGAGAAGTTAGCACTATTGAAAATCGCGCTCTGCAGGGCGCCGGCCTTCAGGAGGGCCTCTTCCGCTCGCTTGCGCGCGCTGTTGTCGGTGCCGATCAACAGATAGCCGATGATGCCGTCCTGCTCGTCCCGTAGCGCGGTGACTGAGACGATGGCGGGGAAGCGGCTGCCGTCCTTGCGGATGTAGGTCAACTCGTAAATGTCCTCGATCCCGCGCGAGGCCTTGAACACCAGAGCCTCAAAGCCCGGCGCAATCGTGGTCCCTAATTCGGCGCTCAGCGTTTTGGCGCGCGCAATCAGTTCCTGCGGATCAGAAATATCGGCGGGAGTGATCTTGTTCAGCACGTCGCCGGCCGCGTAACCCAGCATGCGTTCCGCGCCGACATTGAAGATTTGAATGACCCCCTCCTCGTCGGTGGCGATGCTGGAGAAATTGGCGCTGTTTAAAATGGCATTTTGCAAGGCCCCTGCTTTGAGCAGAGCGTCTTCGCGCCGGACCAGAGTGACAACCTTTGCGGCGAACGGGTCGCCATTGAGTATGACTTTTTGTTCCATATTTGTTCCTTTTTTTAACCAGAGTCGAAACAACATGGCGCGCTACGGCGGGGTCCTGTTTCAATTATCTTGAACTCGATTTGTCAAGCCAACGCATCATGAGGAGAAGTTGGTGCAAATCCGTTCTTGGTCTGTCATCGGCAGAAATCAGACGCAACCTAAACGAAATCATGCAAGTTGTTTCATAACGCCCTTCGAGTGCGGCGGCAACCAGGGCGTGAATACGAATTCATAGAATTTGAATCGCCGGTGGACGTGCGCAAGGCGCAGGCTTACGTCAACTTCTACGCCGGCTCGTGCCCTGGCGGGCCGACCGGTGAGGTGCGCATCGAGTTCCTCGACCGCATCTACGGAGGCACATTCGCCATCGCGTCGCCCGAAGGGAACCAAGGCCGTTCCGGACCGGCGCAGGCGGCTTTTTGGACGCAGATTCCAATCCATGAAATTCTGAGGCTCAACGAGGCGGCGCCGCAAGGAGCGAGTGCGGCCAGGTAGCCGTCGCCAACTTCGCCACGGGACATGAGCCTGCTCGCAGGAAATACCCGGAATTATCTGGAATTATCATGGAAATCAACAACTTACAAAAGAGGTTCGTTGGAAATCAACGACTTGCGTTGAACGCCGTTCCGGCCAATCCAATTGGCGGAGAACGCAAGGATTGTGTTTTGACTCCCCGTAACTACTTGCAACTCCGAACTGGCCGTTGTGGCCTCAAAACAATAAAAACAATATTCATTGCTCCGATTCAGTCCGATTGACGCCGATTGACGCCGATTGACGCCGATTTGCCTGGACGGGGTTAGACAAAATTTGCCGCTTTTGGACGCCCGACGTGATTTTTTATTTTTTGAAGGCTCAATTAGCCTCAATTAGGTTCAACTCGCTTCAACTTACTTCAGTCATCCTTCATGGGACAAAGTGGAAGAGGCGTCCCGCCTCTTGGCTGTGGATGATCAGCGGCGAGACAGCCCGCAAAGCGGGCCGCTCTTATGTTGTTCCGTTCCCGCTGCCACCTTTTCCTTCCATATTTCAAAGAACATGGCGCCAAAAGCGCCCGTATCACACAGAATACCACATTTAGACGGGACTGCAATACAATTTATTCACCTTGCTTCGATTCGGGTGCATCTCACTGTTTAGCAGCGCCGTAGGCGCGACCTATTTGTAGATCACCGGCTCCTCCAAAGAGCAAAGCCTCGTAGAGGCGACATCTGCCCTGGCTCCGCCCCGGATATGCCGCTTCCTACGGAGCTAATTTTCCATTGGATGTGGTTGATCTACAAAGATTTCGCTCCTAGCGGAGCTGCGCATCAGAGCGCCCTGTCCAAAAAGTGAGATGCGCCCGTTGCCCCGAATGCCTTTAATTTCTCATTTCCCCCTCTTCCCTTCCCGCTGCAAATTGTCAAAGAACATGGCGCCAAAAGCGCCCGTATCACAGAGGATACCACATTTGGACGGGACTGCAATACAATTTAATCAATTTTATTCTGTTTTTCTAAAATCCTTACGGCGAGAGCGCCAGCCGGTAAAATCGTTGCGGGGCGTTGGTGAGGGAGTCGGTGGTGCTGAGCGTCGCTCCGGTGGCGGTGACGGAGCTGCCCAGGCTGGTCCAGTTGCTCGAACTCAAGTCAGAAGTGTATTGCAACTGATACCGGGCTCCCGCCTCCTTGCTCCACGTAATCACTGGCTTTGGCTGGCCTGTATTTCCGGGAGGGGCGAGCGCCTGCGAGTCCCTGATTTTGTCTGGCCTTTGGAATTTCTTCCTTCTTCCTTCTTCCTTCATCTTTCATCCAGCGCGTCCGCAAATCAATCCGGTTTGTCGTACCTTTGCGCCACCAAGCTGCGAAAGCGCGAGTTAAGCCGCCGGCGTGCCACGCGGATGCAGATCGCATCCACCACCAATCCGACAAGGAACCATGTCGCAATCATGCGGTAAGGGCCGAACGAGAACCACCCCGGAGCAAAATCTGTCATCATCGACAGGAAGGCGAGCAACCAGCATGGGCCCAGCAGTTGGACCGCTGTGAGGAGGACCGCTTTGTAAGCCTGGCGTTTGGAAAGGCCCTGCCACATTCCAACCCAAACCACAGCCTCGCCATCCGTCAGCAAGGCCACCATTCCGCCGACCAATACTTCTGTGAAAAGCCACTGGCCTTCTTTATCCATTTGCAGCGCGTCTGCGTATTTGAAAACAGCGGTCAACAAAGCCAGGTTCAGCAGGCCCAGCGTCACGAAGGCTTGCCGGAAATGCGCGCGCAGAGCCTTCCCTTGCGCCGCCATAATCGCCTCGACCGGCAACGGCGTCACCAGCAGCAGTTCCAGCGCGCCGCTGTTGCGGTCGTGATTCAGCCGCGAAACGCTTTCCACAATCATGAGCCACTTGACGAGGCCGTGGAGGGCGAAGCCAAGAAAAAGGCAAACAATGAACGGCACGGGTATCAGGAACGGCGTGGATGTGGGAATGGAAAAAAAGAAACAAAGCCAGACTGGCACAGCCACACCGAGGAGCAGGTTCGCCAGGAAGGAGGGCGTCCAATCCCGGATGGTCACACGGCAAAAGGGATTGGCGGCTTCGGCTCGCTCCCACCCATGCGGCTTGCGCCGGGGCACTGCCAGTTTGCGTGGCTTTAATTCATGCGTCTGCCAGGAGCGCGGAGTGATGTAACTTGCCCAAGCCAGGCAAAACGCCGTCAACAGCCAGATGGTCTCAATGGAATGCCAAAAATTGGCAGGGCCGATTCGCGACCGATAGAACGAGTCAAAACCGTAGCGAAAAGCAAAAACAGGGCTTGGCCAAAGCAAGAAATCCAGCCAACGCACGTTATGGAGGTAGTTCTGAAGCCACCATAGCGCCGGCAAAAGTCCCGCCGCGACAGCCATCAACAAGATCGCCCCGCCCAAGGCCTTTCTTGGATCGTCCGTCATCGCGGAAACCACCAATCCAAGGTTGAGCGAGAAGAACAAAGTCGTCCCAAAGACCAGCAGCAACCGCGAAAACTCCAGGCCGGTCACGCTGCCCATCAGCAGCGGCAAGGCCAGCACCGGGAACACCGCCAGCAGCCCGAAGAAGGCGTTGACCGAATGCGCGGCCAGTTTGCCCAGGACGATGTCGTACCCTGTTAAATCCGTCAGGAAGAGCAATCCGATGGTTCCGCCTTGTTTTTCGGAAGCGATGGAATCCGCCGTCAGCAAAAGCCCCGCCAACATGCAGAAACCCAGCGTGGCGACACCCAGGGCCGACAACACCGTGTGCCCCAATTGCCCGCGAGGGACATGGCTCCGGGACACCACCCAAAGCAGGATCAGCGCGATGAGCACTCCGTACGTGCGCAGCCTGTAAGTGCCGGGCCGCCGGGCGGCCACGACCAACTCGCGGCCAGCGATAGGCAGAAAAGTCATGGCACGTTAGAATTCCATCCTTTCCGTCGAAGACAACGAGAAATGTCGGCGGCCGCTTTGCAACTGCACGACTTCGCTCATTTAAGTGTGGAATTCTCCGCCAGGTCGGCAGACAATGGCACATGCTGGCTGCTAACTCCGAGATTCCGCGGGAGGGCGGTTCGCCCACCTTGGCGCGTTTTGGTGAGACGCATTGGAGCGTCATCCTATCGGCCATGGACAAGCAACGGCCCGCCGAAGCCGCCGACGCACGGGAAAGGCTCTGCCGTGTTTACTGGCCGCCACTCTACGCTTACGTCCGGCGGCTGGGGGAAAGCCCGCACGACGCGCAGGATTTGACCCAGGAGTTTTTCGCCCGATTTCTGGAAAAGGATTACCTGGCGGCGGTGGACCAGGCCAAGGGCCGTTTCCGATCATTCATGCTCGCCGCCCTCAAACACTTTCTCTCCAACGAACGCGACAAGCAACGCGCGCAAAAGCGGGGCGGCGACCGCACGTTCGTCCCGATTGATTTTCAAAACGCCGAAAGCCATTGCGGCTTCGAGCCATCGCAGAACCTCACCCCGGAAGTCATTTTCCAAAGGCGCTGGGCGGCGGCGTTGCTGGAGGAGTCGCTGGCGCGGTTGCGCCGGGAGTATGCCGCCGCCGGCAAGGAGCCTTTGTTCGAGCAACTCAAGCAGACGCTCACGGAAGGGCGGGGAACCATCGCCTACGCTACGCTGGCCGCAGGATTGGAAATGAGCGAGGCGGCGGTCAAAATGGCGGTGCTTCGGCTGCGCCAGCGGTATCGCGAGGCCATCCGCTCCGAAATCGCTTCCACCGTCGCCGACCCGTCCGAGATCGAGGACGAGTTGCGCGAAGTCTTGCGCGCCTATGGCGGGTGAGGTTTGGACGGTCTGTTACCTTTGCGGCGGAATGCTTCTGTAAGAAGTGGAAAGAGTATGAAGCGAAAGAAAGCATTATGGACACGATACGAATTTGCCAACAATGCCGGCAGCCATTGCCGGAGAACGCCCCGGAAGGGCTTTGCCCCGCTTGCCTCGCCAAAGTCGCGCTGGGCAGCGAACCGGCGGCGCCGGGCGCGACCATCAACATCAACCCGCTGGCTGCTCAGGCCGCCCCAGCAACACGCGTTGCGCCGGACTCGGCCCAACTGGCGGCGCAATTCCCGCGATTGGAGATCATTGAATTGCTCGGCATGGGCGGCATGGGGATGGTTTATAAAGCCCGCCAGCCGCGCCTGGATCGCATCGTGGCCTTGAAAATCCTGCCGGTGGAATCCCAACAGCATCCCTCCTTTGCCGAGCGCTTCGGCCGGGAAGCCAAGGCCCTGGCCAAACTCAATCATCCGGGCATCGTCAACATTTACGACTTCGGCCAGACCAGCCAGTATTACTACTTCGTGATGGAATATGTGGACGGGATGAACCTCCGGCATCTTCTCCACAATCAGCCCCTTGAACCGCGCCAGGCGCTGGAGTTGGTCACCCAGATTTGCATCGCCCTCCAATACGCCCATGACGAAGGGGTAGTTCATCGCGACATCAAGCCGGAGAACATTCTGCTGAACAAAAAAGGGCAGGTCAAAATCGCCGATTTCGGTTTGGCCAAATTACTGGGCACCGCGCCCGACACGGCCTTGACCATGTCGCAGGCGTCAATGGGCACATTGAACTACATGGCGCCGGAACAGCGCCAGAACGCCCAAAGCGTGGACCATCGGGCCGACATTTATTCGCTCGGGGTGGTCTTCTACGAAATGCTCACCGGCGAAGTGCCGATGGGCCGCTTCGAGCCGCCATCGAAAAGAGTTCAGGTGGACGTGCGGTTGGACGAAGTTGTCTTGCGCGCCCTGGAACGTGAACCCGCGCGACGTTACCAACAAGTCAGTGAGGTCAAGAGCAACGTGGAAACCATCACTTCGACACCGCCGACGGCTCCCTTTGCTCCGGTTGCCGCGCCAGTGCCAGGGCAAGTGGTTCCGCAGCGGTTCCCTGTCTCCGACTTCTTCTCGCTTGCAGGGATCGTGTTCGCCCTATGGATCGCCCGACAGGCGGCTGGGTTTGTGCCCTTGGCGGGAACTTCGCTTTTTTTGGGAATTCTTGCGGTTGGCACCTTTGAGTTCGCTTCACGTCTGCAGATTCAAAAATCGCGGGAGAGAGGATTGTGGCCGCAGGTTGGCGAGCTTCCGACTCTGGAACACGTCGAACGACTGGCGCAAGTGGGCGAGAAGAAGCTGGCCATCAGGCTCTACCGCCAAGTTCAAGGCGCATCGGGAGCCGCTGCAAAAGCGGCGGTGGAAAAGCTGAGCCAAAACGCGACCCCGACCAAGCCCCCGTCGCGGGCGCAACCCGCCCCCACACGGTTCCTCTACTCGGTGGCGTTGGTTCTGGCAGCCTTCTACGCCACATACTTGGCTGCGCAATTCAACCCTGTGCTCGGATCGCTGCTGTGGTTGCTCCTTCTCCTCGTTTGCACCCGTCAAATCACTTCCCGAGTGCAGATTCAAAGAGCGCGGGAAAGAGGCCTCTGGCCCCAGTTGGGCGAACTTCCGACGCTCGAACACGTCAAGCGCCTGGCCCAAGCGGGGGAGAAAATTATGGCCATCAAGCTCTATCGCCAGATGCACGGCGCGTCGTTGGCGGACGCGAAAGCGGCGGTGGAAAAACTTGCGGGTTAAGTCGCAGAAACGAAATTCCATCGCCCCGCCCTTGGGTAGTGCCATAATTTGAAATTAAGATAATTTTAAGATGGAAGCTGCGCCACAAGCGATTCAAGGGTGGAACCTGGTGGAAGAGGCACTGAAAAAGGACATGCCGAACAAACGGCAATAGGCTCTCCATCGTCAAAGCCAATAGCGGCTGGCATGTGGCACTGAGGGCAAAACGGAAGCCATTTATTCATTGTTCGTTTTCCTCGCCTGAACTCGAAGAAAGTCACGATGCGTATTTCTTCCTCATGCTCCTTTCGGAGCGCCTTCAACTCTTGCTGTGCGCCGTGGAGGTCAACCAGCGCACCTTCAAGCCGCGCTTGCAATTTGCCATTTTCAACTTGTAATTCGGAGATTTTTCGCTCTGCTGCTGCGGACTGGTCTTTTGCCTGCGGACTCGCCTCAAAACGCCGTCAAAGGTGCTGTTGCAAAAGAGATTAAAAACAAGAGGCAGCAAAACCGACCTTGACGATTCAATGCCAGCATGTAAAACAATGCGGCGATGGGTCATGTTACGACGAAGCAGGCTGCCATCACCCTAGGGATAACGCCAGTGCGCGTGAGGCAATTGATAAAGGCTGGGCAATTGGCGTCGCACAAAGCGGGCAGGGATCATTTGCTTGATGAGGGTGAGGTGGAGCGATTCAATCGAACGGGCCGACGCAGCACTGGGCGGCCAAAAAAAGTGCATAAAAAAGGCTTGCGCATAAGATAGTGTTTCGGTATATGTCTGGCATGTTACAAACATTGATTCCGCTTGAACTTAGCCGCCCCGTTAATGTCGGACAGCGAAAGGCTAATGGGAAGTTGAAACGGAAATCGCCAGACGGCAGGGCCACTACAGACTTGGTACTCAGTTGCTACGCCGGGGACAACTCGGAAATTTTTCCAAAAATCTTGGAACTGCATGTTCCGAAAGGCTCCATTGTTGCAGACGTGACTTTCGGCAAAGGGGTGTTCTGGCGTCAAGTGCCATCGGAAGATTACCAGCTAAAGCCGTCAGACTTGAAAACCGGAGTCGATTGCCGTCATCTGCCGTATCAGGATCAAAGCATCGACTGTGTTGTGCTTGATCCGCCCTACATGGAAGGTCTTTTCCGCCAGGATGAATCGCTGGCCGGGGCCGGCACGCATGACGCATTCAGAGACCATTACAGCAATGGGCAGAGGCCGGGGAAACTCGAAAAGAAGTGGCATGAAGCCGTCTTAGAGCTTTATGTTCAAGCGGCAGAAGAAGCCGTGCGGGTGCTCAAGGACAAAGGGGTGTTCATCGTGAAGTGTCAAGATGAGGTTAGCGCCTGTATCCAGCGCCTCACCCATGTTGAAATCATTATGAATTACCTGCAAATGGGCCTTTACTGCAAAGACCTTTTTGTCGTTTCCAGACTCAACAAGCCGGGCGTGACGCGCATCATAAAGCAGCTCCATTCCAGAAAGAACCATTCATATTTCCTTGTTTTCGTGAAGGGCGCCACGAAATCTAAACTGGCTTCGGTAGCGATATTTGGCCGTCAACGACAAGGTCAAGAAGCGGGAAAGGGTCTAAAACATACGGCCATGCAATTGGCCAAGTGATCTTCATGGATGTCGAAAGAAGCCTCTCGCGTTGGTATTCTGTGTATTTTCTGAACCTCGAACGCGGCAGGTCTTTGTTTAATGCGAACGCAAATCGCCATTCATCCGTGAAGCCGAATAGATTGACCGCTACAATGTCGAATTCACCCACCAAAAGACACGTAGTCTCAATCGTTGTGCCGTCATCAAATGTCACCGGGCGGCGGTCGCTGGCGTCGCACTGGTAGGTTCCTTTAAAGTTGCCTTCGCCAAGTGTTTTGATGGAATTCGACTGAAGGGATTTGCATTCAATGCGGAAACTCCTGCCGCGATATTCAAACCTCAAGTCGCCCTTTCTTTCGCGGTCATGGTCATCGTCCTTTACAATTCCAGTCAGTCTTGCATCGGTAAAGTGTCGCCTGCGCAGCACGTATTCCGCCGCATAACCAAGCATCATCCCGCGCAACGATGGATTCGCATCAACGATTTTTGTGAGGTCATCAATGGTCAATCCCCAACGATCCAGAACGCTCTGAATCGACTTGGCCGCGCTTGACGCTGGCGGATTGACTGCATCGGGTTCCACCCTTCATTCTTTAACCGAGAATGGAAACAGGCGATAGTCATTTAAAGTCTTTCTCTTGCACTAGTCTTTGTATATCATGGACTTATGGGCGAACCGTGCGGCAAAACGCATAAAAGAGTATTAAATTTCAAATTAGAACACTACCCGCCCTTGTCATCCGGCCCAATCGCGGCTACTCTTCTCCCATGTTGAAACAGTGTGTATGCCTGCTTTTGCTGCTTGGTTGCGCCGCCGCCCCCGGCGCGACCCTCGAACTCAAAGGCAAGGCCTCCGTCACCGGAACGATCCTGGCGGAAAAAAGCGACCAGATCGTCATTGATATCGGATACACGGTGCTGGTCATCCCGCGCAACGAGGTGCTCAAACTTCTGCATGACAACGAAGCGGCTGCCAAGGCCATCGTCGCGCAGGCCCCGGCCCCCACAGCCGCCCCGGTGGTCCAGGCTGTGTCCGAGCCAGGCGCGGCCCAGGGCTTTTACCGAACAGCTCCCGCTTCGGCGCAGGACCAAAACGTGCGGGAGCTGGTCAATGCGCTCGGGTCGGCGGTCGTCCAGGTGCGGACGCCGGAGGGCCTTGGCTCGGGTTTCTTCATCAACCCCGACGGCTTTCTGATCACCGATTTTCACGTGGTGGAGGGCGAAACTCAAATCTCGGTGGAAGTGTACGACATCAAACAGGGCCAGTTGGAGCGCAAGACCTATAAGCAAGTCCGGATTATCGCCCTGAATAAATTCGGCGATCTGGCCTTGCTCCACATCGAGGACAAGGACGCGCCGAAATTCGTCAGCGTCCCGTTGGGCGATTCGGACAAAGTGTCGGTGGGCGATCATGTGTTTTGCATCGGCAGCCCGCTGGGCCTGGAACGGACCGTGACCGAAGGCATCCTGAGCACCAAGACGCGGGAGATCGAGGGCGGTCTTTATCTGCAAACCTCGGCCCAGATCAACCCCGGCAACAGCGGCGGCCCGCTTTTCAACCTGCGCGGCGAAGTGGTGGGGGTGACCAACATGAAGGTCTCCAGCGGCGAGGGCCTGGGCTTCGCCATCCCGGTTGAATTTGTCAAATACTTTTTGAATCATCGCGACGCTTTCGCCTACGAAAACGACAACCCCAGCAGCCCCTACCGCTACCTCGAACCGCCCAGCCGCACCAGGAAAACGGCCGCCGAGTGAGGTCTGCTGCTGTTTCTAAATTCATGCCTATCTCTCCCCGATTCCTTGCGCCCCTGGCGCTGGCGGCCTTCTGCCTGCGATCCGGCGCCGCCGTTCCGCCGCCCGAAAAACTGCTGCCCAAAGACACCGTGCTGGTCTTGACTGCGCCGGATTGGGCCAAGGCCACGCTCTTCTGGACCAACGCGCCTTACGCCCGGATATGGCAGGACCCGAGCTTCAAGCCATTCAAAGACAGGTTTCTCGACAAATTCACCAACGCTGTCATCAAGCCGCTGGAGCAGAATCTGGGGATCAAGTTTTCCGACTATGAAGGCCTGGCGCAAGGACAGGTGACTTTCGCCTTGGTGCAAGTCACGCCCAAAGAAAAGTCCGACGCTCATGTGGCGGCCATCCTGTTGATGGATTCCAAGGACCATGCCGGGCAATTGAAGACCAGCCTGTCCCAGGCGATCAAGAAATGGGCCGACGCCGGCAAACCCATGAAATCGCAGAAGATCCGCGAAACGGATTTTACGACCTTCGTCCTCTCGCCCGACGATCTTTCCTTGAAAAAGATTTTTCCAGGCCCCAAGACGGCCGAACCACCGGACGACAGCGCGGACAAGTCTCCGCCCAGGAACACGGAGATTACGGTGGGCCAGTCGGATTCGCTGCTGTTGATCTCGGATTCAACCGAGGCGATCGAAAAAATCCTCAGCCGCCAGGCTGGCGGCATGGTGCCTGCGCTGGAGGAATCGCCCGCCTTTCAAGCCGACTATGGACCGCGTTTGCGCGGGTCCCCCTTCTATCTCTGGCTGAGCGCAAAAGCCCTGATCGAAACCATGACCAAACCGCCCGCCGGAGCAGACGACGACGCGACGGCCGGCGCCGCGCGCATGGAAACGTTCTTTTCCGCCACAGGTCTGGCGAACCTGACCTCGGCCTCGCTCTCCTACCAAAGTTTCCCCGAGGGCATTCTCGCGCAATTCTTCCTGGCTGTGCCGGAAGACAAACGACCCGCGCTGCTTAAACTCATCGCCGCCGAGGCCAAGGATTCCGGGCCGCCCTCCTTTGTCCCGGCCGACGCAGTCAAGTTTTGGCGGTGGCGGCTCAACCTGGCCCACAGTTGGAAGGCGCTGGAAGACATGTTAAATGATCTCGGGCTGGCGACATTCATGATGCAGTTGAACACGGTGTTTCAGATGGCAGGCAAGGACAAGGACGAGCATTACGACCTGAAAACCGAGTTGCTCGACAACCTCGGCGACGACATCATCGGTTACGAAAAAGCGTCCAAGGCCGCCAAACTGGCGGACTTGAAGTCGCCCCCGTCGCTCTACCTCCTGGCCTCTCCCAACGCGGACAAGCTGGCGGCGGCGCTCAAAGTGCTCCTGGCCATTCCGTTCCAAGGCGCACCCATCAAGGACCGCGAGTTTCTCGGACGAAAAATCTACACCGCCGCCCCTCCCTCGGCGGGAGACGCGCCGGGTTCCGGCGTCAGCTTCTCCGCCAGCGGCGGCTATCTCGCCATTTCCTCCGACACTGGCATTTTGGAAGAATATCTGCGCAGCAGCGAAGGCAAAACCAAGTCGCTGATGGATATGCAAGGGCTGGCCGATGCCGCGCAAAAAGTGGGCGGCATGGGCACAGGCCTGTTCGGATGTGAGAACGAAAATCAAAGCATGCGCCCGATTTTCGAGGTCTTTCGCAAACATCCCGTCAGCCTCCAGGACCTTCTCGGCGTTCCACTCCCTCCCTCGACCACGGTGGAGACGTTGGAAAGCATTTTGCAATGGTTCGATTTCACGCTGCTGCCGCCCTTCGACGCGGTATCGAAATACTTCTACTTCTCGGTCTATGCGGGAAGTTTTTCCGCCGACGGGTTCGCCCTGAAAATGTACATGCCCACCCCGCCGCAACTGCGGAAGTGAAGGCATGGGTTATCCAGGGTATAGGCCGTGCGCTTTTATGCCAAAGCACGCTCAATTGAAATTCAGTCTTTTTTCACCGCGTTTCACGGCGACATCCTCAAATCGGGTTGCGAAAAGAGAATCAGCCCCTATGTTGCGGCGTAACGAGACCATCGTTTGATTCCGAATAAAACTGGAACAAAAACATCAAGAAATATACGTGTTATGAGCAAATCCAAAATTGACGCCCCCGATCTGACCCAACGCCCCCCAAGAAGCGTTCGCTGCCGCCTGGGCGGCTACGCCGGCCTGCCACGCATGTTGGACAAAGGCCGCGCCACCATCGCCGGCAAAAACGGCGAATACCACTTCGATTGTCCCCTGGACCAGCGCGTCCTCGGCTTCCTGGGCCTCGAGGCCAAGGCGCTGAAAACGCAACTGGCTGCCGGCAAAGGCGACAGCGAGATTCTGGAATGGATCAACGCCAACGCCAAAAATAAGCGTTCGGAGTGGGAAATCGAGCAGTGGTCCTCCTATCTGGAGAGACGCGGCCCCACCAGCGACGCCGAAACACTGGGTTTCTTCGCGGGAATGATCGGCAAGATCAGCAAGACCCGCGAGGACATCCACACTTGGGCGGATTTGCTGGACTTGGACGACTACATCAGTTTTGGCGGAAAAGCCTAAGCCGGAACCATGCACTCGGGACTTAACGCAAAGGCGCAAAGACGCCAAGACGCAAAGGTAGCAAGAGGGAATGGCTCCCGGACAAACGATAACCGTTTGGTGGCCAGGCCTGGCAACGCCAAAATCCTCTTTGCGCCCTTGCGACTTTGCGTTGAGGTTTTCGCGCTTTAACTGAATGGGTTCGGCTAAGCCTTGGCCACCCTATAGGAGTTCGGGCGATCAATGAAGCTGGCGAGTTTTCCATGGTCGGCGGTATGGCTGATGCTGGCAGTTGCGGCTGATGCGCAAGCTGAAACCATCCGCAACGGTCTTTCCACGGGTGAGACGCATTTCGAACCCGCTGCTCTCGCCCTTGCCTCACCGCAGGACTATCAAGTCTTCCAGCGGGCATCGAAGGACAAGGGGGCCATTGCCATCCGCGGCGAGTTCACCGGCCCCGCCGCGAAGACGACGACCATCGAAGCGCGCCTTGTGGCGGATGGAAAGGCCGGCGAGTGGATAAAGCTCCCGGCCAGGTTCGACGGCGCGAAGTTTTCAGCCGAGCTGGATGCGCCTGCTGGAGGCTGGTATCGCGTGGAGGCGCGGGTTTTGAGCGGGGACCAGGTGCTGGCGGAAAATTCGGTGGAACACGTTGGAGTAGGCGAAATCTTCGTGGTCGCCGGCCAATCCAACTCGGCCAATCATGGCGAGGAAAAGCAGACGACGAAAACAGGCCGCGTGGCGAATTTCGATGGCCGTCGCTGGCAACTTGCCAATGATCCCCAGCCGGGCGCCAGCGGCGGGGGCGGCAGTTTCCTGCCGCCATTCGGCGACGCGATCGCGCAGCGGTTCAACGTGCCGGTTGGTTTCGTCGCCTGCGGCATCGGCGCCACGAGTGTGCGCGAGTGGCTCCCCAAAGGAACCACCTTCCCGAATCCCCCGACCATCGAGAGCCGCGTGGCGAAGCTGCCCGATGGAGCCTGGGAAAGCAAAGGCGCGGCCTTTGAGATGTTCACCGACCGCATGAAACTACTCGGTCCGCGCGGCTTCCGGGCCGTGTTGTGGCATCAGGGCGAGAGTGACGCGAACCAGCGCGACTCAACGCGCACGCTGCCGGGCAGCCTCTACCGGGTATATCTTGAGAAAGTGATCCGTGCGTCGCGCCTTGCGATCGGCTGGGACGCGCCGTGGTTTGTCGCTCAGGTAAGTTATCACGTGCCCGGCGATGAGTCTTCGCCTGACATTCGCGCCGCGCAGGCCGCGCTCTGGAAGGACGGCATCGCGCTGGAAGGTCCCGACACCGACGCGCTCAAGGGCAATCTGCGCGAAGCTGGAGGCAAAGGAGTTCACTTCAGCGGACCTGGTCTGCGCGAACACGCCGCCCGCTGGGTGGAGAAAGTCGCTCCCTGGCTCGAACAACAATTGGTATTAAAGCCGTAGATAAACACAGATTGACACTGAGCAGAAAGAGTTGCGAAAAGACCAGGAGTCACCCAAAGGGTGAAACAGTCTTTTTTGGAATACTTATGTTTTGACGTTCCTCGCCTTTTTCGGTGGAATGCCAGACACATTTGGCGAAGGATTCATTCGTGAGGCCAATCCCAACGGGATTGCACCTTTCAGCCCAGGGTTGGCCCGATTCCGAGAGGGCTACCCTGGGTGAGAAACCCAAACATTTCCTACCCTGAAAGGGTTGCATCAATCCCATACATATCGTTCGTCAAATGCGATTTCGTAACGCCACAACAATTGGCGGAATTCATCCTGAAACGAATGCTTCCGATGATGTCCCTCCTGGCCGGCGATGTAATCTCGCACCGACCCGATTTGCGAAAAGCCAATGGAGAAAATGCCATAGCCGTTTTGCCAGGCAAAGTCTTGCAAGTCCGGGCCTCTGGTTTTCAGCCACAGCGAAGAGCCGCGTTTGGCTTCCTTGATCATCGCCGCCGCTTCGCAAGTGCGCGACAACGCACACAGCAGATGGACGTGATCTTCGCCGCCGCCGACAATCATGGGCTGACATTCGAGGCGCCCCAAGATGCCACCGAGGTAATGATGCAATTCCTGGCGCAACGCCCGGTCGCGCAAGAAAGGGCGGCGATCTTTGGTGGAGAAAACCGTGTGAACCAATATCTTTGCGAGCGACTGTGGCATGGCCTCAGAATGCCGTAAGAGAGGCCTTGATTCAACCCTTTCAGGGTAGGCCGGCTCAAATGCCGTGACCCAGGGTAGTCCCTCTCGAATCGGGACAACCCCTGGGCTGAGTGCTGCAATCCCTTCGGGATTGGCGGACGGGTCTTTAGGCGCATGGTTTGGAAAGGCCGCTTTTATTCCACTTATAACCGCAAGCCACTTTTTTTGAATTTTTTTGCTTGAAATACCATCAAAACATGGTAGTATGGCTCGTGGGTTTGCGCTCACGCGCCTGTTCATTGAAAATTTGCAGTGATAAGGGCAAGACTGGGGAGCAGAAAGTAGAAAGCAGAAAAACGATGGCTGATCCGCCTGCGCCAAGGCTTCCGCCGCCGCCAACGGCTTGGCGGACAAGCCGGCGCGGCAGGTGACCGAGGTAAATTGCGCCGAAAAAATCCCAGGCAGAAATTGGGCGATGTCGCCTAATGTCGCTCAATGTCGGCTAATGTCGCCTTCGAAAAAATAAGATGCTTGCAGAGATCTGAAGGCGGCAATTTTTGCCGGTTAAACGCGGGTTAATTGCCGTCAAATCGCGGTCGCATGCTATTTTTGTCTCCCATCGTCGCACTTGGTCGCACCTGGTCGCACTTGATCGTATCGGTTTTCGCCTCCGGCCGCAGCCGGTCACACCTGCCTCAAAAATTCAGGTAAATTCAGCCGGATTCAGGTAGATTCAGGTGAATTCAACCAAAACGAAAATAAAAGAATTGAAGCAGGCGCCCGCCTGTTGCAATTCCCGGCGTTTTTGGAAATTCCCTGAAAAGACGCGGTTGTTTTCAGCGTCACTGGGGCGCGAGTTGAACGCTGCCGCTTTGATTCGTGTTCAGAAATTGGCCGAAGCCGTTGGTTTGTTTTTGCAAGACCGCGCCCTTGAAGGATACGGTCTTGCCAACGGAGTTGGTGGCGGTTCCTTGGAACAGGCCGGTGGTGGTCGTCAAGGTCAGGCTCAGTTTATTGCTGCCGGTCACGATATTGTTGGCCGCCAAAGTAAACTGGTTGCTGATGCTTTGCGTCAGACCGCCACCCTCGAGGAGCACATCTCCGTCGGTCAGGTCCAGGACGCGCGCGCCCGCCCATACACACTGGCAGGGTCACCGTAAGGCCAGGCCAAGAGATTGGACGGCGAACAGTTCAAGACGACGCTCCTACGATATTACAGCCGCCGAAGCCGCGGCTTGTGCGTCGTGGCGGTGTTTCTCGGCCACGGCCGCCAACTTGGCACTTCCCAGATTGGGTTCCGTCGCGATAGTGGCCAAGCCCAGGCCAAAGCCCGTGAGCGGGTTGTGCCACAGCGCATTGCCTGTGAGCGGATCGAGACAAAAAATTTCGCCCTCGCACGAGGCCAGCACGACCTCGTTTTGCACGACGACATTGACGAAATTTGCGCCTTTGAGATGCGTCGCCCAGGCCTGCTGGCCATTGGCGGCATTCAGCGCGATGACCGATCCTTTGATGCCGACGAAGACCAAGTCCGAGTTTTTCATATAATCTTAATCTTACTCGTAATCTTAATCTCTGACCGCGTGTTGGGGCAAAGAGATTAGGATTAAGATTACGATTAAGATTAAGAATTGAAAACATTAAACCGCCAAACGCGCCATTTTACGGCGAAACCTGCTGGACTTGCACGGTGTACGGAATGATTTCCAGGACGGTAATGCCGGGCGGGGCTTGCGCTCTGAGTTCCTCGGTGTTGGATTCCTTGGCGTTGAAGTGCGTCAAGTCGAGAATGACCCGGATGTCTTTACGCGTCGCCTGAAAGGAGGCGGCATCCTTGCCGACGGCGATCACGACCACTTCGTTGGGGGTGATGCGGAAGACGCGCTTTTCGCCAGGGTTGGTTTGAATGGAAACCTGCACGCGAATGTAGTCGGCTGTCAACAACTGACTGAGGTTCTGCTCGTTGTGGATGCTGTTGTCAATGGCCAGCCAGATCACCGTCGCCAGGGCGATGGAGAAGAGCTTGAGCCAGAAATTGTGCAGGATGAGGTCGCGCACGGGCGTCAGGTCTTGGGTTCTTGTGAAACCAGGGCGGGCGCGTCCTTCTTGGACAAATCCTCCGCCGGGCGAAAGAGATTCACGATGTTATGCGATTTGCCAGGCTTGACGAGCACCGAAGTCAGGAAGGCCCGGAGCTGTTCGGCGCTGACGCCGCGCACCCATTGCCCCTTGTAGGCGTGTGAAATGGACCCTGTCTCCTCGGACACCACGAGCACCACGGCGTCGGTCTCCTCCGACAAGCCGATGGCGGCGCGATGCCGCGTGCCAAGGGAGGGGTTTAGATCCTGCCGCTGGGTGAGGGGGAAAATACAGGCCGCAAAAGCGATGCGGTCGCCGCGGATGATGACGCCGCCGTCATGAATGGCGTTGTTGGGGAAGAAAATGGTCTCCAGCATTTCGGGCGTGGCTTCGCAATCCACAGGCAGGCCCGATTCGGTGGCTTCCTGCAAGTTGATGGATTGTTCGACGGCGATAAGCGCGCCGATGCGCAGTTCGGCGAGCCGTTCCACGGTTTGGATGATGACTTCGATGGTTTCGCGCTGCTCGTGGCTGGTGGCGAAGAGGGGATGCGCGCCCACTTCGGCCAGAATCCGCCGCAGTTCCGGTTGAAAGATAATGAGGATGGCGATGGCGGCGAAGGTGACAAAGGAGCGGATGAGCCAACTGAGCACCTCCAGTTTGAGAAAGTAGGCCAGAATGGTCAGGCTCAGAACCAGCAGAATGAAGCCGTAAACGACCGGCGCTCCGCGCGTGCCGCGAACAAACTTGAAACTGAAATAGAGGCCCACCGAGAGGATGGCAATCTCCAGCACCGGACGCCAGCCGTTCAGCAAAATGTTATTGAGGATATGTAAGATGTTCGGCATTCGTTTGCTGTTTCATCAGGGCTTCGGTCATCCGCACCGCGTGCCGCGTGGCCGCCACATCATGGCAGCGAATGATCGCGGCCCCGTTTTCGACGCCCCAACACGCGCAGGCCAGCGACGGCGGCAGGCGTTCCTGGACCTTGGCGCCGGAGGCCGCTCCCAAAAAGGATTTGCGGGACGCTCCCAGCAACAACGGGCGTTCCCACTTTGTAAAGCGGCGCGCGTGCGCAAGCAACCGCAAATTGTCCTCCACCCGTTTGCCGAAGCCCAATCCCACGTCCAACACCACTTGCTCCTGATTGACACCGCAGGAGCGCAAACGAGTCAAACGATCTTCAAAAAAACGGTCCATCTCCTCCACGACATCATCATAGACGGGATTCTTCTGCATCGTCGCCGGCGAGCCTTGCATGTGGACGGCCACGTAGGCGGCCCCGCTTTCGGCCGCCAGGCGCCACATTTCCTCGTCTTCGCGGTTGGCGGCGATGTCGTTGATGATGCAGGCCCCGGCGCGCAAGGCCTGGCGGGCCACACCGGGTTTGACGGTGTCAATAGAAAGCGGAACTGCCGTAGTCCCGGCCAGCGCCTCCAAGACCGGGAGCACCCGCCGCAATTCCTCGGCTTCACTGACCGGCGCGGCGCCGGGCCGGGAAGATTCGCCGCCGATGTCAATCATGTCGGCCCCTTCCTCCACCAGGCGCAAGGCGTGCGCGACAGCGGCAGCCGCGTCGTCAAAGCGGGCGCCGTCGTAGAAGGAATCGGGCGTCGCGTTGACCACGCCCATGAGCAGAGCGGGGCGCGGAAACGCGAAGGTAAATTGGCGCGCGCGCAGGAGCATGGTGGAGGGCGGCGCCGTGTTGACGGGCGCGCTATTTGGCGGCGGCGTAATTTTTGGCCACTTCCGCCCAGTTGACCGCGTTCCAAATTGCCTTGAGGTAATCGGCGCGGCGATTCTGGTATTTCAGGTAATAAGCGTGCTCCCAAACATCCACGCCGAAGATGGGATGGCCTTCGCAACCGGCGACGGCTTTGCCCATCAAGGGGCTGTCCTGGTTGGGGGTGGAGCAAATCTCCAATTTCCCACCGTTTACGACGAGCCAGGCCCAACCGCTGCCGAAACGGCCCATGCCGGCCGCCTCGATTTTTTCTTTCAATGCGTCAAAACTGCCGAAGGTCGAAGTGATGGCATCGGCCAGCGAGCCAGTGGGCGCGCCGCCGGCTTTTGGCCCCAGGAGCTTCCAGAAAAAGGAATGATTGGCGTGGCCGCCGCCGTTGTTGCGCACCGGTCCGCGAATGTCCGCCGGGACGGCGTCCAGATTGGCGATGAGGTGCTCGACGGTTTTCTTTTCCAGGTCCGGTTTGCCGGCGATGGCTTTGTTGACATTGGTCACGTAAGCCGCGTGATGTTTGTCGTGGTGGATTTCCATCGTGAGCGCGTCAATGCTGGGTTCGAGCGCGTCCTTGGGGTAAGGGAGGGGAGGTAATTCGTATGCCATAATTATGTGTCTCTTTCCTGTTTAATTTTCAATTCGTGACGTCACGTCACGCAATGTTCAATGAACCATTGATTGGCAATTTAGCAAACCCCGGCGCGCAACACAAGAGGCGGATTTTTGGGTCGTGGCGCGATTTCTGTTGCCTCTGCGGGGGGCGGTTTTATTAGCGTGCCGCCATGACGAGGTCGCCGGACTTTCACGCCAAACACTTGACCTGCGCGACGCCACCGGGCATAAGGATATATGCCATGCCGGCAATGCGATCCTACTGCGGAATCTTCGGCCTCTGGCGATCAACGACGGCAAAGGACAATTGGTGGGGCGCTGGGTTGAACCTTCGTTGGAAGAAATCATCGCCAACGTCGAATACGCATATCAGCGCCGCGCCGAGTCCCAAGCGCGCGGAGCCGCCGCCGCAGAAGACATGAAGCAATGGCCTTGGAAGCGGGCGGCGGAGACGATCATCTCGACGATTGGAAAAATTTCCGGGCGCTAACCGCAGCTCATCCCGGCTGAACAACGGCCACGGAAACGAAAAAGCTCCTGGAATTCATGAAGGAGGCTCGCCCTCATCCTGGCCTTCTCCCCCTGGGAGAAGGAATGGCCAGCGCCTGCTTGTGGTTTTACGGATGAGCCTCTGGCAAACGCAGTCTTGCGAATTACAAGGAATGCGGCGGCCTATTCTCCCTCTCATCGGAGGAGGGCCGGGGTGAGGTCAAGCGTTTCAAATGCCGCCTTCGCGCTCCGGCCGACAGCCGTGAAGCTCACAAATGCCGCAGCAAATCGCGGCGTTTCATCAGACCAAAATGGAAGTTTGTTCCGCGCCTTTGGGCGCATTTTCCAGTCCCTGTTCGCGCTTGTAATCCAACACAAGCTCAATCGCCGCCGCCAGGCTCTCGAGGCACTCCTCGCGCGTTTTCCCTTGTCCGTTGGCTTCCGGCACTTCCGGACAGAAGGCGACGAACCATTTTCCATCCCGCTGAACCACCGCCGTGTAGCGATTTCTCATTGTTGCAGGTTACATGGATTGGCCCTGTTTGGCAAGCCGGTTACTTAAGCGATTTTTCATCGTTCCGATGGACTACAACATCTCCTGTTGTTTTTCCGGCTTGGCTTCCCGCTGGGCTTTGGCGAAGGGGTTCGATTGCGGCGGCGCTTCGACGCGCTCGGTGCCGTTGAGCAAGCCTTCAATCGTCAAAAGTTGGATTTTGGGATAGTCCTTGCCGTGCCAGAGTTTGGAGGTGTAACGGCCCGCGTCCACGGCTTCTTCCCGCATTGGCTTGGTTGGTTTTTCCAACGAGAGGAGGATGCCCGCGGCAAATTTCTGATTGTTGACGTCGCCGAGCAGCGTCGCCACGTCGTTGCGCCGCACACCGCCTCCTTTGACCTGCACCAGAATTTTCTCGCGCTTGTCCTTGCTCTCGTAAAAGAAAAGCATCCCGTCCACGCCGCGATCCGCGCCTTTGCCTTCGCCTGCCGTGCGCGGGCGGGCTTCAATCAGCGACAGCGCCCATTGCTGGAACTGCCATTTGTCCAGATCCGCCAGCGCCTTTGCGCTGCCGAAATCCGTGGGCTGGCCGCGTTCCTCGTACGGGACGTCATCGCCGAATGCATCTTTGAGACGGCGTTTGATGAGATTGATGGCGAGGTAGGTGACATCAATTCCAACCCACCGCCGCCCGAGCTTGTGGGCCGCGTGAGTCGTTGTGCCGCAGCCGCAGAACGGGTCAAGCACCACGTCGCCTTTGTTGCTGCTGGCCTCGATGATGCGTTCGAGCAAGGCTAGTGGCTTTTGCGTCGGGTAACCCAATCGTTCCTTGGCTTGAGCGCCTATTGGTTTTATATCCATGATAACATCAACAACGGGAACTCCCGGCTGTTCATCAAGGTAACGTTTGAACCGTGGAACTTGTCCCTTGGGAGGCCAATAAATCAAGCCTTCCGCGTCCAATGCCTCCAACTTTTGCTGGACGGTCCATTCGCTTAATTCTTCTCCAAAAATTTCCCATAAGATTTTGTTTGGAACGGCCCAATGACGTCCAACATCCGTTGGGTTGAAGTTTCCCCACGCCTGCCCTGACTCACCGCTTCTTTTGCCAGCACCGGTTAAATCGCCTATCTGAAAGACGCCTCTTTCGTCAGAATTTCGGTAAAACCCCTTGACGTACTTTTCTGAGTAATCCAGGAAAACTTGATTCCAAGTGAACTTGCTGCCTTTGCTGTAAAAAAGAATATCATCGTGGATCGGCCCCCAGCGTTTTGCGCTCGAATGTGCGCTGGTTCGTTTCCATACGATTTCGTTCTGGAAGTTTGTTGGACCCAGAATCCCGTCCAAAAGCATTTTCAGATAATGGCTGGCAGTTGGGTCGCAATGGAGATACAGGCTGCCGGAGGGCTTTAGGACGCGATGGAGTTCCACCAAACGTGGAGCCATCATGGCCAGATACGCCATCATCGGAGAATTTCTGAGCAAATCATGCAACGCATCCATCATTTCCACGACGGCGGCGTGCGGGCAATCGTCCACAAACTCGGCGTAGGTCTGAGCGGCGTCGGCCCAATTCCAGGTGTCTGTGAAGGCGTGGAATTGCGCCTGGCTCGCCTCGCCGGAAGCTTCGCGGAACAGAACATTGTAATCCGCATTGGAATTGAACGGCGGGTCGAGATAAACGAGGTCAACGCTGGCATCAGGAAAAAGCTCCTTGTTGCGCAGCCAATTGAGATTGTCGCCAAACAATAAACGGTTCATGATCGAGACTCCATTGTGATCAAAAACCCGGGAAAATCGAGTTTTCTAAATCATTTTCTTCTCCCCTCACGCCGCCAGCGCCTTTTTCATGGCGTAGAGCAGGTCGCCGTATTCCTCGAAGGCCGGGAATTGCGGGAATTGCTGCTTGATGTGGTCGGGCGAGCGAAAGAGAAATCCCACGTTCGCTTCAGCCCTGGCGCGGCGGTTTGTCATGGAGCATCATGGCCGAGGCGTTGGCGCGCTGACGGTCTTTCTCAGCCGCGAGTTGACGCAATTCCTCCGCAGAGCGGATTACCGTTCGCCCTGCTTGTTCCTCGGCTTTGGCGATCTCGTCCAGTTTGGCGGAATAAGCAGCCGGATCGGCGGCCATTTCGCGCGACAGTTTGTCTTTGATGCGCCAGACTTCTTCGAGAATCGGATCAGCTTTCATACGTTTAGTCTCCCATAAGTTCTTCCGGAGTGCAAACACGCGGCAATTTCAAGCCGCGCTCGCTCAAAAACTTCTCCATTCTACGCAGAACCACCGCGTTGGCCAGATGACGGTAATTCCACGTCAACAGATAATCAACTGACCCGCAGGTGGCGGTGGCCAGATGGTTCGCATCGGCCCGCGCCTGGGCGGGAAACAGTCCGCGCCCGAGCAAGTCCGCCGCGAGGCTTGCGCTCTCAGATCCGCCAGAAATCATGGCCATTCCCTGCAACGCCGCCTTTCGCTTGTGCGCCATCCTCGAATCCCCTTCCAGCGCCTCGGCGATAACTTCCTGCGAGATCACACAGGTGAACTTTTCGCGCTGCTCCTCCCACCACTTATGTGTCAGTTGCTGCCGCCACGCCGTTATTGGATTGCGGTTGGGCTGCGCCACCAAGTAACTCACCACGCTCGTCTCGATATAAACCGTCTCCATAAATCTGTCCTGCCTTCTCACGCCGCCAGCGCCTTTTTCATGGCGTAGAGCAGGTCGCCGTAGGCCTCGAAGGCCGGGAATTGCGGGAACTGCTGCTTGATGTGGTCGGGCGAGCGAAAGAGGAATCCGACGTGTGCTTCGGCCAGCATGGCGGTGTCGTTGAAGGAATCGCCGGCGGCGATGAGGAAGTATTGAAGCGTTTTTAAGGCGACGACGGCGCTGCGCTTGGGCTGTTCCTGGCGCAATTTGTAGCCCGCGATCCGCCCGTCCTCGATCACCAGATGATTGCAAAAGATGGCGGGCCATTCCAATTGGCGCATGAGCGGCTTGGCGAATTCCTCGAAGGTGTCGGAAAGGATGATGACCTGCGTCAGGGCGCGCAGTTCGCGCAGAAACGCCAGCGCGCCGGGCAACGGGCGCAGCGTGGCGATGACTTCCTGGATGTGGGCCAGCTTGAGGCCGTGCTGATCGAGGATTTTGATGCGGGCGCGCATGAGTTTGTCGTAATCAGGCTCGTCGCGGGTGGTGCGGCGCAGTTCGGGGATATGGGTTTTTTCGGCGACGGAGATCCAAATCTCCGGCACGAGCACGCCCTCCAAATCCAGCGCCACAATGGATTGTTTCACGGCGCGGAGTTTTTCAGGAAACCCACCGGCTGTCGAGTCAATCAGGATTGACTTGCCACAGGGCCCGCTGCTGTGGTACATTCATTTAATCATGCAAGTGACTGTGGAATTGCCCGATCAAGTCGCCCGTCAGTGGGGAGAAACGCCGGAGGCGGTGGGCCGTCACGTCATGGAGGACGCCGCCATTGAAGGTTATCGGGCTGGGCGACTTTCTCACCGGCAGGCCGGCGCAATGCTGGGGTTGGACTATTGGCAAGCTGAAACATTCCTTAAGAATCGCGAGGTGCCCGTGAATTACTTCCCCGCTGATTTGGAGGCTGACAACGCGACGCTGGCCAAGATTCTCGCCCGCTCGTGAGTGAAATTAGTGACGCGCCTCTGCCGCCTTTGACACCTGGCACCCTCTACCTTGTCGCCACGCCGATTGGCAACCTCGAGGACATCACGTTGCGCGCTCTGCGCGTGCTGCGGGAGTGCGACGTGGTCGCGGCGGAGGATACGCGGCATTCGGGACGGCTTTTGCAACACTTCGGCATCTCCAAGCCGCTGCTGAGTTATTTCCAGTTCAATGAAGCCAGGCGCAGCGAGGAGATTTTGGAACGGCTGCGGCGCGGGGAGAAGGTCGCGCTGGTGACGGACGCGGGCACTCCCGGCATCAGCGATCCGGGGGCGCGGGTCGTCGCGGCGGCGCTGGCGGCGGGGTTGCGGGTGGAAGCGGTGCCGGGGCCGTGCGCGCTGGTGGCGGCCTTGACGGCCAGCGGATTGCCCACCGATGAGTTCCATTTTGTGGGATTTCTGCCGCATAAAAGCGGGCAACGCCGCCGGCAATTGGAGGGCCTGCGGACCGTTCCCGGGACGCTGGTTTTCTACGAATCGCCCTACCGGATTATCAAGTTGCTGGAAGAATTGGCCGGGTTGTACCCGATGCGTAAAGTGGTCTTGGCCAGGGAGTTAACGAAGAAGTTCGAGGAGTTTCGGAGCGGCCTGCCGGGGCCGTTGCTGGAGGAAATCCGCGCCAAGACTCCGAAAGGGGAATTTGTGGTCGTGATGGGGCCGGAACCGGGATAAAAGCACCGCCAAATTTTTTGTCAAATTTTTTTGTTGATTCGGGTCGGGGTTTTCCGTAAGGTCACGCCATTCAGCTTGATCCCAGAGCCGAACGTTCGGTTAAAAAGAGACCCATTATGGGGACCGTTCGAGATAAACGGGTGAACCGTAATGTTATATGTCAGCAAAACTATTCGTCGGTAATCTTACCTTCACCGCGACGGAGAACGACTTGCAGGATCATTTCGCGCAAGCGGGCGTGGTGGTTTCCGTCAACATCATGCAAGACCGCATGACTGGCCGTTCGCGAGGCTTCGCGTTCATCGAGATGGGCTCCAAAGAGGACGCGGAAAAGGCCATTGCCATGTTCCATTCCAAGGACTTCCAAGGGCGTCCGCTCACTGTCAACGAGGCTCGTCCCCGCGAAGAGCGTCCAGCAGGCGGTGGCGGCGGTGGCGGTGGCTATCGCGGCGGCGGCGGTGGCGGCGGCGGCGGCTATCGGGGTGGTGGCGGCGGCGGAGAACGACGCGGCGGCTATCGCTCATAAGCAGTCTTTTGGTTCGTTGAATTTTGGCGGCCACTGTGGGGTGGCCGAAGGTCCCTCTGTTCAGACGAATTTACCTGGATTCAAAATCCCTTTTGGGTCCAGGCATCTCTTGATTTTCCCGTGCATGGCCCGCACAGCGGGCGAAACCGCCAGGGGCCACCACGGCTTCTTGGCCAGGCCAATGCCGTGTTCGCCGGTAATCACCCCGTCCCAAGCCAGCACTTGCCGGAACAATTGGTCCAGGGCGGCCCGCGTCCGCCTTTTGATCCGAGGCCAATGCGCGTCATACATAATGTTGACGTGAATATTGCCGTCGCCGGCGTGCCCGAAACAGGCGATGGGCAGGCCCGATTCCTTCTGCAACCGGGCCGTGAAGGTAAAGAGGTCTTCCAGCCGCCCGCGCGGCACCACAATGTCCTGGTTTAATTTGACAAGACCCGTGTCGCGCAACGCATACGAGAACTCGCGGCGCAAACTCCACAATTTCTCACACTCCGCCCGCCCGTAAGCGCGCTGCGCGAAAACCGGGTTTTGCGCCCGGAGCAATCGGCCCAGGGCTTCCGCGTCGCTCCGCACCGATTTCTCCCTGCCATCCAATTCCACCATCAGCAAGGCGCGCGCGCCGGCCAGCCGGCGGCTGCCCGTGCGGCGGCCGGCGGCCGCCAGCGTGAATTCGTCGGCCACTTCGAGCGCGCACGGCAGGAATCCCTCCGCGAACACGGCGCGAATGGCGCGCGCGGCGGCCTTCATCGAATCAAATCCCACCACCAGCAACGCGCAATAGGGCTGCAGCGGAATGAGCTTCAAAGTGACTTCCGTGACCACCGCCAGCAGGCCTTCCGAACCCACCAGCAACCTTGTCAAGTCGAAGCCGGTTTTGTTCTTGTGCGTGCGCCCGCCCAGCGCGACGATCGTGCCATCGGCCAGCACGGCTCGCAGGCCCAGGACGTAATCCCGTGTCACGCCATATTTGAGGCAGCGCGGGCCGCCGGCATTGGTGGCCACCGTGCCGCCGACGCTGCAATCGGCGCGGCTGGCGGGGTCGGGCGGATAATACAACCCCTGCCGTTCGACCGCGTCCTGGAGCGTTTTCAGGATCACGCCCGCTTCGGCCACCGCCACGAAATCGCCGGCATGAATTTCCTTGATGCGGTTCATGCGTTCAAGCGAGAGAACAATTCCCCCGCGTTGCGGCACACAGCCGCCGACGTAGCCGAACCCGGCGCCGCGCGCGGTAACCGGGATGCGATGGGCCGAGGCAAATCGCAGCAGGCGCGCGACGGAGGAGGCGCTGCGGGGCAACGCGACGGCTTCGGGGAGATGGCGGGCGAACCATTTGTCGCCGGCGTACATTTCGAGCATCGGCGGTTCCAGGCGCAATTCACCGTGAAGAAGCAGTCTCTGGAGTTGCCTGAGCAAAAGCGGCGGCTTCACGAACTGGGTGGACCTTGCGATGCCAGCAATGCGCGGGCGCTTTCGGCTTGGGCTTCCGGCACCTGCACCTGGACGCCGCCCAGGGGCGAACCGTAACCGAAACTGACAGTGTCATTCTCATCCTTGAGGTTGACCATAAAGCCATTGGCCTCCAGGCGGGACCGGACCAGATCCGCTTCCGTCGAATTCGCGGCCTTGGATACAGTAATGAAATCCATACCCCAACATCACGCCATTTGGGCCAAAACTCAAGCCAAAGCAGGATTTGTAATTACAAGAGTTCAAAATCGCTCATTTCCGAGAAGAATTTTTCACCACGAAGAGCACGAAGGACACGAAGAGAATTCACCCAGATGGAAAACTTGACGGGCCGTCAAACTTGAAGTTATATTTCGCGTTATGACAGTCCGTTGGGACATGGCACGCAGCCTTGGAAGCGATTTATGAACAGAATCCTGCTGGCAGCATGGTGTTTGGTTGTGCCCTCGTCGGTTTCATTTGGACAGACGAATTCAGCGACCGCAGCGGTCCAATGTTGTCCTGACACGGCGCTGAAGTTGCCTACGGAGACGGAGCAAAAGGCACCGGCCATTGCGTTGCAATCAAGCTCCAATTCGTTGAAGGAGCAGTCTCCTGAAGCGCTTTGCTGCACGGGGATGGAGGCCTCGCTTCCGCCGGGACGGCCCGACGGCTGGTGGGAGGATGCTGTGAATGGTTTTCAGCGGGCGGAATCAAATTCGCCGGGACGCGACGGCGGTCACGCTCCACAGGAGAAAGTTTCCAGTCAAATACAGCTCGCGCCGCGCCAGGGTCATGTACCGTCTCTTGCAGAGACGCGACCGGTGAAGCTGCCTGGCGGCTCCAAAAACGCAAGCGAGGCGTCGCCTGGTCAAATGTTCGCTTCTTCGAGTCAAACGATTTCAGCGGCGAATCCGACCCAAATGGCGTTGATGCGCCAAATGGAACCGCAGCTCTTTGTGAAAACTTCGGAGCCGATGTTTGACACTGATATAGGGCGGAAGATAGAAGCTGCGTTCAGGCCCGAAATCATCCAAGTGGGGCACGTCAGCATTTCCGGCTCCCTTATCACCGCGATTGCTCGAGGGAACCCCCTCTGTTTGCTGAATCCGGCTATTCTGAATATTTCATTTTAGCCAAGCACTCGGGATTTAACGCGAAGGCGCAAAGACGCAAGGACGCAGCGCGGCAAACCGCAACCAAACACATGATTTGAACAGGAGGCAACAGAGGAAACAGAGAGATGGACCATGTCCAGCGATGCTCTGTTCTCTCTGTTTTCTCCTGTTCAAAGCATCTTGTTCCATAGGTTATAATCCACGGCCTGACACGGCACGCCGCAACCAAAACCGTGCCGGAAGGGACATGTGCGCGCAGAGGCGCAGAGGGCGCGGAGAAAGAGTCCTTGGCGGATCTCCTTTCCGGTTGTTTCTCCGCGCTCTCCGCGTTCTCTGCGCGGAAAAAAAATCCTCGCGACCATGCGTGATTCTGACGGATTGCAGTGCAGAGAGCGCGGAGAAAAAGTTTTGCCAAGAATGCAGACTTCTCCGTCATTGCACTGCAAAGGTAGCAAGAGGAAATGCTTCCTTACAAACGATCACCGTTTGGCGGCCTGGACTGGGAACGCGAGAATTCTCTTTGCGCCCTTGCGTCTTCGCGCCTTTGCGTTGTGGGTCTCGCGCTTTTACTGATAGGCTCCGGTTTAGACGTTTGAAGCACAGAGTCTAAAACCGAAAATCACAAGGCATCCACAATAGAATCGGTTTTCTTTGTCTAGCAGGGGGCAGCCGGACCTGCCGGCCACAGAGCGGACGGCGACTAGTCCGATCAGCCCGAGCGCCATCAGTCCGAGGGTCCATGAAGTGTCGGGAACGCTAGAGCTAGGCGGTTGCTGCACGCCTGGAGAAAATACGAGGCTATAGTCGCCGGCGTCCGGGGTGGACGGATCTATGGTGATCCTTGGATCAACCGCCGCGTACCCAGCGCCAACGACGGGCCCAGGGCCGCCGGGATTTCCCAATACCGGATTCGCCTCGATGGTCATACTGTACGCCTGGCCGAGATTCACTTTTGGGGTTTTCTCTCCGGTCACCGAATCGAATTCCGCAAGACTTCCGTAGCCGAGGTCGGCTGAAACTATCGTTCCGGCGCCTGGTACGGCGGTGCTAGTTGCGAATGCCAGAATTTGGCTCACGGTCGTGCCGGGCTTGGCCGCAGCGAGCGCATCTGCGATAATGTCAATGGTTATTACCGGGTTTAATGGAGGCGGCCCTAGACCAATATACACGGCTTTGAACTGGTACGTCTCGTAAACGACAGAACCGACAGAACCGCTAGCCGGGTAGAGAGGCGACAGGAGTGTCCCCCCCGTCGCGGTGGCCGAAACCGATGTCGTGTATATAGAGCTACCAAGAAAGGCCGTCCCCGGCGGCGGCGCGGGTGAGACGAAAGGATTGGCCAGGCTGGCAGGAACATTCTCAGAGGCGGGTAAAAGCGGAAAAGACGTCACATATTGCGGGGGAACGTTGAAGTAAAGCGTCGGGGACGAAAGGGTAGTTATAACACCTCCGGCGTTTGCAATTTGTGCGAGAAGCAGCGCACCTCCAACGACGCCTGCGGCGACAGAAAGGACGGTCTTGTTCATAGATTTACTCTTGCTTTTGGTTGGATGTGCCAATCATGCTTAACTTTCCTGCTGCCTTGCGGGCCGAACGTCGCGAGCCGACTGCCGAGGGGGGCGGATGTCTAGCTTGCCAATGGATCGCGTTCGAGGTAAAAACGAGCAAGATTCGCGCCGCAAATCAAAAAGACGTGACTCCAAAAGCCATCAGACAATGCATGTGGCTGTTGACCAGTGGGTTACTGCTTTATTTTTGTTCTGAGGTGTTCGAGGGAGATGGGGCTGGCTTTCAATGATCTGTAAGGTAATCCGACGGTTTTACTGACGAAACCCGCATTTTAATTCGCAAACGGTTTATCATCAAACACTTGACAAGCTTGTGGAAAACTGTAAGCCTTTCCGACGGTTTTACACCTTTTCGCCGGCAAGCTAAGGGACTGTTAAAAAATAACATTTACACTTTAAGAGGCGGAAGCGCGGGGCTTTAGCGTGTAGTTCCACTCCCCATGAAAGGAATCGCGCTCCAGATTCAGCGCCGCCATCTC